>Ga0180222_1000479_pt1 | contig 57785 bp, 53 predicted proteins | sample eDN5th37CKraftOP_FD_151336 | JGI IMG/M metagenome (GOLD analysis project Ga0180222, IMG submission 151336) | Enriched Organic Plus compost microbial communities from Emeryville, California, USA - eDNA 5th pass 37_C Kraft OP (version 2) (version 2) ...
TGTCGGTCGAGTCGCAGCTGGGAACGGACGCCGTGTTCGCCGCCGACCTCATGGCCCTTCGTCCGCAGGTGGGACAGGCGGCGTCGGCGGCGAACCTGCGTGCGTTTCTCGCCGGATCGCCCGTGGTCGCGAGCCACCGCGATCCGGCGGTGTGCACCCGCGTGCAGGACGCGTATTCGCTGCGCTGCTCGCCCCAGGTGCACGGGGCGGCGCGCGACACGGTCGAGCATGCGCGTGCCGTGGCGGTGCGCGAGCTGGCATCCGTCGTCGACAACCCCGTGGTCACCGGCGACGGCCGCGTCGAGTCCAACGGCAACTTCCATGGCGCGCCTGTGGCGTACGTGCTCGACTTCCTCGCGATCGCCGTCGCCGACGTCGCCTCCATCTCCGAGCGGCGCACCGACCGCGCGCTCGACCGGGCGCGCAGCAACGGGCTGCCCCCGTTCCTCGCCGATGAGGTCGGCGTCGATTCGGGACTCATGATCGCGCAGTACGCGGCGGCGGGCATCGTGTCGGAGCTCAAGCGGCTCGCCGTGCCGGCGTCGGTCGACTCGATCCCGTCGTCCGCGATGCAGGAGGATCACGTCTCGATGGGCTGGGCCGCCGCCCGCAAGCTGCGGCGCGCGATCGACGGCCTGGCCCGCGTGCTCGCGATCGAGATCGTCACGGGGTGCCGCGCCCTCGACATGCGGGCGCCGCTGCAGCCGGGAGCGGCCACGGGGGCCGTGCGCGACCTGGTGCGCCGCCATGTCGCCGGCCCCGGGCCCGACCGGTTCGTGTCGCCCGACCTCGAGGCCGTCACGGCGCTCGTGCTGACCGGCGATGTGGCCCGCGCGGCCGAGTCGGCGGTTCACAACTCCGGAGGTTCGGGCACGACAGACGGGAATCAGCCATGACCACCACTTCAGACGAGCAACGTTCCGGAGTTGAGAACGTCGCACCGCACGCACCCGCGGCCGAGTCGGCGGTTCACAACTCCGGAGATTTCGGCACGACAGACGGGAATCAGCCATGACCACCACCTCAGAAGAGCAGCGTTCCGGAGTTGTGAACGCCGCACCGCACGCACCCGTCCGCGCTCCCCGCGGCGCGGAGCGCACGGCCAAGAGCTGGGGCGCCGAAGCCGCCAAGCGGATGCTCATGAACAATCTCGATCCCGAGGTCGCCGAGCACCCCGAAGACCTCGTCGTCTACGGCGGCACCGGCCGGGCCGCGCGCTCGTGGGAGGCGTTCGACGCGATCGTGCGCACGCTCGACGAGCTGGAGCCCGACGAGACGCTGCTGGTGCAGTCGGGGAAGCCCGTGGGCGTGTTCCGCACGCACGAGTGGGCGCCGCGTGTGCTCATCGCCAACTCGAACCTCGTGGGCGACTGGGCGACGTGGCCCGAGTTCCGGCGGCTCGAGCAGCTGGGCCTCACGATGTACGGACAGATGACCGCCGGGTCGTGGATCTACATCGGCACACAGGGCATCTTGCAGGGCACCTACGAGACGTTTGCTGCCGTCGCGCGCTCGCTCGGCCGCGACGACCTGTCGGGAACGCTTACGCTCACGGGCGGTGCGGGCGGCATGGGCGGGGCGCAGCCGCTGGCGGTCACGCTCAACGAGGGTGTCGTGCTCGTGGTCGACGTCGACGAGTCGCGGCTCGCCCGCCGGGTGGAGCACGGCTACCTCGACGAGTACACCGCCGACCTCGACGCCGCGGTCGCGCGCGTGACCGAGGCGAAGGCGGCAGGGCGGGCGCTGAGCGTCGGCGTCGTCGGCAACGCGGCCGGCGTGTTCCCCGAGATGCTGCGCCGGCACCGCGCGGGGGAGGTGACGGTCGACGTCGTGACCGACCAGACGAGCGCGCATGACCCTCTGGCCTACGTGCCGCGTGAGATCGCGTTCGACGACGCGAAAGCGGAGGCCGCGCGCGATCCCGAGGGCTTCACGGCGATGGCTCGTGCGTCGATGGCGCGCCACGTCGAGGCGATGGTGGGGTTCCAGGATGCCGGGGCCGCGGTGTTCGACTACGGCAACTCGATCCGTCGAGAGGCGGAGCTCGGCGGCTGTGCGCGGGCGTTCGACTTCCCCGGGTTCGTGCCTGCCTATATCCGGCCCCTGTTCGCCGAAGGGCGCGGGCCGTTCCGGTGGGTGGCGCTGTCGGGCGACCCTGACGACATCGCCAGGACCGATCGTGCCGTCGCCGAGCTGTTCCCGCATGACGCGGCGCTGTCGCGGTGGCTCGAGAAGGCGGGGCGTACGGTGCACTTCGAAGGACTTCCCGCGCGCATCTGCTGGCTGGGGTACAAGGAGAGGCACCTCGCGGGGCTCAAGTTCAACGAGATGGTCGCGTCCGGCGAGCTGAAGGGCCCGATCGTGATCGGCCGTGATCACCTGGACGCCGGGTCGGTCGCCTCGCCGTACCGCGAGACGGAGGGCATGGCCGACGGCTCGGATGCCATCGCCGACTGGCCGCTGCTGAACGCCCTGCTCAATACGGCGTCGGGGGCCTCGTGGGTGTCGATCCACCACGGCGGCGGTGTCGGCATCGGACGATCGATCCATGCCGGACAGGTCACGGTGGCAGACGGCACGGCGCTTGCCGCGGAGAAGCTCGAACGGGTGCTGACGAACGACCCTGGCACGGGCGTCATGCGCCATGTCGACGCGGGCTACGAGCGGGCCGTCGAGGTCGCCCGCGAGCGCGGCCTGAAGGTGCCGATGCTGTGAGCACGCTGCTCATCACCGGCATCGGCGAGCTGACCACCAACGTCGCATCGCCCGGAGACCCGTGTGGCACGTTCGCCGACGCTGCCGTGCTGATCGACGGCGACCGTGTCGTCTGGGCCGGCCCGTCGACGCAGCTTCCCTCACAGGCAGCGGATGCCGATGAGGTGCTCGATCTCGACGGGCGCGCCGTCGTGCCGGGCTTCGTCGACAGCCACACCCACCTCGTGTTCGGCGGCGACCGCGCCGACGAGTTCGAGGCGCGGATGGCCGGGCGCAGGTATGAGGCCGGCGGCATCCGGCGCACCGTCGCCGCCACGCGCGCCGCGACCGACGAGGAGCTGCGCCGGAGGCTGGCGGACTTCGTCGCCGAGCTGCACGCTCAGGGCACGACGACGTTCGAGGTCAAGACCGGCTACGACCTGACGGTCGAGGGCGAGGCGCGGCTTGCGCGGCTCGCGGCCGAAGTGACCGACGAGGTCACGTTCCTCGGCGCCCATGTCGTTCCTGCCGAGTACGCCGATGACCGTGACGCCTATGTCGACCTCGTCTGCGCGACCATGCTCGACGCGGTGCGTCGTCATGCACGGTGGATCGATGTGTTCTGCGAGCGCGGCGCCTTCACGCCCGCCGAAGCCGAGCGTGTGCTCCGCGCCGGCGCCGCCGCAGGCCTCGGCATCCGCGTGCACGGCAATCAGCTCGGACCAGGGGAGGGTGTCGCCGTCGCCGTCGCGCAGGGCGCGGCATCCGTCGACCACTGCACCCACCTGAGCGACGACGACGTGCGTGCGCTCGCCGCCTCGCAGACGGTCGCGACCCTGCTGCCCGGCGTGGAGTTCTCGACGAAGCAGCCGTACCCCGATGCGCGCCGACTTCTCGATGCCGGCGTGACGGTCGCCCTCGCGAGCGACTGCAACCCCGGCACGAGCTTCACGTCGTCGATGCCGCTCATGATCGCGCTCGCCGTGCGCGAGATGGGCATGACGCCGGCGGAGGCGGTGTGGGCGGCGACCGCGGGCGGTGCGCGAGCGCTGCGTCGTGACGACATCGGCCACCTCGGCGCCGGGGCCCGAGCCGATCTGGTCGTGCTGGACGCTCCGACCCGTGTGCATCTGGCCTACCGGCCCGGCGTGCCGATCGTGGAGAGTGTCATCCGCGGGGGCGTCGTCGTCGGCTGATCGCAATCCTGCGGGAGATCAGCGGCGCGGCCGGTCGAAGTCCCACTCGTCGGGGTCGATCGAGGGGGCCACGTCCCAGTCGTCGGTGCTCCAGCGGAACGTCGCGACAGCGCACGTGGGCATGGCGCCGATGCCGCCGTTCGACAACGACTCCGCGAGCGTCGTCATGCCGGGGTCGTGCGCGACGAGCATCACGTGCGGCACTCCGGCGGCCACGGCGGTCGCCAGCAGAGTGTGGGCGGAGGCGCCGTAGAGGTCTTCGGTCGGTTCGGGTTCGACACCCAGCGCATCGGCGAAGAACCCCGCCGTCGTGCGCGCGCGCACGGCCGTCGACGTGAGCAGCCTGTCGGGGCGGAAGCCGGTCGCCGCGAGACGCTGCGCGAGCTCGGGGGCGTCGCGCAGGCCGCGGTCGTTGAGCGGCCGGTCGTGGTCGGAGAGTCCCGGGTCGCCCCAGTCGCTCTTGGCGTGACGCACGAGCACGAGCGTCGTCATGCCGACCCCTCAGGGCTCACGGATGCCGCCCCTTCGCCGTCGTCGTCGTCCGATTCCTCTTCCGTGGCGGCCTCTTCTTCGGCCGCTCTCGCGGCAGCAGCCTCCTCAGCGGCTTTCGCCGCGGCGGCAGCGGCCGCGACGGCGGCGGGACGCCCGGCGAGGCCGGTCAGCAGCTCGAGCACGCACAGCGCCGCGAGGCGCACGGTGCGGCCGTCGGGCGCGTCGGCTGTGGCATCCACCTCGACGATGTCGGCGGAGCGCACGCGAGGGTCGACCGCGAGCGAGCGCACGAGCGCGCGCAGCTCCCACGCCGCCAGCCCGCCGGGAAGCGACGCGGGGCAGCCCGGGGCCACGGAGCGGTCGCACACGTCGACGTCGATGTCGAGGTGGATGCGGTGACCGACGCCGGCGATCTCGAGCGCCTCGGCGACGACGTCGTCCATGCCGCGGCGGCTGAGCTGGTCGAGGGTGATGACGGTGATGCCGTAGTCGGCGGCGCGCCGGGCGTACTCTGCCGAGTTGGCGAAGTCGGCGATGCCGAGCTGCACGATCCGCCGCGGATCGAAGCCGTCGTCGATGAGCCGCCGCACCGGCGAGCCGTTGGACTCGCCGTCGCGCAGGTCGAAGTGCGCGTCGATCGTGATGAGGCCCGTCGCGCGAGCGCCCTGGGCCGTCGCGTAGGTGATCGAGTTGTCGCCGCCGAGGGCGATCACGAGTCCCGCGCGGTGAAGCTCCCCGACGCGCTGTCGAAGGCGCTGCTCGCCGTCAGGGCCGTCGGGGTCGTCGACGTCGCCCGCGTCGGCGATGTTGAGCACGTCGTTGAGGTCCAGCGGCGGCGGACCCACCAGCGTCGGACTGAACCGCCGCAGCGCCTCGCGCACCGCGGCGGGGGTCGCGTGCGCCCCCGACGGTGACAGCGACGTCTTGGAGGCCGGGGCGCCGAGCAGCACGGCATCCTCGCGGCCGGTCCATTCCGGCCAGCCGCCGGCACGGGGCCAGCGAGGGTCGTCGGGAAGTGAGATCGGTTCAGTCATCGCCTACGTACACCCATGCTGTTCGGCCGCTCGCAAGCGGCACCGAGATGCGACGGTACAAGGAGACTTCGTACTCGTCGGCGGCGTCGAGCTCATCGCTCGTGAGGTGGAGCACCTTGCCCATGACCTTGTCGATCGGGCTGCCCGTGCGGCGGAGCACGGGGTGCATCGACAGCCCCGACACCTCCACCACGCGGCGATCTTCGATCTCGGCGTACTCGATCCGGTATCCGGGGAGCGCATCGTGCTCGCCCGCCACGATCCGGCCGAACGTGTCGAGCTGCACCTCGGCGAACTGAAGCGTGCCGTAGGTGAACAAGAGCTCCTCCGCCTCTGCCACGGACTCAGGCTACTCCCGGCGCGAAACGGCCGCTCTGGTGAATCGTCACAGACGCGCCCGCCGGACGGCGGGGCCGGAGATGACCGGGTTCAGCCGAGGAAGGCGTGCGCGATCGCGAAGATCACGAGTCCCGCGAGGGCGCCCACGATCGTGCCGTTGAGGCGGATGTACTGGAGGTCACGGCCCACCATGAGCTCGATCTTCTCGGTCGTCTCGGCCGCGTCCCACTTCTCCACCGTGTCGGTGATGATCGACGCGATGTCGTGGCGATACCGGTCGACGAGGAACACGGCGGCATCCGTGATGCGGTCATCCACCCGCTTCTGCAGCGCCGGGTCGGCGGCGAGGCGCGACCCCACCTCGACGAGCGCCTCGGTCGCACGGCGGCGCAGGGGGCTCGCGGGGTCGTCGAGGGAGCGCAGCAGGCCCGCCTTCGCCGTGTTCCATGCCTCGGCGGCGAGCTCGCGCACGCGCGGACTGTCGAACACGGCGCTCTTGGCATCCTCGAGGCGCCCGATCGTCTCGGGGTCGTGCTGCAGGTTGCCCGCCAGGCGCGTCAGGTAGCCGTCGATCGCGCGGCGCGCGGGGTGGTCGGCGTCGGACTGCATGGCTCGCACGAACTTCACGGCCTCGTGGTACACGGTGTCATCGATCAGCCGCATCGCCACCGACGGCACCCACGAGGGAAGCCGGCGTGAGACGAGTCCGTTGAAGGCGTCGCGTCCCGACTCGAGCCACGTCGCGAGACTGTCGACACCCAGATCGACGGCCCCGCGGTGCGCATCGGCGGCGATCACGCGCTCGAGCCATTCACCCACCGTCGGACCCCACTCGGGCCGCAGCAGATGCTCGCGGGCGAGGTCTCCGATGAGGTCCTGGACCTCGTCGTCGCTCAGGGCGCGCAGGATGCCGGTCGCCACCGCGGCTCCTTCGGCCGCCACGCGCTCGGCGTGCTCGGGCACCCGCAGCCACTCACCGGCCTTCGCCGCGATGCCGGTCGACTCGAGCTTGGCGCGCACGACGTCGCCGTCGAGGAAGTTGGTCTCGACGAACTCGCCGAGGGTGCGCCCGATCTCGTCTTTGCGGCGCGGGATGATCGCCGTGTGCGGGATGGGGATGCCGAGCGGATGCCGGAACAGCGCCGTCACCGCGAACCAGTCGGCGAGGGCTCCGACCATGCCGCCCTCCGCGGCCGCACGCACATACGCGAGCCACGGGTAGCGCTCCTGCAGCGCGAACGCCACGACGAACAGCACCGCCATGAAGATCAGCGCCCCGAGGGCCACGCCCTTCATGACCCGCAGGCCGCGACGGCGCTCCTGGTCGGCGGGGCTCAACAGCTGCGTCGGTGTCGGGGCCATGCCGCTATGTTGTCACGCCCGTCAGTCGCGCGGCAGAACGCCGCCCGCCTGCACCCTGCGCGCGCGGCGTAGTCTGACCTCGTGATCGACGACATCCAGAAGCGCGCCCTCCACCGCACTCGCATCCTGGAGGGGCAGCTGCGCGGCCTCGCGAAGATGATCGAGAACGAGGACTACTGCATGGACATCATCGGCCAGTCCCGTGCCATCCAGAAGGCCCTGGCATCGCTCGACAAGCTCCTCATCGAGAACCACCTGCGCACGCACGTCGCGCACATGTTCGAGCACGGCGGCGACCAGCGCGAGCAGGCCGTCAAGGAGCTGTTGAAGGCCTACGACTTCGAAGGACGCTGAGCGCCGCCGCGATCAGAACTCGAGCGGCCCGAGCCAGGCTGTGGCCACCGTGCTGTGGGTCGACTCGGGGTCGGAGGGATGGAACATCCCCGCCAGCACGTCGCGGTAAAGGCGGCTCAGCTCGCTGCGGGTGAAGTACGACGAGCCGCCCGCCACCAGCATCGCGTCGTCGACGATCTGCTTGGCTGCCACGACCGCGCGGTGCTTCAGACCGCTCAGCTTCGCGAACCACAGCGGGCCATGGTCGACGACGTCGTCGACATCGCGGGAGACCGAGGCCAGCTGCGGCAGCATCCCGTCGTAGGTGAGCGCCATGTCGGCGATACGCCAGCGGATGTCGGGATCCTGGCTGTAGGTCTTGCCTGAGCGCTTCGACGTGCGCTTCTTCGCCGTCTCGACGGCCAGGTCGAGCGCTCGCCGTGCGATGCCCGTGTAGACCGATGCCAGCAGGATCTCGAACACGCTGAAGATGCCGAACACGAGCGGATCGGGCTGGGGGCCGGGAGTGAGTCGGCGCACGACACGGTCGGCGGGGGCGACGGCGCCGTGGAGCTCGGTCGTGCGTGACTGTGTGCCGCGCATGCCGACCGTGTCCCAGTCGTCGCGCGTGACCACGGCATCCGTGCGCGGCACGAAAGCGTAGACCATCTGAGGCGCGTCGGCGCTTGTCGTGTCGAGGCCGTGGAGGCCGAGCTGCGTCCAGACGGGCGCAAGCGATGTGAAGATCTTGGTGCCCGTGAACGCGTACCCGCCGTCGGGCAGGGGAGAGGCATCGGTGTCGCTGCCGAAGAGCACGAGGTCGTTGCCGGCCTCGCTGATGCCGAAGGCGAACACCTCGCCGGCGACCGCGCCCTCCTGCACGAAGCGGAGCGAGTCGATGCCGCGGTCGGCGAGCACCTTCGCGACGCCCGTCCACACGAGGTGCATATTGATGGCGAGGGCGGTCGCGGGGCCGGCGGTCGCGAGGCGCTGCTGGAGCACGGAGGCTTCGGCCAGGCCGAGACCGGCACCGCCGAGCTCGGACGGGACGAGGATCGCGAGGTAGCCCGCCTCGCGCAGATCGGCGAGGTCTTCCTCGGGGAACGCATTGTCGGCGTCGATCGCGGCGGCACGTGCGCGGATGCGATCGAGCAGTTCGTCGGACAGGTGGGCGGCGGGATCGAACGTCACCTCACCATTCTGCTCCGACCCGGCGCCCGTCGGTCCGGAGCGCGGCAGGATGGGGACATGATCTCGACCGACCTGGCCCTCGCGCTGCGCGATGCCGGGCTGGTGTGGCATCCGGCATCGGGCGACCGCTTCCAGCTCGACGAGCCCGAGTTCGAGGCCGACGTGTTCACCGTGAGCGAGATGACGATCGAGCCGCGGCGGTACCCGACCGGCGTGATCCTCGCGTTCAACGGCACGACCGAGTGGGCGCTCGACTCCGTCGCGCTCGAGGACGCACTGTGGCTGCCCCGCGAAGACCAGCTGCGCGAGCTCCTGCGCGGCATGTTCCGGTCGCTCCGACGTGCCGACGACACGCACGTCGTGGAGATCCAGGTCAATGGCGAAGTGCGGCAGTTCGAGCATCCGGAGCCGGCCGACGCCTACGCGCTCGCGCTGCTGAGCGTCCTCCGCCGGGTCTCCTGACCGGCCGCACGGGGCGCGTCAGTCGATCATGTCGAAGAGCTGCCGCAGCGTCTCCTCGGGCCTGTCGCGGTGCGGCGAGTGGCCGGAGCCCTCGACGATCGACATGGAGACGACGGGGTTGCGAAGCACCTCGTCGACCACCGGTCCCGTGAAGATCGAGTAGACCGCGGGATCGCTCGCGATGATGTGCGTCGGCACGGTGAGGCGTGCGGCCGCGTCGCGGACGTCCCACGGACGGTTCTGCACCCCGGTCTCGTTGGCAGCCCACGGGCTCATCTGCTGCGTCGCTGTCGACTTCAGCTCGATGTCGTGCTCGTGCCAGGTGGGGTGCTCGGCGCGCACCGCCTCGGGCGACGGGTCTGCGAAGGCGGCCCGCTGGCTCTGGAGAACGGGCGTCAAGTCGGCGCCGGCGAGGTGGATCGCCGGATCGACGAGCACGAGCCGGCGCGTCCAGCCCGGTGCCGCGGCGCTTGCGACCGTGGCGGCGGCCCCGCCGAGCGAATGCCCGATCACGAGGTCCCACCCGTCTCTTCTCGGCGCCGTGACGTTCTGCACATCGGCGGCGTATGCGGCGATCGAGTAGTCGAGCGCGCGCGGGGCGGTGCCGTGACCGCGAAGATCGACGGCGGTGGCGTGCCAGCCGGCTTCCGCGAGCGCCGTACCGAACCGCCACATGAGCGCGCCGCTGGAGCCGAGTCCGTGGATGAGCAGGGCGTGGCGCTCAGCATCGGGGGAGCCCCACGACTGACGCGGCAGAGTGACGGGTGCGGGCATGACCGCCACTCTAGAAGAGGTCCGGGTCGTCGCCGCGCCACGTATCCGGCCCCTGGCAGGCGGATGTCGTCAGCTGGCAGTCGCGATCAGGTGATCGTCTCGATGGGCGCCGTGTCGGGAATCGGGCTCGCGTCGCGGCCGCGGAGGTCGGGGAAGCCGCGGACGCAGAGGATCGCGACGAGCGCTCCCACGATGGCGAAGGCCGCGGCCGCCCAGTAGGCGCCGACGGGGCCGACGCCGTCGATGAGGAACCCGGCGACCGCCGAGCCCGCGGCGGCGCCGATGAGCTGGCCGGTGCCGATCCAGCCGTACGCCTCGGCGGTCTCGCTGAACTTCACGCTGGCGCTCGTCATCGCGAACATGACCGCCAGAGCGGGGGCGATGCCGACGCCGGCGACGAACAGCGACGCGTTGAGCCACCAGAAGGAGAGCGAGATCACGGTGACCGAGAGGCCGATGGCGACGACCGTCAGGCGACGGGCCATCGCCCACGGGCCGATCGGGATGTGCCCGAACGACAGGCCGCCCACGAGGCTGCCCACCGAGAAGACCGCCAGCACCAGGCCGGCCTCGAGTCCGCCGTGGCCGAAGGTGGCGACGACGCCCGCCTCGACAGCCGCGCATGCGCCGATGAGGAGGAAGCCGACCACCGTCGCGAGAAGCACGACGGGCTTGGCGAGCACCTTGCCGAAGGCGCGGCGGCTGCGCGGGATGCGCACGCGGCCGACTTCGGGAGAGAGGATGAACCACGCGCCGCCGCCGACGAGGATCACGACGACCATGAGCAGGCCCGGCACCGTGCCCGCCTGGGTGGCGACGATCGTGATGAGCACGGGAGCCAGGATCCAGATGATCTCCTGCAGGCTCGCGTCGAGCGAGAACAGGGGAGTCAGCTGGCGGGAGTTCACGATCTTGGGGTAGATGGTGCGGACGGCGGACTGCACCGGCGGCGTCGACAGACCGGCGACGAGGCCGGTGACCATGTAGCCGAAGATCGGGAGGTCGGACAGGGTCAGCACCAGCAGCGCGACGGCGCAGACGGCGGTCGTGAGGGTGAGGACGCGCCGCATGCCCCACACGCCCATCCAGCGGCTGGTGACGGGACCGGCGACCGCCTGACCGATGGAGGCGGCGGCGAGCACGAGTCCGGCCGCGCCGTAGGAGCCGGTGATCTGCTCGATGTGGAGCAGGATCGCGAGACTCGTCATGCCGTTCGGGAAGCGCGCGACGAGCTGCGCCGTGATGATGCGTGCGACGCCCGGAGTCTTCAGAAGGTCACGGTACGCACTCACCCCTCCACGCTACCGACCCCGGAGGATGCTTGCGACACGCGCAGGGCGTCGAGAGGCACGCCCGCGACACGCCCGCGACACGCCGAAGAGCGGTTTCCACAGGAATTCGGATGTCGGAAGTCCGCCGTAGCGTCCAGCCTGTGGAGAGATCCTGAGGCGACGCCGGAAAGGCCCGGATTTCAGGCCTTTTCCAGCTTCAGAATCAAATCGCCGATTGTGGATGAATCGGTGGACAACCTGTGTTGTATCAGGGGAGAGCGGTGGAAAATCACACGGATGTAACTACTATCCCTTGTGGTGCCACCCAATGTCGGCACCCATATGTAGTATTGGACTCCCGGTCGGTCCCCCGCCGAGGGCAACACAGTTTTTAGAGAGGAAGAGCGGATCACCATGGCGATCACGGTCTACACGAAGCCGTCTTGCGTTCAGTGCAACGCGACCTACCGGGCCCTCGATTCGAAGGGCATCGAGTACGAGGTCCTCGACCTGTCCGAAGACCCGGCTGCGCTCGAGCACGTCAAGTCGCTCGGCTACCTGCAGGCCCCGGTCGTCGTGACCGACGAAGACCACTGGTCGGGCTTCCGTCCCGACAAGATCGACGAACTGGCCAACCGGCTGGCGTGACGAAGGAGCGGCGCTGACATGCTGACTGCAACTCACGCGCCGCTGCTCGTCTACTTCTCGAGCGTCTCCGGCAACACGGCGCGATTCATCGAGAAGCTCGGGATGCCGGCCGTCCGCCTCCCGCTCCACGCCTCCGACCCCGCCGTCACAGTCGACGAGCCGTATGTGCTCGTCACTCCGACCTACGGCGGAGGTCAGGGGCGCGGCGAGGAGAAGGGCGCGGTTCCCAAGCAGGTCATCCGGTTCCTCAACGACGAGCACAACCGAAGCCTGCTTCGCGGAGTCATCTCCGCAGGAAACACCAACTTCGGCGAGGCGTTCTGCCTTGCCGGCGACATCATCAGCCGCAAGTGCCACGTGCCGCACCTGTACAAGCTGGAACTGTTCGGCACGCAGGACGACGTCGATCGGGTAACCGACGGATTGGAACGATGGTGGAAGCTGCAGTGACCGAGACGACCTTCAAGACCGACCCCCGGTTCGAAGGTCTCGATTACCACGCGCTCAACGCGATGCTCAACCTGTACGGGCCGGACGGGAAGATCCAGTTCGACGCCGACAAGCGGGCTGCTCGCGAGTACTTCCTTCAGCACGTCAACCAGAACACGGTGTTCTTCCACTCGCTGAAGGAGCGCATCGACTACCTGGTCGAGAAGGAGTACTACGAGGCCGCGGTGCTCGAGAAGTACCCCTTCGAGTTCATCCAGCGTCTCAACGACCGCGCCTACGCGCACAAGTTCCGCTTCGAGACGTTCCTCGGCGCGTTCAAGTACTACACGAGCTACACGCTCAAGACGTTCGACGGCAAGCGCTACCTCGAGCGCTTCGAAGACCGCGTCGTCATGACCGCCCTCGGCCTCGCCGACGGCGACCAGGAGCTCGCCGAGAAGCTCGTCGACGAGATCATCACGGGTCGCTTCCAGCCCGCCACGCCCACATTCCTCAACACGGGCAAGGCGCAGCGCGGCGAGCTGGTGTCCTGCTTCCTCCTGCGCATCGAAGACAACATGGAGTCGATCGCCCGCGGCATCAACTCCGCGCTGCAGCTGTCGAAGCGCGGTGGCGGCGTAGCGCTGCTGCTGTCGAACATCCGCGAGTCGGGCGCCCCGATCAAGCAGATCGAGAACCAGTCGAGCGGCATCATCCCCGTCATGAAGCTGCTCGAAGACAGCTTCAGCTACGCCAACCAGCTCGGTGCGCGTCAGGGCGCCGGCGCCGTCTACCTGTCGGCGCACCACCCCGACATCCTCAAGTTCCTCGACACCAAGCGCGAGAACGCCGACGAGAAGATCCGCATCAAGACGCTGTCGCTGGGTGTCGTCATCCCCGACATCACGTTCGAGCTCGCCAAGAACGACGAGGACATGTATCTGTTCTCGCCCTACGACGTCGAGCGCGTCTACGGTGTGCCGTTCGGCGACATCTCGGTCACCGAGAAGTACCGCGAGATGGTCGACGACGCACGCATCAAGAAGACCAAGATCAACGCGCGCGAGTTCTTCCAGACCCTCGCCGAGATCCAGTTCGAGTCGGGCTACCCGTACATCATGTTCGAAGACACGGTGAACCGGGCCAACCCCATCAAGGGCCGGATCAACATGTCCAACCTGTGCTCGGAGATCCTGCAGGTCAACACGCCCACGACGTACAAGGAAGACCTGTCCTACGACCAGATCGGCAAGGACATCTCCTGCAACCTCGGTTCGATGAACATCGCGCTCGCGATGGACGGCAAGGACCTCGCCGGCACCGTCGAGACCGCCATCCGCGCTCTCACCGCGGTGAGCGACCAGAGCCACATCCGCTCGGTGCGCTCCATCGAAGACGGCAATGACCGCTCGCACGCCATCGGCCTCGGCCAGATGAACCTGCACGGCTTCCTCGCTCGCGAGCACATCTACTACGGCTCCGAAGAGGCGCTCGACTTCACGAACATCTACTTCTACACCGTGCTGTTCCACGCGCTGCGCGCATCGAACCGCATCGCCATCGAGCGCGGCAGCGCCTTCGACGGCTTCGAGGACTCGAAGTACGCGTCGGGTGAGTTCTTCGACAAGTACACCGAACAGGAATGGGCGCCGCAGACCGATCGCGTGAAGCAGCTGTTCGACGGCATCCAGATCCCCACGCAGGACGACTGGCGCGAGCTCAAGGCGTCGGTGCAACAGTACGGCATCTACAACCAGAACCTGCAGGCGGTTCCGCCGACCGGCTCCATCTCGTACATCAACAACTCGACGAGCTCGATCCACCCGATCGCGTCGAAGATCGAGATCCGCAAGGAAGGCAAGATCGGTCGCGTCTACTACCCGGCGCCGTTCATGACGAACGACAACCTCGAGTACTACGAAGACGCGTACGAGATCGGCTACGAGAAGGTCATCGACACCTACGCCGTCGCCACCCAGCACGTCGACCAGGGCCTCTCGCTGACGCTGTTCTTCAAGGACACCGCCACCACCCGCGACATCAACCGCGCCCAGATCTACGCCTGGCGCAAGGGCATCAAGACGATCTACTACATCCGTCTGCGTCAGCTGGCGCTCGAGGGCACCGACATGTCCGAGTGCGTCTCGTGCATGCTCTGATCGTTCTTCCGACCGTATTCAAGGACCCGAAATGACCCCCGAACCGCTCAAGCTCGTCGACCACGTGCAGGCGATCAACTGGAACCGCATCCAGGACGATAAGGACCTCGAGGTGTGGAACCGCCTCGTGAACAACTTCTGGCTGCCCGAGAAGGTGCCGCTGTCCAACGACATCCAGTCGTGGGCCACGCTCACCCCTGAGGAGCAGACCACCACGATGCGAGTGTTCACGGGCCTGACGCTCCTCGACACCATCCAGGGCACGGTCGGCGCCGTGTCGCTGATCCCCGACGCGATCACGCCTCATGAGGAGGCCGTGTACACGAACATCGCGTTCATGGAGTCGGTGCACGCGAAGAGCTACTCGTCGATCTTCTCGACGCTGTGCTCGACGCCGGAGATCGATGACGCGTTCCGCTGGTCGGTGGAGAACCCGAACCTGCAGCGCAAGGCGCAGATCGTCATGGACTACTACCGTGGCGACGAGCCGCTCAAGCGCAAGGTCGCTTCGACGCTGCTCGAGTCGTTCCTGTTCTATTCGGGCTTCTACCTTCCGCTGTACTGGTCGTCGAAGGCGAAGCTGACGAACACCGCCGACATCATCCGCCTCATCATCCGTGACGAGGCCGTGCACGGCTACTACATCGGCTACAAGTTCCAGAAGGGCCTCGAGACGCTCAGCGAGGCGGAGCGCGCAGAGATCAAGGACTACACGTTCTCGCTGCTGTACGAGCTCTACGACAACGAGGTGCAGTACACACAGGACCTCTACGACGGCATCGGCCTGACCGAAGACGTCAAGAAGTTCCTTCACTACAACGCCAACAAGGCCCTCATGAACCTGGGCTACGAGGCGATGTTCCCGTCGACCGTGACGAACGTGAACCCTGCGATCCTGTCGGCCCTGTCGCCGAACGCCGACGAGAACCACGACTTCTTCAGCGGCTCGGGCTCGTCGTACGTCATCGGCAAGGCCGTCGCGACCGAAGACGACGACTGGGACTTCTAAAGACCTGTTGTGCGGCGTCACGGTAGTTGGCACATGCGTCACTGAAGTTGGCACGCGTCAAACTACTTGGCACAGATTGCGTAGTTGGCACATGAAACCACTGGGTTCGCGTCAGCCGGTTGCACAGGAGCGATTCTGTGGCTAACCGGCGACGCGAAACCCCAGCTGAGCTAACCGAGTCGTGGCCAGACGCTCCCTCGCGCGATGCGGCGGGGGAGACCGCGAGGCAGCTCGCGATCAATCTCCGTGAGGCGATTGGCGAACGCAGCGTGCGCTCCGTGGCTAGCGATGCTGGCATCGACGAAGGCACGATACGGAATGTGCTGCGCGGGGCGGCCTGGCCTGACATCCACTCGGTGGCTCGGCTCGAGGAGTCACTTGCAGTGCGTCTCTATCCCAGGTAGCCCACAATGTCGTGATGACTTCGGGTCGATACGGATCATCGTCACATGCAAAACCGAGTCGCTCTGCCGTTCCGGCTTTGAGCAGTATCTTCTCAAGCCGTTAGCGTCGGGTGGCCTTCAGCCTCGCGGCGGGTACGGATCGCTTCCGTAAGTGCGTTCGTCCTCCACGGTGCCGTCGGCGCGGTGGATAAGTAGCTGGCTCGGTGCGTTCCTGCGAGCAACATTCACGCCTTCATCCACCGCACGTGCCTTGGTCAAGAATGTGCCTAGAGTCGTGCCCTGAAGGGTCACTTTCCACTGCGCACCCGGTCAAGTCCTGGGACGTGGTGTATCGGTGATCGTGTGATCCTTCGTGTCGTGGTCAGGCTGTGAGGGCCCGGAGGTCGGGTTCGATCACCTCCTCGGTGTTGGGTTCGCCGACGCGGCGTGCGGCGGCGAGGGCGTCGAGGCCGAGGTAGCGGCGCTGCTCGGTCCACGCGTCGTGTTGTTCGGCGAGGACGGCGCCGACGAGTCGGATGATCGCGTCGCGGTTCGGAAAGATCCCGACCACGTCGGTGCGGCGGCGGATCTCCCGGTTGAGGCGCTCGTTCGGATTGTTGGACCAGATCTGCCGCCAGATGCTCTTCGGGAACGCGGTGAACGCGAGGATCTCCTCGCGTGCGGCCTCGAGGTGCTCGAACGATCTGGGGAGCTTGTGCTCGAGGGCGTCGAGGACCCGGTCGAACTGGGCGTGCACCGCGTCGGCGTCGGGCTGGTCGAACACCGTCCCGAGCAGCGTCTTCACCCACGGCCAGGAGCTCTTCGGGGTCACGCTCATCAGGTTGGCGGCGTAGTGGGTGCGGCATCTTTGCCAGCTGCCGCCGACGGTCGCGCCGATCGCTGCGACAAGACCTGCGTGCGCGTCGGATGTGACGAGCTTGACGCCGCTCAGGCCTCGGGCGACGAGGTCGCGCCAGAATGTCAGCCAGCCGGCGCCATCCTCGGTCGAGTTGACCTGCAGGCCCACGATCTCGCGGTAGCCGTCGGCGTTCACGCCGGTCGCGACCAGCACCGCGACCTTCACGACGCGGCCGCCCTCGCGGACCTTCATGGTCAGCGCGTCGGCGGCGACGAACGAGTACGGGCCCTGGTCCAGCGGGCGGGTGCGGAACGCGGTGACCTGATCGTCGAGGTCCCGCGGTTCGGAGGCGGGCCTGCGCGGCTCGGCGGCGGGAACGCCGTACACGACATCGAAGCATGCGGTGAACGGCTTCACGCGCAGCACCGCGTTCTTCTACACGCCGAAGGGGATCCGGTGCAACGCCGTCGCGCCGGGGCCGGTCGCAACGAGCATCGAAGCGCCGTTCCACTCGGAGTGGGCGCAGATGCGGCTCGGCCCGCTCTTTCAGACGAATGTGCCCCCGACGGCGCAGCCGGAGCAGTTGGCGGCGGCGATCTGCTGGCTTCTCAGCGACGAGTCCGCCAACGTCTCCGGCGCGATCCTGCCGGTCGACGGCGGGTGGGCGGCGGTGTGAGACCGGGAGGTGGAGTGGAATGCCGGAACAGCGACGCGGCACCCAGGTGGTTGAGAGGTCGGGGCCCTGGGCGGTGTTCTTCCTGCTCGCCTACATCGGCGCCGCGATCTACTTCATCTCCAGATCCGACGGATCGTTCTGGGGAGTGATCCTCGGGCTGCTCCAGGCGATGGTCTGGCCGGTCTACCTGCTCTACTTCGGCCTCGTCGCCCTCATCCCCTGACGCGACGGCGAACCGTGAGGAGACGCGGCGATCCCGGTCCCGAGGGCCCTGGGACGACCGGTGCGCCTCCCGCACACGATGCCACGGGCGAGCGTGCGCCGATTCGAGACGGCGGTCTGACCTCCGCCGAGGTGAGGCGGCTGCTGGCCTCGGTGGGGCCGAACGCGTCTCCGGTGGCGCGGACGTCGGGCTGGTTGCGCAAGCTCGTCGCTCAGCTGACGCATCTTCTCGCCCTGCTCCTGTGGGGAGCGGCGGGGCTCGCACTGCTTTCCGGCACCCCCGCGCTGGCTCTCGCCATCGTCGTGATCATCGTGCTCAACGGTGCGTTCGCCTTCGCGCAGGAATACCGCGCCGACCGGTCGGCGGAACGCCTCCGCGATCTCGTGCCCGCGCGGGCACGCGCTGTGCGCGACGGTCGGGTCACGCTCATCGCGGCAGACGAGCTCGTTCCGGGCGATCTCGTCGTCCTCCAGGCCGGCGACCGTGTCGGAGCTGATCTCGACATGGTGCGCGGCGGCGACCTGCTCGTCGATGAATCACTGGTGACGGGAGAAAGCGCGGCGGTGCGTCGGGTGCCCGGTACCCGGCTCACCGGTGGCACGTTCGTGGTTCAGGGAGAGGGCGAGGGCGTCGTCGTCGCGACGGGCGCGCGCACGACACTTGCCGGCATCGGACGCCTGACAGCTGAGGCGAGCCGCCCGGCGAGCCCCCTCACGCAAGAGCTGCGAAGGGTCGTCCGTGTGGTGGCGAGCGTCGGGGCGGGCCTCGGGCTCGTGTGTCTCGGTCTGGGGCTCGGGTTCCTCGGGGCGGCGCTGTTCGCCATCGGAGTCGCGGTGGCACTCGTTCCCGAAGGGCTCCTCCCGACCGTGACCCTTTCGCTGGCCAGGGGCGCGGAGCGGATGTCGGAGGAGGGTGCGCTGATCCGGCGCCTCGATGCGGTCGAGACCCTCGGCGCGACCACGTTCGTCTGCACCGACAAGACGGGAACCCTCACGCAGAACCGCATGAACGCGGTGGAGGTGGTCACCGTCGCGGGTGCCGTCTCGGTGAAGGGAGAGGGCTATGAGCCGATCGCCCGGATCGACGGCTCGGAGGAGGCGCGCGCGGAGCTGGGCCAGGTATCCCGGGCTGCCTTGCGCTGCGTCATGGGGCGTGTCGTGCGCAGCGGCGACCGATGGGTCGCCGAGGGCGACCCCATGGAGGCGGCACTGCATTGTCTGGCGCTGCGTGCGGGCTGCGCTGCGGGGGCGGAGGGGCACCGGCGCCCCTACTCCCCGGATCGGCGCCTGAGCTCCTCTCTGAACGGTGAGCTTCTCTCGGTGCTCGGTGCACCCGAAGCGGTCTTCGAGCGCTGCGGCGAGGTCCCCGCGGTCATGATGCGGGAGGTGACCCGACTTGCGGATGCCGGGCGGCGTGTCCTGGCGGTCGCCTCCCGCCCAGCGAGCGCGACCGGGGAGACCCCGGAGACGTCGCTCGACCTTCTCGGCCTCGTGGCGCTCGAGGACCCGCCCCGGGAGGGTGTGTGCGACGCGCTGACCCTGTGCCGGAGCGCCGGAATCCGACTCGCGATGATCACCGGCGACCACCCGCGGACGGCAGCGGCGATCGGCCACGAGGTCGGGCTGCTCGGCCCCTCGGGTGTCGTGGTCGACGGGCGGGATCTCCCGGCGAGCGACGCGCACCTGGCAGACCTGATCGACCTGCCCGATGGCGTCGTCATCGCCCGAGCCACCCCCGGTGACAAGCTGCGCATCGCGCGTGCGCTGCGCAGCCACGGACATGTCGTGGCCATGACCGGCGACGGAGTCAACGACGCGCCCGCCCTGCGCGAAGCGGACGTCGGCGTGGCGATGGGCGCCGGGGGAAGTGATGTCGCGCGGGAGGCAGCCGACGTGGTGCTCCTCGATGATCACTTCGCGACGATCGTCAGCGCGATCCGGCTGGGCCGGGCGACCTTCAGCAACGTGCGGAGATTCCTCACCTTCCACCTGACCGACAACGTCGCTGAACTGGCGCCGTTCGTTGTGTGGGCCCTCACGGCGGGCCAGGTGCCGTTGGCGATCGGTGTGCTGCAGGTGCTGGCATTGGATATCGGCAGTGACATCCTCCCGGCGCTCGCTCTGGGTGCGGAGCCCGCCCGGGCGGATGCGATGCGCGGACCGCGTCGAGGGTCGGTCGTCGATGGCGCCCTCCTCGCCCGCGCTTTCCTCGTGCTGGGGCTCACGGAGGCGGTGCTGACGATCGCGGCGTTCCTCGCCGTGCTGCTGGCCGGAGGGTGGCGGTGGGGGATGACGCCCGGGCCGACGCTGCTCGCACAGGCGTCGGGCTCCGCATTCGCCGCGATCGTGCTCGGCCAGGCGGGAAACGCCTTGGCGTGCCGGAGCACCACCCGTCCGGTCTGGCGCCTCCGTCTTCGTGACAATCCCGCCGTGCTGTGGGCTATCGGGGCGCAGCTCGCTCTGCTCGTGGTGTTCCTCGGTGTCGCCCCGTTCGTCTCCGTGCTCGGCGGAGCATGGCCGACCCCCCTCGGATGGATGGTGGCCGCCGCCACGGCGGCGCTGGTGATGCTGGTGGACGCGACGTTCAAGGTCGTCGTGCTGTCACGCCGGTCACCTACGCAGGCGCGCACGACCTCCGGGCTTGACGCGCCGCGCAGCCGGAGGACCTAGGTCCCGCGGCGCGCGGTACCAGGTGATTAGCGTCGTTCGCGTCGCGGCGGTCGCGCCGCGACGCTGAGAGCGAGGCACGACATGGAGAACATCACGGTGGGCTATGACGGGAGCCCGGCTGCCGACTCTGCGCTGCGATGGGTCGCGACACGGAGTCTGATGCGGCCGACGCGTGTGACGGTGGCGGGCGTCGATGACGCCGTGCATTCGACCCAGGAGATGCTCCTGCGCATCCGCGCCGGCAGAGACCTCCTTCGTCAGTTGAATCCGGATGCCGAGGTGACCACCCAGCTGATCAAGGGCCGCCCCGCGCGCGCCCTGTCGACGGGGACAGCCGACGCGGATCTTCTTGTGATCGGTGTCCACACCGACGCGCCGACGCGCGCGGCGCTCATGGGCTTCACGGCGCTCCGCCTCGCGGCCCGGGCCGCAGTGCCGGTGGTCCTGGTTCCCGAGGGGTGGTCGCCGTCGGTCGGTCCGGTGGTGATCGGCTACGACGTGGATGGATCGTCCGACGCCGCGCTCGCCTTCGCCCAAGACGAGGCGGTCGAAGACAAGCGCACCTTGCGGATCGTGCATGTCTGGGACGGCGTCGGAGAGGAGGCCCACCGGCTCCACGGCGTCGTGGTCGACGGCGCGGCTGAGCAGGCACGTCACAACGCGCCCGCCCTCGAAGCAGTTCCCGTGCTGGTCGCAGGAGCACCGGCCCCCGCGCTCATGAAGGAGTCGGCCGATGCGTCGCTCCTCGTGATCGGCGGACATCATCGGGGCGTGTGGATGGGTGGTCTCCTCGGAGCGCTGTCGTGGGAGCTCATCGGCACGGTCCACGTGCCGCTGTGCGTGGTGTCGCCGAGCGAAGAGTCGCTCGAGGACGACACGGACGCGCGCACGGAGGAGTACGCAGGCGTCCTGTGACCGCAGCGGCCGAGCCCTGCGATGAGAACCGGAGAAGGAGTGAGAGATGTCCGGCGATGCGACCGATGGCACGCGGCGGGATGAGGTCGTCCTCGACGCGGGCCCGCCGCGCAAGACGTTCCTCGCCGCCTGGCTCTTCGCGTGGCTGATCGGCGTCTTCGGGGTCGACCGCTTCTATCTCGGGAAGGTGGGAACAGGCATCCTGAAGCTGCTGACCTTCGGGGGTTTCGGCATCTGGTGGCTCGTGGACCTCGTCCTGACGCTGGCAGGGGAGCAGCGCGACGGCGCCGGACGCGACCTCGAGGGCTACGCCGAGCACAAGAACATCGCGCTCATCATCACCGCGTCGGGAGTCGCACTGTGGATCGTGACCGCCGCATTCTCGCGCGTGTTCGGATGGGGCATGGAGGGATTCGACCCGATGCGGTGGTGGCACTGGCGCTGACCTGTCGTTCAGGTCTCATGCTCCGTGCCTTCCGTGGCGACCGCCGGTTCGGGGTGCTGATGGACGACCAGCACCGGACAGTGGGCGTGGGCGGCGCAGGCTGCCACCACTGATCCGAGCACAAGGCCGGTGAATCCCCCCACGCCCCGAGAGCCGAGTACGAGCATCCCGCAGGTCTCGCTGAGGTCGATGAGGGTCTTCGCGGCAGGACCGGGCAGGACGCTCGTCGTGAAGCGCGCGGGCTTCTCGTGGCCGAAGACGGTGTCGACGGCGCGGGCGAGGATCTTCTTCGCATCGTCGGCCGGCGACCATGCGACCCCGAACACGGCACCGGTGATCGGCGGATAGCTCCACACGGTGATCGCCTCCAGCGGTGCATCGAGCGCCCGGGCCATGCGGGCGGCATACCTCAGGGCCTCGAGGGAGTTCTCGGAACCGTCGACTCCCACAGCGATACGGTCGGTGTCTGAGTACATGGCGCCACACTCCCACGCGTCCGGCATCGGTGCCGGGACGAAAGTCATGCCGGATGATCCGGAGGACTTAGGTCACATCCCGTCGCGGCGTTCCGACGGAGACTCGTCTTGCACCACTCACCATTGCTCGATTGACGTTCGTGCCGAATCCGGGCTCTGGCGAGGGCCCTCTGGTTCGATGGCTGTCTGTGCACGGGGTCGGGCTTCGTGCCGGCTGCTCCCAGAGGACTGGAGAAGGGGGCGTCGTGGGCGCGCGGCGCCCCCTTCGCCGATCAGGCGGTCACGTGCCGCCCCGCTCGACCCACGATCACCGCGATGACTGCAGCGGTGAGCAGCGGGATGCCGCCGGCAACGGCGAACGCGGCCGAGAGGCCCAGGGCCTGTGCGACGTGCCCGACGAGCACCGGACCCACCGTCTGACCTGCCGCGACGATGACGAAGTAGGCTCCGGCCACGCGCCCTCGCATCCACGGGTTCGCTGACAGCTGGAAGAGGGCTTCGATGCCGGTGACGCAGAAGATGCGCGCCGCAGACAGGCACACGATGGCGATCAGGAAGAGAGGTTCGGTCACGGCCGCGGCCGCGAGGGTCATCGTGGCGCCGAAGACGATCGCCGTGACCAGGACGGGGCCGAGACCGATGCGCCGCCTGCTGATGGCCAGCACGGCCCCGACGACCGCGCCCAGCGAGCTCATCGCGAAATAGGTGCCGAACCCTGCGGCCCCGCTGTCGAACGCATCGGCACGTGCGGCAGCCGCGTAGAGCACGGAATGCGTCATCCCGAACGTCGCGATGAAGGCGATGAGCACGAACGACCAGCGGATGGCAGGCTTGCGCCGCGCGTAGGCCAGGCCGTCGCGAAGCCCTGTGGTCGGCGCCGTCGACGGCAACGAGGGAAGATGCCGCACGCGCACGAGCAGCAGTGCGGCCGCGGCCAGCAGCGCGCACACGAGGGCGGCCACGATGGCCCAGCGCGCACCCCAGGTCGCGATGATCACTCCGCTTCCGGTGGCTCCCACGAGCGAGCCGACATGGAATGCCGTGGCGTTCATGCCGATCGCACCGTGGAGCTGCGGGGGCGGCACGACCTGCGTCACCAGGGCGCTGCGGGCGGGGCCTTCCACGACTCCCGCCAGCCCGGCGAGTGCCGCCAGCGCGTAGACGTGCCAGACCTCCAGAGCCTCCGTCATCAGGAGCACGGCGAGCATCGCCAGGCTCGCGACGGTCACCCCCTGTGCGATGCGCACGATCCGCAGGCGGGGGAAGCGGTCGCTCAGCACCCCGCCCCACAGACCGAACAGGAGTACGGGTGCGAATTGGAAGGTGACGGCGAGGCCCACGGCGGCGACACTGCCGGTCATCTCCAGCAGCAGCCAGTCCTGTGTGATGCGCGAGATCCATGTGGCGACGAAGGCGAAGAGCATGGATGCCAGGAGGAAGCGGTAATCACGCAGGCCGAGGGTGCGTCCCGCGATCGTCCAGCCGCGTCCGGTGATGACGGGGATCGGTCCCGTCAGGGGAGGGGCCGCCTCGCTGGTCGCCATGATCATCCACGGTAGGGTCGGCATCACCCGGCTATTCGATGGTGTCATGATCGCCATACCAACTATTCGATGATCGAATGGATCTGAGATGTTCGACCCGCTGCTCCTTCGTACGTTCGTCTCTCTCGCCGAGACGCGGAGCTTCACCCGCACGGCTCAGCAGCTGCAGATCAGTCAGCCGACGGTGAGTCAGCAGATCCGCAGGCTCGAGGCGGCTGCCGGGCGGACGCTGGTGACGCGGGACTCTCGGAGCGTCGAACTCACCGACAACGGGGAGGCTCTGCGCGGGTTCGCCGTCGAGATCCTCGCCGCTCACGATGCCGCTGCCGCCTACTTCGACACCGCGGCGATGCGGGGGCGCGTGCGGTTCGGGTCCGCCGATGACCTCGCGCTGACTGAGCTGCCGCAGATCCTGCGCGAATTCCGGCGGCTGCACCCGCAGATCGATCTGGCTCTGACCGTGGGGCAGAGCGCGGCGCTGGTGCGGCGCCTGAGAGCGGGACAGTTCGATCTCGTGTACGTGAAGCAGGAACCGGGGGTGCCCGCCGGAGATCTCGTGCGCCGCGATCGACACATCTGGGTCGCCCACGAAGACATGCGCCTGGACGCCGATGCGCCCGTGCCTCTCATCGCCTACCCGGCGCCGAGCCACTCGCGTGCCGCGGCCATCCACGCCCTGGAGTCGGTCGGGCGCAATTGGCGCATCACCTGCAATGTGCGAGATGTGAACGGCGCGCTCGCCGCCGTGCGTGCGGGCATCGGTCTCGCCGTGCTCCCGCAGGCGATGGTTCCGGGCGACCTGGTGCCGGCAAGCCCGGCGTGGGGGCTTCCGCGTCTGGGAGAGATCGACTTCGCGCTGCTCACCAATCCGCGCTCCGTCGGCGGTCCGGTCGAAGCTCTGCGGACGGCGATCGTGCGGAGGGCATCCCGATAGCGACATCTTCCCTATTAGTGGAATATGATTCCGCAAAACGGAATGGAGCCCGCATCGTGTCACACGCTCGCCGACGCTCGCGCCGTCCGCTCTTCCTGGTCGCGGGTGGCCGCTCATGATCCTGAGCGGAGGTCTCGTCGTCGACGGAACCGGGTCGCCCGCCGTCGTGGCCGACATCGCGATGAAAGATGGCCTGATCGTCGCCGTCGGAGACCTCAGCGGCGCACGCGACCCCGACGTGCGCCACCTCGACGGCCTCGTGGTGGCGCCCGGATTCGTCGACATCCACTCCCACTCCGACCTCAGCATCCTCGGCCATCCGGCGGGCACGAGCAAAGTGCTGCAGGGCGTGACGACCGAGGTCGTGGGCAACTGCGGGCTGTCCGTCGCGCCGGTCGACAGTGGGGAGACGGTCGCGATGCTGCGTCCCTACATGACCTACTGCGAAGACAGCAGTGTGGAATGGGATTGGACGACGGTCTCGCAGTATCGCGCGAGAGTGGCAGAAGCCGACCCGGCCGTCGGCATCGAACTGCTCGCCGGACACAACGTCATCCGGGGAAGTGTCGTCGGTCTCGACGATCGCCCGGCCACGTCGTCCGAGCTCGATGACATGTGTGCGATGCTCGACCGCGCTCTGACGGAGGGTGCGCGCGGGATGTCGCTCGGGCTCATGTATCCGCCGAGCTCCTACGCCGACGAAGCCGAGCTCATCGCGCTCGGTGCGGTGCTGGCCCGGCACGATGCGATGCTCGCCAGTCACATGGCGAACTACTCGGAGGGACTCCTGGACGCCGTCCGAGCGATGATCCGCATCGGAGAGGCATCGGGCGTCCGGGTCCAGATCTCGCACCTGACGGCCACGGGAAGACCCAACTGGGGCACGGTCTCCGATGCTCTCGCACTCATCGACGACGCCGTCGCGCGAGGCGTCGATGTCGCGGCCGACTTCTACCCGTACCTGGCGGGGAGCACCAACCTCTCGCAGACGCTGCCCGGGTGGGCGATCTCCGGGGGCTGGGGCGCGCTGCGCCGGCGCATCGCCGATCCTGATGACCGCCGCCGGATGCGCACGCACCTCGACACCAAGGCATGGGAGGACTTCCTGCTCGTCTCGACGGAATCAGACCCGGATCTGGACGGATTGAGGATCCCGGATGCGGCGCGCCGGCGCGGGCGGCCTGTGAGCGATCTCGTGCTGGACCTCCTCGCCGAATGCGACCCCACGATCGTGGCGTTCGGGCGGTCGGAAGACGACCTTCGCGCCGTGATCGCGCATCCCCGGAGCGTTCTGGGATCCGACGGCCTTGCGGTCGACACGTTCGGCTCGGTGGGCGGCGCGGTGCCGCATCCGCGCTTCTTCGGCGCATTTCCCGCCCTGTTCCAGAAGTATGTGCGCGAAGAGGCGCTTCTGACTCTCGAGGAGGCCGTGCGAAAGTGCACGTCAGCCCCGGCCGAGCGGGTGCGCCTGAGCGATCGCGGCACGATCGCCGCAGGGCTCCGTGCGGACCTGGTCGTCTTCGACCCCGAGGTGATCGCCGACCGCTCGACCTACGAGGACTCGCGCAGAGTGCCCGCGGGTATCGTCTCGGTGATCCGCGGCGGGCGCGAGATCGCCCGCGACGGCGTGATGCTCTGACTCGCCGTCGCGGGCGCGGGGCAGCGATCAGCTTCGTGCGGGGATGCGTGCCACGCAGTCGATCTCGACCTGGATGAACTGGAAGTGGTTGCCCACGGTGGTGCGTGCCGGATACGGGGGAGTGAACACCTCGGCGTAGAGGCGGTTGTATTCGGCCCGCGCCGACTCGTCGCGGAGGTAGGCGCCCACGCGGACGACATCGCGCAGGGTGGCCCCCGCCGCGGCCAGGATCTCCTCGAGGTTGCGGATCGTCCGACGGAATTCGCCCTCGAACGTGTCGGCGACGATCCCCACACCCGGTTCGGTGGACGCCTGTCCGGAGACGAAGAGCAGCTCTCCGACGCGAACGGCTGAGGACAGCGGCACGGTGGGGCGGTTGTCGGGATCCGGCTCGATCGGGACGAACGGGGCGTCGGCTGACGCGGACTCGTCGAAGGGAGCAGTCATGGGGTCTCCTCGGAGGCTGGTGTGGATTCCTTTTATCGGAATAGTATTCCGATAGTTAGTGCGCACGCTGCCGCGCCGCGCCGATGCGGAAAGAGGGGCCGAATGTCTGCTGCATCCATGCCGTCGCTGCGCGACCGTGGGTTTCCCGCTGTCGCCGGCGAGTACCGGAACGACGAGATCGGGGGAGCGGGGTGGAACGTGCATCGCGACTTCGAGACACCCATCGCCGTCATCGATCGCGATGCGCTCCGGCACAACGCCGCCGTCATGCATGAGTGGATCGCATCCGAAGGCGCCGAGCTGTGGCCGCACGCCAAGACCGTCATGTCGCCGGAACTCGTCCGGCTGCAGCTCGAGCACGGATCGCGCGGAATGACAGCGGCCACCATCGCACAGGTGCGGTCGCTGCGCTCGTGGGGCGTCGAGCACGTCATGCTCGCCAATCAGCTGGTGCAGCCGTCGGCGGCCGACTGGGTGGCTTCCGACCGCCGGCGGCATCCGAACGTCGCCTTCCTCGCGTTCGTCGATTCCGCCGCGTCCGTGCGCATCTTGCAGGAAGCGGCCGAGCGCCACGACACGACCCTCGACGCCCTTGTGGAGGTGGGGCTGCCGGGCAAGCGCACCGGCATCCGCACCGACGCCCAGCGCGACGCGGTCGTCGACGCTCTGCGCCGCGCCCCTCGCGTGCGGGCGATGGGCGTCGCGGCATACGAAGGCGCGTGCGCGGCCGATCGCCGTGCGTCCGCCCTCGACGCCGTCGACGCCTATCTCCACCACGTCGCCGACCGGCTGGGCGAACTCATGTCATCCGGAGTGCTCCGCACCGACCGGCCGATCTTCTCGGCGGGCGGGAGCATGTTCTTCGACCGGGTGGTCGCAGCGGCATCCGCCGCGGCCGTCCCGACGCGCATCATCGTGCGCTCGGGGTGTTACCTGCTGCATGATCACGGGCTCTACGCACGTGCGACTCCGCTCCCCGACGGGCCCTCCGTCCCCGGGCTGCGCGCAGCGCTCACGGTGTGGGGAACGGTGCACTCACGTCCCGAGCCCACGCGTGCCTACGTCGACGTCGGCAGGCGCGACGCCTCGTACGATCAGGGTCTGCCCGTGCCCCTGCGGCGACTCGCGGGCAGGAGCGGTCGGATCGAGCCGCTGTCGGCCCAGGTCGTGTCGCTCAATGACCATCACGCGCACGTAGAGATAGACCCTGCTTCAGAGATCGAGGTGGGGGATCGCATCGAGTTCGGCATCTCCCACCCGTGCACCACGATGGACCGGTGGTCCAGGGTCCCCCTCGTCGGAGACGACGGCGCCGTCGTCGAGGCGATCAGCACCGTGTTCTGATCGCCCCGCGACGGGGTGGAAGCACTGCGCGTCAGTGGATGCCGAGAGTGCGGAAGTGGTCGGACTCCAGCAGATGCTCGATCGTCGACGGCAGGATGTGCGGCATGTCGGTCGGCTTGCGCGCCGCGAGCGAGCGCAGGCCGTCCGCACCTTCGCGCGGTGTCCAGTGGGGGAAGTCGGAGCCGAACAGCAGCCTGTCGACCACGCCCCACTCCTGAGCGCGCACGAGTGCGGCGAAGCCGTCCTGCGGACGCTCCCAGTTCGCTGACACGTCGGCGAAGACGCGGGGGTTCTTTCGGATCACGATGATCGCCTCGCGCTGCCACGGGTGCGCCATGTGCGCGAGCACCTGCGTCAGCCCGGGGTGCCGGCGGGCCACCTCGTCGATGAGGAACGGCATGCTGAACGAGAGCTTCGCCATGGGGTTCGGCGTCGCTCCCTGGTGCCACAGCAGCACGATCCCGTGTTCGGTCGCCGCCCGGTAGAACGGGTCGAACTCCTCGCTGGAAGGGTCGAACAGGGCGGCCGTGGGGTAGAGCTTGATTCCCTTGAAGCCGCGCCGGATGCCGTCTTCGAAGACATCCCAGTACCCGGGATCGTTGAGGTCGAGGGACATGAACGGCACGGTGTCGATGTCGACCTGGGCGCAGAACTCCTCCACCCACTGGTTCGGGGTGAGCAGGTCGCTCGCCAGGGCGGTCACGCCGAACACGGCCGCGCGCGTGACGCCGCCTTCGCGCATGGCGGCGCTGAACTGGGCAGGCGTGAACGACCAGTCGCGCTCGCCGTACGCACGTCGGCTGTAGTCGTCGTTGACGTGGCCCTTGTGCTGCGGCTGATGGCAGTGGGTGTGGATGTCGAACATTCGGTGCTCCGTTTCTGGTGGTCGGGTCGGGTGGGCAGATGTCGGCAGAGGGCGATCGTCACCGGTCGAAGGCGAAGGGCGCGAGCAGGGGTGGGCGGTGCGTGGTGAGCATCCACTCCGCCAGTGCGGCGCCGACTGCCGGTGCGGTCGCGAATCCGTGGCCGGACCAGCCTGCGGCCACGTACACCGGGGCACGGCCGGGCATGCGGTCGATGATCTGGAGGCCGTCGAGGGTGAAACCCTCGGCTCGGCCCTCGCAGCCGGCGGATCGTGCGGCGGGGAAGTCGGGGAACGTCTCGCGAAAGAGACGTTCGCTCCTGAGGAACATGGCATCGCGATAGCGCATCGCTTCCGGAGCCGAATCGAGCGGCGCCTTGAGGAATCCGGAGACCTGCGTGCCCCCGCCGGCGACGCTCTTCGCCGCCAGCGGGCGGCTGTCGTGACCGATGAGATGGGGGAGCGTCCAGGGCGTCTCGGGCTGCAGGAAGTGGACGTGCAGCCCTGTGTTCCACAGGGGGAGGTCGATTCCGATCGAGGCCGCCACGAGCGCCCGCGCACCGGTGTTCGCGCACACCGCCGCCGAGCCTGCGCTGAGGGTGCCCGCGTCGGTCTCGATGACGGCAGTGCGCTCCGTGTCGCGTATCCGCAGCGCCCGCGTGTGTTCGAGGATGCTGACGCCGGCGTCACGGGCTGCGGCGGCAAAGGCCGCCGTCGCGCCGGCGGGAGGCGCCACGCCGTCGGTCTCGACGAGGATTCCGCAGGCGATGCGGTCGCCGACGCGTCCGAGCCGCTCGATGAGCTCGTCGCGCTCGACGATCCGCGAGGAGACACCCGCGCGGTTCTGCGCCTCGGCGCGCACGCGCAGCCGGTCCCTGCCCCCGTCGGCGGCCAGGTCGTCGATGTCGTAGAGCTCGATGCCGCCGCGCTGCTCGAAGCCTGTGGGGTGTTCGAGGGTCCGGTCGAGCTGAGGCCAGCGGCGGAGTGCGTCGGCGGCGAGCGCGAGCTCGGCGGGATGACGGGCATTCGATCGGATGCCGCGGAGTCCGGGGCCCCCGGAGGATCCCGCGCCGGTGGTGCCGGCTTCGACGACCGTGACGCGTGCGCCGGCGGTCGCCAGAGCGAGGGCGGTGGCCAGGCCGACGATTCCGCCTCCGATCACCACGTGGTCGGTGTCGCTCATCGGTGAGCCTCTCTGTCGGCGGGCAGCGGCGCTCGCCCGAACGGGGGCCCGCGGGCCCACTCGTTAACGTTGTGTTTCGGGGCGGCACATTCGCATTCTCGGTGTTGACAGCGAACCTAGCCCAGGAGAAGGATGGTCAGCAATAAGAAACATCGTTCTGTCTGACCGAACGCCCATCGAGAGAGGCACTACGGGAATGCACAACATCCACACCGGTCGCCGCATGACCGCGGGAGTGATCGCCGTCGCAGCGGCGCTCGTTCTCGCCGCATGCGCGTCCACGCCCGCAAACGACACCGAGCCCACGGGAACCGGCGGCGAGAACCGCACGGTGACCGTCGGGCAGACCATCGGCGTCTCCCAGCTTGACCCGAACATCTCCACGCTCTCCGCGGAGCGCGTGATGTGGAACCTTCTGTGGGACGGGCTCACCCGTCAGACCGAGGAAGGCGTGGTCGAGCCCGAACTCGCCACGGAGTGGTCCACATCCGACGACGCGCTGGTGTGGACCTTCGCCCTGCGCGATGACGTCACCTTCCATGACGGTCGCCCCTTCGTCGCTGACGACGTCGTCAAGACGGTCACGCGGGTGCTCGACCCGGAGGTCGCGTCCCCGCAGCGCTCCAAGCTCTCGACGGTCACCGACATCACGGCCGTCGACGAGCACACCGTCGAGTTCACCCTCAGTGAGCCGATGCCCGCCATGCCGGCCGCCCTGGTCGACGTGAAGATCATCGACATGGAGAACCTCGACACCATCAACACGACCGGCAACGGCACGGGACCGTACGTGCTCGAGTCGTTCGTGCCCGATCAGGAACTGCACGTCGTGCCCAACGAGGACTACTGGGGCGACGTCCCGACCATCGAGGGCATCAAGATCGTGAAGTACGCGGACGAGACGGCCGCCCGCACGGCGCTCGACTCCGGGGCGATCGACGTGCTCTGGTCCGTTCCGTTCGACAAGGTCAACAGCGTCGAGGACAGTGGCAAGACGACGATCGTGCCGCCGAACCCGTCGCAGTCCTCGGTCTTCCTCGTGGACAACGCGTCCGCTCCGTTCGACGACCCGCGCGCACGGCAGGCGCTGTCGTACGCGGTCGATCGCGAGACGATGAAGGCCGCCGCGTTCGGTGGTCTCGGCGAGGTCAACCCCGGCTCGACGCTCGTGAGCCCGCTCAACGAGTTCTTCGCCGCTGACGTGGTGCAGGACTACAGCTACGACCTCGACAAGGCCAAGCAGCTCTTCTCCGACGCCGGTGTGGCCGAGGGCACGAAGTTCGTCTGCTGGGCGGCCACGGCCCCCCAGTATCGTGCCCAGTGCGAGATCCTGCAGCAGAGCCTCGCCGAGATCGGGATCGAGCTCACCATCGAGGTGAACGAGAGCTCGACGTGGGCCGCTCGTTTCTACCCCGCGGGCAAGGAGTACGCGGGACTGATCGTCCCCAACTACCTGTCGCGTGAGCCCGCACCTCTCCCGTTCGTCGCCTCCTACTTCGGCGTCGACGGCTGGAGCGAGTCGAACTGGCCGGGAACCCCGGAGTACGAGGCGGCCAAGTCGGCGATCAAGTCGGCGCCCGACGAGGACGCGATCCGGGAGCCGTTCGCCGAGTTCCAGCGGATCACCTCGGAGGAGCAGCCTCTCGTGGTCGTGCTCAACGTCGGCCAGCCGAGCTCGACGCTCCCCGACGTCGACGGGGTCTGGATGGAGTCCAACGGCACCATCCACGTCGAAGGCGTCGGCATCAAGTAATCGGCAGCGGAGGCGGATGCCGTCCGGCATCCGCCTCCGTCTGTTCCTCCCGTCCACCGAGAAAGGACTCGCCCGTGCTCTCCTACGTGCTCAAACGGGTCATGTCGTCCGTGATCATGCTGTTCATCATCTCGGTCATCATCTTCGTCGCCCTGCGGATGCTCCCGGGTGACCCGACGACCATCGCCCTGGCACAGGGCGACGGTGTCAGCGAAGAGGCGATCGAGCGGATGCGGGCCGAGCTGGGACTCGACCTCCCGGTCCTCCTCCAGTACGGGATGTGGATCTCCGGCTTCGTCGTCGGCGACTTCGGATCGTCGTACTTCAGCAAGTACGACGTCGGTCTCCTCATCGCCCAGCGCCTCCCGGCGACCATCTCCCTCGCCGTCGCCGCGCTCATCCTCGCGATCATCATCGCCCTTCTCGCGGCGATCCTTCCGCTCCGCCTTCGCTCACGCGCACTCGAGCGCGTCGTGAACGCCTCCACGGCGTTCGGACTTGCCGCTCCGACGTTCGTCATCGGCATCATCCTCGTGCTGATCTTCGCGAACGCCTTCAAGCTCCTGCCCTCCAGCGGATACGTCGCCTTCGGCGACGACCCCGCCCAGGCCCTGCGCTACCTCGTCCTCCCCGCCTTCACGCTGTCGCTCGCGATCGCACCGCAGCTGGTGCGATACCTGCAGGGGTCGATCGAGGAGGTGCGCTGGGCGACGTTCGTGCGCACCGCGCGCGGCAAGGGCATCGGCTGGGGTGGCACCGTCGACCGCCACATCGTGCCCAACGCCCTCCTTCCGGCCCTCACCTCGCTCGGCATCACCGTGGGCCACCTGCTGGGCGGGGCGGTCGTGGTGGAGGCGGTGTTCGCCTGGCCGGGCATCGGGCAGCTCGTCGTGGATGCCGTGAACAAGCGCGACTACGCCGTGATTCAGACGGTCGTCCTGCTGGCGGCCGCCGTCTTCGTGCTGGTGACCCTCGCGGTCGATCTGCTCTACGGCGTGCTCGACCCGCGTCTGCGGGTGTCGAAGAAGAAGCATCGAGGCGGCACTCCCTCCGCGGCCGCGCCGGCCGCGGCCGGGGAGGCGGACCGCGTCGCCGCCGTCGCTCTGGAGAAGGGGGTCTCCGTATGACCACCACGACCGCCATCGCCACCGCCGAAGCCGCCAGGCGCCGCTCGAGCCTGCGCGTCCTGCTCGCCGATCCTTCTGTGGTCGTCGCGATGCTGACGATCCTCCTCGTCGTGGCGTTCTCGGTGCTCGCGCCGGTGCTCTTCCCCGACGCGAACGCCATCGACTCTCCCAACCGGCTGCTGGCCCCTTCGCCGTCGCACTGGTTCGGCACCGACGAACTCGGGCGCGATCTGCTCGCGCGCATGGCCCACGCCGGCCAGCTGACCCTCCTCATCGCGCTCGGCGCCATGGCGCTGTCGATCGTTCTCGGTGTCGTGTGGGGGATGCTCGCCGCCTCTTTCGGCGGCTGGATCGACGAAGTGCTCATGCGCACGGCGGATGCCATCCTCGCCGTCCCGATGATCCTGTTCGCGCTCGTGTTCGTGGCCGCTCTCGGCAGCAGTCCCGAGGTGCTGATCGTGATCCTGGGCATCGTCAAGGCGCCCTTGGCCGCTCGCGTGACGAGGTCCTCCACGATGGTCGAGCTCACCTCCGACTATGTGCGCGGTCTCACCGTCATCGGCCTGAGCAAGCGCCGCATCCTCTTCACCGAGATCCTTCCCAACGTCTTCCCCGTGATCGCGGCCGTCGCAACCCTCAACATCGCCTCGGCGATCATGATCGAGGCCTCCCTGAGCTTCATCGGCCTCGGTGTGCAGCCGCCCCTGGCATCCCTCGGCACCCTGCTGAAGATCGGCTACGGGTACCTGCCGGACGGGTGGTGGTATGCCCTGTTCCCGGCAGCGGCGATCACCGTCGTGATCGCTGCGTTCAACGCCGTCGGCAAGAGGATCGAGCGCTACCTCGACAGAAGGGCGGTGTGACCGTGGATGACGCGGTTCTGAACATCAGCGACCTGCGCATCGGTCTGCGCGCAGACGCGGAGGTGGAGCTCCTCCACGGAGTGTCGATGACCCTCGCCCGCGGCGAGCGGGTCGGTCTCGTCGGCGAGTCGGGGTCGGGCAAGTCGCTGCTGTCGTTGAGCGTGATGGGGCTGCAGCCGCCCGCCATCGATGTGCGCTCCGGCAGCATCCGGGTGAATGGCAGCGAGGTCGTCGGCGCGAGAGACTCTCGGCTCGACGAGCTGCGAGGACGCAGCATGGCGATGATCTACCAGGATCCGATGTCGTCGCTCAACCCCGTGCGGTCGGTGGGTGCACAGATCGTCGAGGCCATCCGCGCGCACGCGACGGTCTCTCGGGCCGCTGCCCGCCGCACCGCGATCGACCTGCTCGGAAGCGTGGGAGTCAGAGACCCGCACCGCACGGTCGACAACTATCCGCACGAGTTCTCCGGGGGGATGCGCCAGCGCGTCATGATCGCGATGGCCATCTCCTGCGAGCCCGACCTGCTGCTCGCCGACGAGCCGACGACCGCGCTCGATGTGACGACGCAGGCGAAGATCATGGAACTTCTTGACGATCTCGTCGAGCAGCGCGGCATGTCGGTGATCTTCGTCACCCACGACATCGCCCTCGCCTCCAGCTTCTGCAGCCGCATCGACGTGATGCGCCGCGGCGAGGTCGTGGAGACCGGGCCGACCGCAGAGGTGATGCGGAACCCGCAGCATCCCTACACGAGCGCCCTGCTCGCCTCGATCTGCACGTTCGAGACCGATCCGACCCGGCCGCTTCTGAGCGGCGTGGCCGCGGCCGACGCACTCACGGGAGGTGCCTCGCGATGACCGAACCCCTTATCGAGGTCGACGGCCTGGTGAAAGACTTCGGCTCGGTACGCGCCGTCGACGGAGCGACCTTCTCGATCATGCCGGGAGAGACGTTCGGGCTCGTGGGCGAGTCCGGGTCGGGCAAGTCCACGATCGCGGCGATGCTGCTCTGTCTCGAACGTCCGACAGCGGGGGAGATCCGCTTCCGCGGCACGCGCATCGACAACCTGGCCCCTCGAAAGCTCCTCCCCATCCGCCGCGACATGCAGCTCGTGATGCAGGATCCGGTGTCTTCACTGAACCGCCGCAAGACCGTGCGCCAGATCATCGGGCTGCCCCTGAGCCTCCACGAAGGTCTTTCCGGCGCAGCGCGCGAGGCGCGGATCGTCGAACTCCTCGATCTTGTCGGACTCCCCGCGAGCTTCGTGGAGCGGTACCCGCACGAGCTGTCGGGCGGACAGTGCCAGCGCGTCAGCATCGCCCGTTCGCTCGCCATCTCGCCCGAATTCCTCGTGCTCGACGAATCGGTCTCCGCCGTCGACGTGCTGATGCAGGCCCAGATCCTCAATCTGCTGAACGCGCTTCAGAAGGAGCTCGGGCTCACGTATCTGTTCGTGTCGCACGATCTGGCTGTCGTCCGCTACATGTGCACCCGCATCGCGGTCATGCAGGGCGGAAAGATCCTCGAGGTCAGCGACCGAGAGCAGATCTTCTCCGACCAGGCTCACCCCTACACCCGTGCCTTGATCGCCGCCTCCCCGGCGTCGCTCGCTGCCCGTGCGGCCGCGGAGGCCACACCTCACCTTTCCCCGACCGGAGGAACCGATGCTTCCTGACGCCAGCCCTCTGCTTCGCGACGTTCTCCCCGAGCACACGGTGTGGCGCCCGCGCGAATCGGCAGTGAGCGTGGGGGTCGCCACCGTCGACATCACGCCGCCCGTCGGCATCCGTGCACGCAACTGGGGTGCCGCGCGAATCGGTCACGCCACCGGCATCCACCGACCACTGTCGACGAGTGCGATCGCGTTGCGCGACCCGAGCGGGCGCACCCGATACCTCGTCACGACCGACCTGTGCACCTGGGGGCACACCGAGTCGTTCCTCGGGATCTTCGAGCCCGTCCTCGCGGCGGTGGGTGCACAGCCTGAAGACGTGCTGCTGCACCTTGTGCACAACCATTGCGGGCCTTCGATCGCGGAGACCGATCTGAGCCTCCCGGGCGCGGAGATGATCCCCGCCTACCGTCGCCGGCTCGTCGACGGGATCGTGGAGGCGATCCGCACCGCCACGGAGCGGCTGGCGCCCTCGCGCATCACCTGGACGTACGGGCGCTGCCAGCTTGCGACCAACCGCGATCTGCCGTGCGGGGAACGTGACGTCTGCGGCTTCCACCCGGGGGCGCCCGCCGACGAGACGCTCGCGGTCGGACGGGTCACGACGCTCGACGGCACCCTCACCGCCGTGCTCGCGAACTACGCCTGCCACCCGACGACCCTCGCCTTCCACAACAGCCTGATCTCGCCCGACTACGTCGGCGCGGCCCGCGAGGTCGTGCAGAACGACCTCGGCGTGCCCCTCCTGTTCTTCCAGGGCGCGTCGGGAGAGCTCGCTCCCCGCGACCAGTACGTGCCGGGCACGGAGATGGCCGACCGCAACGGCCGGACCCTCGGATATGCGGTGCTGGCCGCCGTGCACTCGTTGAGCACCGCCGGAACCGAGCTCGTGTACCAGGGGACGGTGGAATCCGGCGCGCCGCTGGCGGTGTGGGAAGAGACCCCCGCGGTGAACGAGAGCGATGTCGTGGCGCGCCACCTGGTGGTCCCGCTGCCCGCTCGGCGGGCGCTGACCGCCGACGAGCTCGAACAGAAGTGGTCGGGAATCGATCGCGTGGCTGCCGAGGAGCGGGCCAAGCGCGCCCTCGTACAGGGACAGGGTTACGTCGTCGACGGGTACGCGCAGCACCCCGTCTGGCTGTGGCAGCTCGGCGACGCGGTGATCGTCGCCCATTCCGGCGAGGCGTTCTCGTACCTCCAGACCGAGCTGCGCCGACGTCACCCCGAGCGCATGCTGTTCGTGCTGAACCTCACCAACGGCCCCGGCGGCGGCTACCTGCCGACGCGGTCCGCCTACGAGCGCGATCGATACCAGGTGTGGCAGACGCTGCTCGAAGTGGGGTCTCTGGAGACTCTTGTCGACGAGATCGATGCCGCGCTCGCACAGCTGCCGCCGCCGCGGGGGGTCTTGGCGTGACGCCGCCTTCGAAGACACCGCACCAGCGCGGGCCGGTCCACGAGACGGGCGTGCGATATCGCAGCCAGAGGTGGACGGCCGGTGACGACGAGGTGGCGATGTCGCACCGCGTCGCCCTCCGCGTGCCGCAGGGCGGTGCGGGACGCCCCGTGATCGGGATCGCCGACACCTCCAGCGACCTCAACCCCTGCAACGCGCAGTTCTCCGCGCTCATTGAGCCGCTCAAGGAAGCGATCATCGCCGCCGGCGGCCACCCGGTGCGCTTTCCCGCGATGTCGCTCGGCGAAGACCTCATGAAGCCGAGCGCGATGCTCTACCGCAACCTGATGGCAATGGAACTCGAAGAGCAGGTGCGCGCACACCCGCTCGACGGCATCGTGTTCCTCGCGAACTGCGACAAGACGACCCCCGCATCGCTGATGGCGGCGGCGAGCACCGGCATCCCCTCGATCCTCCTCATGGGCGGAGCGCGTGCGGCACCGGCCTTCCGTGGTGTGCCGCTGGGGACGGGAACGGGGCTGTGGCGCGCGCTGGAGGACCGTCGGGCGGGAGAGCTGTCCGATGAGCAGTGGATCGAGCTCGAGGAGACGCTGCGGTGCGCCGGCGGCGGCTCATGCAACACGATGGGCACCGCCTCCACCATGTCGCTGATCACCGAGGCGCTCGGAATGACGCTGCCGGGCATCTCCGGCATGCAGGCGGGAAGCCGCGAGCACGTCGAGGCTGCCGCGGCCACAGGGCGACGGATCATGGAGCTGGTCGAATCCGACATCAGACCCGGATCCGTCATGACCCAGTCGGCGATCGACAATGCCGCGGTCGTTCTCGCGGCCGTGGGTGGCTCCACGAACGCCGTGGTGCACCTGGCGGCCATCGCCGGACGCCTCGGACTCGACGCCGGGCTCGACCGTCTCGACCGGCTCTGGCGCGATGTGCCCCTCCTGGCAGACGTCGAGCCGAGTGGTGCGCGGCTCATCCAGGACTTCCGCGCCGCCGGCGGGCTGCCGACGCTGCTGCGCGCGCTCGCGGCGGCGGGCCTCGTGCGCGAAGAGGTCGTGCTGGGCGACGGGCGACCGCTCACCGCTGCCACCGCGGTGGCGCCCGCACCCGGTGACACGATCCGAGCCGTGACGGACGCTCTCGCGCCCGCGCCCACCCTCGCGATCGTGCGCGGCACACTGGCTCCCGACGGCGCCGTCATCAAGGTCGCCGCCGCCACCCCGTCGCTGCTCGAGCACACCGGGCGCGCGATCGTGTTCTCCGACTACGACGACATGCGCCGCCGCCTCGACGACCCCCATCTTCACGCGGAGCCGGGCGACGTCATCGTCGTCCGCGGCGTCGGCCCGGTCGGTGTGCCCGGCATGCCGGAATGGGGCATGGCGCCCATCCCGCGGGCTCTCGTCGAGCGCGGCGTGCGCGACATGGTGCGCATCAGCGATGGGCGGATGAGCGGCACGAGCTACGGGACCGTGGTCCTCCATGTCGCTCCGGAGGCTGCCGTCGGCGGGCCGCTCGCTCTCGTCGAGGACGGCGACCTCATTCGTCTCAGCATCGCGACCCGCGCCCTCGACCTCCTCGTCGACGAGGCCGAGCTCGCGTTCCGCAAGCGGCGGTGGCGTCCACCCCGCACAGCCCATGTGCGCGGCTGGCCCCGTCTGTACCAGCAGCACGTGCTGCAGGCGCCACGCGGCTGCGACCTCGATTTCCTGGTGGCCGACGACTCGGCGGGACGCCGATTCATCGAACCCGTCGTCGGCCGCTCCTGAGCCCTTTCGTCCTTGAGAACGGAGAACAGATCTTGTCCCTGAACAAGCCGCTCGGCGGCGTCCTCCCTGTCATCCAGACCCCCTTCACCCGCGACGGCGAGATCGACGAGCGTGCGCTCGTGCGGGAGCTCGCCTGGGTGCGCGACCAGGGTGTGGCCGGCTACGTCACCGGGATGGTGAGTGAGCTGCTGCGCCTGGAGACCGCCGAGCGCACGCAGCTCGCGGAGATCGTCATCGATTCCGCCAAGAGCTACCGCCTCCTGTCGATCATCAGCGCCGGCGCGGAGAGCACCAAGGCCGCCGTCGCCCACGCACGCCACGCCGAGCGCAACGGCGCCGACGGGGTCATGGTGAACCCGCCCGTGACCGTGCAGCTCGATGATGAGGGCCTCCGTCAGTACTACACGGCGGTCATCGACGCGGTCGGCATCCCGGTCGTGGTGCAGGATGCCAGCGGCTACGTGGGCAGGAGCATCTCGATCAGGCTGCAGGCCGAGCTGCTGCGCACTTTCGGGGAGCAGGTGTACTTCAAGCCGGAGGCCTCGCCCATCGGCCCGCGCCTCTCCGAGCTGCGGGAGGCCACGGACGGCGCTGCGCGCGTGTTCGAGGGGACCGGCGGCATCTCTCTCGTCGACAGCCATCGACGCGGCATCGTGGGGACCATGCCCGGCGCGGAGGTGTGCTGGGCCATCCAGTCGCTGTGGGAGGCGCTGGAGGGCGGGGACGACGACCGGGCCTACGCGATCAGCGGGCCGCTCAGCGCGCTCATCAGCATGCAGACCTCGATCGACGTGTTCGTGGCCGTGGAGAAGCACCTGCTGCGGGAACAGGGCGTGCTGGAGTCGACCGCGGTGCGCGGGCCGTCGGCCTTCCACCTCGATCCGGAGACCGTCGCCGAGGTCGACCGCCTGCACCTCCGTCTGAGATCGGCTGTCGAATCCGCCGCCGTCTGGCGCTGAAAGCCGTCAGGACCGCGCGGCGAGCACCTCGGTCAGGTCGCGGCAGTGCTTCTTCAGCACTTCCGCGACCATCGGCGGATGGCGAAGCTCCGGCGCGGCCTTCAGACCGGTGACGCTGATCGCGGCGACCGTGTCGCCCGCGGCGCTGCGCAGGGGCACGGCGATGCACATGATGCCGTCGCGGTCCTCTTCGTCGTCGATCGTGTACCCGCGCTCGCGTGACACCGCGATGTCCGCGAGGAACTCCGCGGGGGTCGTGATGGTGTGCGATGTGTTGCGCGGCATGCCCGTGTGCGAGAGCACCCCCAGGATCTGCTCGTCGGAGGAGCCCATGAGGAGCGACTTGCCGACGGCAGAGCGGTGGGGCCACTCCTTCTCTCCCAGCCCCAGATTCACCTGCACGGCGCCGGGAGCATCGACCTGGGCGATCGCGACGGCCCAGTTGTCGTGGATGACCGCGATGCGCGAGGTGAGCCCCGTCTCGGCGGAGAGCGCCTCGAGGTAGGGGCGGGCGACGTCGCCGATCGTCGTCTGGGAGGCGGCGCGGTTGCCGAGACGGATGAGCCCGAGGCCGAGCCGGTAGCGGCGGGCGTGGCCCGTGCCCTGGTCGGACACCATGCCGTAGGCCTTCAGGGTGTGGAGCGTGGAGAAGACGCTGCCCTTCGACATGCCCACCGCTTTGGCGAGTTCGGTGAGTGTCATGCCTTGTCTGCCGGAATCGTCGGCGAGCGCGTTCAGGAGGGTGAATGCCTTCGCCACCGACTGCACGCCGTACTTGGGTTCGCTCTCGACGACATCCGACATGATTTTCCTATCCTTAACGCCGTTCCGTACCACGGAACAATTGCCACAGTCTAGCCCGTGCAAGAGGTGCCGGATGGGAAATCAGGGTAAGGCATCCCGTGTCGGGAGGGGACCAGAGAATCGCCGTGCTCCTCGCGGAGCATCACGAGACGGATGGAGCATGATGGAGTACTCGGAGTCGCAAGTGCGTGGGAGAGGTGTGCCGTGAGCGAGATCCCCGATCCCGACCAGCGGCTCGTCGGCTCCGACCGTGTGCTCGCGGTGCTGATCGAGCTCGGCGCCCACCCGCGGGGGGTCACGCTCGACGAGCTCGCTCAGACCCTCCACAGCCCGAAATCGACCGTCCATCGAGCCCTCGTGTCGCTGAGGAAAGCGGGGCTTGCCGCACAGATCGGCCGCGGTGAGTATCTGCTGGGCGACGAGTTCCTGCGGATCGCATTCCGGAACTACGCTGACCGACCCGACGCGGCTCTCATCACTCCGGTCCTCGAGCAGCTCTCGCAGACCTTCGAAGAGACGGTGCATTACGCCGTCCTCGACGGCGCGGAGGTCGTCTACCGCGCCAAGACCGACCCTCCCGGGGGCAGCGTGCGCCTGACATCGGTGATCGGCGGACGAAACCCGGCATACCGGACCGCGGTCGGGAAGCTGCTGCTGAGCTACGCCGTCGACAGCGAGGAGGCGCTTCGGGAGGTGCTCGGTCCGGAGCCGCTCGCCGCGCAGACCGCCCACACCATCACCGACCCGGCCGTGCTGTGGCGGGAGCTGCAGGAGACGCGCGCGCGGGGCTACGCCGTCGACGACCAGGAGAACGAGGTGGGCGTGAACTGCGTCGCCGTGCCTGCGGGCCTGGATGCACGGCTGCGGCCGACCGGGGCGGTCAGTGTCAGCGCCCTTGCCTTCCGTACACCGCTGAGCTCGCTCATCGAGCGGATCGATGAGATCGTCGAGCTCGCGGCAGGGCTGCCGGGCGACCACCTCGCCCGCAGCTGAATCCTGACGCTGCCCGGTCGTCCGCTTGCCGGGCTCAGTAGGTGGCGCGGCCGCCGCTGATGTCGTACACGGCGCCGGTGGAGAACGACACCTTGTCGGAGGCCAGCCATGCGACGAGTTCGGCGACCTCGTCGGCGCGCCCGATCCGCTTCATCGGGATGAGATTCGTGATGTGCGCGAGAACGTCGGGCGCGGTCGTGTCGTTCATGGGGGTGGCGATCACGGCGGGAGCGATCGCGTTCACGAGCACGCCGGTGGTCGCGAGCTCTTTGCCCGCCGACTTCGTCAGGGCGATGACCGCGGCCTTGGATGCCGAATAGGCGGCGAGGTTCGGATTTCCGTCTTTGCCCGCCATGCTGGCGAAGTTCACGACGCGGCCCCAGCCGCGCTCGATCATCGGCGGGACGAAGGCGCGCATCATCGTGACGGTGCCGAGCACGTTCACCTCGAGGGTGCGCCGCCAGTCGTCGAGTCGGCTGTCGATGAGCGCGACGTTCGGCCCCACGATGCCGGCGGAGTTGATGAGGATGTCGACCGGGCCGATCTCGGCGGCGAGAGCGTCGACGGCGGCGGTGTCGGTGATGTCGACGCGGTGCTCGGCGCCGTCGGCCCGATCGACGGTGATGACCTCGATGCCGTCGCGGCGGAGTCGGTCCGCGGCGGCGGCGCCGAGTCCGCTGGCTCCGCCGGTGATGAGTGCGCGTGTCATGGGTGCTCCTGTCGTCGTCATCGGGGTGCCACCACTCGCTGCCGCTGGGTGCCCAGCCCGTCTATGCCGAGTTCCATCACGTCGGCCGGCTGCAGCCAGATCTGCGGCGAATGACCCATGCCCACCCCCGGCGGAGTGCCCGTGTTGATGAGGTCGCCGGGTTCGAGCACGAGGAACTGGCTGATGTAGTGGACGATGACGTACGGGTCGAAGATCATCGTCGACGTGCTGCCGGTCTGGCGGCGGGTGCCGTTGACGTCGAGCCATATGTCGAGCGCGGTGACGTCGGGCACCTCGTCGGGTGTGACGAGCCACGGGCCGGTCGGATTGAAGGTCTCGGCCGACTTGCCCTTGAGCCACTGCCCTCCCCGCTCGAGCTGGAAGGCGCGTTCGCTCACATCGTTGACGAGCACCCAGCCGGCGATGTGGTCGCGCGCCTGTGCGGGCGAGTCGAGGTAGCTGGCGCGCGTGCCGATGACGATGCCGAGTTCGACCTCCCAGTCGGTCTTGGTCGCTCCCCGCGGGATGCGGACGTCGTCGTGCGGGCCGACCATCGTGTTCGGCGATTTGGTGAACAGGATCGGCTCGTCCGGGACCGCCTGTCCGGTCTCGGCCGCGTGATCGCGGTAGTTGAGGCCCACGCAGATGATCTGGTGCGGGCGCGCGATCGGCGACCCGATCCGCTCTCCCGCCAGCGGTCGAACCTGACCCTGCGCGGCCCGCTGCTCGACGATCGGCGCGATCCGGGCGAGCATTCCGCTGGCGAAGAACCGTTCGTCGATGTCGGTGACGATGTCGGAGAGGTCGACGTAGGTGTCATCGGAGACGAGGGCGGCGGGGCGTTCCTGTCCCGGCGCACCCAAACGGAGGATCTTCATGCGTGCTCCTATCGAGGGGGTCTCGATCAGAGTACAGTAATTCCATATAGCACAATGAGTGCCATTTAATGGAATAGGTGGATACATGGTGGACACCATCGGTGTGGTCGGCGCGGGGATCGTGGGCATGGCGGTCGCGCGCGCGGTCGCCGCGCGCGGACGAGACGTCGTCGTGCTCGAGAAGGAGCATCGGGTCGCGGCACACCAGACGGGCCACAACTCAGGAGTCGTGCACGCCGGCATCTACTACTCCCCGGGTTCGCTGAAGGCACGGCTGTCGGCGAAGGGGCGCATCGCGACCCGTGACTACTGCGCGGACAAGCGTCTCCCGTTCACGGAGGCCGGCAAGCTGGTCGTGGCCACGACAGCGGCCGAGAACGTCGCGCTCGACGAACTGGAGCGCAGGGCGAGGGAGAGCGGGGTGCCGGGCCTGCGACGCATCGCATCCCGCGAGATCGCTGAGATCGAACCGCACGTGGTCGGGATCTCCGCACTCCATTCACCCCACACCGCCGTGGTCGACTACGCGGCGATCACGGAAGCCATGGCGCAGGACGTCCGACGCGACGGCGGCCGAGTGCTCTTCGGGCATGAGGTGCGCGCCGTCCGTCGCGGCGGTGATGGCGTGGTCGTGGAGACCGCGGCGGGCGTGCACCGGTTCCGGCGGCTGGTGGTGTGCGCGGGACTCCAGTCGGATGCCGTTGCGAGGCTCGTCGGCGCCGACCCGTCCCCGCGCATCCTGCCGTTCCGCGGGGAGTACTGGGAGCTCCGGCCCGATCGCGCCGGCCTCGTGCGCGGCATGGTCTACCCCGTGCCCGATCCGCGCTATCCGTTCCTGGGTGTGCACTTCACGCGCGGAGTCTACGGCGACGTGCACGTGGGCCCGAGCGCGGTCCCCGCACTCGCTCGCGAAGGGTACGGCTGGGGCGACATCTCGCTGCGCGACACGTGGCAGTCCCTGCGCTGGCCGGGGGCGCCGGCGCTCCTGCGCACGCACTGGCGCATGGGCGCGAAAGAGGTGGCGGGGTCGCTGTTCAAACGCATCTACTTCGCCGAGGCGCGTCGATTCATCCCCGAGCTGTCGATCGGCGACCTCGCCCGACGGGGGCCTTCGGGCGTGCGCGCTCAAGCGTGGGGTCGCGATGGAGCTCTCCTCGACGACTTCGCCGTCGAACGACTCGGGCCGGTGACCTTGCTGCGCAATGCGCCCTCGCCGGCGGCGACCTCCGCCATCCCGATCGCCGAGTACCTCCTCGACGTGCAGCGCATCCTCGACTGAGGCCGGCGGAAGACGGCGCTCCGCCCCCTCGCCGATCATGCGTCAGGCGCCGCCGGCCGCCTCCCACAGCAGTTCGAGGATGTGACGGTACGGCTTGCCGGTCGCGCGGGTCATCCCCAGCTCGCACGTGCGGTTGCACGAGGCGTGGGCGTCGGCCTCGAGGGCGACCACCTCGGCGGCCTCGGCGGCGGTGGCGGATGCCGTGAGCTCCGGGTGCAGCATGCCCCGGTCGCCGGCGAAGGCACAGCATCCCCAATTGTCCGGGACGACCGGATTCGTCGCGACGGCACGGGCCAGCGTGAGCAGGTCGTCGCCCAGCCCCATCTGGGTGGAGGAGCACGTGGGGTGAAGAGCGAGGGTGTCGGCCACCGGTGTCAGCGTCGTCAGCCGCGGGAGGATCTCCCTGACGGTGAAGGCGAGCGCGTCTTCGACGACGACGTCGACCCCGGCGTCGCGGAGGAGATGCACGAAGCCTTCCGTGCAGCTCGTCGCATCGCTCACGACGCGCAGGGGTGCTTCGCCGCCGGCCGCGCGCACGGCATCGGCCACCCGCCGCAGCATGACGTCACGGCCCGAGGCGTAGCCCTTCGACGTCCACGGGGTGGAGCAGCAGAGCGACTCGACGGCATCCGGCACGATCACCTGCAGGCCGGCGAGCGAGACGAGGCCCAGGAAGGCGGGCGCCACGCCGCCCCCGCCGCCCTCGGCGCCGAACATGCTGTTGACGCACGCGGGGAGGTAGACCGCGGCGGGTGGGCCGTCGGCGGCCCCCTGCGCCCCCCGCAGGGTGCGACGAGGTGCGCCGCCGGGCGGGAGGTCGCCGGAGTACAGCGGCACGGTGTCGTGACCGAGCACCGCGCGGGCGACGCGGGTCGCTCCGGAGACGACGGCGGGCGGCAGGGCGTCCGCGGCCGACAGGGCGAGGGAGCCCGCGCGGGAGGCCTGTCCCCAGCTGCGGGCCGCGGCCGTCCAGCCGGCGGCCAGGAGCGGGTGGGAGTCCTGGCGGCGCAGGCGCTTGACGAGGGAGCCGGTGTTGATCGACACGGGGCACGCCGTCACGCACATGCCGTCCACCGCGCACGTGTCGACGGCGTCGTAGTCGTAATCGCGTTCGAGTTCCCGCACGAGCGCCCGGTCACCGGCCTTCTCCGCGCGGGCGATCGCACGGCGCACGACGATCCGCTGTCTGGGGGTCAGGGTGAGGTCTTTCGAGGGGCACACCGGTTCGCAGTAGCCGCACTCGACGCAGCGATCGGCCTCTTCCTCGATCTGCTCGGCGGGTTTGAAGTCGGCGAGGTGGGCGGTGGGGTCGTCGGAGATGATGACGCCCGGATTCAGGATGCCGGCGGGGTCGCAGAGGCGTTTGAGCGTGCGCATGACCTCGTACAGCTCGTCGCCGTACTGCCGACGCACGTAGGGCGCCATGACGCGGCCTGTGCCGTGCTCGGCCTTGAGATTGCCGTCGGCGGCGAGGATCAGGTCGGCCATGTCGTCGGTGAAGCGCGAGAAGCGTTCCATCGCCGCGTCGTCGTCGAATCGGTCGGTGAGCATGAAGTGGATGTTGCCGTCTTTCGCGTGGCCGAAGATCACCGAGTCGGCGTATCCGTGGCGGGCGAACAGCTCCTGCAGCCCTTCGCACGTGTCGGCGAGGCGGGGGACGGGCACGACGACGTCCTCCAGGAGGGCCGTGGTGCCGGCGGGGCGGGCCCCCGCGACGGTGGCGTAGAGGCCTTTGCGGAGCTTCCATGCCGCGGCACGGGCGACGGGGTCGGTCGAGAAGGTCGCCGGCGTGCGCAGCGGCGCGGCGGCCAGGAGCGCCTGGCCGTGTCGGGCGGCCTCTTCCAGCGCTTCGGGGGTCGATGCGTGGTATTCGATGAGCAGCGCCGCCTCACCGGAGACGGTGAACCCGGAGATCTGCCGCGGTGCGTCGGCGAATCCCTGACCGACGCGGATGCTCGTGGAGTCCATGATCTCGACGGTGGCGGCGCCGGTGGCGACGAGGTCGGGGAGGGCGCGGGTGGCGGCGTCGAGGTGAGGGAACACGGCGAGCGCGGTCGTCACGGCCGGCTGCAGCGGCACGGTGCGGAAGGTGGCCGATGCCACGAACGCGAGGGTGCCTTCGCTGCCGATGATGAGGCGCGCGAGGAGCTCGGCGGGGGTGTCGTGGTCGAGGAAGGCGTTGATGCCGTAGCCCATCGTGTTCTTCATGCGGAATCTGCGCCGGATGGTCTCGACCGAGGCCGGATCATCCAGGATGCGGCGCCGCAGACGCAGGAGGCCGTCGACGAGGGCCGGTTCGCGCTCGCGGAGGTGGCGGTCTGCGTCGGGCGCCGCCGTGTCGACGGTGGTGCCCGAGGGGAGGATGAACACCATCGATTCGAGCGTGCGGTAGGTGTTCTCGTCGATGCCGCACGCCATGCCGCTGGAGTTGTTGGCGACGACACCGCCGATCGTGCACGCCGCTTCGCTGGCGGGGTCGGGTCCGAGCCGGCGGCCGTGGCGCAGCAGCCGTGCGTTGACCTGCCGCACCGTCGCCCCGGGCTCCACGCGCACGCGGGCGCCGCCGTCGAGCACGTCGATGCGGCGGAAGTGGCGTCGGGTGTCGATGAGGATGCCGTCGCTCGACGACTGTCCGGACAGGCTGGTGCCGCCCGAACGGAAGGTGACGGGGGAGGCCGCGACGGTGGCTGCCCGCAGGATCGCCGCGATCTCCCCGGCATCCGACGCGGCGACGACGGCTCGCGGCACGAGCAGGAGGTGGGACGCGTCGGAGGCGTAGGCGAGGCGGTCGATCGCCCGTGTGCTCACCGCGGTGGGACTACACAGGGCGTCGGCGATCTCGGCAGGGAATGCGGCGGGTGGGAGGGCGGTGCCGACGGTGTGCATCTGTCGATTGTCAGACAAGCGGGCTGTGTGGTCAACTCCGGGACATCCGGTTACCATCGATCCGTGGCGCGCAGAGTGGAAGTGGTGTCGGTCGTCGACGCGGTGATCGCAGACCTTCGCGCGCGGATGTTCTCGGGCGAGCTCGCGGCCGGAACGCCGCTGACCGAGGCCGAGGTCGCCGCGACCTACGACGTCGCCCGGACGACCGCGAAGGCCGCCATCGAGAGTCTCGTGAGCGAGCGACTGCTCGAACGCAGCGCACACAAGACCGCGCGGGTGGTCACCCTCACCGCCGACGACGTGCGCGACATCTACCGCACCCGCCTCCTGCTCGAAGGCCAGGTGCTGAGGAGCCTCGCTCAGCAGTCGCAGGCGCCGGAGGCCGCGCGCGCCGCGCACGACGAGCTCGTGGCGCTGTCGACGGGTGACCCGACCGCCATCGTCGAACCCGACATGCGCTTCCATCGCGCGCTCGTCGACGCCCTGGGCAGCCCCCGCACCAGCCGCGCCTACGCGGCGCTGACCTCCGAGGTCATGATGTGCATGTCACGCGTGCAGGGCGCGTCGCTCCTTCCCTCCGGGCTCATCGTCGACGAGCATGCGCAGATCCTCGCGATGCTCGACGCCGGAGACGCCGACGGCGCGGTGCGCGTGCTCAGCGCCCACCTCGAGCGGGCGAGCGACCGGCTCAGCCGGTCGCTGACCGCGCTTCCCCAGAGCTGACCGCTGCCCGACCGCCCCAGCCGGACACGCCCGCACCGGACACGCCCGCAGTCGCCGCGGCATCCATAGCGCTCTCTTATGCCGCCGAAGCGTCGCGCATAAACGCGCTTCCTAGCGTCGGACCGGTGGCGCACGCAGCGCCCCGGAAAGGATGACGTGTTCGCACGATATCTACGGCGGGAGCTGTCGGGTCGAAGGAAGCAGACGGTGATCGTCGCCGTCGGGATGGCGATCGCGGTGGCGCTCGTGATCGTGGTGGATGCGCTGTCGGCGGGGGTGAGGGACGCGCAGCGGGAGGCGCTGGCATCCGTCTACGGCGTCGGCACCGACCTCACGGTCACCGGCGCTCAGGCGGAGCCCGGCGAGGGCTCGGGAATGCCGCAGTTCGACTTCGGGGAGGATGCCGGATCGACCGACGAGGACGGCACGACCACCCTCAGCCAGTCTCGGCTGATGCCCGACATCGCGCGCGGGACGCTCGAGGCATCCACGGTCGACGCGGCAGCCGGCATCGACGGCGTGGTGGCTGCCGTGGGGGCGTTGAGCCTCACGAACATGACCTTCGACGGAGAGCTGCCGTCACCGCCCTCCGGTGCGGACGAGTCGGCCCGGCCCGAGCCCGCCGAAGGCGACGCGGGCGGTCCGGCGGCGGGGGGCTTCGGGGGTGGGTCGTTCGGCATCGACTCGTTCTCGGTGCTCGGCATCGACGCGGCAGCGGCCACGCAGTCGGCGGGGCCTCTCTCCTCGACAGCGGTCGAGCAGGGCAGAGGGCTCGGCAGCGCTGACGCCGGCCAGCGCGTCGCGGCGCTCGACGCGTCGTACGCATCCAGCGAGGGACTCTCCGTCGGAGACACCATCGAGGTCGGAAGCGAGGAGTTCAGCGTGATCGGCGTGCTGTCCTCGACATCGTCGACCGCCGACACCGCGGCCGACGTCTACATCCCCCTGGATGTCGCACAGGAGCTGTCAGGCCTCGGCGAGGCGGTCTCCACGGTCTACGTGCAGGCCGCGGCGGCGGACGCGATCGGCGATGTCCGGTCTGCGCTCGAGGAGGCGCTGCCGGATGCCGCGGTGCGCTCGCAGTCGGAGCTGGCATCGACCGTGTCGTCGTCGCTGTCGGGAGCGAGCGCGCTCATCACGACGCTCGGCACGTGGCTGTCGGTGATCGTGCTCGTCGTCGCCGTCGCGCTGGCCGTGCTCTTCACGATGTCGGGGATCTCTCGACGCACGCGTGAGCTCGGAACGCTGAAGGCGATCGGCTGGTCGAACCGGCGCATCGTCGGTCAGGTGACGTCGGAATCGGTGGTGCAGGCGGTGATCGGCGGCGTCGGCGGCGTCGCGATCGGACTGGTGGGTGCCGCCGTCGTCGCACTGATCGCGCCGACCATCTCGGCAGAGTCGCCCGCACAGCCGGTGGGCGGGATGCGGGCGGGCCGGGGCTCGCGGGCACGGACACGATCGGTGAGGTCGTGCTTCAGGCGAACCCCTCCGTCGTGACGGTGGTGGCCGCCCTCGGCCTCGCCGCGGCGGGCGGTCTTCTGGCCGGAGCCGTCGGATCGTGGCGGGCGGCGCGGCTGAGCCCCGCCGAGGCCCTGCGGGCGGTGGCGTGATGGATGCGACACAGAGCCGCTCCGCGGCGCCTCTCTATCGCCTCACCGGGGTGACCAAGTCCTTCGCCGGACGACGCGGCGGCGTGCAAGGGCTTGCCGGCATCGACCTCGAGATCGACCACGGCGACTTCGTCGCGATCCAGGGACCGACCGGCGGCGGCAAATCGACGCTCCTGCAGCTGCTCGGAGCCCTCGACACGCCCACGTCGGGAGAGGTGGAGTTCGAGGGGGCGAGTGTCGCCCATGCGTCGCCCGGAGCGCTCGCGAAGATCCGCGCTGCCGAGATCGGCATCGTCTTCCAGGCGTTCAACCTCATTCCGACCCTGACGGCGGCCGAGAACGTCGACATGGGGCTCGAGCCGCTGCGGCTGACCCGCAGCGAGCGTGACGGGCGGGTGCATGATGCGCTCACGCGCGTCGGGCTCGCGGAACGGGCGAGCCACCGACCCGGCGAGCTCTCCGGAGGTCAGCAGCAGCGGGTGGCCATCGCACGCGCCATCGCCAAGCGGCCACGGGTGCTGCTGGCCGACGAGCCGACGGGCAATCTCGACGAAGCGATGCGCGACGACATCCTCGCGGTGCTGGACGCCCTTCATGCCGAGGGCCTCACGCTCATCGTCGTCACCCACGACTCGGCCGTCGCGCGCCGTGCGCGCAGGCGGCTCCGGCTCGAGGCGGGGACGGTGAGCGAGATCGGACTGTGACGGGGTGGCCCGGGGCGCGGTGCGTGCCGCGTCGCCGGGCCACCCCGTCCCGGGGTGCACGCCCACCGGATGCCCAGCCGGACTGCGTAGCGTTGAACGCATGGCAGCGGAGGCGTCGGCGTTGAACACGGTGGCCGAATGGGCGGTATCGCTCATGGAGTCGCTCGGCAGCATCGGCGCCGGGATCGCCGTCGCGCTGGAGAACCTCTTTCCGCCGCTCCCGAGCGAGGTGATCCTGCCGCTTGCGGGCTTCACCGCCAGCCGTGGAGCCTTCGGCCTCGCCGAGGTGCTGCTGTGGACGACTCTCGGGTCGGTGGTCGGGGCGCTCGCGCTGTACGGTCTGGGCGCATGGCTCGGGCGTACCCGGCTCCTGCGGATCGTCGCGCGTATGCCGCTGCTGAATGTCGACGACGTCGTCCGCGCGGAGGCCTGGTTCGCCCGGCACGGACAGAAGGCCGTGTTCTTCGGCCGGATGATCCCGATCTTCCGGAGCCTCATCTCCATCCCCGCCGGCGTCGAACGGATGCCGTTGCTCCGCTTCACGCTGCTCACCGCGGCCGGCAGCGGCATCTGGAACACGATCTTCGTCCTCGCAGGTTTCTTCCTCGGCGAGAACTGGGCCCTTGTCGAGGCGTACGCGGGCGTCTTCCAGAAGGTCGTCATCGCAGCGGTCGCCGTCGGCGTCACGGTGTTCATCGTCGTCCGAGTGCGCCAGCGCCGCCGCCCGCTCACGTCGTGAGGGAGCCCTCCGCCGGGCTCGGGTGAACGGATGCGTGCCCACCCGGCGCGGGCCGTGTGACGTATGAGCCGCGGCCGCTTGTGAGGCGAGCGTCACGCCACGAGAGTGGGGCGGCGATGCACCATCAGGCGGAGGGAGGGGACGTGTCACGAGCACCCGACCGCGACCGCCTCGACGCGCAAGCCCCGCCGAAAGCAGGTTGAGCGCATGCTCGTGCGGCTGGAAGCGGTGACGAAGGCGGCCCGTTCGCATGCGCTGTCAGCGACGACGCTGCAGTTCGAGACCGGTGCGGTCACGTTCGCGTTCGCCGAGACCGAGCAGCGTCCGACCGTTCTCGGTCTCCTGGCCGCGGGACGCATGGTGCCCGACGGCGGCGGCGTCCTCATCGACGGTCACGACGACCCACGGGCCGTGCGCCGCCGTGTGGCACTCGTGGATGCGCCCGACGTCTCCGCCCCCGAGCCCAACGTGCGCGTGACCGATGTCGTGGCAGAGGAGCTGATGTTCGCCGGAAAGCGCTCGGGTCGTGCGGCCGCGCGCCGCTGGCTGCAGGAGAACGACATGGACGATGCCGCCCACCGCCCGTTCGGCAACCTCAAGCCGGGCGAACGACTGCGGCTGCTGTGCGAGCTGGCCGCCGCGCGCGCCGGGGTGGAGGGGCTCGTCGTCGTCTCGCCCGACCGGCACGGCGGTGACCCGCACCTGTGGTGGCGCCTCGCTGACGAGTTCGCCCAGCGCGGGCTCGCCGTGCTCACGATCGCCGGGGAGGCGTCGCGCATGGTCCTCGGCATCGAGGCGGTCGACGACAGCGTGCGCGTGCCCTCCGAGGACAGCGACAGTGACGACCGCGACGGCGACGACCGCGACGGCGACGACCGCGACGGCGACGACCGCGCCGACGACGTGTCGTCGGCGGAGGCTCCTGCGTGAAGATCTCGCACATGGTCAGAGCCGAACTTCGGCGGCTCGTCGCCACGCCGATGCTCGCGTTGGCGCTGTTCGCCCTGCTGTGGGTGCCGATCCTGTACGGCGGCCTCTACCTCTGGGCCAACCAGAACCCGTATGGACGCCTCGGGGAGATCCCCGCGGCAGTCGTCGTGCTCGACAAGGGCGCCCAGATCGAAGGCAATACGCGCAATCTCGGCACGGAGGTGGCGAAGGAGCTGCTGGACAGCGACACGTTCGACTGGTCGGAGGTCGATGAACGTGAGAGCGCGCGCGGCCTCGTCGACGGCCGGTATGAGTTCGTCATCGTCATCCCGAGCGACTTCTCCTCGAACGTCGCATCGATCACGGGAGACGATCCGACCGCGGCACGCATCGAGTTGCGCACGAACGACGCCAACAACTACCTCGCATCGACTCTGGGAAGCCAGGCCGTCGAACGCGTGCAGGCCGACATCGCCGAGAGGGTCGTCGCGACCGCCGCCGAGGCCGTGCTCGCCGGGCTCGGTGAGATCCGCACGAAGCTGTCGGAGGCGGCATCCGGTGCGGAGAAGCTCGCCGACGGTCTCGGCACCGCGGGCTCCGGCGTGGATCGGCTGAGCTCGGGCGCCCGCGAGCTCGTCCAGGGCTCGAAGAAGCTCGGCCGCGGGGCGGGAACCCTGTCGTCGGGAGCATCGAGGGTCGCCGGGGGAGTGCGACAGCTCGACCGCATCGCCGACGACGTCGGAGCTCTCGCGGCCGCAGCGACCTCGCGCCTGCCCCAGGTGCGGTCGGATATCGCACAGGTCCTGCGGGAGGCGGGACTCAATCGCTCCCAGATCACCCGCGCGCTGAACCTCCTCGACCCGCTCGGTCAGCGGATCCGGAGTCTGGAGCAGCGGCTGCAGACCGCGGTGAACCGCATCGATCAGCTTTCTGCCGGTGCGGGCGAGGTGGCCAGCGGCTCCTCACGTCTCGCGTCAGGCCTCGACAGTGCGACGTCGGGCGCTCGCGAGCTCTACAGCGGAGTCCGTCAGCTGCGAAGCGGAGTCGGCGAGCTCTCGAAAGGGGCCGAGACGCTCGCGAACGGACTGAAAGACGGCCTCTCGCAGGTCCCCGACCATGATGAAGCCACCCGGAAGAAGCAGAGCGCCGTCCTGGCCGATCCCGTGCGGATCGACACCAGCGCCATCGCGCAGGCGCAGAACTACGGGGCAGGGCTCGCCCCCTTCTTCGCCGCCCTGGCCGCCTGGATCGGCATCTACGCGCTCTTCCTCATCGTCAAGCCCGTATCGCGGCGGGCGCTGACCGCGATGGAGGCGCCTGTCCGGGTGACGATCGCCGGCTGGCTGACCCCCGCGCTCCTCGGTGCCGTCCGGATGCTCGGGCTGTTCGGGGTGCTCTCGCTCGCTCTGGGATTCCGCTTCGCGAACCCCCTCGCCGTGCTCGGGCTGCTCGTGCTGGCCTCCGCGTCGTACACCTGGATCCTCCTCGCCCTCAACGTATGGTGGGGGGGCGGTCGGCGAGTTCATCGGACTGGTCCTCATGGTGCTGCAGCTCGTCACGGCAGGCGGCACCTTCCCCTGGCAGACCCTGCCCGCCCCTCTTGCCGCGCTCCACGAAGTGCTGCCGATGGGATACGTCGTCGACGCCCTGCGGCAGGTGATGTACGGCGGGGAGCTTTCCCGCGTCTGGAGCGATATCGGGCTCGTGCTGGCCTGGGCGGCCGTCGCCGCGGTGATCGCTTTCGCCGGCGTCGCGCGGATGACGCGCCATCTCACCCTTCGTGACCTGCAGCCGAGCATCCTCCAGTAGGCGCTCTCTCGCCGCCCCGTCGATGTGCGCCCGTTCGGGCGCCCGGCTCTCAGGGGCGGGCGGACAGCACGCTCCTTCGGTAGCCCGTCGGGGTCGTGCCCATCTGTGAAGTGAAAAGGGCGCGCATCGTCGCCAGCTTCGAGAACCCGGCGGCTGCCTCGACGTCCGTCAGGGGGGCGGAGGGGTCCTCGCTGATGAGCCGCATCGCCGTCGAGAGGCGGTGCTGGGCGATCAGCCCCGCGATCCCGTTCTCCCCGTGCACGCGCCGATACAGCTGCCTCCTGCTGAAGGCCAGCTCATGCGCGATCGCATCGACATCGAAGTGGGGGTCGGCGTGACGGTCCGCGATAAGAGCCCACACTCGGTGCTCCACTTCGTCACCCTGTGCCGCATCGATGAGCGCGGGGCGCTGCTCCCGCAGGATGCCGCGCACGAGCGCCACCACGACCTCCTCGGTCGCCGCTGTCGATTCGCCGGATGATCCCCTGATCTCGGGGGAGAAGAGCATCCCCATGACCGCACGCGACGCGCGCACGAGCGTCGTGTCGATGAGGGGGACGGCACGCGTGATGGAGGAGTGCGGGGGGAGCATCCGGTCGGGCACTGCGACGGCGCGGACCTCGCCGCGCAGTCCTCGCAGGGCTTCCTCGGCAGCTCCGGCGCACACGATGCGTGACCGCGCCGTCCCGTTCTCACCTACGTGCACGAGCACGGTGTACGGCTGCTCGTCGGGGGCGGGTGGCCGCGACTCGCCTCGGCCTCCGGTGCTGTGGACGGTGGCGAACAGCACGACGTGGCCGAGTCGCAGCCGCGCCATCGTCATGTGATGAACCTCGGCCGGGCGGGGGGACCGCGTGTCGCGAGGCGTCTCAGTCAGGATTTCTGGCATCGTCCTACCTCCTTAGGCCTCGACTACCCGTCGAGTTCGAGAACGCGTTCTATGCTGCCCAAGCCGACCGCGAACTGCTGGTCGGAATCAAATAGCGCGAGTCTCAATCAGACCCAGGGCGCTTCAATGGGAACGACATGGACAGGTTGAACCCGCTCCGGAACCGCGCGAGCGTCACCCGCCCCAACAAGGAGCTGCTGGCGGCGGAGGAAGCGAACTTGGACGAGTTCTGCACGGCGAGGAGAACCCGCTCGGCCCCAACGTGAGGCAGGTGAAGCTGCTCGCTGATTATCAGCGCGATCCAGTTGAAGTCGCTGAGCGGTGCCGCCCCTCATACGAACCCCTCGTGGCGGGCGAGAGCCCCGCGGCGCTCCGCAGAGCGCCGGCGCGCCCAAAGGAAGCGCGCACCTGCGGCAACTGCTTCACCGAGATCGCGGCCGACGGCTCGTGTATGTGTATATGACTGCGGTGTGTCGGCGCTCCACTCAAGAACAGCCGGTGCGGCGTGACAGTGAGCGACCGCTGAACGCTCCGCTCAGCATTGGGCGAGCACCCGATACGACCACGAGGCAGCCACGGTCTCAGAGATCCGGTCCGCGGTAGTTTTCCCGTCGCACCGCCCGGGAGAGCAACCCTTCGATGGTTAGGCTTAGGCACAACCCCGGGGAGTATCAAAATGGCGCGCTCATTGTCGAAGCTTCGTTCACGGGCGGTCATCACCACCGCCGCGCTCGTTGTCGGTATCGGTATCGGTGCAGTCCCGACCGCAGCCGTCGCCGCTCCCAGCGGCCTGATCACGGGATCGGTGACGTACCCGGCGGGGATGTCGTTCGCCGAGGGCGAGACCATCGTCAGGCTGTTCCCGGCCGACGACGAGTCGCAGATCTCCAGCACGCGGGTCAGGGGTGGGGCGTACAGCCTCACCGGGCTGAGTGACGGTGACTACCGCATCCTCTTCGACAGCTGGCGGTATCCCGTCGCAGACCAGTGGTGGCAGGACGCGGATCACTTCGCTGACGCGGACATCATCACCATCGCCGACGGGGCCCCGCGGAGCGGGATCGACGTCACCCTGAGCACGGGTGCGACCATCACCGGCACCGTCAGCGGCGGAGATAGCCAAGAGCTGATCAAGCGAATGGTCAGGGCCTACCGCGTCGGTGGCGACGGCGACTTCCATCTTGAAAACGACGCCTACATCGATGACGACGGGTCGTACACGCTGTCCGGGCTGAGGGCCGGTGAGTACACGCTCGCCTTCTCCGATGGTTGGTGGGACGAGTGGTGGGACGACCAGTTCAGTGTGGCAACGGCGGCGCGCATCACGCTGGCTGACGATGAGGTCCGTACCGGGATAGATGCCGACCTCGACGATGTGGGCGGCGAGTACACCTGGCCGACACTCGACGATATGACCCCGCGCGTTGGACAGACGCTCACCGTAGCGCCCGGCGCTTGGCCGACCGGCACGCCGCTGACGTTCTACTGGGACTGGTGGGACGAAGACGGCGAGTATGACGGAATCTCCAACGGCAGCCCCACCTTCACTGTGCCGGCCGCTGCGCTCGGCAGCCAGATGGCAGTAACCGTCGAGGGAGGCAGGAGTGAGCCGGACGGGGACGGCTTCGTATCCAAGGGGACCGACTACACTGCAGAGGTCGCCCCGGGAATCCTCACCTCGCCGACGCCGACCATCAGCGGCAATGCCGCCGTCGGACGGGTGCTCACAGCCGATCCCGGAAAGTGGACATCGGGCACCGCGTTCACGTATCAGTGGTACGCAGACGGCGCGGCTATCGCAGGCGCGACGAAGTCCACACTCACGCTCGGCTCGGCGCAGAAAGGCGCCCGCATCACAGTGAAAGTGACGGGGAAGAAGACCGCATACACCACCACATCGAAGACCTCAGAGCAGTCGGCGAAGGTGGCGACGATGGCCACCCCGACGATCAGTGGCAAGCTCGCATACAAATCGACGCTGACGGCGAAGCCCGGAACGTGGACGTCGGGGACGACGTTCACATACCAGTGGCGTGCCGACGGCGTGAAGATCGCTGGCGCGACGGACTCGACGTTCCAGCCCCTCCTCGCTCAGACGGGAAAACAGATCTCGGTCACGGTGACGGGCACGAAGTCGGGGTACGAAACGCTCACGAAGACGTCGGCGCCGTCGGCGAAGCTGACCCTTGCGCGGACACCCACGATCAACGGCAGCCCTGTCGTGGGAAAGACACTCGTCGCATCTCGGGGCACCTGGACTCCCGGTATGACGTTCTCATACCAGTGGTACGCGTCGGGGAAGGCGATCGCCAAGGCGACGAAGTCGTCGTTCACGCTGACGGACTCGCAGAAGGGCAAGACGCTCACCGTCAAGGTGACAGGCAAGAGGGCCGGGTACGCCACCGTTGCGAAGACTTCCGCCCCGACCGGACGGGTGACGGCTCGGGCCTCCCGTTGACCGGCTCTGCACGCCAAAGGTTGAACCACCCTCGTTCGATCCCTCCCTATTCCTTCCCACCCAACCAGCGCGGTCTCAAGGGACCCGCTCAGCACGGTGCAAATCTCAGACGTTTCGCGACATCGATGAGTCGATCAGTCGTAGCCGCGGAAATACTGCCGCCGGTCTCGCTGAACTGCGGGAGAAGCTCAACCGCAAACATTCATCTCGGCCATCACCTGCGGTCCTGATGAGGCGCCGTAGATCGCGATCCAGAGGAGGAAGGTATTGATGATGCCGGTGATCGCCTGCTTGACCTTCGAGTCGGTGTTTCCCTTCTCGAAGAGACCGCTGATGATCAACAGCAGACCGACCATCCCCGCGACAAGGGTCTGCCCCGAGTCTTGTTGACAGTCGGGGTTTGGGGTGATCAGGCCGCTTCTGCGTCCTGGTAGATCATCTCAAACTCGATGGGGGTGAGTCTGCCGAGGCCGCGCTGTCGGCGTCGGCGGTTGTACTTCGTTTCGATCCAGGTGACCATCGCGAGGCGAAGATCGGCGCGGGTGTCCCAGCGCCTCGTGTTCAGCACGTTCTTCTGGAGCAGGCTGAAGAAGCTCTCCATGCTGGCGTTGTCACCGGCCCCGTAGGACCTGCCCATGGAGCCGACGAGGCCATTGTTCTTGAGCAGGTTCTGGGTGCGTTTCGCGCGGAACTGACCGGGCTCAACCAGTCGATGCAACACCGGCCTGTTGGAGCAACAGTAACTGCTCGTTGAACGCCTCCGCGGGAGTCATCCACCCGAGCGACTTCCGGGGACGCGTGTTCAGCGCGAAGGCGACG
>Ga0180222_1000480_pt1 | contig 57767 bp, 56 predicted proteins | sample eDN5th37CKraftOP_FD_151336 | JGI IMG/M metagenome (GOLD analysis project Ga0180222, IMG submission 151336) | Enriched Organic Plus compost microbial communities from Emeryville, California, USA - eDNA 5th pass 37_C Kraft OP (version 2) (version 2) ...
GCTGCTCGAGACAATCGGCAACATCCCGCCCGCCGAAGCCGAACAACGATATTACGCCATGCTGGACGACAGGCCCATGGCCGCATAACTCAAACCAAACGGCCTCCGGCAATCCCGGGGCGGTTCATGGCGAACTCGGCGAAGCCGACATGGCCGCGCTTTTCGACCGCTGGTCCCCCGTGGTACTGGACCCTTCTCGCTTTCCGACCGACACATGGCGCACGCTCATGGCTGAGGATGGCCTACTTCGGGTGGTAAAGCATGGGCATCTTGAAAGTGTGCCCCAAGACTTTTTCGACGACTACTTGGTCGAGCACTGTTCGCATCGTTGGACGGATTGGGGCCGCGTCCAGGGAGAAGCAATGATGAGCATGTGGAATGCTCGCCATCGAACCAGCTTATACTTGATCGACTGGCGGCTTCGAGAGTTGGTCCGGGGCGGCACTCTCGAATGCAACGGTGCACTTCCGTCCGTTGATGACACACGAAAGAGCATGGTCCGCCTCGCGTCATGAATGACCGCAATGGGTCGAAAGGCGTCGATCATCCGCTTGCAGTCACCTTGCCGCTTGTGTTCCCCATCCGTTCCGCATAACCCCCGCCCATGGCCAAACCCAAACGCCGCTATGTCTGCACCGAATGCGGCAGCGTCACCCAGCGCTGGCAGGGGCAGTGCGCCGACTGCTCGCAGTGGAACACGCTGGTCGAGGAGGCGCCCGAAACGGCCTTCTCGGCGCGGCACGATCTTTCCAGCGGCGGACGGCCGGTGGCGTTCGAGCCACTCGACAGGCCGGTCGAGGCGCTGACGCGGCTGAGCACCGGGCTTGCCGAGTTCGATCGGGCGCTCGGCGGAGGCCTGGTGCCGGGCTCGGCGATCCTGATGGGCGGCGAGCCGGGGATCGGCAAGTCGACCCTGCTGCTGCAGGCTGCGGCGCAAGTGGCCCGCTCGGGTGCGAGCGCGCTCTATGTTTCAGGCGAGGAGGCAACCGGGCAGGTGCGGATGCGCGCGGCGCGGCTCGGGCTTGCCGATGCGCCGCTCAGGCTCGCCGCGGCGACCTCGGTGCGCGACATCCTCACTACACTCAACGCCGGTCCGCCGCCGGCATTGCTGGTGGTCGATTCGATCCAGACGATGCATTCGGACACGATCGAAGGCGCGCCGGGCACCGTCAGCCAGGTTCGCGCCTCGGCGTTCGAGCTGATCCGCTACGCCAAGGAGAACGACGTCGCGCTGGTGCTCGTCGGGCACGTCACCAAGGACGGCACGATCGCCGGCCCGCGCGTGCTCGAGCACATGGTCGACGTCGTCATGAGCTTCGAGGGCGAACGCAGCCACCAGTACCGCATCCTGCGCGCGCTCAAGAACCGCTTCGGCGCTGTCGACGAGATCGGCGTGTTCGCGATGGAAGGGCAGGGCCTCGCCGAAGTGTCCAACCCCTCGACGCTGTTCCTCTCGGGCCGCGAAGAGCCGATCGCCGGAAGCGCGATCTTCCCCGCGCTCGAAGGCACCCGGCCAGTGCTGGTCGAGGTCCAGGCGCTGATCGTGCGGCTGCAGTCGGGCGCGACGCCGCGCCGCGCGGTGGTCGGCTGGGACGGCGGCCGCCTGGCGATGCTGCTCGCGGTGCTCGAGGCGCGCTGCGGGCTCAACTTCTCCTCGGCCGAGGTCTACCTCAACGTCGCCGGCGGCTATCGCCTCGCCGACCCGGCGGCCGATCTCGCGGTCGCCGCGGCGCTGGTCTCGGCGCTCGCCGACAGGCCGCTGCCGCTGCGCGCGGTGTGGTTCGGCGAGGTCTCGCTCTCGGGCGAGATTCGGCCCGTGGCTCACGCCGGGCTGCGACTGCGCGAGGCCGCCAAGCTCGGCTTCGATCTCGGGAACGGCCCCAACGATGGCGGCCAAGGCGTTGCCGGGCTGCAGTATTCGGGACTTTCAACGCTGCCCAAGCTCGTTGACCGCGTGATGGCATCGGCATAATTTCGCCGCCGAATGACGGGTTTCGACATCATCGTGCTGCTGATCGTCGGCGTGGCCGCGATCGGCGGCTTCATGCGCGGCTTCGTGCAGGAAACCCTGTCGCTGCTCGGCTGGGGCCTGGCGATCTTCGCGATCCGCTACCTCCACACTGACGTCACCGTGTTCCTGTTCGAGTACATCGGCGCACCTTCCGTCGCCGCGGTGATTGCCTTCGCGTTGCTGCTGGTGATCCCCGCCGCGGTGATGAAGCTCATCGCAGGGCGTGCCGGCCTGGCTGCGCGCAATTCCGTGCTCGGGCCGATCGATCGGGTGCTCGGCTTCGGCTTCGGCGCGGTCAAGGGTGTGATCGTGGCGATCATGGCCTTCTCGCTGCTCGTTCTCGGCTACGACACAACCTGGGGCTCGTCCGGCCGTCCGACCTGGATGACTACCGCACGTACCTACCCGTTCATCAACGCCGCGTCAGACGCGATGGTGCAGCTGATCGACGAGCGCCAGCGCCGGCTGACCGGGGAGGACGAGGAGGCGGGATGACCGCCGCCGCTCGTCTCTACACGCCCGAGCTGCTCGCGCTGGCAGTCGAGCTCGCCGAACATCCTCCGCTTGAAGGCCCCTCGGTGCGCGGCGAGGCCCGCTCGCCAACGTGCGGCAGCACGCTCGCGCTTGACCTCGCGCTCGATGAGGCCGGAAAGATCGAGCGCCTCGGACTGCGCGTGCGAGCGTGCGCCGTCGGGCAGGCCGCGGCGGCGATCTTCGCCCGCCATGCCCCGGGACGCGGCAGCGGTGAGATGGCCGAAACCCTCCGGCAGCTCGAATCCTGGCTCGCCGGCGACAGCCCGCCGCCGGAGTGGCCCGACCTCCAGCTCGTCGCGCCGGCGCGGGCCTACCCGGCCCGGCACGGCGCCATGCTGCTGCCGTGGAAGGCCGCCTCGGCCGCCCTTTCCAGCGCAGCGGCAGCCGGCTAATCGCCCGGGCGGGAGGAACGGGAAGCGATGGCCAGCACGACTGCCGCGACGGGCGCCGGGCTCGCGGTTCACCACGAGCCGGACGCGCGAGAGATGAAGCTCGTCATCAGTGCGTCATCGGCGGGCACGGTGTTCGAGTGGTACGACTTCTTCGTTTACGGCACGCTCGCGCCGATGATCGCGGCGGCGTTCTTCCCCTCCGACAACCCGACCCTGTCGATCCTGCTGACCTGGGCCGGATTCGCGATCGGCTTCGGCTTCCGCCCGCTCGGCGCGATCCTGTTCGGCTTCCTCGGCGACCGCCTCGGGCGCAAGTACACGTTCCTGATCACCGTCACGCTGATGGGCGCGGCGACCGCCGCGGTCGGCATGGTCCCGAGCTATGCGAACCTCGGCATTGCCGCGCCGCTGGTCGTGATCCTGCTGCGCATTCTCCAGGGTCTCGCTCTCGGCGGTGAGTACGGCGGCGCGGCGATCTACGTCTCCGAGCATTCGCCGCCCAATAGGCGCGGCTATTTTACAGGTTTCATCCAGGCGAGCGTGATCGGCGGCTTCGTGCTGAGCCTCGCCGTCGTCCTCGCTTGCAGGTTGCTGATCCCCGCCGAGGCGTTCGCGGCCTGGGGCTGGCGACTGCCGTTCCTGCTGTCGATCCTGCTGCTGGCGATCTCGCTGTGGATGCGGCTCAAGCTCTCCGAGAGCCCGGTGTTCCGGGCGATGAAGGAGGAGGGCAGGACCTCGCGCAACCCGTTCGTCGAGAGCTTCACCTACCCGGGTAACAAGAAGCGCATCTTCGTCGCGCTGATGGGTGTTGCCTGCGGCCTCACCATCATCTTCTACACCGCGTTGTTCTCGACGCTGTCGTTCCTCAAGGGCCCGATGCGCGTCGACGACACCGCGGCCGAGCTGATCGTCGGCGCTGCCTCGCTGATCGCGGTGCCCTCGTTCGTTTTTTTCGGCTGGCTGTCCGACCGGGTCGGGCGCAAGAAGCCGATCGTCTGGGGCTACATCGCCACGATCGTCCTGCTGTTCCCGTTGTTCTGGGGCATTGCCGAACTGGCCAACCCGAAGCTCGCCGAAGCCTCGCGAACTACCCCGGTCGAGGTCAGCGGGCCCGGCTGCAGCTTCAACCCGTTCGCCTCGCAGCAGGCGACACCGTGCGGACTGCTGCTCGAGGACCTGACCGCGCTCGGGGTGCGCTACGAATTGACCGAGGGGGACACATTGCGACTCAGGGCCGACGGCGAGCCGTTGCCGATCGACGAATACGCATGGGACGAACGCGAGGCGCGGCGGGCGCAGGTCGCCGGATGGCTTGCCGAGCATGGCTATGACCTCTCCAAGCAGGTCCCGCCGGCGGCCAACATCGTCGGAATCGTGCTGATCCTCGTCGTGTTGGGTTCGCTCTCGGGTGCAACCTTCGGGCCCGTTGCGTCGTTGCTGTCCGAGATGTTCCCGCCGCAGATCCGCTACAGCTCGATGTCGATCCCCTACCATATCGGCACCGGGTACTTCGGCGGCTTCCTGCCGCTGATTGCCGGCACGATCGTCGCGCTGACCGGCGATATCTTTGCCGGGCTCTGGTACACCTGGATCCTGCTGGTGGTCGCGGTCGCGGTCGCCTGGTGGGGCTTGCCTTCGGGCCCTCCGCGCGATTTCGCCGATGAACCTGCCTGAGCCTCCGCCCCCGACGCTTCGCCTCAGGCTCGACCTCGATGCGCTGACCGGAAACTGGCGAGCCCTCGACCGGCTCTCCGGCTCGGCCGCCGCGGGCGCGGCGGTCAAGGCCGACGCTTACGGGCTCGGGGTCGACAGCGTCGTGCCCGCGCTGCTCGACGCCGGCGCGCGGGACTTCTTCGTCGCGCACTGGAGCGAAGTCCCGGCGGTATTGCGTCACCTCGAACCCGCGCAGCTCTCCGTGCTGCACGGCTTGTTGCGCAGCGAGGATGCACAATTTGCGCGCCAGACCGGCGTGCGACCGGTGATCAACAGCCTGCACCAGGCCAGGCTGTGGCTCGAGGCGGGTGGCGGGCCGTGCGACCTGATGGTCGACACCGGCATCAATCGCCTCGGGCTGCCGCCAGGTGAAATCGGCGATCCGCTGATCGCCGCTCTCGAGATCGACACGCTGCTGTCGCATCTCGCCTCGGCCGACGAGGATGCTGCGCAGAATGCTGCGCAGCACGAGCTGTTCGCGATGGTTGCCGCGCAGGTCCCTGCGCGCCGCAGGAGCCTCGCCAACAGCGCCGGGATCGCGCTCGGCGCCAACTATGCGTTCGACCTGACGCGGCCCGGCATCGCGCTCTACGGCGGCGTTCCGCGGCCCGAGCTGGAAGGCGTCATCCAGCAGGTCGCTCGCCCTCAGGCGGCCGTGTTACAGCTCCGCGAGCTCTCCGTCGGGGACAGCGTCGGTTACAACGCCACTTTCGCCGCTCCGCGCCCCATGCGCGCGGCGACCGTCTCGCTCGGCTATGCCGACGGGTACCTGCGCTGCTGGTCGGGACTGGGCGAGTTCCGCTTTGACGGTGCCAGACTGCCCGTCCTCGGGCGCGTGTCGATGGACATGGTGGTGGTCGACTGCACCGACGCACCCGACCTGCGCGAGGGCGATTGGCTCGACCTGCCATACCACCTGCCGGAGGCGGCCGCCCGCAGCGGGCTGTCGCAATACGAGTTGCTGACGCTTCTCGGCGGGCGGTACGCGAAATCGGCTTAGCCTTGTTGCACCGCACATACTGCAAGTGCTAAGCTTGCATGCCGCGCAAACGGGGAGCTGCCGGATGGCCAACGATGCCGACAGGGGTGAAGAGCCCATCATCATCAAGAAGTACGCCAACCGGCGCCTCTACAATACGCGGTCTTCGAGCTACATCACGCTCGACGATCTCGCGCGGATGACGCGCGAAGGGATCGACTTTCAGGTGCTCGACGCCAAGACCGGCAACGACATCACCCACCAGATCCTCACCCAGATCATCATGGAGGAGGAATCTCACGGCGAGCAGATGCTGCCGATCAGCTTCCTGCGCCAGCTGATCTCGATGTACGGCAACTCGATGCAGGCGTTGATGCCGCATTACCTCGAGGCGACGATGGAGAACTTCCGCGCCAACCAGCGCAAGCTCCAGGAGACCTGGCAGGCGAGCATGGGGCCCGAGGCGTTCGCCAAGATGGCCGAGACCAACATGGCGATGTTCAAGGCCGCCGCGAGCGCGTTCATGCCTGGCGCCAAGGAACCCAGCCCGCCGCCGCCCGCGGACAGCGATCTCGACGCACTCCGCCGCCAGATGGCCGAGATGCAGCGCAAGCTCGACGAGCTCGGCAAGTCCTGAAAAGAGGGACAGTCCCCCTTTCTCCCACCGACTCGCAAACGCTCCGAAAGGAGGGACTGTCCCTCTTTTCCCGCCAACTAGTCCCTCGACTTTGCGCGCCTCGAACGGCTAGGGGCGCGGCGCAAAGCCGATGAAGGTAACCGCATGTCCGCCATCCGCCACGCCCTGACCCTCAAGCGCGAGGACGACTTCGCCGCCTGGTACCAGGAAGTGATTTCCGCCGCCGACATGGCCGAGGAATCGGGCGTGCGCGGCTGCATGGTGATCAAGCCGTGGGGCTACGGCATCTGGGAGCGGATGCAGCGCCTGCTCGACGCGCGGATCAAGGCCGCGGGGGTCGAGAACGCCTACTTCCCGCTGTTCATCCCGCTCGGCAACTTCGTCCGCGAGGCCGCGCACGTCGAGGGCTTCGCCAAGGAAATGGCCGTGGTCACCCACCACCGGCTGATCGCCGATGGCAAGGGCGGGCTGATCCCCGATCCCGAGGCCAGGCTCGTGGAACCGCTGATCGTCCGCCCGACCTCCGAGACGATCATCGGCGACGCGATGAGCCGCTGGGTGCAATCGTGGCGCGACCTGCCGCTGCTGCTCAACCAGTGGGCCAACGTGGTCCGCTGGGAAATGCGCACGCGCATGTTCCTCAGGACCAGCGAGTTCCTCTGGCAGGAAGGTCACACCGCGCACGAGAGCCGCGAGGACGCGATGCGCGAGACAATGCGCGCGCTCGAAATGTACCGCGCGTTCGCCGAAGAGGAAGTCGCGCTGCCGGTCGTCGCCGGCGAGAAGCCCGAGAACGAGCGCTTCCCAGGCGCGGTGTCGACCTGGTCGATCGAGGCGATGATGCAGGACGGCAAGGCGCTCCAGGCCGGCACCTCGCACTACCTCGGCACGAGCTTCGCCGAGGCCGCCAACATCCGCTTCCAGGATCGCGAGGGCGGCCAGCAGCTCGCGCACACCACCAGCTGGGGCGTGTCGACCCGCATGGTCGGCGCGCTGATCATGACTCACGGCGACGACGACGGACTGCGCGTGCCGCCGGCTCTCGCGCCGCAGCAGGTCGTGATCCTGCCGATGCTGCGCGATAACGACGGCGACGCCGCGCTGTTCGAATACTGCGAAGCGCTGAAAACCGCGATCGCGGCGCAGAGCGCGCTCGGCGAGAAGGTCCGCGTGCTTCACGACACCCGCCCTGGCAAGGCGGCCGCCAAGCGCTGGGACTGGGTCCGCCGGGGCGCGCCGGTGATCGTCGAGGTCGGACCGCGCGACATGGACGCCGGTACCGTCAGCCTGTTGCGCCGCGACCGCCTGTGGGGCCCCGACGGCAAGCCGGCCTTCGAAACCCCGGCCCGCGACGCACTCGCCGCGGCGATCGGCCCGCTGCTCGAGGAAATCCAGTCCGGGCTGCTCGTCGAAGCGAGAGCCCGGCGCGACGCCAACATCATCCGCGACATCGCCAGCTTCGACGACCTCGCGGCGATGTTCGGCGAGGACAGGCGCTACCCGGGCTGGGCCGAGGTGCAGTGGTCGAAGCCGACCGGCGCCGCGCTCGACGCAGTCGAGGAACGCCTGAAGGCGCTCAAGCTGACGTTCCGCAACGTCCCGATGGACGCCGAACCGGCCGACGGCCCCTGCCTGTTCACCGGCGAGCCCGCCGTCGAGCGGATCCTGGTAGCGCGGGCCTATTGAGCCTCCCCGAGCAAGCTCGGGGAATTTGACTACACCCCCTTCTCGAGCTCCGCCCGATACGCGTCGAGGCTCACGTCGCGCCCGAGGAAGTCGCGCACCAGTTGCGCCGCCGGCTTGGTCCCGCCCGGCTCGAGCACAGCCTCGCGATAGGCGCGCGCGGTTTCGGGGTTGCGCAACCCCTCGGCAGCGAAGCGGGTGAAAAGGTCGTCGGCGATCACCTTCGACCAGCGATAGGTGTAATAGATCGCCGAGTACCCGTTGAGGTGGGTGAAGGCGTCCTGGAACTGCACCCACTCGGGCGCCGGCACGATCGCGTACTCGTCGCGCCACTGGCGGGTTGCCGCACCGAGATCCTCGGGCACCGGGTTCTGGTGGAACTGCAGCGAGATGTTCGCATAGCCGAGCTGGGTCATGTCGCCGAGCCCGAGGTTGAAGTAGCGCGCCCGGTTCATCTTCTCGACCAGCTCTCGCGGGATCGTGTTGCCGTCCTCGTCGACCGCAAACCCCGCCAGCGTGTCGTAGTCGTAGACCCAGTTCTCGAGCATCTGGCTCGGCGCCTCGACGAAGTCCCACTCGGTGGCGACGCCCGACTGGCCGAGCCAGCGCGTGTGCCCGCCGAACATGCCGTGGATCATGTGGCCGAACTCGTGGAGGAAGGTCGTGACCTGGCTGTGCTCCATCAGCCCGGTCGAGTGGTCGCCCTTGGGCAGGTTCATGACCAGCGCCGCGACCGGCGGCTCCCCGTCGACGCCCGGGCGCAGCGGGATCATGTTGGCGTGAGTGTACTTGCCCGGCCGCGGATGCGAGTCGAAGTAGAACCGGCCGATCACCCGGTTGCCCTCGACCATCTCGTAGGCCTCGACGTCCGGATCCCACAGCGGCGTGTCCCACGGCCGGACATCGACGCCGAACAGGTCCTCGGTCAGCTTGAGGATTCCGTCGCGCACGTTGTCGTAGGCGAAGTACTGCCGCGCTTCCTGCGGGTCGTAGGCGTAGAACCTCTGCTGCACCTTGGGCGACAGCCAGCCCGTCTGCCAGAACTCGATCTGTTCCGCCCCCGGACGCAGCTCTCGCAGGACCTGCAGGTTCTTCTCGTAGTCGGCCATCGCCGCCGGGCGCGCCGCCGCCGCCATCTCGGCCAGCAGCTCTTGCACGCGCTCGGGACTGTCGACCATCTTGTCCTCGAGCACCAGCGCCGCGTAGTTCGGTCGCCCGAGGATCTCGGCCAGTTCCTGCCGCAACGTGAAGATCTGCGTCAGCACCGCGTCATTCTCGGGGTACGCGCGCCGGTTGTAGATTTCCGACAGCCGCCGCCGCAGCGCGTCGCTCTCGGCGTAGGTCATCACCGGCTGGTAGTCGGGCGTGTCGGTCGAGATTTCGACCAGGCCGTCGTCTCCCGGCGGGTGCGCGGCGATGAAGTCGGCCGGCAGGCCGGCGAGCTCGGACGGCTCGACCCGGATCACCTGGCGCCCGTTGGCAATGTTGTTCTCGAACTCGGTGCCGAGCCGCGCAAGTTCCTCGTTGAGCTCCTGCACCCGTGCGCGCTGCGCCTCGTCGAGCGCGACGCCCGAGCGCTCGAACGCCTGCAGCGTTCGCGACAGGAACAGCACGGTCGCCGCGTCGGCGCCCTGCGCATCGATCGCCTTGAGCCGGTCGTAGATCGGCCGCGACAGGCTGAGCCTGCTGCCGAGCGCCGACAGCCGAATCTGGCAGTTCGCCCCGGCATCGCGCCGCGGCTGGTCGGCCATGACCTGCTGGTAGAGCGTGAACTCGCCGAGCCCGCCGTTGATCAGCGCGGTAACCTCGTCGAACCGCACCAGCGTGCCGTCGATCGTCGCCGGCCCGCTCTCGCTTTCGAGCGCCGCCTGGCGCGCCTCGATTTCGCCGACATAGCGGTCGCACTTGGCGTCGAGCGTGGCCGCATCAGGCGCTTCGGCGAGGATCGGCCCCATCGCATCGAGCACGCCGGCCGCATGGGCCGGTGCCGAAAGGGTAGTGGCCGCGAGCAGCGCGGCGGCGAAAGTCTTGGTCATGATGGGAAGCTTCCTGTCCACAGGTCGAATGGGCGTTTGTATCGAGTGCAACCGTTTCCGACAATCTCTCGCGTCGGTAGACAAGGCCCACGCCGGAAATCGAAAGCTCCGACCTCCAAATTCGACATCCCGACCTCGTTTCGGGACCCATTTGTCCGCCCGCGCGGATGTGCGGGCCGAAGTGCGGCATTACCATGAGCGAGTGGAGCCGCGCCGGAGGGAGCCGCCAGTGCCGGGCGCATTTGTCAGCATTGCCACGTCGCGCCTGCCGAATGGATCCGAGCCGGTGGCGAAATGCGTCCCGAGACAAGTTCGGGATGACGGGGAAGGTTATGGAAGCGAAGGTCCGGCACCGCATGCCGCCCCCGCGCGTTGCTTGCGGGCCCCTGCGATACCCTCCATAGGCCCCGCCATGCCGCCACGCTCCCGCAAATCCCTCGGTCTCCCCTCGCGCGAGCAGATTGTCGAGTTCATCCAGACCTCCGACAGGCCCGCGGGCAAGCGCGAGATCGCCAAGGCTTTCGGCCTCAAGGGCGAGCAACGCATCGCGCTCAAGCGGCTGCTGAAGGACATGGCCGAGGAAGGCCTGATAGACGGCAAGAAGACGGCCTTCCACCGCATGGGCGGGGTGCCCAAGGTTACCGTGCTGCGCGTGGTCGACGTCGACGAGGGCGAGGCAATCGCGATCCCCGACGCCTGGCAGCCCGACGACGGAGCCCCGCCGCCCCGCCTGCGCCTCGTCGAGAGCAAGCGCCACGCCGCGCTCAAGGTCGGGGATCGCGTGCTCGCGCGCACCGAGGAGACCGGCCGCGGCTGGACCGCCCACCCGATGAAGAAGCTCCCCGCGCGCGGCGAGGGGCTGCTCGGCGTGGTCGAGCTCGACGGCAGCGGAAAGGCCTGGCTCGCGCCGACCGACAAGCGCGTGCGCAACGCCTCGCCGATCGCCGATCTCGGCGGGGCGGAGCCCGGCCAGCTCGTGCTCGCCGAGCCCGGCCGCACGCCGCGCTCGGGCGTCAGGGTGGTCGAAGTTCTCGGCGATCCGCTGGCCCCGAAAAGCTTCAGCCTGATCGCGATCCACAAGTACGGCATCCCCTACATCTTCCGCGAAGAGACCGTCGCCGAGGCCGAGGTCGCGGCGAAGCTGCCGCTGAGCGAGGAGCATCGCGAGGATCTGCGCCATCTGCCCATCGTCGCGATAGACCCGGCGGATGCGCGCGATCACGACGACGCGATCTGGGCCGAACCGGACGGGGAAGGGGGCTTTCGCGCGGTTGTCGCGATCGCAGACGTCAGCTTCTACGTCCGCCCCGGCGGCGCGATCGACAAGGAAGCGCGCCGGCGCGGCAACTCGGTCTACTTCCCCGATCGCGTGGTGCCGATGCTGCCCGAGGTGCTCAGCGCCGACGTCTGCTCGCTTCGCGCGGGCGAAGACCGCGCAGCGATGGCCTGCCACATGCGGATCGACAAGCGCGGCCGCGTGAAACACTGGCGCTTCACGCGTGCTCTGGTCCGCATCGCCGAGAACATCGCCTACGAGGACGCGCAAGCGCGGATCGACGCGGCTCAAGAGCCCTCTCCCATTCACGGAAGAGGGGTGGGAGAGGGGCAGTCAGCCGGGGCCGGCGACTCCGCCCCCCGTCCCCCGACCCCCTCCCCTGGAGGCGAAGCTGGCCCGCAGGGCCAACGGGAGGGGGAGCAGGTCCCGCTCGAAGTCCTGCGGAACCTTTGGGCCGCCTGGCGCGCGCTCTACGAGGCTCGCGAGGCCCGCGACCCGCTCGAGCTCGAGCTTCCCGAGCGGCGCGTGATCCTCGACGACAAGGGCCGCATCGCCGAGATCGCTGTGCGCGAGCGGCTCGACGCCCACCGGGTGGTCGAGGACTTCATGATCGCCGCCAACGTCGCGGCCGCCAAGGCGCTCGAGAGCAAGGCCAGCCCGGTAGTCTATCGCGTTCACGAGCCGCCGACGCGCGAGAAGCTGATCGCCCTGCGCGACTACTTCGACAGCATCGGACGTAAGCTCGCGCTGGGACAGGTGATCACCCCGAGCCTGTTCAACCGCATGATCAAGGACATCGCCGACGAGGGCGAGAAGGCGCTGGTCATGGAGGCAGTGCTGCGCAGCCAGACGCAGGCCTACTACGGGCCGCGCAATGTCGGCCATTTCGGCCTCTCGCTCGGCAGCTACGCGCATTTCACCTCGCCGATCCGCCGCTACGCCGACCTGCTGGTTCACCGCGCGCTGGTCGATTCGTTCCATCTCGAGCAGCCGAAGCCGTCCGGCAGCCTGCCGGCGAAGACGGGCCTGTCCGAACAGGATCGCGCCGACCTGTCGAAAGTCACCGACGCTATCAGCCAGACCGAGCGCCGCGCGATGGAAGCCGAGCGGGACACGATCGACCGCTACGTCGCCGCCTGGCTTTCGGGCCGTGTCGGCGAGACCTTCCCGACCCGCATCACCGGCGTGCAGAGCTTCGGCTTCTTCGCCACGATCGTCGGCCTCGGCGGCGACGGGCTGGTCCCGGTCTCCGCCTTGGGCCGCGAGTACTTCCGCTACGACGAGGCTGCTCGCGCGCTGGTCGGCGAGGAGACCGGCACCCGCTATGCGGTCGGCGACACGCTCGACCTGCGCCTCGGCGAAGCCAACCCGCTGACCGGCGCGCTCAAGTTCGAGGTCCTCGACAGCGACGGCGGCAAGCCCATCGAGCCGCGAGGTGCGCGGCCGGTGGCAAAGAAGAAGCCGCGCGGCAAATACCTGCAAGGCCAGCGCGGCCGGCCCGGGAACATTCGCCACCAGGGCAAGCGGCGCAAATAGTCGCGAAGAGACGCGAAGTAAGGGGCCCTCATCCAACTCCGACTAAGCCCCTGCGGGACCAAGTCTTCGTATCCTTCTCCCGCCAGCGGGAAAAGGAGTGGGCGGCGCTGCCTCAAGCCTTCTTCTCCCACTGGTGGGAGAAGGATAGCGAAGCTTACCGCCGAAGGCGGTTAGCGTAGCTTGGATGAGGGCTCCTTTCCCCCTCCAGCCACCCCTTGCAGAATCTCCGCGCTCGCCTCGTCCGCCGGAAAGAACGCCTCGATCGCCAGCTCGGACAGCGTGACATCGACCGGCGATCCGAATACCGTCATGGTCGACAGCAGCGAGAGCCGCCCCTCCGGCAGGTCGAGCTGCAGCGGCACCGCGAGTTCGTGCGGTTGCGGTTCCCGCCGCTGCGCGGGCCGCCGCTCCAGGTACCCGAGCATTTCCTCACGCAGCGCCTCGAGCTCGGGATCGGCGGTCAACTCGATCTGCCGCTCGAGCCGGTGCATCAGGTGGCCCGACCATTCGCCGAAATTGGCGATCCGCGGCGCAATCCCCTCCGGATGCATCGCCAGCCGCAAGGCGTTCGGAGCGGGCGAGAGCAACTCCGCCGGCACGCCGGAAAGGAGCGACATCAGCGGCGCGTTCGCGGCGACCACGTTCCACAGGCGATCGACCGCGAGCGCGGGGAAGGGGGAGTAGGCCTCCAGCAGGCGCCCGACTGCGTCGCGCACCGGCGCCATCGCCTCGGCGTCGAACGGCGTCTCGGGATAGCGCGGCGCGTAGCCGCCGCTCATCAGCAGCGCGTTCTGCGCCCGCGGCGGGACCTCGAGCGTCTCGGCAATCCGCAGCAGCGTCTGCGGGCTCGGCCGGGCGCGGCCGGTCTCGATGAAGCTCAGGTGCCGGCTCGAGATGCCGCAGTCCAGCGCGAGGTCGAGCTGGCTGCGCCGCCGCCGCGTGCGCCATTCGCGAAGCTGCTGGCCGAGGTTCGATCGCGTCATGTCCTCGTCATAGCCGACGCGCGGAGGTCCGCCATTACCTGCAAGGTAATCGTTCTCCTTCCCCGACTCGGGCAACAGCGTCTGGCGAAAGGAGCCATCGCCATGACACTCTCGACACTGCGAAAGGTGCTTGCCTTCGACGCTGCCTCGTGCGGCCTCGTCTTTGCCACCTGCGTACCCGCCGGCCGAACCGTCGCCGCGCTCACCGGCCTGCCCAACGGGGTGGTAGGCGCAGGGGGCTGGATCTGCCTCGCCGCCGGGCTGCTGTTCGCCGCTCTCGCAGCCTCGCGCAGCCCGTCGCGGCTGCTGCTCATGCTCGGCGTCGCCGGCAACGCGCTGTGGGTTGCCGCCAGCCTCGGAGTGGTCGCCGTGCTCGGCGGGAACATGACCGGCTTCGGCATTGCGATCGTGCTTGGGCAAGCCGGTGCCGTGGCCGCCCTGACCGGGCTGGAAGCAAAGGGCGCCGGGGCCATCCAGGCGCGAACGGCCGCCGCCTGAGCGACCTGGCCGGCCCCTCCCCGTCCCGGAAAGAGCGGGGCGGGGAGGGTCGCCACCCAGCGTTTCCACAAACCCCGTCATCCCGGCTTGCGCCGGAATGACGATGCCTGACTTAAGCGATGTTCAGCTCACCGCCACTCAGCTCAGCCGGTCGATCTCTTCCTCGCTGAGCCCGCCGGGTACGATGAACAGCGGGCACGGCAGCCGCCCGGCATTGGCCGAGAAGTGCGTCACCAGCGGCCCAGGATTGCCCTCTGCCGCGGCGCCGAGCACCAGGGCGGCGACTTCGGGATGGTCCCTGAGGTACTCGTCGATCACCACCTTGCTGTCGCCCACGGCGACGGTGATCTGCGGCATCAGCCCGCTTTCGCTCATCAGCTCGCCGGCGGCGCTGTTGGCGATCACCTCGGCCCGGTCGCGGGCCTCTTCCTCGATCGTCGCCTGGACTCCGCCGAAGGCGTTGAACGCCTGCTTGGGCACCAGCGCGAGGAGGTGCACCGCGCCCTCGGTATCGGCCGCGCGCCGCGCCGCAAAGCGCAGCGCGTTGTGCGCCTCCTCGCTCTCGTCGATGACGACAAGATAGACCCGCATCTGGCGTCTCCCCTCGTGCGAGGGGTATCCGCCGAAAGCGACGGGCACGCAAGAACCTTGCTCCCGGCGGGCAAATTGGCTTTAGGAGGTCCGCCTCAATCCTGCCCGGAAGGACCCGCGCCCGACCATGCCGATCGCCATCAAGATGCCCGCCCTTTCGCCGACAATGGAGGAGGGCACGCTCGCCAAGTGGCTGGTCAAGGTCGGCGACACGGTCAGCGCCGGCGACGTCATGGCCGAGATCGAGACCGACAAGGCGACGATGGAGTTCGAGGCCGTCGACGAAGGCGTGATCGCGGAGATCACTGTGCCCGAGGGCACCGAGGGCGTGAAAGTCGGAACGGTTATCGCCACCCTCGCCGAGGAAGGCGAGGACCCGGCAAGCGTGAAAAGCGCGGCGAAAGCCGAAGAAGCGACGAAGCCCGAAGAAAAGCCCATCGCCCCGGCAGGAGCCGAGGCCTCGTCCGACGAAGCCGAATCACAACGTCCCGCCCCGCAGGGCGCGACCCCAGCTCCCGTCGACGCGACGGCCGCAACGGCGCCGGCGGGCGATCGTATCATCGCCTCCCCGCTGGCCAGGCGCATCGCCGCCGAAAAGGGCATCGATCTTTCCACCGTGAAAGGCACCGGTCCCAACGGCCGCATCGTCAAGGCCGACGTCGAAGCCGCTCAACCTCAAGCCACCCTCGTTCGTGCGGAGCCTGTCGAAGCACGCGCGGCTCCCCCGCAGGCCGGTGAAATCCCGCACGTCGAGGAAAAGCTCAGCGGCATGCGCAAGACGATCGCGCGCCGCCTGAGCGAGGCGAAGCAGCAGATCCCGCACATCTACCTGACGGTCGACGTCCGCCTCGACCCGCTGCTCAAGCTGCGCGCCGAACTCAACGCGGCGCTCGAGGCGCGCGGGGTCAAGCTGTCCGTCAACGACATGCTGATCAAGGCGCTCGCTCAGGCGCTGCTGCAGGTGCCGAGCTGCAACGTCCAGTACACCGGCGAGAGCCTGCTCAAGTTCAGCCGCGCGGACATCTCGGTCGCCGTGTCGATTCCCGGCGGCCTGATCACCCCGATCATCGTCGACGCCGGCAGCAAGTCGTTGTCGACGATCGCCACCGAGATGAAGGACCTCGCTGAGCGCGCTCGAGCGGGCAAGCTGCAACCGCACGAGTACCAGGGCGGCACCGCTTCACTTAGCAACATGGGCATGTACGGGATCAAGCACTTCGATGCGATCATCAACCCGCCGCAGGCGATGATCATGGCGATCGGCGCGGGCGAGAAGCGGCCGTACGTGATCGACGATTCGCTGCAGATCGCCACCGTGATGACCGTCACCGGCAGCTTCGATCACCGCGCCATCGACGGGGCCGACGGTGCCCAGCTGATGAAGGCGTTCAAGGAACTGTGCGAGAAGCCGCTGGGACTGGTGGCCTGAGCGCGAAAGCGTTTCCGGTACGGGATCGTTCTGTCAATGTTCTCGCCATGCTGAACGACTCGCCTTCGCTCCTCCAGCGGCCCATGGCCCACGGCGTATGTCCGGCACGTTCGGAAACGGAGTTGCCCGTGGTGAGTGTCAAGATTGGGACTCTTCGCCGGGGAGCTGCCGCATGACCGAACACCGGGATCCCGCCATCCGCATCGTCGCCATGCCGGCCGACGCCAACGCCTACGGCGACATCTTCGGCGGCTGGCTGCTGAGCCTGATGGACAACGGTGCCGGGCTCACCGCCGCGCGGCGGGCGAGGGGGAGGGCGGTCACCGTGGCGATCGACGCGATGGTGTTCCACGCGCCGGTCAAGATCGGCGACGAAGTCTCTGTCTATACCGACATCGTCCGCGTCGGCCGCACCAGCATGACGATCGAGGTCGAAGCCTACCGCCGCCACCGCAGCGAGGAGGAGGAGACCAAGGTCACCGAGGCCAAGTTCACCTTCGTGGCGATCGACGACGACGGCAAGCCGCGGCCGGTGGACGGATGACCGTGCGGCAAGCCGTTCCCGCCCTGGCGGCTGCCCTCTTCGCCGCACTAGTCCTCCCGCTGCTGTTCATCGGCGTGGAATCGGCGGTGCAAGGCTCGCCGATCGTCGCCGAGGATTTTCCGTTCGCCTATACCCTGGTCGCACCGTTCGCTCTGACCGTCGGGCTGGCTGTCGCCTGGCCGAGCTACCGTCTGCTGCCCGAACGGTGGCCGCGGCGAAGAAGGCTGTTGGCCGCTTCGCTTGCATGCGTCGCCGTTCCGGTAGCCGCCTTCCTCCGGCTGGCGGACGACTTTCCGTGGAAGGCCGGCCTTGCCGGCCTAGCTACATTCTTTGTCTGGGCCTGGGCCTATCATCTCGCTGGCCGTCTGGTGCCCGACTTTTCAATCAGGAGTGAGCCAAGTGGCTGAGAATTACGACGTCATCGTCCTCGGATCGGGCCCCGGCGGCTATGTCGCGGCGATCCGCGCGGCGCAGCTCGGGCTGAAGACGGCGATCGTCGAGCGCGAGCTGCTCGGCGGTATCTGCCTCAACTGGGGCTGCATCCCGACGAAGGCGCTGCTGCGCTCGGCCGAGGTCTATCACCAGATGCAGCACGCGAAGGACTACGGCCTCGTTGCGAAGGGGATCGAGGCCGATCTCGAGGCGGTGGTGAAGCGCAGCCGCGGCGTGGCCAAGCAGCTCAACCAGGGCGTCACGCACCTGATGAAGAAGAACAAGATCGCGGTCCACTTCGGCACCGGCACCTTCAAGAGCGCCAACACGCTCGAGGTGAAGGGCGAGAAGGGTACCGAGACGCTGACCGCCAAGCACATCATCGTCGCTACCGGTGCGCGGGCGCGCGACCTGCCGTTCGCCCCTGCCGACGGCAAACGGGTGTGGACCTATCGCCACGCGATGACTCCACCCGAGATGCCGACAAAGCTGCTGGTCATCGGCTCTGGCGCGATCGGCATCGAATTCGCCAGCTTCTATAACGACATGGGTGCCGAAGTGACCGTGGTCGAGATGCTCGACCGGATCGTTCCGGTCGAGGACGCCGACGTCTCCGCGTTCCTCGAGAAGTCCCTCACCAGGCAGGGCATGACGATCAGGACCGGTGCCGCGCTCGAGGAGCTCAAGGTCACCGACAAGGGCGTCACCGCGAAGATCAAGGGCAAGGACGGCAAGGTCGAGAGCGGCGAGTACAGCCATGTCATCGTCGCCATCGGCATCGTTCCGAACACCGAGAACATCGGCCTCGAGAAGCTGGTCGACATGGACCGCGGATTTATCCAGATCGACCCCTACGGCCGCACCAAGACCAAGGGCCTGTGGGCGATCGGCGACTGCGTGCCGGGACCATGGCTCGCGCACAAGGCCAGTCACGAAGGCGTCACCGCGGCCGAGGCGATCGCGCAGGAACTCGGCAACAAGGACGTCCACCCGCACCCGCTCGATCGCAACGCGATACCCGGCTGCACTTACTGCCGCCCGCAGATCGCCAGCGTCGGCCTGACCGAGGCCAAGGCGAAAGAGGCCGGCCACGAGGTCAGGGTCGGCACCTTCCCGTTCATCGGCAACGGCAAGGCGATCGCCCTGGGCGAACCCGAGGGCTTCGTGAAGACGGTGTTCGATGTCAGGAGCGGCGAGCTGCTCGGCGCGCACATGATTGGCGCCGAGGTGACCGAGCTGATCCAGGGCTTCACCGTTGGCAAGGTACTCGAGACGACCGAGGCCGAACTGATGCAGACGGTCTTCCCGCACCCGACCCTGTCCGAGATGATGCACGAGAGCGTGCTCGCAGCCTACGGCCGACAGCTGCACATCTGAGCACGGTAAACCGTTCGTCGCATTGTGTTTTCCGGCCGGAACTGGCGATGCTTCGCGTCGTTGCCGGAACGAGGAGTTCCGGCCATGGAATACGAGATCGAGGACGACGCGCTGCTGTTCGACGACAGCACAAATCCGAGCCTCGAGCACCGGCGCGCAGACGAAATCCCGGCGCCGGTCAAGCCGCGCGAGGCAGCTGGGAAACGGCGGTCGCAGAAGGCCGAGGTGATCCCGGAAGAGGAAGAGCAGCAGGCTTGAAGGCCGCGGGCGGGATCGCTCCCGCCCGCGCCCCTCTCAGAATCGCAGGCCGATGCCGGCGCTGAGCACCCACGGGTCGAGATCGTGCTTGGTCTCGATCACCTTTGTCCCGCCGGCATACCAGCGCGCGGTCGTGCCGATGAAGTAGCGCTTGGCGTCGAGGCTCACCGAGAGCCCGCGATCGTTGACCGGGATGTCGATCCCGGCCTGGAGCGCGACGCCGAGCTCGTTGCTGAGTTCGAAATCGTCGGCGCCGAGCGCCACCGCGGTCGATCCCGGATCCTCGCCGAAGAACAGGAACAGCGCGGGGCCCACGCCGAGGTACGGCGACAAGCCTCCGGGATTGAAGTGGTACTTCAGCGTCAACGTCGCCGGGATCAGCTTGGCGTCGGAAACCAGCTCCGCGCCCGGCAGGCCGGTCGTACCGTCAACGTCGTGCTGGGTAACGCAGCAGATCGCCTCGACCGACACCGCGGGACTGAAGAAGTACTCGAGCGCCACTGTCGGCACGACGTTGTCGTTGGCTTTGGTCCGCAGTCCGGCCGGCAGCCCGACCAGGTCGGTCTCGATCGAGTCTATCTCGCCATCGGGCAGCACTGCCGTGCCGAGCAGCTTGACCTGGAGCTTTCCGTCGGCCTCGCCGGCCATCGCAGGCGCCGCGCAGAGGGCGGCAGCGAGGCCCGCGAGCAGCAGGATCGACTTGCGCATTTCACTATCTCCTCACGTCGCGGCGGCTGCACCGGCAGCCCGAGTCCCGCGATGGAGAAGCGCCTGCGCCTCGGCCGGCTTGCGAACATTGATGCGCAGCAAAACGGCGGCGGAGGGCATCCGCCGTGTCTTCCGGCCCACAGTCGCGGCCGGGCCTGGCGGACAGGGTGGGATTCGAACCCACGGTGGGCTTGCACCCACGGCGGTTTTCAAGACCGCTGCCTTAAACCACTCGGCCACCTGTCCGGACGCGCCCGGCTACCTTCGATTTGGCGCCCTGTCACCCCGTGACACCACTGCGCCCTTGCGCTAGCCAAGGACGCAAGGCCCGGGTCGCAGCATCCGCGGCGGGTTGAGAGAGGGAGCCCAACGACATGAAGCGTTTCGTCATCGGTGCCATTGGCGCGATCGCCGCCGTCACTGCCGCCTTCCCGGCCCTGGCGCAGGCGACCTGCACGCGCGAGCGCCTTGCCGAGATCGCCGACCAGTATCGTGCCGCTCAGGCCGACGGCCGGGCCATCATGCACCTGCGGCCGATGGGCGAGTGGGTGAATTACAACGAGAACTTCGAGCTTTCGTCGATGACGTACGGCGGCCTGATCGCCTCGCCGCAGAAGATCGACTGGGACCGCTCGTTCTACGACACCGCCACCTGCCAGGTGTACATCGAGGCCATCATTACCAATCCCGAGCATCCGTACGTCGCCGCGACGATCATCCGCGCGATCGGTTCGCCCGGCTCGCCTCCCGGCACGATCGCCGGCATCGACGCGATCGTGACCGACGAGGGCGACTGGCTCTTCAATGCCGAGAAGACGCTCTACTATGCGCAGCGCGAGGACTGGGCCGAGATTCCGGAGGGCCGGCGCAACACCCGCGAGGAACTGCAGGCGGCGGCCGACGCCTACCTCGACCTGTTCAAGGACAAGAGCGTCGAGGTGCCGTGGGGAACCCCGTGCAACCGGCTCGAGGGCAGCGTCTATACCGGCAAGGGGCAGCCCGACGACAGCTGCAACGTCGGCGTCCCCGACGACATCGAGATGGCCGAACGGCGCTACGTGATCGATCCCGTGGTCGGTGCGGTTGCGGTGTTCCTGCGCATGGGCCCGAACCGGCGTCCTGACGCGCACGTGTTCCGCATCGAGGACGGCAAGATCCGCTACATTCACACGATCACCAACTGCGGCGACGACGAGAACTGCGGCTTCGGGCCGTTCAAGGACATGCTCGCGCGCAATCCCGACATGTACCCGAATCTCGACCACATCGCCGTCGTCACCCGGCCGCAGAAGTAAGGAGGCGAGGCGCCGATTGGTCCGGGCGATGCGCGGCGGGCATTCCCTCGCGCGGCCGGGCGTGGCACAAGGAGCCATGATGCGCCGGACGCTGTCGGGACTCGCCGCCCTCCTGAGCCTGATCCTCGCCCTGCCGGCCTGCGCGCAGGGCGAGACGTTCGACGCCTACCTGCAGCAGGTCGCCGCCAAGGCACGCGCCGAGGGCGTGAGCGAGGCGACGATCTCGAGCATGCTCGGCGGGCTCACTCCGAACGAGCGTGTGCTCGCGCTCGACCGCGACAACCTCTCGGGCGGGCCGAGCGCGGGGTTTCCGCCGCTGGCGCCCTACCTTGCCAACCACAACACCGCCGCGCGGATCAACGGTGGGCGCCGGGTCTACGCGCAGCTCCGCCCGCTCGCCGATCAGGTGGAGGCGCGCTACGGCGTCCCCGCGCCGATCCTCATCGCCATCTGGGGCCACGAGACCAGCTACGGCGCTGTGCGCGGCAACTTCGACCTCGCACGCTCGCTGGCGACGCTGGCGTGGGAAGGGCGCCGGCGGACGCTGTTCGAGCGCGAGCTGATCGACCTGCTCAAGATCGCCGACAGCGGCATCCCGCGCTCGACGCTCGTCGGCAGCTGGGCCGGGGCGTTCGGCAACCCGCAGTTCCTGCCGAGCGTGTACCTGCGCCTCGCGGTCGACGGCGACGGCGACGGCGTGCGCAACATCTGGACCAACGAGGCCGACACGCTGCATTCGATCGCCAACTACTTCCGCGACGCCGGCTGGCGCCAGGGCCAGCCCTGGGGCGTGCGGGCCTACACCCCCAACAGCGTCGACCGCGCCGCGATCCAGACCAAGATGGTCTCTCCCGTGTGCCCGCGCGTGCACGTCCGCCACAGCAAGTGGCTGACCGTGCGCGAGTGGCGCGAGCGCGGCGTGATCCCGCAGGGGCCGATCGCCGACGACACCCTGGCGGCGCTGTTCGAGCCCGACGGGCCGGCGGCGCCGAGCTACCTCTTAACCCAGAATTATCGGGTCATCCTCGAATATAACTGCTCGAACTACTACGCGATGAGTGTGGGGTTGCTTGCAGATGAGATTGCCCGTTGATGATTCCGGCAGTCGGGTCCCCGGACTTGCCGTCGCGCTGACCCTGGCGCTCGCGCTGGGCGCATGCGGTACGTCCGGCGCAACCTTCGCCGATTCGTTCACATCGCTGCCGGTCAACGGCCCACAGGCCGATTACCCGGTGGTGATCGGCGAGTCCTATTCGATCGCCGGCACCGAATACGTGCCGGCCGACGTGCTCAATTACGACGAGGTCGGCTATGTCGCCGCCGATACGGCCGGCGGATCGGGCGTGTCCGGATCGCACCATACCCTGCCGCTGCCGAGTTACGTCGAAGTCACCTCGCTCGATACCGGACGAACCGCGCTGGTCCGCCTCGAACGGCGTGGGCCGATGACGGGCCATGAGCTCATCGCGCTGTCGCCGGGTGCGCTGGCGCAGCTTGAAATCGCGGCGGGTGCGCCCGTGCGCGTGCGCCGCGTCAATCCGCCGGAGGAGCAGCGCGCCCTGCTGCGTGCCGGACAGCAAGCCCCGCTGCGGATGGACACGCCGATGCCTCTGGTGGAAGTCCTCCGCCGCAAGCTTCCCGCAACCACCCCGGTCACCGTGCGTGCGGCGATCGCGGCGCCGCCACTGGAAGTGCCGTCGGACGCGGCTCAGCAGCAGCCGGTCCTCGCTTCTTCCGAACCGCCTGCGCTGCCACCGATCGAGACCCCCAGCACCCCGGCTCCCGCGCCGCGGGCGACTACCGTAGACAGCGGCTTCGTCGTGCAGGCGGCGGCCTTCTCGACGGCCGAACGCGCCGAGCGCGCGGCAAAGGCGCTCGGCGGCGAGGTCAGCCGCGCCGGCCGCTACTATCGCGTCCGCACCGGGCCCTTCGCCACACGCAGCGAAGCCGAGGCCTCGCTCGCCAAGGTGCGGGCCGCAGGCTATACGGATGCGCGAATCTACACGAGCGGTTGAGCGCGGCTTTCTGAGCGCTCAGGGCCAGCCGCTCGGGTTCTGGGAGCGATCTTGAAGCAGGTATTCTTCGCAGGGTCGGCATTGGCGCTTGCCCTCGCGGCGGTGCCGTCGATGCCGTGGGCGGCTCCCGCCAACCCGATCGTGTTGCAGTCGGTCACGGCCGCACCGGTGCCCGACGAAATCCCGATCGCGCTGCTGGTCGACCTGTCGAGCGGCCAGACGCTGTTTGCACGCGACGCGGACCGGCGCTTCGTTCCCGCCTCGGTGACCAAGGTGATGACCGCCTACACGGCGTTCCGGCTGATCGAGCAGGGCAAGATCTCGCCTGACACGATGGTAACGATCAGCAAGGAAGTGGCCGAGCAGTGGTCGGGCGAAGGCTCCACGATGTTCCTCGAAGCCGGCGACCGAGTGACCGTCGGCCAGCTCCTGCTCGGCATCACCACCGTCTCCGGCAACGACGCTTCGGTCGCGCTGGCGCTGGCGGCGGTCGGCTCGGAGCAGGCCTGGCTCGACCTGATGAACGAGAACGCCGCCGAGCTCGGCATGAACGATACGCATTTCGGCACGCCCAACGGGTGGCCGGACGAGGGCCGGACCTACACGAGCGCGCGCGACCTTGCGATCCTCGCCGAGGCGATGACGACCCGCTATCCCGCGCTCTACCGGCGCTTTTTCGGCCATCGCGGCATGCGATACCGCAACATCGCCCAGAACAATCATGACCCGATCACCGGAGTGATCGAAGGTGCCGACGGGATGAAGACCGGCTTCACACGCCAGTCGGGCTACAACTTTCTCGGTTCGGCGGAGCGCAACGGCCGCCGCCTCGTGATGGTCGTGGCCGGCGCCCCGACCGCAGCAATCCGCAACAGCACCGCGCGAAATCTGCTGCAATGGGGCTTCGAGGCGTTCGAGAGCCGCGTGATCCTGCCTGCCGACCTTTCCGTCGGCCATGCCCTGGTCCAGAACGGGGCCCGCGGCGAAGTCGCGCTACGGACCCAGCGCGAGATCAGGGCGAGCATCCCGCAGGAGCGGCTGAAGGACGCCCAGCTGTCGATCCGCTACCGCGGCCCGATCGAGGCCCCGATCGCCGAGGGGCAGCAGGTTGCCTTCCTCCGGGTCGAGGTACCCGGGCAGATACCTCACGACGTACCGCTGGTCGCAGCCGAGCCCGTCGCGCGAGCCAACCTGCTGCAGCGGCTGCGCAATGGCATCCTCGGCCTGCTGACGTGACCCGCGGGCGCTTCATTGCCTTCGAGGGCGGCGAAGGGGCCGGCAAGTCGACCCAGGCCCGCCTGCTGGCCGAAGCGCTGCGTGCACACGGGATTGACGTGCTGCTGACGCGCGAGCCCGGGGGTACGCCGGGCGCGGAAGCCATTCGCGAGCTGCTGCTCGCCCCTCCCGGAGAGGGATGGGACGCGAACACCGAAGCCCTCCTGTTCGCCGCCGCCCGTGCGGATCACGTGGCGAGGGCGATCCGTCCTGCGCTCGAAGCCGGACGGTGGGTCGTAAGCGACCGCTTCGTCGACTCGTCGCGAGCCTATCAGGGCGGGGGAGGGGGGCTGTCGGACGCGGAGGTGCTCGAGCTGCACCGCATCGGTTCGGGCGGGCTCCTCCCCGACCTCGCGGTGCTTATCGACGTCGCGCCCGAGGAAGCCGCCACGCGGCTCGCACGGCGCGATGGCGGCGAAAGCGACGCGATCGGCGGACGCGAAGCCGCCTATCACGCCGAGGTCGCAGCCGCGTTTGCGCGGATTGCCGAGGCCGAACCCGCGCGCTTCGCGCGCATCGCCAGCCAGGCCACCGCCGCCGAAACGCACGCGCTGGTGATGCAGGCGATCGCGCCGCTGCTCGAAGGGCTGGCATGAGCCTCGTCGGCCACGACGACGTCTGGCGCGCCTGGCGCGCGGCGCTCGCAAGCCCACGGCTGCATCACGGCTGGATTCTCGCGGGCAAGCGCGGCCTCGGCAAGGCGGCCTTCGCGCTTGCTGCCGCGCGCGAGCTGGTCGACGAGCCCGGCGTCGCTCAGCCGAAGGGCGATCATCCCGATGTCATCGTGCTCGAGCCGCTACCGGCGACGGCCGATGACGAGAAGAAGCGAGAAGAGGGCAAGCCCTACCAGCGCAAGCGCAACATCACGGTCGAGCAGATCCGCGCGATGCAGCAGCGGCTGACCACGCGGCCGACACTCGGTGGGCGCAGGGTGATCATCATCGATCCGGCCGACGACCTGGAGAAGGGCGCGGCCAACGCGCTTCTGAAAAGCCTCGAAGAACCGCCGGCGGGGAGCTATTTCCTGCTCGTCGCCCACCGTCCGGGGCGCCTGCTGCCGACGATCCGCTCGCGCTGCCGGTTGCTGCCATTCGCCCCGCTCGACGCGACGGAGATCGACGGGATCCTGCGCCGCGAAGCGCCCGAGGCCGACGCCGCGATGCGCGAGGCGGCAATCGCCGCAGCCGGCGGCTCGCCCGGCGTGGCGCTGGAGTTCGTCGAGCTTGATCTCTCCAGGGTACATGCGCTGATGCGCGAGATCGTCGAACACGGCGATCCGGACTTTTCGCGCCGCGGTCAGCTGGCCGCCGCAATCGGCCAACGGCCCGACCGCCAGCGGCAGCTGGCTGCCATCGACCTCGCCCGCGCGGTGGTCGCCTCGCGGATGGTCAGCACGCCGCTCGCCGCGATCCCGACGCTGACCGAGGCCCACGCCGATCTCAATCGGCTCGCCGCGCAAGCGCCGACCTACAATTTCGAGGCCGGGCTACTGGTGATGGAAATCGGCACCTTGCTCGCCTCGCTCGCGGTGCCTAGTGCACCCGAGCATGCCTGAACCGTTCTACCTCACCACCGCGATCCACTATCCGAACGGGCGGCCGCACATCGGCCACGCCTACGAGACGATCGCCGCTGACGTGCTGGCGCGCTTCAAGCGTCTGCGCGGGCACGAGGTACGGTTCCAGACCGGAACCGACGAGCACGGGCTCAAGATGGCTCAGAAGGCCCGCGACCTCGGAGTTACGCCGCGCCAGCTGGCCGACGAGATGTCGGGCCATTTCCGGGAGTTGTTCGACAAACTGAACATTTCCTACGACCGTTTCATCCGCACCACCGAGGATGTTCACCATCGCGCCAGCCAGGCGATCTGGAAGGCGATGGAGGCCAACGGCGACCTCTACCTCGATCGCTACGAGGGCTGGTACTCGGTGCGCGACGAGGCCTACTACGACGAGAGCGAACTGATCGAAGGGGAGGGTGGCGAGAAACTCTCGCCGCAGGGCACCCCCGTCGAATGGACGGTCGAAGAAAGCTGGTTCTTCCGCCTGTCGAGGTACCAGGAGCCGCTGCTCGCACTCTATCGTGACAACCCGGGCTTCATCGAACCGGAGACGAGGCGAAATGAGGTTGTCCGGTTCGTCGAGGGCGGGTTGAGGGATCTGTCGGTTTCGCGCACCAGCTTCGACTGGGGAGTCAAGGTTCCCGGCCACGAGAATCACGTGATGTACGTCTGGGTCGACGCCCTGACCAACTACCTGACCGGGCTCGGTTATCCCGACGCCACGCCCGACATGGAGAAGTTCTGGCCGGCCGACTTGCACCTGATCGGCAAGGACATCGTGCGCTTCCATGCGGTCTACTGGCCGGCATTCCTGATGAGCGCGGGGATCGCGCTGCCGAAAAAGGTCTTCGGACACGGCTTCCTGCTCAACCGCGGCGAAAAGATGTCCAAGTCGCTCGGCAACGTCGTCGATCCGAGCGAGCTCGCCGACCGCTATGGTGTCGAGGTACTGCGCTATTTCCTGCTGCGCGAGTTCAGCTTCGGACAGGACGGCAGCTGGTCGCACGAAGCGATCGTCAACCGCGCCAACGCCGAGCTCGCCAACAGCTTCGGCAACCTGGCGCAGCGGGTCATGAGTTTCGTCGCCAAGAACTGCGCTGGCCGGCTTGCGCCGGAAGCGCCCCGCGAAGACGTCGACACGGCGTTGCTCTCCAGAGTGCGACAGGCATGCTCGGTCGAACTGCCCGAAGCGTTCGACAAGCTGGCTTTCGCGGCCGGGATCGAGGCCTGGATGCAGGCCGTGTTCGCCTGCAACGCCTACATCGACGAGCAGGCTCCGTGGGCCCTGCGCAAGACCGATCCGGCGCGAATGGAACGCGTGCTGGCCACCCTGTGCGGCTGCATTCGCGACCTCGCGATCGCCATTTCGCCAGTCACCCCGCTGGCCTCGGCCAGGATCCTCGACGCCCTGTGCATTCCCGTCGACGCGCGCGATTTCGCTGCCCTGGAAACCGGGATCGGCGATGTTCGGGTCGAGAACCCCACACCCGCCTTTCCACGCCTCGAGCTCGTGGAGGAAACCGAGTGATGCTCGTCGACAGCCACTGCCACCTCAACTACCCCGGCCTCGTCGAGGAACAGGGGGCGGTGCTGTCACGGGCGCGCGAGGCCGGAATTTCCGCCTTCCTCAATATCTCGACCCGCCGCAGCGAGTGGGACGCCGTCGTCGGTACCGCTGAACGCGAGCCCGACGTCTGGGCGAGCATCGGCATCCACCCGCACGAGGCCGAGCAGCACGCCGATCTCGGCGAGGCCGCGTTGCTCGAGGCGGCTTCGCATCCGCGCGTGGTGGGGATCGGGGAAAGCGGACTCGACTACTACTACGACCGCTCGGACCGCGCCGTTCAGCGCGACTTGTTCCGTACGCACATCGCCGTTTCCCGGGAAACGGGCCTGCCGCTGATCGTTCATACGCGCGATGCGGAGGACGACACGGTGGCGATCCTGGCGGACGAGATGGAGAAGGGCGCCTTCCCGGCGCTGATCCACTGCTTCACCGCCTCCGCCGAGTTCGGCCGCAAGGTCCTCGATCTCGGCCTTACGATCTCGCTTTCCGGCATAGTCACCTTCAAGAACGCGCGCGATCTCCAGGAATTCGTTCCCGAAATTCCCGAAGATCGCCTGCTCGTCGAGACCGACAGCCCGTTCCTCGCGCCGGTGCCGCACCGGGGGAAGACCTGCGAGCCGGCGTTCGTTCGGAACACGGCCGAATTCGTCGCGGGCCTGCGCGGTGAATCGGTCGAGACTCTCGCAGCTTCGACGACGCGCAATTTCTACCAGCTGTTCGACAAGGCCGCCGCGTGAAGCTCCTCGTGCTCGGGTGCGGCACTTCGACCGGCGTGCCGCGGCTCGGCAACGACTGGGGAGAGTGCGATCCCAACGAGCCCAAGAACCGGCGCACAAGGGTCTCGATTGTCGTCGAAAGCAACGCGGGCGAGCGGCTGCTTGTCGATACCTCGACCGACCTGCGTCAGCAGCTCCTCGACAATGGCATCGACAAGGTCGACGCGGTGTTCTGGACGCACGACCACGCCGACCATTGTCACGGCATCGACGACCTGCGGCCGATGCGCTTCACGCGCAACGCGCCGCTGCCCGGCTTCGCCTCGGCCGAAACCGCGCGCAGCCTGCGCCAGAGGTTCAGCTATGTCTTCTCGGGGCGTTACGGCTATCCGACGATCGTTCATCTCGAGACTCTCGAGCTGGTCAAGATCCACGCGGGCTTCGCGATCGGCTCCGTAGAGATGCCTCACGGACCGACGACGAGCACGGGCTTCCGTTTTGATACCGACGGAAAATCAATCGCCTATGCAACGGACTTCAGCGAGATCACGAGCGAGATGGTCGCGTTGTTCGAGGGTGTCGATATCCTGGTCACCGATTGCCTGCGTCGCGAACCGCATCCGACCCACGCCAGTCTGGCCGTTGCGCTGGAACTGGCGGAACGCTGCCGCGCCGGGACCACGGTGCTGACTCATCTCGACTACACGATGGACTATGCCACGTTGTCAGCCGAAGTTCCGCCCGGGGTCTTGGTCGGCTACGACGGCATGGAGCTGATCGCGTGAACGAGTACGCGTGGGTCTCGCTGATCGCGATGGCGGGCTGGCTGGTGCTCGCGTTCGGATCGTATCGGGCCCATCGCGTCGGGGCTCGCCAGAGCGTGGTCATGGGCCTGGCGTGGTTGGGCATGTTCCTGCTGGCGACCGGGGTCTTCATCGCGCTTGAGAGTTGAGAGGGCGCCCGGCCTCGATTCCATTTAACATAATATCTATTATCATTCTGCGATGTCCGAACAGCTAGACCGCCTCCTCCGCATCATGGCGACCCTGCGCGATCCCGAAAACGGATGCGAATGGGACCGTGCCCAACGATTCGAAACGATCGTCCCGCACACGATCGAGGAAGCCTATGAAGTTGCCGACGCCGTTGCCCGAGGCGACGTCGACGAGATCCGCGACGAGCTTGGCGACCTGCTGTTCCAGGTGATCTTCCAGTCGCGCATTGCCGAAGAAGCCGGCCTGTTCGACTTCGACGACGTCGCGCGGTCGATTTCGGACAAGCTCGAGGCGCGCCATCCGCATATCTTCGCTGGCGCACCACCACCCGGAGAAGGCCGCGACGCACGCTGGGAAGCCATCAAGGCGGCCGAGCGCGCCCGCAAAGGAGCCTCCAGCGCGCTCGACGGCGTGGCGCGGGCGCTGCCGGCACTGATGCGCGCCGAAAAGCTGCAGAAGCGTGCCGCGCGTGTCGGATTCGACTGGCCGGATACCGACGGTCCGGCCGAGAAACTCGCCGAAGAAGTCTCCGAGCTCCAGGCAGCTTCGCCCGACAAACGACTGGAAGAAGCGGGCGACCTCTTGTTTGCCGCGGTCAACCTCGTGCGCGCCTATGGGATCGGCGCTGAAGAGGCGCTACGTGCCGCGAATGACAAGTTCGAGCGCCGTTTTCGGGCCATGGAAGCCCGCGCCGGAGAGGGCTTCGCCGACCTCACGCTCGTTCAACAGGAGGCGCTGTGGCAGGAGGTCAAGAGCGCCGAGAGCTGAGCGCGTGGCGTTCGGCCCAGGCCCGGGCGCCAGCCTGCGATTGCCGTTCGATCGCTGGCACCGCGACGGCTGCGGCCGGATCGAGATCCACTCCCAGGTAGCGCGCCACCGCAGCTGGCGCAGCCGCCGGGATATCGAGAATGTCTTCGTACCAGAGTACGAGAGGTTCGATCCGCAAGTCGTTGAACATCTTGTTCCAGATCGCCTCCTGCTCGTCGATCAGCCGCAACGCGTGGTTCATCGCGACGTCCGAATATTCGGGCTCGGGCCGATCCTCGGGTTCCTGCTCCTTGCGCCAGATTCCGGAGAGCAGCGCGCGCGCGTAGGAGATCGCGTGCGCGGTCCGGTCGCGCCGGCGCAACTGCACTACCCTCGGCCACAGGCCCCGGGGAAACAGCGTCCGCATGACCTCGTTCACGAGCCCGGGATTGGCTGCATTCAGGTCGCCGAACTGCAACGGAAAGGCCTTGAGCCCGAACACCCCGTTCGGTGACGTCCTCCGGCGCAGCGCCGAACGCCACAGCTCCGTCTGGCGCGCGGGCGAACGGCTGGCGAAACCATATGGCCCGGCTGGCTCGAAGTTGAGGTATTCGAGAGGGGCGCCGAGGCAACCGGAGGCCCACAGCAGGTGGCTCACATAGGTGCTGCCGGTCCGCGGCACCGAAGCCAGCAGCCAGGGACGGGCGGGCTGCCCCTCGCGCTCCGGGAAGTCGAATTGTGGCTCGTAGCCGGTGACGATCTCTCCCCACATAGCCCCGTCAGCCGTCGAGCGCTTCGAACCGGCCCAATTCCTTGTCGGTGAGCCTGACCTCGATGCGCCGCAGCGGGCCCTCCTCCCCTTCTCCAGCCTCCTCCTCGGCCAGCACCTCGCCGTGCGAGTGAAGCCAGGCGATCTTTTGCCCGGCGCTGGCCGGAAGGGTAATCGTGTGTCGCCGCGCCCCCTTGGTCAGCGCTTCGCCGAGCCGCTGGAGGACCCGATCGACGCCGAAACCGGTGAGCGCCGAGACTGGCAGCACCTCCGGATCGATCGCGGCAAGCGCCTCGATCTCGATACGCCGTTCGTCGTCGAGCAGGTCCCACTTGTTCCACAGCTCGATGATCGGAATCGTCGGTTCGCCCCCTTCCCCGTCGATCACTCCGAGCTCTTCGAGGACCGCGAGCACCTGGCGCTTTTGGGCGGCGCTGTCGGGATTGGCGATGTCGCGCACGTGGAGGATCACGTCGGCTGCGGTGACCTCCTCGAGTGTTGCCCGGAAGGCCGCCACCAGCTGCGTCGGAAGGTCCGAAATGAAGCCGACCGTGTCTGACAGGATCGCCTTCTCGACTCCGGGGAGCGAGATCGCCCGCATGGTCGGATCGAGCGTTGCGAAAAGCAGGTCCTCGGCCATGACACCGGCACCGGTCAGGCGGTTGAACAGCGTCGATTTGCCGGCGTTGGTGTAGCCGACCAGCGCGATCACGGGCCAGGGCGCCCGGCCCCGCCGCTCCCGGTGCAACGCGCGCGTCCGACGAACCTGCTCGAGTTCCCGACGCAGCTTGCCCATGCGCGCGCGGATCATCCGTCGGTCGGCCTCGATCTGAGTCTCGCCGGGGCCGCCGAGAAACCCGAAGCCACCGCGCTGGCGTTCGAGGTGGGTCCAGCTGCGCACGAGACGGCTCTGCTGGTAGTCGAGATGCGCGAGTTCGACCTGCAACCGTCCTTCGGCCGTCGCCGCGCGCTCACCGAAGATTTCGAGGATCAGGCCGGTCCGGTCGATGACCTTGCACTTGAGCCGTTCCTCGAGGTTGCGCTGCTGGATCGCCGAAAGCGCCCCGTCGACAATGACCAGCTCCGCCTCCTCCTGCGCGCAGGCGACCTCGATACGCTCGATCTGGCCCTCCCCGAACAGGGTGCCCGGACGGACGTCGCGCACCGGCAGGATGAAGGCATCGGCGACGACGATGCCGATAGCTTCGGCCAGTCCCTTGGCTTCCTCGAGGCGCGCTTCGGGGTCCGACGCCTGACGCTGGCGGCGGATGTCGGGGCAGACGACCACTGCCCTCGCCCCGCGGGTTACCCCGCCTTCGATCGTATCATCGAAACTCAGACGGCCACCTCAGTCTTCGGGCCCTTCCTCTTCGTCGAGCCCGGTCGTCAGATCGACCGGCGCGGCCGGCTGGATCGTCGAGACCGCGTGCTTGTAGGCCAGCTGGACGAAACCCTCGCGCTCGAGCAGCATGCAGAACAGGTCGTAGGCTGCGATCCGTCCCTGCAGCATCACGCCGTTGACCAGGAACATCGTCACCTGCACGCCGGCGTCGCGCACGCGCGACAGGAACACATCCTGTAGCAGGCGCTGCTTCTTGCCACCATCACCGCCGGGCCCGAACTGCGCGGCGTCGATCGGCTGACCCGGCATGATCGTCGAAATCGCGTGCTTGTAGACCAGCTGCGACTGCCCGTCCCGCCGCAGCAGGATCGAGAAGTTGTCGAACCAGGTCACGATCCCCTGCAGCTTGACGCCCTTTACCAGGAACATCGTCACCGGGGTCTTTTCGCGCCGCAGGTGGTTGAGGAAGAGATCTTGCAGATTGGCGCCTTTTGCGACCGCACCTGCTGGGGGTGCCGCCACCGGTTCCGGCGTTGCCCGGGGGCGCGGCGACAGGGTTCCCTTGGTCATTCGTCTGACTCCTCTTGTTGGCGGCCGCAACCCGCGGTCCGCGTTCTGGCCTCCGCATGTGACAGCAGACGGAAGGCCGAAATCTCCTGCCCGAATTCTATGTGCGGCTGTTCAAATGCGCAAATCCCAAATCCCCCAATTCCGCCGGGGTCCGGCGGTTCCCGGGGGGTCAGTCCTTCTCGACCGCGGCGTCGCGGTCGCTCATCCCGAGCAGCTTGAGCTTGCGGTGCAGGGCCGAGCGCTCCATCCCGATGAAGCCCGCGGTCTTCGAGATATTTCCCGAGAAACGGCGGATCTGGATCCGCAGGTATTCGCGCTCGAAGCTTTCACGCGCCTCGCGCAGCGGCACGCCCATCAGCGTCGACAGGCCCGTGCCGTTCTCTGACGAGCCGCCGACAACTTCCGAGGGAAGCATGTCGGGCTCGATCCTCGCCATCCGCTCGCGCGGGGCAAGGATCACGGTCCGCTCGACGACGTTGCGCAGCTGCCGCACGTTGCCCGGCCAGTCGTAGGCCTGCAGCGCGGCCATCGCCTCGGGCGAGATTTCCGGAGGAGCGAGGCCCTGCTCGCGCGCGTAACGCGTGAAGAAGTGATCGGCGAGCGCGGGAATGTCGTCGCGCCGTTCGCCGAGCGACGGGACGGCGACGGGAACGACGTTGAGCCGATAGAACAGGTCCTCGCGGAAGCGCTTTTCGGCGATCTCCTTCTCGAGGTCGCGCGCCGTCGAGGACACCACGCGCACGTCGACCCCGATCTGCCGGTTGCCGCCGGCGCGCACGAACTTCTGCTCGGTCAGCACGCGCAGGATGCGCGCCTGGGTGCTGAGCGGCATATCCGCAACTTCGTCGAGATAGAGCGTGCCGCCGTCGGCCATTTCGAGCAGGCCGGCCCGCACCAGCTTTCCGTCGGCCTCCTCCCCGAACAGCTCCTGCTCGAAGCGTTCGGGCGTGATCCGCGCCGAATTGACCGTGACGAAGGCCTTGTCGGCCCGCGGGCTCCAGGCATGCAGGAGGCGTGCAGCCACTTCCTTGCCCGAGCCCGCGGGCCCGGTGATCAGCACGCGGCTGCCGGTATTGGCCACGCGACGCAGCGTGGCGCGGACCTGGTTGATGACGCTCGAGTTGCCGGTGAATTCCTCGGCCAGCAGCGCTCCTTCGCGCAGCCGTTCGTTCTCGCGCCGGAGCCGCTCGGTCTCGGTCGCGCGGGCGACCAGCAGCAGCAGGCGTTCAGCCTCGAACGGCTTCTCGATGAAGTCAACCGCCCCGCGCGAGATCGCCGACACCGCAGTGTCGATGTTGCCGTGCCCCGAGAAGATGATCACCGGCAGCTGCGGCTCGCGCTGCTTGATCGCGTCGAGCACTTCGAGCCCGTCCATCGGGCTCCCGTGAAGCCACACGTCGAGAAGGACCAGGCTGGGCCGGCGCTCGTCGACCAGCTTGAGCGCGGTCGCGCTGTCTCCGGCTGTGCGGCAGGTATAGCCCTCATCGGTGAGGACGCCCGCGACCAGCTCGCGGATGTCCTGTTCGTCGTCGACGACAAGGATGTCGAGCGCCATCAATCGGTCTCCATCGAAGGTTCTTGCCCCCCTGTCATTCCGCCGCCTCGCTTCCGGCGGCGACGCTCGCCGGGTCGCGCGCAAAGCGCAGGATCGCCCGCGTGCCGCCGCCGTCCGCGAGGGCAAAACTGAGTTCGCCGCCGTGCTCCTCGACGATCTTCTTGACGATCGCGAGACCGAGGCCGGTGCCCTTCTCGCGCGTCGTCACGTAGGGCTCCATGATGGCCACGCCCTCCTGCGGGAGCCCAATGCCGTTGTCGGTGACGCAGACCGTCAGCTGCTGGTCGTCGAACTCGACCTCGACCCCGATCCGGCCGCGGTAGTCGGGCTCCGCTTCGCGCCGGCGGGCATCGACCGCCTCGGCGGCGTTCTTGAGCACGTTGGTCATGGCCTGGCCGAACTGGTGCCGGTCGCATTCGATGCGCGGCACCTCGGCCGGAGCGGAAAAGCGGTAGTCGATCTCGGGATGCCCGACTTCCTGCAGGAAGAGCGCCTGGCGGATCAGGTCGACCGCATCTTCCGAACGGAACACCGGCTTGGGCAGCCGGGCGAACGACGAGAACTCGTCGACCATCTTCCTGAGGTCGCCGACCTGGCGGATGATCGTGGCGGTAAGCTCCTCGAACAGCTCGCCATCCTGCTCGATCTGTTTCCCGTAGCGCCGCCTGAGCCGCTCGGCGGCGAGCTGGATCGGCGTCAGCGGGTTCTTGATCTCGTGCGCGATGCGGCGGGCGACGTCCGACCACGCAGCCTGGCGCTGGTCGAGCAGCTGCCGGGTGATGTCCTCGAAGGTGATCACGTACCCCTCGGCCGCGGGCGCGACCTTGACCGCCAGCGTCAGCAGCTCCCCGCCCTTGTTGTACTGGACGATTCCGCCGCTCGACCCGCTGCGCAGCAGCGTCGCGATCTGCGGGGCGATCTCGCCGAGCGCGAGCCCGATCGGCGCCGGCCCAACCCGGTCGAGCAGCAACTGCTGCGCCGAGGTGTTCATCAGCACCACCTGCTCGCGGGTGTCGACCGAGACGATCCCTGCGGTGATCGACTGCAGCACGGCTTCGATGAACGCGCGGCGCTCGGCGAGCTGCCGGTTGGCGCTGACCAGCGCGTCGGTCTGCCGCTCGATCTGCGCGGTCATCCGGTTGAACGCGCGGTTGAGCAGGCCGATCTCGTCCGGACCGGTCCGCCCGGTCACGCGCAACGCGTAGTTGCCGGCGCCGACCTCGCGCGCCGCCGTGACCAGCTCGGCCAGCGGCTTCACCTGCCGGTCGGCAAAGCGCAGCGCGAACCAGACCGCGAGACCGACCAGCGCGAGCGAGACGCCGAACAGGGCGAGGTTGAACTGCATCTGCAGCAGCCGCCCTTCCCGCCCGAGCACATCGTAGCTTTCGATGACCGTCTGCGCGCGTTGCCACTGGCTGTAAGCCAGCGGATCGGCGTCGCGGGCGATGTAGAGGTAGGTTTGCGACGCGCGATCGAGAGGGGTCACGGCCTCGATCCGCGACTGACTGGGGATGACGACCACCTGCTCGCCCGCCTGCAACCGTGCCAGGGTATCGGCGGAAATCCGCTCGCGCGTCGAATCCTCGCTCGGGTCGACGATCGCCGCGACACGCAGGCCGCCGTCGGGCGCCTGCTGCAGGATCGCCGTCTCGCTGAGCCCGCGGGCCAGCGCCTGGAAGCCGTACTGTTCGATGAACCGGACATCCGTCATCGGCCAGTTCTGCAGGAAGAAGCGTACGTCGTCGGCCATCGCCACGGCTTCGTTGCCGACCTGGCGCTGGTTCTCGTCATAGTACCCGCGGGCGAGCTCGTTGGCGTTCTCGAGCAGCCCCCGACGCTCGCCGGAGAACCAGAACTCCACCCCCCACTGGAACAGGAAGCTGGCGAAAACCGCGACCAGCAACGTCGGGATCGAGGCGACCAGCGAGAAGAAGAACACCAGATTGACGTGCAGGCGCGCACTCGTGCCGCCCGCTCTGCGGATCGCCAGCCGCCGCCCCGCGAGCACCAGCAACCCCATCGCCGGAATCAGCGTGCCGATCAGCAGCAGCGCCGCCTGTCCCGAAGGCACCAGTTCGCCCGGATCGCTTGCTCCGGCGAGCGCCAGGTAGGCGGTCGCCAGCATGATCAGCAGCACTACGGCGGCTGCGATCTCGAGCCAGCGGTAGAGATTGGCCCGGCGAGAGGCAACCTGCAGGCGACGCCACCATCGCGGCGAACGGCGGGCAGTCGCGGGAGCGTGCTCTGGGCCGGGGGTTGAGGCCATCGTTGCAGACTTACAACGCCCCTGTTGCGGCTTTGCAAGGGCTTTTTGCGGCCGGCCGGCTGCTATCCGCGGCGAGCGAACCCTTCGGGGTTGATGTCGAGGTCGTCGAGGCGCTTGCGCAGCGTGTTGCGGTTGATCCCGAGCAGCTGCGCCGCGCGCAGCTGGTTGCCGCCCGTTCGGCGCAGCGCGTGCTCGAACAGCGGCCGTTCGAAGGCCGCGAGTGCGCCGTGATAGAGCGTCCCCGGGGCCACGGGGTTTCGCTCGAGCCACGCCGCCAGCGCACTCGCGAAGTCGGCACCGGCCGCCGGCTCGGGCGCCGGACGGTCCGACAGGAGCTGGCGGACGGTCGTTGCGTCGATCTCGTCGTCACGGGTGAGCAGCGCTGCGCGGAACATGAAGTTGCGCAGCTCGCGCACGTTGCCGCGCCACGGCTGCTCTTCGAGCAGCGCGACGGCCTGCCGGGACAGCCCGCGCGCGGGCAGGCCCTCCTCCGCCGCACGTCTCAGGAAGTGGCGTGCCAGCGGCTCGATGTCGCCCTTGCGCTCGCGCAGCGGCGGCAAGTGGATCGGAACGACGTTGAGCCGGTAGTAGAGGTCCTCGCGAAACGTCCCGTCGGCGATCATCGGCGCGAGGTCGCGGTTGGTCGCGGCGACGATGCGCACGTCGATGGCGATTTCCTCGCGCCCGCCGACGCGGCGGATTCGCCCCGACTGCAGTGCGCGCAGCAGCCGCGTCTGCGCCTCGGGCGGCATGTCGCCGATCTCGTCGAGGAACAGCGTGCCGCCGTGGGCCTGCTCGAACTTGCCGATCGCCCGGCTGACCGCGCCGGTGAACGCGCCCTTCTCGTGCCCGAACAGCTCGCTCTCGATCAGCTCGCGGGGAATTGCCGCGGTGTTGACGGCAACGAAGGGCCCGTGCTTGCGCGCGCCGAGCTGGTGGATCGCTTCCGCGACGAGCTCCTTGCCGGTGCCCGATTCACCGAGGACCAGTACCGTGAGGTCGTTACGCAGGACCCGGGCGATCATCCGGTAGACGTCCTGCATCGCCTGGCTGCGCCCGATCAGCGGCAGCCCCTCCCCTACATCCTCCCGGTCGGTCTCGCCGCTCCCGCGCGAATCGGCCGCCTGGCACGCGGCGCGGACGAGTTCGTCGAGATCGAACGGCTTCGGGAAATATTCGAACGCGCCGGTCTCGGTCGCGCGCACCGCTGTATCGAGCGTGTTCTGAGCCGACAGGATGATCACCGGCATCTCGGGATAGACGCGGTGGATTTCGTCGAGCGTGGCGATCCCGTCGCCGTCGGTCAGCACGACGTCGGTCAGCATCACGTCGTAGGAATCCTTCGCGAGCAGCCGGTCGCGTTCGGCGACGCTGTCACAGCGGTCGACCGTGAACGCCTCCGCTTCGAGCCCCGCCGTTATGACGGTGGCGATCGACGCATCGTCCTCGACCAGCAAGGCTCGCCGGGTCATTCTGTGCCTTTCCTATTTCGCCATCGGCAGATGCACGCGAAAGTGCGTCCATCCACCGGCTTCGTCGCGTTCGTGGCCGATGCGGCCGTCCATGTCGCGTACCAGCTTGTTGACCAGCGCGAGGCCCAGCCCCTGTCCGTTCTTCTTGCTCGAGACGAACGGCTCGAAGATGTGGTCGCGCAGCGCCGGATCGACCCCCGGGCCATTGTCGCTGACCTGGACCTCGATCGGCAGTTTCACCGGGCGTCCGAGACGGATCACGTTCATCACCAGGCCGCTGACGAAGCGCGTGCGCAGCACGATCTCGGGGTCCTTGACCCCCTCGCACGCGTCGCGCGCATTGCCGATCAGGTTGATCAGGACCTGCACCAGCGCCCCCTCGTTGGCGAGCACCGGCGGCAGCGAGGGATCGAATTCCTCGCGGAGCCGAACCGGGAGCCCGCCGGCGGCGCGCACGGTGTCGCACGCGCGATGGATCGCCTCGTGAAGGTTGAGCGGAGCCACGGGTTCCGGCTGCTCGCGACCGAGGCGCTGCATCCGGTCGATCAGCTGGGCGATGCGATCGACCTCGTCGGTGATCAGATCGGTCAGCGCCCGGTCCGTTTCGTCGAGCTTGCGGGCGACGAGTTGCGCCGCGCCGCGAATCGCCGACAGCGGGTTCTTGATCTCGTGTGCAAGCACCGCCGGCCCACGCAGCGCGCCGCCGCGCTCGTCGTCGGTGAAGCGCTCGCCCTGCACGGCGTCGGACAGCGTGACCACGCGCCAACCCGGATGGGCTGCGAGCGAGGAGATCGTGAGATTGACTTGCGACGTCCGCCCGTCGACCTCGACCGCCAGCCCCCGGGCGACGAGCTGCGCATCCTCTCCGATCAGCCGGTCGAGCACGCGCTCCTCGGCGAAGCGGACAACGTCGAGGAACTTGCACCCCAGCAGCTTGCGAGCGCTGCGGCCGATCAGGTTCTCCGCCGCCGGATTGACCTGGGCAATCGTCAGGTCCGGGGCGAGCAGGATCAGCGCGAAAGTCAGTCCGGCAATCTGGTCGCGCAGGTCGGGTTGACCCACGGATTCGAACTCCTTCACGCTGCGCGTCGCCGCAGGAACGGCTCGTAGAAGCGCTCGAGCTCGCCGAGCACCTGCGCCGGGTCGTCGATGAAGTTGACGAAGTTGCGGAACTCGGCCGAGCCCGGCATCCCCTTTGTGTACCACCCCAGGTGCTTGCGAGCGATCTTGACCCCCACGTCCTCGCCGTAGTGCTCCAGCATCGCGCGGTAGTGCCTCGTGAGCGTCGTGTACTGTTCGTCGATGTCAGGGTCCGGCAGCACCTCGCCGGTCCGCCACCAGTGCATGACCTGCCCCAGCAGCCACGGCTTGCCACAGGCGCCACGGCCGATCATCACCCCGTCGGCGCCCGACTGCTCGAGCGCCCTGGCGGCGTCGGCAATGCCGCAGATGTCTCCGTTGACGATCACCGGGATCGACACCGCGTCCTTGACCTTGCGGACGAAGGCCCAGTCGGCCTCCCCCTTGTACATCTGGTTGCGGGTGCGCCCGTGCACCGTGACAAGCTTGACCCCGACGTCCTCGGCGATGCGCGCGAGCTCGGGCGCATTGAGGCTGTCGTGATCCCAGCCCATCCGCATCTTGACCGTGACCGGAACGGAGACAGCCTTGACCGTGGCTTCCATCAGCTTCGTCGCCAGCGGAACCTCGCGCATCAACGCGCTGCCGGCATAGGCGCCGACAACCTTGCGCACCGGGCAGCCGAAATTGATGTCGATGATCGCCGCGCCGCGCTGTTCGCTGAGCTTCGCCGCTTCGGCCATCGAATCCGGGTCGCAGCCCACGAGCTGCATCGACACGGGATCCTCGATCGCGTCCCACTCGGCCTTCTGCAGGCTCTGCCGCGTCTCGCGGATGGCCGCCTGGCTGGCGATCATCTCGGTCACGCTGAGTCCCGACCCGTAGCGGCGAACGAGCGCGCGGAACGGCATGTCGGTGACGCCGGTCATCGGCGCGAGCACGACCGGGCAGTCGATCCGCACCGGGCCGATCTCGATCGGCTTCAGCGCCGGGGGGGTGGGCAGCGAGTTCATCGGGAAGTGTGCCTAAAAATCGGGCAGCGCATAGTGGATTGCGACGGTTGCCGCAACCCGCTAGCGCCCGGCCCGCGATGGGTGCTCCCACTTCAGCACGGTTCGCCGCCGTCATTGTCGCGGCCGGCCAGGGACTGCGTGCAGGGCAGCCCGTTCCCAAGCAGTTCGCCCCGTGGCGAGGCAAGCCGGTCGTTCGGCACGCCGCCGAAGCGCTGGTCGCGGCCGGCGCCGGGCCGGTGGCCGTCGCCGTACCTCCCGGCGCCGAGAGCGTCGCGAAGGAAGCCCTCGAAGGGGTCACCGGAGTTCGCCTCGTGGCGGGCGGACCCACCCGGCAGGCCTCGGTCCGTGCGGCGCTCGACGCGCTTGAAGACGACGCGCCGGAGCTGGTGCTGATCCACGATGCCGCCCGGCCGGATTGCCCTGCGGAGGTCGTCGAGCGCTTGCTCGATGCACTCGCCGAGCACTCTGCGGCCATTCCCGTCCTCCCGGTCGTCGACAGCCTCGCCGTGGCCGAAGGTTCGCAGATGGCGGGCAAGGCCGACCGCGATGCCCTTCGCCGGGTGCAGACCCCGCAGGCGTTCCGGTACGCGGCCATCCTCTCCGCCCACCGCGCCTGGCCGGGCGAACCCGACGCCGGCGATGATGCCCAGGTCGCCACGGCGGCAGGGATGGCCGTCGCGCTGGTCGACGGCGACGAGCGGTTGCGCAAGCTGACTTTCGCGGAGGATTTCATGGAAGCAGCCCGCTTTCCTCGTGTCGGCACCGGCTACGACGTGCACCGCCTCGCCGAAGGTGAGGAACTGTGGCTCTGCGGTGTCCGGCTTGAGTACAAGCGGGGTCTGGCCGGCCATAGCGACGCCGACGTGGCGCTGCACGCCGTGGTCGACGCGATCCTCGGCGCGATCGGTGCGGGCGACATCGGCCAGCACTTCCCCCCGAGCGATCCACGGTGGCGCGGGGCAGCCTCGAGCCGTTTCGTCGAGCACGCGGTCGCTCTCGCCGGCGAAGCCGGATACGCGGTCGGCAACGTCGACGTGACGATCGTCTGCGAGGCGCCGAAGATCGAGCCTCACCGCGAGGCGATGCGCGCCCGGCTTGCCGAACTGCTGGGCACCCGGATAGACGCGGTTAACGTGAAAGGGACTACGAGCGAGCGTCTCGGCTTCACCGGCCGCGGCGAAGGAATCGCGGCCCAGGCCTCTGCCCTCCTCGTCCCGCTCGAAAGGACATGACCTGATGCCCTCACCCCGATCGCTTCTCGCGGCGCTTGGAGCGGCGACGCTGGCGGTTCAGCCGACCGTAGCCCAGGCACAGCAGGCGCGCCCCTGCCTGACCGAACAGGAAGTCAGCGCGATCGCCATCTACAGCGTCCCGAGCCTGATCCAGGCCGTACGCCTGCGCTGCAACGGAGAGCTCTCCGCCACCGGCTACCTCGCCCGCCGTGGCGACACGCTGAGCGCGCGCTACGTCGCGCTGCAGCCGGGCGTGTGGCCGCGGGCGAAGTCCGGTCTGTTGAAATTGTTCGCCAGCCGGGCCGATGGCCAGGGGCCCGAGACCGTCTCCGCCCTCCCGGACGAGGCGGTGCGCCCGCTGGTCGACGCGCTGATCGTGCAGGAAACCTCGCCCAGGATCGCCGTGCGCAATTGCACCCGGATCGAGCGCGTGATCGAGGTCATGGCGCCGATCGATCCTGACGTTGCGGGCAACCTGATCGGGCTGCTGGTGGGCTTTGCCGATTCCGAGACGCTTCCCGTCTGCCCGGAGCGGCGCGCATGACCAGGAGCCTGCTGCCCAAGGACGTGATCGCGCTCGCCCGTAAGGTGGTCGAGCAGAACGCGGCCGCGGGTCGCCGGCTCGCGGTTGCCGAAAGCTGCACGGGCGGCCTCGTCGCAGCGGCGTTGACCGAGATCCCGGGCTCGTCCGCGGTGCTCGATTGCGGGTTCGTCACCTACTCCAATGAAGCCAAGCAGAACATGCTCGGCGTGGCCGAGGACATCATCGATGCTTTCGGGGCTGTCTCTGTGGCCTGCGTCTACGCGATGGCGCAGGGCGCTCTCGAGCGCAGCCAGGCCGACGTAGCGGTGGCGATCAGCGGCATCGCAGGCCCCGAGGGGGGCAGCGAGACCAAGCCGGTCGGGACGGTGGTATTTGCCCGCGCCGTGCGCGGCAGTGACCAGCCCGAAGCCGAATCGCGCCTGTTCGACGAGAAGGACCGCGCCGGCGTGCGCCTTCAGGCAACGCTTTGCGCGCTCGAGCTGCTGCTGCCGTAAAGCTGATCCGCACGGGCCTCGAACGCCGCGACCATCTTGTGGAACGCGCGGTCGAAGTAGCTGCCCGCGAGCATCTCGAACATCTTGTTCTTGAAGGTGAACTCGACGCGGAAGTCGAGCTCGCAACCACCGTCGGGCAGCTGCCGGAAATGCCAGACGTTGTCGAGGTCGCGCATCGGGCCGTCGATGTAGATCACCTCGATCCGGCTGGGCCGGTCCTTGATCACCTTCGAGGTGAACTTCTCGCGCAGCGCCTTGAAGCCGACCAGCATGTCGGCGACCATTTCCTGGCCGTCGTCCGAACGCACGCGGGTGGCCACGACCCACGGCAGGAATTCGGGATAGCGCGCGACGTCTGCCACCAGGTCGAACATCTGCTCGGCGCTGTAGGGCAGCGTCCTCGTTTCGCGGATGCCGGGCATCAGGCCGGTTGCCTGGACAACCTGGCTTCGCGGGCGGCCTTCATCTCGGCGAAATCGGCGCCGGCGTGATAGCTGGACCGCGTCAGCGGGCTCGAAGCCACCTGGAGGAATCCTTTCGCGCGGGCGACCGCTCCGAAGGCCTGGAACACCTGCGGCGTCACGAAATCGACCACTTTCGCGTGCTTGGGGGTCGGCTGCAGGTACTGGCCCATCGTCAGGAAATCGACGTCGGCGCTGCGCATGTCGTCCATCACCTGGTGGACCTCGAGCCGCTCCTCGCCGAGCCCAAGCATGATCCCGGACTTGGTGAAGATTCTCGGGTCGTGCCGCTTCACTTCCTCGAGCAACCGCAGCGAAGCGTAATAGCGCGCGCCCGGTCGAATGGTCGGATAAAGCCGAGGCACGGTCTCGAGGTTGTGATTGTAGACGTCGGGTCCCGCGGCGCAGATCGCCTCGACCGCCTCGTGCATCTTGCCGCGGAAATCGGGCGTCAGGATCTCGATCGTTGTGTTCGGAGTCTCGCGGCGCAGCGCCTCGATCACCCGGACGAACTGCCCCGCGCCGCCGTCGGGCAAATCGTCGCGGTCGACCGAAGTGACGACGATGTGCTCGAGACCGAGCCTGGCGGCCGCCGCGGCGACATGTTCCGGCTCGAGCGGATCGACCTTGCGCGGCATCCCGGTCTTGACGTTGCAGAACGCGCAGGCGCGCGTGCAGACGTCGCCGAGGATCATCACCGTCGCGTGCTTCTTGCTCCAGCACTCGCCGATGTTCGGGCAGGCCGCCTCCTCGCAGACGGTGTTGAGGCTGAGTTCGCGCATCAGCGTGCGCGTCTCGTGGTAGGCCTTGCTGACCGGCGCCTTGACCCGGATCCAGTCCGGCTTGCGCTGGCGCTCGGGGCGTGGACCGCCCAGGCTCTTCGGCGAGAGGTCGTTCATCAGGCGCCACTTAGGGAAGCGCCTTGCCAGTGGCAATGGCGCGCGCCATGGCGGGCCCGATGATCGTCCCATCCGTCGAACTCGCCGAACTGCTGCAGGGCTACCGCCGCTTCCGCGAACGTGGCTGGAAGCCGGAGCGCGAGCGCTGGGCGACGCTGCGCGAGGGGCAGGAGCCGCGGATCATGGTCATCGCCTGCTCCGACAGCCGGGTCGACCCGGCCCAGATCTTCGACGTCCGCCCGGGCGAAATCTTCGTCGTGCGCAATGTCGCCGCCCTGGTCCCGCCGTTCGAGACCGCACCGGGTCTCCACGGTGTTTCTGCAGCGCTCGAGTTCGCGGTCCAGGTGCTCAGGGTGCGCGAGATCCTCGTCATGGGCCACGGGATGTGCGGCGGCTGCAAGGCCGCGCTGACCCAGGAACTGCGGGGCACCGAGCCCGGCAAGGGCGGGTTTATCGCCGACTGGATCGAAATGCTCGATCCGGTCCGCGAGCCTATCGCCGACGAGCTTGGAACTGAGGGGCGCGATGCCGAGCGGGCCATGGAACAGGCGGCGGTCAAGGTCAGCCTTGCCAACCTGCGCACGTTTCCCTGCGTCCGCGAAAAGGAGCGACGCGGCTCGCTGACCCTGCGCGGGGCGTTCTTCGCCATCTCCGACGGCGTGCTCCACCTGCTCGACGAAAAGGCCGGGATGTTTTCGCCTGCGTGACTTGCCGAGCACGCGGCGGGAGTTCATCTAGCGCGCCATGGCCGAAGCCCCGCTCAAGAACATCGCCCTGCTGATCGACGCCGACAACGCGAGCCACGCCGGAATCGACCCTGTGCTGACCGTCCTGGCCGAGCTCGGCCAGGTCAATATCCGCCGCGCCTACGGCAACTGGGCCAAGCCCGCGCTCGCCAAGTGGAGCCAGATCACCCACCGCTTCGGCCTGCAGCCGATCCAGCAGTTCGACCTGACCAAGGGCAAGAACGCAACCGACATGGCGATGACGATCGATGCGATCGACCTGCTCTACGCGGGAAAGGTCGACGGCTTCGGGATCATGAGTTCGGACAGCGACTTCACGCCGCTGGTGACCCGGCTGCGGCAGGACGGACTGATCGTCTACGGCTTCGGCAGTGCCAAGGCGCCCGAAGCCTTCAAGACTGCCTGCACCCGCTACATCGACGTCGACCAGCTGATCCTGACCCACCAACAGGAAGAGGATCAACCGGTGGCGGCCACCGGCAACAAGATCGATGCGGAGCTGATCGACCTGCTCGGTGCGGCCTGGAAGGCGGCCAGCCGCGACGAGGAGGGGTTCGCGAAGCTGCAGGAAGTCGGGCAGATTGCCGGCAACCGGTCGAGCTTCGACGTGCGCAACTACGGATTCAAGCGGCTTTCGGACCTGATGCGAGCCGCAAGCGACAACTTCAAGCTCGAGCGTCGCGACAACCAGCTCTGGGTCAAGCGCGTGCGCTGACGTTCACCGTCAGCCCTTGCACTGGGCAAGCCCTGCGCCCTCGTAGACTATGCGGCCGTGTGGATCCCGCAGCGTCACCGAGCCTTCGTAGGACCGCTGACCGTCGGACCGGGCGTCCTCGGCCGGCCCGGCTTCTTCAGAGGTGGCGTCTTCGCGCAGCTCCAGGCGCAGCGAGTAATTCTTGCTGTGATAGACCGAGCGGGTGTGCGCCGGCAGTTCGGGCGCGCCGGGATCGGCCGCGAAGCGTTCGATCTTGCCGTCGATCTTCATGAACGCGTCGGCCTGACGCGCGATCACCCGCGCTCCGAGACTTGTCCCTGGCGCATAGCTGCAGGCTTCACCGAGCATGTCGAAGCGTTCGATGTCGGGCAGCAGCAGCGGCTCGGGCGTGACGGGGACCATCGGCGGGATCGAGCTGTTGGCCTTCTGCACCAACGCGATGTCGCGCTCGTCGGCGAGAGCCTGCTCCTCGGGCGTCAGTTCCCGTTCACAGCCCGCCAGCGCAAGGGCCGTGCCTGCAATCAGGACCAGACGTCGCATCAATGTCTCCCGAACAGCTTTTCGACGTCGGCCATCGACAGCTTGATCCACGTCGGCCGGCCATGGTTGCACTGGCCCGAGCGTGGCGTCCGCTCCATCTCGCGGAGCAGCGCGTTCATCTCGGCAACCGACAGGGTGCGACCGGCGCGGACCGATCCGTGGCAGGCCATCGTTGCCAGCACGTGCTCGATCTTTTCGCCCAGTAGCAGCCCTTCACCGTGCTGCGCCAGATCGTCCGCGAGGTCGCGCAGCAGCGCTTCGGGATCGGCATCCTTCAGGGCCCCGGGCAGCGCGCGGACGAGCATCGCGCGCGGGCCGAAGCGCTCGATTGCCAGGCCGAACTCTGCGAACTGCTCCGACCGCTCCTCGAGACGGTCGCAGTCGGGCTCGTCCAGCTCGACGACGGCGGGGATCAGCAGCGCCTGACTCACCGCGACCTTGTCTGCAGCGCCCGCCGCGCGCAGGCGCTCGAGTACGAGCCGCTCGTGCGCCGCGTGCTGGTCGACGATCACCAGCCCGTCGGCAGCCTCGGCCACGATGTAAGTCTCGGCGATCTGCCCACGCGCAATCCCAAGCGGATAATCGCGGTCTTCAGGTGCGATCGGCGGCGCTTCCTCCGCCCGCCCTTGTGGTGCGGCGAGCACCTCGGCATCGGCCCACGGCCGGGCCGGTTCGCGGACGGCAGGCGACGGCGCGGACCAGTCGCGGCCTTCGAAGATCGAGCGCAGTGCGGCGCCGGGCTCGGCCCGAGGCGGCTCGACCTGCCAGCGCGCCATTGCCCCCGAGTAGGGCGCCTGCGCGCTGCGCCGGTCGCCGCTCGCAAGCGCGTCGCGGAGCCCCGAAACGATGAATCCGCGCACCGCGGTGGCATCGCGGAAGCGGACTTCGGTCTTCGCCGGGTGCACGTTGACGTCGAGTTCCTCAGGCGGAAGCTCGAGAAACAACGCCAGCACCGCGTGCCGGTCGCGCGCGAGCATCCCCGAGTAGGCTCCGCGCACGGCTCCGATCAGCAGCCGGTCCTTCACCGGTCGCCCGTTGACGAACAGATACTGGTGATCCGCCACGCCGCGATTGAACGTGGGCAGCCCCGCGACGCCGGTGAGCCGCATGGCTCCCCGGTCGAGGTTCACCATGACCGCGTTGTCGGCCAGCCCCCGATCGATAATCTGCGCCACGCGCGCCTCGAGCCCTTCGCCGCCCTGCAGGCCGAGGATCCGACGCCCGTCGTGCTCGAGCGTGAAGGCGATTTCGGGCCGCGCCATCGCCAGGCGCCGGACAACGTCGAGACAGGCCGCGTACTCGCTGCGCGCCGAGCGCAGGAACTTGCGCCGTGCGGGCACCTTGCCGAACAGGTTCTCGACCCGGATGCGCGTTCCCGGAGGAAGCGCGGCCGGCCCTTCACTGACCAGGGCGCCATGATCGACCACCCTCGCCCAGCCCTGCGTCGCACCGTGCTCGCGGCTCTCGAGCGCGACGCGCGCGACGCTGGCGATCGAGGGCAGGGCCTCGCCGCGGAAGCCGAGGGTCGAGACCAGCTCGATCGCGTCGTCCGGCAGCTTCGAGGTCGCGTGCCGCTCGAGTGCGAGCGCCATGTCGGCCGGGCTCATGCCGCATCCGTCGTCGGTCACCTCGATCCGGCCGAGCCCGCCTTCGGACAGGTTCACCGCGATTCGGGTGGCGCCGGCGTCGATCGAATTCTCGACCAGCTCCTTGAGAGCGGAGGCCGGGCGCTCGACGACCTCGCCGGCGGCGATGCGGTTGACGAGCGTCTCCGGCAGGCGGCGGATTGTCGGCATGACAGGAGCCTAACGCGCCGCGGCGGCCAATTCGACCCGGACCGTGCAAAACCGGGCCGCTATCGACACAAATTTTTGGTCTTTCCCGCTACCTCGCGTTAAGGCACTGCGACCTCGCCTGCAGCCGTTCCGCCGCCCGTCTGCAGACCCGTCAACATGGCGCGTTAAGATACGGAATAGTCGATGAGTTCCTTCTTCAAGTGGTTCAAGTTCGGGTCGCAGAACATGGCGATCGACCTCGGCACCGCGAACACGCTGGTCTACGTCCAGGACCGCGGCATCGTGCTCAACGAGCCGTCCGTGGTGGCCATCGAGACGATCAACGGCGTCAAGCGCGTCAAGGCCGTCGGCGACGACGCGAAGCTGATGATGGGCAAGACGCCCGACAGCATCGAGGCGATCCGCCCGCTGCGCGACGGCGTGATCGCCGACATCGAGATCGCCGAGGAGATGATCAAGCACTTCATCCGCAAGGTCACAGGGAAGCGAACGAGCATGTTCAGCCCCCCCGAGATAGTAATCTGCGTCCCCTCGGGTTCGACCTCGGTGGAGCGCCGGGCGATCCGTGACGCGGCCAGCAATGCGGGCGCGCGCGAGGTGTTCCTGATTCTCGAGCCGATGGCCGCGGCGATCGGAGCCGACATGCCGGTGACCGAGCCTGTCGGCTCGATGGTAGTGGATATCGGCGGCGGCACGACCGAGGTGGCGGTGCTTTCCCTGCGCGGCCTCGCCTACACGACTTCGGTCCGTACGGGGGGCGACAAGATGGACGAAGCGATTGTGTCCTACGTCCGCCGCCACCACAACCTGCTGATCGGCGACGCCACCGCCGAACGGATCAAGAAGGATTATGGTATTGCGATCGTGCCGGAGGACGGCGTCGGCGAACAGATCACCATCAAGGGCCGCGACCTGGTCAATGGCGTTCCGAAGGAAATCACCATCAACCAGGCGAACATCGCCGAGGCGCTCAGCGAGCCAATCGGGGCGATCGTCGAAGGCGTGCGCATCGCGCTCGAGAACACCGCGCCCGAGCTGGCGGCTGACATCGTCGACCAGGGCATCGTGCTGACGGGGGGCGGCGCGCTGATCCGCGGGCTCGACGATCATCTGAAGGAGGAAACCGGGCTGCCTGTCAGCATTGCCGAGGATCCGCTGTCGTGCGTGGCACTGGGAACGGGTCGGGCGATGGAGGATCCGATCTACCGCGGCGTGCTGATGACCGCCTGACCGAGCAACAGAGGAAGAGGAAAGGCGGTTATGACGCCGCCGGCACACCGCCGTTCCGGAGTAAACAGGAAGGCCCAGCTCGGCGTCTTCACGGGCTACGTCGTGGCCGGCCTCGGCGTGGTGTTCGGTGCCGCGTTGCTGACGATCTCCCTCTTGCGGCCGGCAACCTTCAACGGCCTGCGCACGATGGCGTCGGACGCGGCCGCTCCCATCGGGATCGTCGGGGCCGAAGGGCGCACGGGGGTTAAGGATGTCCTTGATGCGATTGCCGGCTACTATCGCGCGGGAAGCCGCAATGCACAGCTCGAGGAGGAGGCCAGGATCGCCCGGGTCAAACTCGCCGAAGCGGAAGCGATCAAGCAGGAAAACGCGCGGCTGAAGGCCGTGCTGGCGCTGACCACCGAAGATCCCCGGCCCGTTGCCGTCGCACGGCTGATCGGATCGACTTCGTCGAGCGCACGACGTCTGGGCTACATCTCGGCCGGCCGCAATCACGGGGTGCGGCCCGGCATGCCGGTCACCTCGCCGATGGGTCTGATCGGGCGCGTCCTCGAAGCCGGTGCGGTCAGCTCACGCGTGCTCCTTCTCACCGACAGTGAAAGCATGGTCCCGGTGCGCCGCGCCACCGACAACGTGGTCGCCTTCGCTGAGGGCCGGTCGGACGGCTCGCTGCGGCTGCGTCTCGTCAACCTCGGGATCAACCCCATCAAGCCCGGCGACGTGTTCGTCACCTCGGGCGCGGGCGGCCTGTTCCGCCCGGGTACGGCCGTGGCGATAGCGACGGAGATCACGCGCGACGGTGCCATCGCCCAGCTGCTGAGCAACCCCGCGGCAACCGATGTCGTCGTGGTCGAGCCGATCTGGCAGCCCGAAGCCCTCGAGGCGCTCCAGGCACACTCGCTTGATGCATCGCCGGTCCCGACGGACTGATGGAACGGCTCAATCCGCAATCGCGTCGCGACCCCTATGGAAGCCGGATCAATCGCCGGGAATCCACGCTGCTGGCCTACGGCCTGCCGTGGGCTACAATTCTCCTGGGATCGCTCACGCCCTGGCTGCCGATCATCTCTCCGGCACCTGTCCTTCCTCCGGTCGGGTTCCTGCTGCTTCTGGCCTGGCGGCTGCTGCGCCCAGGCCTGCTGCCGCCGTGGGCCGGGCTGCCGCTCGGCCTGTTCGACGACCTCTATTCGGGTCAGCCGATGGGCAGCGGCGTCCTCCTGTTCTCGCTCGCGCTGATCGTCATCGAGCTGATCGAGTTCCGCTTCCCCTGGCGCAATTTCTGGCTCGACTGGCTGACCGCGGCAGGAATCATCGTGCCCTACATCATGGCCGCGGCGCTGATTTCGGGTGCCGAGCTCTCGCCCGTACAGCTGATGGCCATCGCCCCGCAGATATTGCTCTCGGTCGTCCTGTTCCCCATCATCGCGCGCATCGTCGCGATGCTCGACCGCCTGCGCCTTATGCGCGTGCGGCGGATAGACTGAGGCCGTGAAGCAGAAGTTCACTCCCAGCCAGCTGGCGCAGAGCTTTGACCGCCGCACGTTCGTGGTCGGCGCGGTCCAGGGCGGCATCGGCCTGCTGCTCGCCGCACGCATGGGCTACATCGCCGTTGCCGAGAACGAGAAGTACGAGATGGAAGCGGAAAGCAACCGCGTAAATCTCGTGCTGATCCCTCCACGCCGCGGGTGGATTCTCGATCGAAACGGATCCCCCCTCGCCTCGAACCGGGCCGACTTTCGCGTCGACATCATCCCGGAGCGGCTGGACGATCCCGAACAGACCATCACGACGCTGGGAAACCTGCTCGGAATGACGCCGGTCGAGGTACAGGACCTGCGCGACAAGGTCGCCAAGGCTGCCCCGTTTCAGCCGGTGCAGGTCGCAGACGGGCTCGACTACGACACCTTCGCCGCTGTCAGCGTGCGGCTGCCCGACTTGCGCGGCGTAGTCCCACAGCGCGGCTTCTCGCGCTATTACCCGACAGGCCCCGCCGTCGGGCACCTGATTGGCTATGTCGGCGCGGCGAGCCGCGAGGAGTACGAGGCCGAACCGAGCCCGCTGCTGCTCACCCCCGGCTTCAAGCTCGGCAAGGACGGCCTGGAGAAGGAGTTCGAGCAGACCCTGCGCGGCCGGCCCGGTGCGCGGCGCAGCGAGGTGACGGCCACCGGCCGCATCGTCCGCGACCTCGAGACTCGCGAGGACGTCCAAGGCCAGGCGATCCAGCTCACCATCGACGGCCCCCTGCAGGACTACGCCGCCCGGCGAATCGGGCTCGAGAGCGGTTCCGTCGTCGTGATCGACTGCCTGACCGGCGATCTCCTGTGCATGGCCTCGATGCCGAGCTTCGATCCGAACAGCTTTTCCGACGGCATCGGGCGCGTCGAGTACCAGATGCTCAGCGAGAACGAGCGCGTGCCGCTGCGCAACAAGGTGCTCAAGGGCCTCTACCCACCTGGGTCGACGGTCAAGCCAATGGTAGCGATGGCATTCCTCGAGGCCGGGCTGGATCCGTCCGAGACGACCATGTGCGGTGGCGGGCTGAGGGTCGGCAATCGCGTGTTCCACTGCTGGAATCGCCGGGGCCATGGCGCTGTCGACATGGCCAAGGGCATCTACCAGTCGTGTGACGTCTACTTCTATCACTTCGCCCAGCGGCTCGGGATGGACGTTATCGCGCCGATGGCCCGACGTTGCGGAATGGGGCAGGAATTTCCGCTTCCGGTCTCCAGCCAGTTCTTCGGCACTGTGCCCGACCCGGCGTGGAAGTTGCGGAAGTACGGGCAACCGTGGCAGCCGTTCGACACGGTCAACGCGACGATCGGCCAAGGCTACATGCTCGCCAACCCGCTGCAGCTGGCCGTGATGGCCGCGCGGCTCGCGACCGGCAACAAGGTCATGCCGCGGTTGCTGCTCGACGAGAACCGGCCGCGGTTCGAAAGCATGAACTTCCACGGCGACCATGTGCAGGTGATCCAGAATGCGATGCGGGACGTGGTCAATGGCCCGGGCACCGCGGGCCGTGCGCGGCTGCCGATCGAGAATGTGCTGATGGCCGGCAAGACGGGTACCGCCCAGGTCGTCAGCCTCTCGGTCAGCAGCGGCAAGGGCGGGCAGTGGAAGTTCCGCGACCACGGGCTGTTCATCTTCTTCGCGCCCTTCGACAACCCGCGTTACGCGGGCGCAGTCGTGATCGAGCACGGCGGAGGCTCTGGCGCAGCCTATCCGATCGCGAGGGACGTCACGACGTTCCTGTTCGACCCCGCGAAAGGCCTCGAGGTGCTACATGCACTGGAGAAGCAATGGGGCGGGACAGCGCAGGAGCGGCTTGCCGCCGAGTATGCCCGATATGCGGCCGCCGCCGGAGTTGACATTCCTCCCGCTCCGTCGGACCCGGCAACGATCATCCGCTTGGTCGAGGCCGAAGCTCGCGCCGCAGCGCAGCCCGCGGCGGTGGCCACCCAGGCGATCACTCCACCCTCGGAAACGGCCGGGGGTGAAACACTGTGAAGCTGGCTGTCCTCCCTGCTCCGCTGGAAGGCTTGCCGTGGCGCGTGCTGATTCCCCTGACCCTGCTCGTCTGCTTCGGCGCAGCGGTCCTCCACTCGGCGGCGGGCGGCTCGTTCGAGCGCTACGCCTCCTCGCACCTGGTGCGTTACGGCATCTTCCTGGTCATGGCGCTGGTCATTCGCCTGTTGCCGCGAGACCTGATCCTGCTCGCCGCCTACCCCGCCTATGCCGCCGTGGTCGTCATGCTGGTGGTGGTCGAGGCGATCGGGGTGGTCGGCGGCGGAAGCCAGCGCTGGATCAATCTCGGCTTCATGCAGCTGCAGCCGTCGGAATTCATGAAGCCGTGCATCGTCCTCGTGCTGGCCAGCTTCTATCATTCGCTCCCGCCAGGCATGACCGGCAGCTGGCGGGCGCTGATTCCCGCCGGGCTGCTGATCGGTGTGCCCGTGGGCCTCGTCATGCTCCAGCCAGACCTCGGGACCAGTCTCGCAATCTCGTTCGGCGGCATCGTGGTGATGTTCCTCGCGGGGCTCCCGGCGAGGTGGTTCGTCGGCGGCGGGCTGGCCGCGATGGTGGCCGCCCCGCTCGCCTACTTCTTTGCCCTGCACGACTACCAGCGCGCGCGTGTGACCACGTTTCTCGATCCGGAAAGCGATCCGCTCGGCACCGGCTATCACATCACGCAATCGAAGATTGCCATAGGCTCCGGCGGAATCAGCGGCAAGGGGTTCGGCCAGGGCTCGCAGAGCCACCTCAACTATCTTCCCGAGCCGCACACGGATTTCGTATTCGCGACGATGGCCGAGGAATGGGGCCTGTTCGGGGGGCTGTTCGTGCTGCTCGTGTTCGGCATCATTCTGCGCTGGGGCTGGTCCGTCGCTCGTCGCGCCCCGGATCGCTTCTCGCGCTTGCTTGCCGGAGGGATGACGGCGACGATCTTCTTCTACGTCGCGATCAACCTGCTGATGGTCATGGGCCTGGCACCGGTCGTCGGGATCCCGCTGCCGTTCATGAGCCACGGCGGATCGTCGATGCTGACCAACATGCTGTGTCTCGGCACGTTGATGATGATCGACCGCTGGAGCCGCAGGCCTGGCGGCGGCAGCTCGTTCGCCTGAGGCCACACAGGCCCCTTTTCACACGGCGAGCAATCGCTATATGGGCCGCTCCCCGCGATTCGCGGGTTCCGCGGAAATCGCCCGGATGGACGCATAGCTCAGTTGGTAGAGCAGCTGACTCTTAATCAGCGGGTCCTAGGTTCGAGCCCTAGTGCGTCCACCACCTTCTTTCCAAAATCAGGTACCTGGAAACTGCCCATCGCTCGGGCCCGCGAACCGGAACCGAACTATGCCATCGGTTCCAGGGATTTCCCCCCCGTTCCGCCGAGACAATGGAGCCGATCCGAGTGGGAAAGCGTCCATTGCCTCGGAGCGGCCGCCACGATAGTCGCCGGCCCTCTCAAGTCGAACTCCGAAGAGAATGGCTGAAGTGAAGCCTCCGCTTGATTGACGTTTGCGGGAGAAAAAAGCGGTGGGAGCTGGAAACGAATCTCGCTTCAAATGAGAGTCTGTTAACGACGCCCCACGTATTCGACGGTGGTTCACCGGTAAGACCATGGACTCGATCGCAAGCCCCGGGCAGAGCCGCACCCACAGGATCGACCTGCTCGCACGCGCGCAGCCGTCCAATATCTGCATCGAGCCGTTTCCCCATCTTGTGATCAACGAGGCCCTCGACCCCGAACTCTACGCCGCCCTGGCAAGCTCCTTTCCGCGGCCGGAAGTCGTCGCAGGACCCGGCTACCAGCGGCGTCAAGGAAACAACCGACGGTACTCAGCGCCGGCCTGGTCGCTCCTTCTGCGCGAGGACCTGCATCCGGTTTGGCAGGCCTTCCTGCAGCTGCTCGTATCGAAAGAGTTTTTCGCGACCGTTTTGACGGCCTTCGCCGGTCACTGGGATCGTCGCCTCTTGCCCCTGCTCACGGACGCCGAGTTGCAGCGATCGGGGCCGGGGCTGCTCTACAGGGACAGTTTCCGGGATTTCCGGGTGCTCGCCGACGCCAGGGTCGAAATCAACAGCCCGGTACGCGACGTCCCGTCTTCCCCGCGGGGGGCCCACCTCGACACGCCGAACCGGGTCTACAGCGCCTTGTTCTACTTTCGTGATGAGCGGGATGATTCGACCGGCGGAGACCTCGAGCTGTTTCGGTGGAAATCGCGACCCAGCGAGCCCATTGACGTTTTCGAACTGCCGCGTGATGACGTCGAGCGCGTGTCGGCGATCCCCTATCGACCCAACCAACTGGTGCTTTTTCCGCAGAGCGTTTCCGCACTTCACGGCGTGGGCATCCGCCATCCCACCCCGCACATACGGCGCTACCTCTTCATCACCGCCGAATTGGAAGAGGATTGGCTGACCGAACCGCACGGCGATACCGTCGGGACCAACGGTAGATCATGAGACTGCTGGTCTACGGAATGCAGTCGAGTGGCGCGACGGCGTTCAGCCTGTTTCTGGCGCAACGACCCGACTGCCTCGCGCTGGTCGACATCCTCAACAACTATGCAGCGCCCTGCCTCGAAACCGGGCGTGACGTCATTGCCAAGGTCGTGATCACGACGGCTTACCCGCTCGAAGTCCATCGGGAGCGTTTCAGACCCGACCGGACCATCCTGTTCCTGCGGGATCCTCGCCGAAATTTCGAAAGCTTGCAGCGCAAACCCTATCGCAACCATTCCGGATTGATCGACGAGAAGTTCACATTGCTTGATCGCGTGTTCGAAGCCCGGGACAGCTTCGACGCTGTGATCGAGTACGAGGAATTCGTCGACCGAGCGCCTTCCGTTCTGGCCTCGGTCAATGCCCTGGGCTGGCCGGTCGAGCCTTCGTACTATGCCTTCAGGCGAACGCACATGGATCTTGCGAAAGCCTTGTGGAACGAGGTTCCGGAGCTGTTCGACCGGTTCGAGTTCTCATACGGCAACGTGCAGTTGGGAGAGGTGTCTCGGCAATTCGATGACCGCGATCTGCCGACAGGGCTCGAGGAGCGCCTCGAAGGACTATGCCCCCTCCTCCTCGAGCACTATCGCCGTCGTGGTGCGCGCTAGCGTTCGAGAGGCTGTTCCGGGCGCCATTCAAGCGCAATGTAGCCTCGATCCGCTCCGAGCTCCCGGATCCCAAGGCGTGCATAGAGCCGGCGTGCAGGATTGTAGGGCGTGACCGAACCCTTCATGATCTTGCCCGACCGTCGGCAGGACTCCATCAACGACCGGAGGATCGCACTGCCGAAACCACGGTTGCGGTGGGCCGGATCGAGCGCGAGATCAATCACCCAGAGGGCGTCGGGATGTTCGGCCAGAAGCAACATACCGACGCGAATTTCGGCGTCGCCTGACGTATTGGGAGCGATCACCACGAATTGCTGCGCATCGGGATGATCGGTCTTCACGCCATTCTGCAGAATGGCAAACTGCTCTCGGGCGATCGTGTCGCGCATTTCCGCGGGCAGTGGGCCGAACTCGCGTTCGCGCGACGCGACGAACATTTCATAGAGGAACGCTTCGTCGCCGGGCCCTGCTGCGCGAAGCCTGAAGGACGAGCTTTCGATCAACGCTTCCCCCATGGACCGGATCGTCAGGATGTGAGATTGGCGGTTCGACGCACAGTCAGGGGGACGAAAAGCAAGTGTACCAACATGTCCTGCCCATCACGATGGAAGAATTCGAACCATTCCTTGGGCGTACTTTCAACGTCAAGAACACCGACGTTCCGGTCGAACTCAAGTTGATCGAAATCGAGGATTCGACCAAGGGAAGGCTCTGGCCGCCAAATCTTCCCAAGCCTTTCCTGATGATCTTTTCCGGGCCGCCGGAACGCATCCTGCTGGAAGGCCTTCGCCTCCTTGAGCTTCCGGGTGGGCCGACCTATCAGCTTTACGTCATTCCCATACTGACCCATGACCCGGCCTCGACGGGGCAGCACTACCAGGTCGTCGTCAACTGACCGGAAGTGCTGCCGCCACCTCAGTTGCGGGACGGGAAAACCCCTTCGAGGGCGATCACGTAGTTCATCGCCAGATAGGGCTGGAGAATGCTGAAAGGCTGCGAACTACCGTTGGGCGCCACCGCCACCGTCCCTTGCACCGGCCCGCTCAGTTCGGCCGACACGCCGCCGAGCGCCACGTCCGTGCCGGAGCCGCCCGCGGCATAGATACGGTTGGTGGGAGGGCTGGCGGCACCCAGCTGGGAATTCGCCTGCGGCGCGTTGCTGCCCGCTGACTGCGTGGTCGCATTGAAGGTGACGTTGACCCCGGGTGTCTCGCCCGGGGTGAAGGTAGCCCCATGATTATGCGTCGGCATCTGCGCCGTCGTCAGGGTGACATTCTCGGTGCCAGCCATTTGACCGAGCGTATAGTTGCTCAACCCGGCCCCCTGGCCGGTCCCGACCGGAACCCGCCCCTGCAAGTTGGGCAAGCCGAAGGTCGTCTGGCCGTTACCGCCGTACACGACACCGAGAAGCGAGAAGAGAGCCGAATTCTGTGAGATGGAGAGAAGCTGGCCTTGGCAGAACGCCCATCCCCGCGGTGCGAAGTTCGGCGCCCAGATCATCACGGTCCCCATGAACGGTTCACTCATTGCCAGCCCTCCTGATGCGTCAGCTCAGTATCCGGTCACCTCACGGCGAGCGCCGTCGGTGGCCGTCAACTCTCGATCGGTGATTCGCCCCCTCCGAGATTCGCTGATCCCGATTGGATGCTCCTCGATAAGGTCAGCGCGGCCCATTGCCAAGTAAAGATTGTAATCCGCACGCCGGTCCATGAAGGGTTGAAAGACCATTTACCGCACTTTTTGACATTGTCTGCGTCCATTCCTCGGGGTTATATGCACCGAATGGATCGTAATGATGTCGAAATCGCGCTTGCAGCGAAGGACGTCTGCGTTCATGAGCGATAAGGGCAGACAAAGCCTTGTACTTTTGGTAATCTGATTCGCTGAAGACGGCCTCGGCGCGTGGCGATCGACGCCCTTCGGGCTGCCTTACTTTTGGGGGGAATGAGGCGGTGGGCACATCCGCTCTGGCGTCGGCGCTTCGATCGATTTCGACCTGGAAGGATCAGCTTTCCAGGGCTGGCCGGGCCCGGCTGCGCACCGCGGCCGCTCGCCTGCTGGTCTTCCTGACGCTGGCCATTCTCGTTCCCCAGCAAGCTCTGGCACAATCGGCAGCGTGCAATCAGTTCAATGCCGATTACAGCTCCGGGGCCACTATCACGCTCAACCCTCCGTCGGGAGGCTCGGACTTTCGCAACACCGAGTACGGTCCGCCATCCGCGATACCCTTCTTCGATATCGGCGAAAGAATAACCTGGTCCGCCCAGTCCTCCGGCCCGGGCGACACGATCGGGGCAAGGGACTTGTCGGTCGCTTTCCTGATCGGAACCAACACGGATTTCCCGGTCGAACTCTATAACGACATCGACAATTTCAGCGGTTCCGGATCCTTCGAGATCACTGCCGGTATGGGCGGGTATCTCTATGTCTTTGCCTTCGTGGAGAATTTCGATCCCTTCACGGGCGACCCCTACGATCCGCCGAGCTCGCTGACGTTTTCGCTGCGTTGTTCGCCCGCCGCCCCGACCCTCACCGCCGTGGCCCCGGCGACCGGACCGGTCGCCGGCGGCACCAGCGTCACGCTGACCGGTACCGACCTTACCGGTGCCACCGCGGTCACGTTCGGCGGCACGCCGGCGGC
>Ga0180222_1000481_pt1 | contig 57695 bp, 53 predicted proteins | sample eDN5th37CKraftOP_FD_151336 | JGI IMG/M metagenome (GOLD analysis project Ga0180222, IMG submission 151336) | Enriched Organic Plus compost microbial communities from Emeryville, California, USA - eDNA 5th pass 37_C Kraft OP (version 2) (version 2) ...
CCCGATGGCGACAATCGGATGGGCCCGCGCGCCGGAGGATCTCCATTCCCGGCTGGAGGTGCGGGTGGCAAAGGGGTGGGACAATGATCGTCAGGCGGACGGCCGCGCGATCCTGTGGATTCGGCCGAGCCATGGCGATCCGATCGATCGGCCGATGCTGGCGGTCATGGGCGATTTCGTTCCCGCGTCGATCGGCAACGCGCTGGCTCGCGATCAGGGCAACCTGGTGGTCAACAGCCTCGACAACTGCATGCGCTTCCTCGCCCTCGTCGAGACCGAATGGGTGCTGTGCGACGTCGCCCTGAACGGCGCGGCGGACGGTTTCGGGCATGGCAGGATGCACCTCTTCGCCGAGGACGGGACCCTGCTTGCCACCGCCAGCCAATCCGTCATCATCCGCGGCAGGCAATGACGCGCGGCGCGATCTGCCCCTTGGCGATCCGAGCCTCCCCTGCCCAAGGAGGGCGCGGCGGTTTCCTCCCGCGCGGACCGCGTGCGCGCAATGGCGATGGTCGCTTCCGCGAAGGCCCTGGAGCCGATCCGGTTCGGGCCGAACCGGATCGGCCCCAGACATGCTTTCGACTGCCGTGATGTCCGGGCCGGCAGGTGATTCCACCTGCCTCGAAATCACTCTAGAGATGGAATCGCATCCGCCCTTTTCATATTAACGAACGATCGTTAGATTCTGATTCGGCCGCCACCGGGATCATCAGACAAGCCCGGGCGGCGGGGTTTCGGGAGAGGAGACCGGACATGGCGGCAGACGCCCTGATCGATCATTATGCCCGCGCCTTCCTGGAGAGCGCCGAGGCGAAAGGGCTGACGCGCGCGCAGCTCTGCCCGGAATGGACAGGGGACGGCGAGCGGTTCGGCGAACATGAGCTGGCCGCGATCTCGCGCAACGCCAAGATGCTGCTCGGCGACGAGTTCGGGGGCCTCACCGCGCATCCCGTGCCGATCGGTTCGCTCCAGCTCATGTGCGAGCTGACCACGCTCAGCCGGACGCTCGGCGATGCGCTGAGCCGCGCCTTCCGCTTCTACGCGCTGCTGACGAACGACCTCAGCTTCGCGCTGGACGTGGCGGACGGCGTCGCCATGATCACGATGACGATCGCTGATCCGAGCCGCGATCCCCGCTGCGTCCTGCCCGAATGGTGGCTGCTCTTCTGGCAGCGCTACGGCCAGTGGCTGATCGGGGAGGAGATTCCGATCCTCTCGGTCGAGTTCAACCATGATCCCGCGGTGGCGCTCGGCGACTATTTCCATGTGCTCGGTGGTAATTGCCGTTTCGCCGCACCGGCGACCAGGCTCTGCTTCGCCGCGGCCCTGCTCGATCGGCGCGTCCTGCGCGAGGTGGAGGATCTGGACCGCTTCCTCGCGCCGCGTCCGGTCGATCTGGTCTCGGTCGACGGGGTGGAGGCGGGGCTGGCGGCGGCGCTGCGCTCGCGCCTGCAGGCCCATCTGCAGCGCGACCGGGTGATGCCCAAGCTGGAGGTGCTGGCGCACGAGCTCGGCATCTGCGGGCAGACGCTGCGCCGCCGGCTCGAGGCGAAGGGGCTCAGCTATCGTGCGCTCAAGGCGGAAGTGCGCCGCGAGGTGGCGCTCAAATGCCTCAACGACGATGCGATGCCGATCCACGAGGCGTCGCTGCGCGCCGGCTTTGCGGAGCCCAACGGATTGTCGCGCGCGATCCGCTCCTGGGTCGGCGTCAGCCCGACCGATTACCGCGCGATGATGGCCGCAGGGCAGACGGGGCCTCAAGGCAACGCGTAAGTTTTTGCCGGCACGGGCTGTCATCTTCCGACATTCGCCGTCCGCTCGACCGGCTCTATCCTTTTCCATCCGCGCCAGCGCCCGAAATGCCGGAGCGTGGAGGAGGAGAGGCAATGACTGGAGTATTGAGCGGGCTCAAGGTGCTGGATCTCTCTTGGGGGATCGCAGGGCCGATCACGACCATGCTGATGGTCGACCATGGAGCCGAGGTCACGAGGATCGAGCGGCCGGCGGGGGACCCGTTCCGCGACCAGCTCGGCTACAAGGCCTGGCAGCGCGGCAAGCGCAGCGCCATCTTCGACCTCAAGGATGCGGGCGATCATGCGCTCTTCCTCAACCTCGTGCGCGGCGCGGACGTGCTCGTCGAGAGCTTCTCGCCCGGAACGACCAGGCGGCTGGGCATCGATTACGACACGCTGGCGGCGATCAATCCGCGGCTGATCTACTGCACCATCACCGCCTATGGCGATCATCCCGATCACACCGGCCGCCCGGGCTACGACGCGCTGGTCGCGGCGCGCACGGGCCTGCAGTGGGAGCAGCGCGGCTGGCCCGAGGGCGCGCTCAATCATATGGCGGGGCGCGAGGACCCGTTCGCCGACGTCGAGATCGATCCGGATTGGGTGCAGGGGCCGCCGCGCGAGGGGCCGATCTTCTCCGCCGTGCCCTATCCCAGCATCGGTGCCGCCTATTCGGCCTCGCTCGGTATCGCCGCGGCGCTGTTCGCGCGCGAGCGGACGGGGCGCGGCCAGCATGTCGAGGCGACGCTGCTGCAAGGCGCGATGGCGGGCGGCGCTGGCGTGTGGCAGCGGGCCGAGGACATCGATGCCGCGATGTTCAACACCTGGATCCTGGGATCGCGCGCGCCAAAGGGCCATTACGAATGTTCGGACGGGCGCTGGATCCACAACTGGGTGCCCAATCCGCGCTTCATCCTGACCGCCTCCGCCGGCGAGACGCTGGACGCGACGCCCGACCTTTCGGTGCAGAACGACCCCGATCGCTTCGGCACCGGACCCGAGGAGCTGGTCACCATGTCCTATTACCAGCCGATCCTGGCCGAGGCGATGAAGCGCTTCCCCGCGCAGGCTTGGGTGGACGCGGCGGCGAAGGCGGGCGTCACCATGCAGGAGGCGCGCTCGCCCGAGGAGGCGCTGACCGATCCGCTGATGGTGGCGGACCGCTGCGCGGTGGCGGTGGACGATCCCGAGCTCGGGCCGATCCACCAGGTCGGCATCAGCTACACGCTCACCGACAGCCCCGGCGTGCCCGGCGGCCTTGCGCCGCAGCCCGATCAGCACGGTGCCGAGGTGCGCGCGGAAGCGGCGGCAGCGGCTGCGCCGACCGCCCCGGCAGGGCCCTCCGAGGCAAGCGGAAAAGGGCCGCTGGCCGGTATCCGCGTGCTCGATCTCGGCCTTGCCATCGCCGGGCCGTTCGGCACCCAGCTGCTCTCCGATCTCGGCGCCGAGGTGATCAAGATCAACGCGCTCTACGACACCTACTGGCACCGCAACCACATCGCCTACATGGCCAATCGCGGAAAACGCTCGATCGCGCTGAACCTCAAGGATCCGCGCGCGATGCAGGTGCTGATCGAGTTGGTCCGTAGCGCCGACGTCGTCCAGCACAATATGCGCTACGAGGCCGCCGAACGGCTCGGCATCGACTATGAGAGCCTGAAGGCGATCAAGCCCGACCTCATCTATTGCCACACGCGCGGGCACGAGCATGGCCCGCGCCAGGCGTTGCCGGGCAACGACCAGACCGGCGGCTGCCTTGCCGGCGTGCAATATGAGGATGGCGGCATGGCCGACGGCGGCAAGCCGATGTGGTCCTTCACTTCGTTCGGCGACACCGGCAACGGCTTCCTCTCGGCGATCGGCATCTGCCAGGCGCTTCGCTACCGCGCGCTGACCGGCAGGGGGCAGCGCGTCGACACCTCGATCGTCAACGCGCAGCTGCTCAACTGCTCCTTCGCTATGGCCCGGGCGGACGGCGGAAAGCTCGATCGGCCGCGCCTCGACCGGATGCAGACCGGCCTCACGGCCAGCTATGGCCTTTACCAGGCCGGCGATGGTGGCTGGCTGTGCATCGCGGCGGTCACGCCGGCACAGCGCCGGGCGCTCGGCGAGGTAACGGACGTCGCGCTGGACGGCGAGGACAAGAGGGTGCGCGCGGCGCTGGCCGAGCGGTTCCGCAGCCGCGATGCGGCCGACTGGCTGGCGGCGCTGGACGCCGCCGGGGTGCCGGCGGAAATCTCCGATCCGGAAATCTCGCGCCGCATGCACGACGATCCGGAGCTGAAGCGCCGCAACTGGGTGGCCTCCTATCCGCATCCGTTCGTCGGCCGGATCGACCAGATCGGGCTGCTCGTCGGACTTTCGGACACGCCCGGCGCGATCCAGGGGCCGCCGCTCGTCGTCGGACAGGATACGCGCGCCATCCTCGCGGAGCTCGGCCGCAGCCCCGAGGAGATCGAGACGCTGCTCGCCGAGAGCGTGGCAATGGCCTGGGCGCCGGGCGAGACGCACCGCGTCTTCGCCAGCCGGTGGGAGGCGCCGGCGACGACGATACCGCAGACGGATCCGGCCAAGGCGGCGGAATAGCGGTGCCGGGCCGAAGCCGATGACAGGAGACAGGGGAGAGGTATGTCGCAGAAGGATGACGTTTATTTCTGGGAAGGCGCGCGGGAAGGGCGGCTTCTTCTGCGCAGTTGCGCCGCGTGCGGCCGGATCGCGCATCCGCCGGTGCCGATGTGCCCCCATTGCCATTCGCTGGAGTGGGGAACGCAGCAGGCGAGCGGGCGGGGCACCGTCTATGCCTGGATCGACTCGCGGCATCCGTCGCGACCGGACTCGCCCTCACGCATCGTGGCGCTGATCGATCTGGAGGAAGGTGTGCGCATCGTTTCCAACCTGCGCGGCACCGCGCTCGACGCGATCGAGCCGGACGCGCCGGTCGAGGTCTTCTTCGAAGAGATCAACGGGCATGCCATGCCGCAATTCCGCATCGTGGAGGGCCGGCAATGAACGGCATCCGTGACACCGCCATCGTCGGCATCGGCCAGACCGAATTCTCGAAGAATTCCGGCCGCAGCGAGTTGCAGCTGGCCGCCGAGGCGAGCCTCGCCGCGATTAGCGACGCGGGCCTCTCGCCCGCGGACATCGACGGCATGGTCACCTTCACACTGGACAGCAACGACGAGCTCGACCTGATGCGCTGCCTCGGCATCGCCGAGCTCAACTGGACGGCGCGGGGGCCGTTCGGCGGCGCCGCAGCCTCGGCGACGATGCAGCTGGCTTCGGCCGCGGTCGCCTCCGGCGCCGCCAGGGCGGTGCTGATCTATCGCGCGTTCAACGAGCGCTCGGGACGGCGCTTCGGCCAGCCCGACGCCGGCGGCTATGCGGCGGCGATGAGCGGGCCGGACTTCCACTTCGCCTACGGGCTGGATACGCCCGCCAAGATCTATGCGCTCTGGTATCAGCGCTACATGCGCAAATATGGCGTGACGAGCGAGGATCTCGGGCGGTACGTGGTCGTCGCGCGCGAGCATGCGGCGACCAATCCGGCGGCCTGGTTCTACGGCAAGCCGATCACCCTCGATGATCATCAGAATTCGCGCTGGATCGTCGAGCCGATCCTCCATCTGCTGGATTGCTGCCAAGAGTCGGACGGCGGCGTCGCCATCGTGGTCACCTCCGCCGATCGGGCGAAGGACATGAAGAATGGCGGCGTGCGCGTGCTGGCGGCCACCCAGTCGCATCGCTTCGGCGGCCAGATCATGTTCGACTATTATCGCGATGATCTCGCCGAGTTCGAAGAGACGCGGACGATGACCGAGCGGCTCTGGAAGGATTCCGGCCTTGGCCCGTCCGATATCGATGTGGCGATGATCTACGAGAACTTCTCCCCCGTCGTGTTCCTAGCGCTCGAAGGGCATGGATTCTGCAAGCGCGGCGAAGCGAAGGACTTCATTCGCGACGGACACATCCGGCTCGACGGTTCGCTGCCGCTCAACACCCATGGCGGCCTCCTCGGCGAGGCCTATATCCATGGCGTCAACAACATCCTGGAAGGCGTCCGCCAGATCCGCGGCACCGCGGCCAATCAGGTGGCACAGGCGCGGCACGTGCTCGTCTCGGCCAGCCGCAGCGGGATGATCCTGGGGCCGCTCGATACGTGAGCGGCCGCTGGGCATCCGCATAATCGCGCGCTTTGTCAGGCCTTCGCTCGCCGCCGCGCGCCATGTCGATTTTTGCCCCGGCGCGCTGTCATTTTCCGGTCTGGCTGTGGCGAGCCGCGACTGCGTAAATCCACCGGAGCGACCGCGCGCCCGATGAACGGGCCGGCGAGCGTCGTTGATCGGGGGAGGGGAAAATCATGCCATCTTCACGCCGCCTCTTGCTGGCCGGCGCCGTGCTGCCGGCGCTGCTCGCAACGCCTGCCTTGGCACAGGACAGCGCGCAACCCGCGGGCGAGACCGGCGATCCCGTCGCAATCCAGGACATCGTGGTGACGGCACGCCGAAAGGCCGAGAATCTGCAGAGCGTGCCGATCGCGATCACCGCGCTCAGCGCGGACAGCGTGCGTGAGCGCAATATCCAGACGGCCGCCGACCTCCAGAAGATCGTGCCGTCGCTCAGTGTCGCGACGGCGGTCAATCGCACCACCGAAAGCTTCTCGATCCGGGGGCTGGGGGCGAGCCAGGGCGCGCAGGTGGCGACGACCGCGGTCAATTCGGTGCAGACCTACTTCAACGAGGTGCCGGGCCAGGCGGGCGTCGGCAGCTATTACGACCTTCAGAACGTGCAGGTGCTGAAAGGACCGCAAGGCACGTTGTTCGGCCGCAACACGACGGGTGGGGCGATCCTGTTCGAGACGCGGCGGCCGACCTTCTCGCTCGACGGCTATGTCCAGATTCAAGGGGGCACGCACGGCCTTTACGGCATAGAGGGGGCGCTGAACGTGCCCGTCATCGAGGATGTGCTGGCGATCCGCGTCGCCGGCATCGAATATCATCGCGACGGTTTCACGACCAACTACGCGACGCGCGTCAATCCGGACAACAGCTTCACGTCGCTCGGTACGCAAAAGCTGGACGACCGCGACTATCAGAGCGGCCGCATCTCGATCCTGTTCCAGCCCACGAGCAATCTTCGCAACACCACGATCTACAACTATTTCCAGAGCAACCGGAACGGAGACGCGGCGGTGCTGCGCACGTTCAACCGGGATGCGGTGTTCGCCGCAGATCTGCGCGGTGCTCTGCCTGCTTCGGTAATCGCGGCGTTCGGGCTGAACAGTCCGCTGCCGCTCACCCTGGCCGGCGGTCCACCCACGTCGGGCCTGTCCACGGATTTCGTCAATACGATCCTCGCGGCCAAGGCGGCCGGCCGATTCAGCTTCTTCTCGGATGCCACGCTGCAGGCGATCCAGGCGCGGCAGGATGCATGCGGCATACGCTGCGTGTTCGACGGGTTCCTACAGAGTTATCATGCGAAGACGCATCTTCTTTCCAACCTCACCGATTGGACCGTCTCGGACAATCTCACCATCCGCAATATCTTCGGCTACAATCATCAGCAGGCGCGTTATGCCTTCGACTATGAGGGAACGCCGCTCGACCTGATCGGCATCAAGAACAGGAAGGCGGACGGCAATCTCCTGTCCCAGGACAATTTCAGCGAGGAGCTGCAGCTCCAGGGCCATTCCTTCGACAACATGCTGGACTGGGTGATCGGCGGCTTTGCCGAATGGAGCCGGCCCGGCGGCAAGTCCCAGACCGTCTCCTCGACGATCGGCGGCCTGAACATTCAAAGGCCGGTGGCATTCGGCCATACCTATGCCATCTTCGCGCAGGGGACGCTCGATCTGCGCGGCATCCTGCCGGGGCTCAAGTTCACGGCCGGCGGGCGCTATACCTGGGACAAGCGCGCCGGCACCGCGCAGCAGTTCAACCCGATCACCGGCAACTGCTCGCTCGGCGGCGCGCCCGGCAACGGCAAGCCCTTCAACGAAAAGGATTGCCGCATCGACCAGGCCGCCAAGTTCCGCCAGCCGACATGGACATTTTCGCTCGACTATCAGGCAACGCGCGACCTGCTCTTCTACGTGACGTCGCGCAGAGGCTACAAGCCGGGCGGCTTCAACTTCGGCGCGCCTTCGACACAATATCTCACCTATGATCCCGAGACGGTGACCGACATCGAGCTCGGCGCGAAAACCGACTGGAGCCTGGGCGGCGACGCGAAGCTCCGTGCGAACGTCGCGCTTTACAAGAACTGGTACAAGAACATCATCCAGCAGACGGGCATCACCGTGAACGGCCAGGCTACGTCCGTCATCATCAACGGCGGCAAGGCGCGCATCCAGGGCGTCGAGTTCGAAGGCGCACTCATTCCCTTCACGGGATTCGAGCTGACCGGCTTCTACAGCTATACGGATGCCAAATATCCTTCCTCCTCGCCGCTGGTCTTCACCTTCTCGCCCAAGAACAAGTTCAATCTCAGTGCGCGCTACGAGCTGCCCTTGCCGGAAAGCATCGGTCGCGTGATCCCGAGCGTCAGCTATTCGCACCAGAGCAGCTTCTACGGGCTCAACACGCCGTTGGTGCCGTTCGCAAAGCTGCCGGGCTATGGCACGCTCGATGTACGGATCGATTGGAACGAGATCGGGGGAAAGCCGCTTGATGCGTCCCTCTTCATCACCAACGCCACGAACAAACATTATGTCCAGGGGCGGCTCACCACCTATGAGTCGCTGGGCGTGGTCGCGGATACCTGGGGCGAGCCGCGCATGATCGGCGCACAATTGCGCTACCGCTTCGGAACCTCCGCCCGGCGCTGAGCGCCGCCTCGCGATCCCGCGCTGAAGGGCCGGCCGTCGTCCGGACCCTTCGCTGCTCCGGCGGAGCGGGCTCGCCGCGGCGGTGCGCCGACGGGCGTTCCGGGCGGGTGCGCGCATGTCCCCCGCGGAGCGCCATGGAATTTCCGCCATTGTCAATTTTTGCGCCGCGGCCTGTCGGATTTTGCCATGTCGGGCGCCTTTGGCCGAGCCTACCCTTCGACCGACAGCGCGCTGCGCAGGCCCCGATGGGCCGGCGTCTCACAGAGCGCGCAGAACCGAAGCCTTGGAGGAAAAGACATGGCAACCGCCCCACAGGAAAAGCTCGTATCCGTCGATTCGCATGTCTTCTTCACCGACGAATGGGTGACGCAGCGCCTGCCGGAGCGGCTGCGCGAGACCTGGGTGGAAGGAAACAAGCGCTATCAGCAGCTTGAGCTCGAAAAGCGCGGTGGCTTCATTCCCGATGTCGTCGACATCATGGATCCCTATGCCTGGAACGATCCGGGCCATTACGAGCCGCATGCAAAGCTGAAGGCGATGGACCGCGACGGCGTGTTCGCCGAGGTGATCTTCCCGGAGGTCGGCGGCGCCAAGATGTGCGGCCCATCGATCATGGGCAAGGACTGGCAGGAGATGCTGTCCGGATTCAACGATGCGATCGGCGATTTCGCCTCGGTGGATACCGAGCGGCTGCTGTGCGCCTATCAGCTGCTGCCCTACGACATCGACGCTTCGCTCAAGGAGGTCGAGCGGATCGCAAGGAAGGGTGCGCGGTGCGTGCAATTGCCTTCCTTCCCGAGCGAGATCGGGCTCAAGGACTATTATCACGAGGAATATGACCGGCTGTGGGGCGCGCTCCAGGAAACCGGGCTCACCATCCTCAACCATCTCGATACCACCGAGAAGAGCTACGAGCACGTCAAGCGGGACCCGACGCCTCAGAAGGGCATCGCGCTCGGCCTGCCCAGCCTCGCGCTCGCGGAGACCATCGCCTTCTGGATCCTGCCCGGCACGATGGAGAAGTTCCCGAAGCTGAAGGTGCTGTTCGTGGAGCCGGGACTGGGCTGGCTGCCCTTCCTGTTCGACACGGTGCTCGACGGCCGCATCGTCCAGGGCCATTACAAGTTCCCGAACCTCAAGCTGCTGCCCAGCGAATATTTCAAGCGGCAGATGGGCGCGACGTTCATGTATGAGCCGCTGGGGCTCAGATATTGCTATGAATATTTTGGCCCCGATTGCCTGTATTGGTCGACCGACTTCCCGCATCCGGCGACGTCGTGGCCCAATTCGCGGGAGCTCATGGAGAAGCAGTTCTCCGCGGCCGGCGTATCGGCCGAGGACCGCCGGAAGATCACCTGCGACAACGGCCTCAGGATGTTCGCGCTGCAATGAGCGCATCCGCCGCGGGCGATGCTCGCCGGGGCTGGGCGATCGTGGCGGCGATGTTCGTCACCACGATGCTCAGCGTCGGAACCACGCTCTACGCCTTCGGCGTGCTGGTGAAGCCGGTCAGCGCGGAGTTCCAGCTGCCGCGCGCCACGGTGAACATGGGCCTCATCCTGCTGCAGCTCGGCGGAGCCGTGGCCGGACCGGTGATCGGACGGTCGATCGATCGCGTCTCGGCACGGTGGATGCTCGTGCTCTCAGGCCTGCTGTTCGCGGGCGCCTTCGTCGCGATCGCGACGACGCACAGCCTGTGGGTGATCGGCATCGCCCTCGTCCTGCCGCTCGCCTTCGGCTGGGTGGCGATGGGATCGCTCATCGGGACCACCCTGGCCGTACGCTGGATCCGCGATCGGCGCGCGCTGGCGATGGGCATCATCGCGGCCTCCACGTCGGCGGGCGGCCTCGTCGTCGTGCCGATCGTGGTCTGGCTGGTCTCACGTCTCGGCTGGCGGGGCGCGATGCTCGTCGAAGGTCTCGCCGTCGGTCTCGTCGTGGTGCTGCTCGCGCTGTTTGTCGTGCGCGACTGGCCGGAGACGCCGTCGGCGGACGCGCCGGCACGTGGCAGGGCACCGCGTGAAGCGCCGATCGCGGTGCTGCATCTGCTGTCCCTGCGCAACTTCTGGCTGGTGGCGCTGGCGGCCGGCACGCTGATGGCGGTGGATCAGGCGCTGCTCGCCTCGCTGATCCCCTTCGCCACGGACGGCGGGCTGAGCCTCGTCGAGGCGGGTTTCCTCATGTCCTGCCTCACCGGCGCGGGGATCGCCGGCAAGCTGGCCATCGCCGCGCTCGCCGACCGGTTCGACAAACGGCTGCTGTTCTGCAGCATCGCCTTCTCCAACGCCGCCTTCCTCGCGATATTGCTCGCAGAACCGCCCTATGCGCTGCTGCTGCCGGTCTGCTGCGTGATGGGGCTCGTGCTCGGCGGCACCATCCCGGTCTGGTACGCGCTTATCGCCGACCTGTTCGGCGCGCGCTCCTTCGGCAGCGTGATGGGAGCGATGGGGCCGGTGGCGCTCGCCCTCTCGATGGCGGCGATGCGCTTCGCCGGCGCGAGCTACGATCGGCACGGGAGCTATGCGCAGGCGTTCCAGGTGTTTCTCGCCGCATCGCTGCTCACCATCCTGCTCATCGCGCTGGCGCGAATGCCCGCGTCGAGCGCCGCGGACGAAGGGGAGCGGCCGCTGCTGGCCGGCTGAGCGACGATCGGCCGGTCAGGTAGGTTTTGCACGCATGGCACGCAAAGGTTATGGCGGCCTCGCCAGCCTGCGACACGCATCTGGCACAGGAGGGAAGGCACGGGAGCCGATGATCGAGCGCATGATATCCAGCTCCGTCGGCAGGCGGCTCCGCTAGGTGGCGCGGCAATCCGGCAAGGCCGTGCGCATGGCGAACGACGAGGGTGGCGGCGCGCTGCCCGAAACGCGGCGCCGTGCGATCCAGGAGATCGCGGGCGCGCTCTTCGCCAGCCGCGGCTACGAGGCGACGTCGATGCGCGATCTCGCCGCGGCGACCGGATTGATGCCCGCTTCGCTCTATCATCATTTCGCGTCCAAGGAGGAACTGTTCGTCTCGGTGGCGGGAGAGAGCGTCGCCAAGATGCAGCGGGCACTGGAGGCGAGCATCGCGGGCATCGAGGATCCCTGGGCGCGGCTGGAGGCGGCGCTGATCGCCCATGCCGAATCGCTGCTCGACCGCAACGGCTTTCGGGTGCTGGTCGTGCTCATCTATCCGCCGGGCCTCAGCGAGTCGGCCCGCGCGACGCTCGGCGCGCAGCGCGAGCCTTATGAGCGGATCTTCAGCGAGCTGCTGGCGGCGGTTCCGTTCCCCGAAGGCGTGGACCGTGCGATCCTGCGCAAGCTGCTGCTCAGCATGATGAACAGCATCTCGATCTGGTATCGGCCGGAAGGATCGGCCCGCCCGCGCGATATCGCGCACCAGATCCTGCTGCTGTTGCGTCACGACGGGGGCGCGCCGTTCTCCCGAGGACGCTGATCGATCCGCAAATCCCCCCCGCGGGATCGCGGCAGGGTGCTGCGGCCCATGATGCGCCGAGCTACGGTGCGGCGCTGCTCTCGCAGCTCGGCGTGTCTGCACGGATCACCGGCCATGCCGATCCTCCCGCGCTCGCCTGGCGCCGCGCCGGCCTCATGCCGGTCACCGGCCGGCCAGAGGGCCCCGGGCTGGTCTGTCCGGCGGCGCTCGCCAGCGCCGCCGATGGCGCGCTGATGGCTTTGAAGGCGCTGGCGGACGACCGATCGCTCTTCCCCGCCTGCGGCGCGCTGCTGCTCGGCGAGCGTGCCCGCCTGCTCGGGCTGATCCGCCGGGGGCGGACCTCGGCCAACGGATCCTGCCGGCTGCTCGACGCCGGCGACGGGCGGATCGCGCTCAATCTGGCGCGCGAGGAGGATCGGCCGCTCGCCGGGGTGCTGGCGGGCGTCGAGACGGGCGAATGGAGCGCGCTGGCGCGGGGAATCGCGCGTCAGCAGGTGGACGATCTTCTTGCGCGCGGGATCGAGCTCGGCCTGCCGATCGCGCGGGATGCCGCGCCGCGGCCGGCGGAGCGGCTGTTCGCACCGCTGGCGGGTGGCGCTCCGCGCCCGGATCGCCGGCCGCTGGTCCTCGATCTTTCCTCGCTGTGGGCGGGGCCGCTCGCTGCATCGCTGCTGCGCATGGCCGGCGCGCAGGTGGTGAAGGTCGAGAGCCGCGCCCGTCCGGACGGGGCGCGGTTCGGGCATGGGGGCTTCCATGACCTGCTCAATGCCGGAAAATATTCGGTGCTCCTCGATTTCGCCCGCGCGGACGATCTGGCGCGGCTGCGGGCATTGATCGATCGCGCGGATATCGTGATCGAGGCATCGCGGCCGCGCGCGCTGCGGCGGCTGGGCATCGATCGCGATGCGGCGGTTGCGCGCGGCGGCGTCTGGATCTCGCTGACGGCCCATCCCGACGAAGACCGGGTCGGGTTCGGCGACGATGCCGCGATCGAGGCGGGGGTCGCGACATTGATGGCGGAGGCCTGGGGCGAGCCGGGCTTTGCCGGCGACGCCATCGCCGATCCGCTCACCGGCCTCCATGCGGCGCTTGCCGGGTGGGCGGCATGGCGGCGCGGCGCGGGGTGCCTGATCCGCCTCTCGCTTTCCGGCACGGTATCGCATGCCCTTCGCGCCGGCACGGCCGACCAGGCCGGCGTGCAGCTCTGGCAGGCTGCCGCCGAGGCGGATCGCGCGCCGCTCTATCCCTTGCGCCGGGCCGAGGGCACCGCCCGGCCGGCGGGCGCGGACACCGCCGAAATATTCGCCCGATGCTGATCCGCGGCGCGGAGATCGATGGCGTCCGGCGCGACGTGCGGATCGCGGACGGGCATATCGCCGCGATCGCGCCGCACCTGCCGCCCGCGGCCGACGAACGGATATGGGAGGCGCATGGCGGGGCGCTGCTGCCGGGCCTGCACGATCATCACATCCATCTCAACGCAGCGGCTGCGGCGCTGGCGTCGGTTCGCTGCGGTCCGCCCGAGGTCGGCGACGCGGCGGCGCTCCTCGCCGCGCTCGATGCCGCGCCGGGCGACGGCTGGATCCGCGGCATCGGCTATCATCCGGAGATCGGCATCGATCTCGATCGGGCCTGGCTCGACGCCAATGCGCCGGCGCGCCCGATCCGGATCCAGCACCGCAGCGGCCGGCTGTGGATATTGAACAGCCTGGCGGGCGAGGCGTTGGGCGCCGCCCTTCCCGCCGACGGGCGGCTGCTCGATCGCGACGACTGGCTGCGGGATCGGTTGCGGGCCGATGCCCCCGATCTTGCCCCGCTCGGCGCGCGCCTCGCCGGCCGCGGCGTGACCGGCCTCACCGAAGTTACGCCGCGCAACGGCCTCGCCGACTATCGCCGCTATGGCGAAGCGGGCCTGCCGCAGCGCCTCCTGGTGATGGGCGGCGCGGAGCTCGACGGGGCGGCGCCGATCGGCAGGGCGCGGCGCGGCGCCGTGAAGCTGCACCATCATGATCATGATCTGCCGGCGCTCGACGCTCTTGCCGCGCAGGTGGCCCGCGCCCACGATGCCGGCCGCCCGGTCGCATCCCATTGCGTGACCGAGGCGGAGCTGATGCTCACCCTCTCGGCGATCGAGATGGCGGGGCCGCATCCGGGCGACCGCATCGAGCATGGCGCGATCATCACGGCGGATTGTGCCGGCTGGATCGCCTCGCTCGGCCTGACGGTGGTGACGCAGCCCCATTTCCTCGCCGAGCGGGGCGCCGCCTATGCCCGTGAGGTCGAGCCCGAAAGGCTGCCTTGCCTCTATCGGCTGCGTGGCCTGATCGAGGCCGGCATCCGCCTCGCCGCCGGCAGCGATGCGCCGTTCGGAAGCCTGGATCCCTGGCGCGCCATGGCTGCGGCAGTCGATCGGTCGCCCATGTTCGGGACCGCGGAAGCGCTTTCTCCCGAGCAGGCGCTGGCGCTGTTCATCGGCACGGCCGACGATCCCGGCGGCGAGCCGCGCCGCGTCGAGGCCGGCGAAGCCGCCGATCTGTGCCTCCTCGATCGGCCCTGGCGTGCGGCGCGGACCGATCTTGCCGCGGTGCGCGTGCAGGCGACCCTGGTCGGAGGCGTCGTCGTCCATCAGCATCCCTGAGCCGAAGCCCCGGATGCGGCCGGCGGGCGCGAGCATCAGGTGGCGGACGCGTTCATCCTTCGCGGGCTTTCGGAGCGGCTTTCGCTTTCGCCTGCCGCGCCGGGATCGGTTCTATCGCGTCCACCAGGCCCCAGCTCAGGGCAAGCGAGGCGGAAATGCGGCGCATCGAGAGCGCCATGTAGGCGGTGCGCTGCCGGCCGATCCTGCGCGGCAGGCTCACCGTGCCGCCCGCGCCGGGAATGAGGCCATATTTGAGCTCGGGCAGCTGGAACCAGGCGTCCGGCGCCGCAACCACGCGGTTGGCGAAAGCGGCGATCTCGGCCCCGCCGCCGATCGCCGCGCCCTGCACCCGCACGGTCAGGCGCTCGCGCAGCTTCGGCAGCGACGCGGCCGGCTGCCGCAGGGTACGGATCCAATGCGCCGTCGCCGGATCGCGTGCCTGGCCGAACTCGCGAATGTCGCCGCCGATGCAGAAGCAGCGGCCCCGCCCTTCGAGCAGGATGTCCGTCACGTCCGGATCGATCGAGGCCATGTCGAACGCCTCGACCAGCGCGTCGCGCAGCTCGATACCGATGGCATTGAGGCTCGCGGGGCGGTTCATCGTCAGCCGGAGGTGACCGCCGTCGCGTTCCATCACCACGGGCGGGCCCGGCTCGATCGCCACCGCCGACGCGATCGACCGGCGCGACTGCCAGCGGCGAAATTCCGGACCGGCCTGGATGGTCGCGTAAGCGAAGCTTTCCGCCGTCAGCGCGGCGGCCTCGGAGAGCATCCCGCGCATCCGCAGCAGCTGCACGAGCACCATCGCGGCCAGCGGCGTCTCGGCGATGTTGGAGACGAGCAGCGGCAAGGAGCTCTCGTCGTCGAGCTGAATGTCGCAGGCGTCCGCGAGCGGCCCCCGTCCGACGCCGATCACCGGGCAGGGCAGGGTGCTCAGCCAGCCCGCCAGCTTCGGATCCGTATCCGCCAGCCGCACCACCAGGCAGGGGCGATCGCTTTCCGGCCCGAAGCTTTCCCGCGGCGGCAGCGACGAGGACAGCGCGGCCACCTCGGCGCCGCTGTGGATCGAGCCCGGAGCCGGCCCCGTCATGCGGCACCGGCGGAAAGACGAGGAGCGGCGCGCATCGCCGTCATCCGTTGAGCGCTTCGAACGCGCTGCCGCGTGCGGCGAGATCGACGATGAGCGGTGCCGGCTCGAACGCCCAGCCGTTGCGCTGCCCCCTGCGCGCCTCGAGCGCGGCGAGCAGGCCGGGCAGGCCGATCCGGTCCGCGTTGATCATTGCGAACAGGCAGCGCTCGACGATCTCCTCGTCGGTGATCGGCCGGCGCTCGATACCCTTGGCGGCGGAATGGCGCAGCAGCAGCGCCTCGACCTCGGGATCGACCTCCGGCGTGCGGCCGTCGGCATAGCGATAGACGCCGGCGCCGGTCTTCTGCCCGAAGCGGCCCTGTTCGCAGAGCTGGTCGAGGAAGCAGGAATAGGGGCGCTCGGGCTGATCGACCGCGCGCCGCTTGCGCACGCTCCAGGCCACGTCCTGCCCGGCGAGATCGAGCGTGCGATAAGGGCCCATCGCCATTCCCCAGGCCTCGAGCGCTGCGTCGATCTGCTGCGGCAGCGCGCCTTCCTCGGCGAGGAAATAGGCCTGGCGCACATATTCCTCGAACATGCGATTGCCGATGAAGCCGTCGCAATTGCCGGCGATCACGCCGGTCTTGCCGATGCGCTTGGCGAGCGCGAGCGCGGTTGCCAGCACCTCCTGCGCCGTCGCCCGCCCGCGGACGATCTCGAGCAGCTTCATGATATTGGCGGGCGAGAAGAAGTGCAGGCCGACGACATGGTGCGGCCGAGCCGTGAAGCCGGCGATCACGTCTATGTCGAGCATCGAGGTGTTGGTCGCGAGGATGGCGCCGGGCTTGGCGATCCGGTCCAGCGCGCGGAACACGCCTTCCTTCACTGCCATTTCCTCGAACACCGCCTCGATCACCAGATCGGCTTCGGCGACCGCCTCGATCGCGTCGGTGATCTGCAGGCTGGCGATGCGGCGATCGGCTTCCTCGCGGGTGACACGGCCCTTCTCGGCATCGCGGCCGATCGTCGCCGCGATCTTGGCATGCGCCTTGTCGCGGCCTTCGTCGCGCGTCTCGACGATCGTGACCGGCAGGCCCGCGTTGAGCATCGCGATGGCGATGCCGGTGCCCATCAGGCCGCCGCCGACGATGGCGACGCTCTCGATCGGGATAGGCTGGGTATCGCGCGGCAGGCCCGGGATCTGGGCCACCTTGCGTTCGCCGAAGAAGGCGTGGCGCAGCCCGCGCGAGCCGGCGGTGGCGGTGAGCGCGCTGAAGCCTTCCGCCTCGAAGGCGAGGCCGGCCAGCAGGTCGGTGCCGTAGACCTGCTCGACGCAGTCGATGATCTTCGCCGGCGCCTCGTTGAGCGCGCCGGGCTTGAGCATGGCGCGCGCCGCCGCCACCGCCTCGGGCCCTCCGGGCGGGACAGGCAGGGCGCCGGTCGGCCGCGGCGCGAGCGGCCGCCGCTCGGCGATGAAGCCCAGCGCCGCGGCGACCGGATCGCCGTCCGCGATGCGATCGATGAGGCCCATTGCCAACGCTTCCCGCGCCGAGACGGCTGCGCCCGTCACCATCATCGGGATGGCGCGCTCGAAACCGGTGACGCGCGGCAGCCGCTGCGTGCCGCCGCCGCCGGGCAGCACGCCAAGCATCACCTCGGGCAGGCCGAGCCGGCTGTCCGCCGTCGCGAGCCGATAATGGCCAGCCAGCGCCAGCTCGAGCGCCCCGCCCAGCGCGACGCCGTGGATCGCGATCACCACGGGCTTGGACGCATTCTCGATATCGAGCAGCACGCCGCGGAATCGGTTGAGCGTGGCGGGCGGGCTGTCGAAGTCGCCGATGTCGGCGCCGGCCGAGAAGAGCCGTCCTTCGCCGGCGATCACGATCGCCCTGACCTCGGCGTCAGCGATCGCCGCATCGAAGGCGGCGCTGAGCGCGTCCACGACCCCGGCGTGGATCGACAGGGCGTTCACGGGCGGGTTGGCGATGCTGATCACCGCGACGTCTCCGTCGCGCCGGCTGCTGACCTTCACAGGGGCTCTCCAAGGGTGATTTGGCCGAGCGTTATCATCGCGATCGGCGATGACAAACGCTTTGTGGGCTCTCGACGAAGCATTTGGGGGAAAGGCAGATTCTGTTCATTCCTGCTGTCGGAAAATGATCTTTCGCCAGCTTTGCGGGCGTGCGAGCCTCTTGGCTGACGGGGTGGATCAATCGTCGCCGGGGAAAGTGTTCGCGAATGCAGATCGTGCGGATGGAGGATCGGGTCGCGGTGGGCGCCGAGGTGCCGGACCTTCCGGACGCGACGATCTCGGTCCGCATCGTCGCGCCGTCGCCCCAAGGCCTCGCGGCCGAGCCGGCCGTGCTGTTCTGCGCGCCCGGCGGGGGCATGACGCGGCGCTATTATGATCTGGGCGATGCGGACGACCGCCGCTTCAGCTTCGCGGAGGCGATGGCGCGGCAGGGTTGGATCGTCATCGCATTCGATCATCTCGGCGCCGGCGAGAGCTCGCCGGTCGACGACGGCTATCTGGTCGATCCGATGCGCATCACCGCGGCCCATGCCGCCGCCGTCCGGACGATGGCCGAGCGGCTGCGCGGAGGGCTGGACGGCTATCCTCCGGTGCCGTCGTTCCGGACGATCGGCATCGGCCATTCGATGGGCGGCATGGTAGCGAGCTGGGTGCAGGCACATCATCGGCTTTACGATGCGATGGTGATCCTCGGCGCCGGCCCTTATGGCTTCCTCGCGGAACTCGACCAGGGGCTCCATTCGCTCGCCAACGATCCCTATCGCGCGCGCGGCGAGATCGTCGCGCGGATGAAGGCGCTCGGCCTTGCCCCGAGCCTCGTGCTCAAGTCCAATCCGCGCAGCCGCGCCATCTTCCGCGGCGGCGATCCCGCTGCGGTCGCCTGGATGCGCGCGGCGCGCACGCCGATCCTGTCGGTGGTCGGATCCTTCACCATGATACCGGGCGGCTGGGCGCCGGAGGCGGCGGCGATCGACGTGCCGCTGCTCTTGATGTTCGGTGATGACGACATCTGCCCGGAGCCGCGCGACGTGCCGGCATGGTTCTCCGCCTGTCCGGACATCAGCCTCGGCATCCTCGCCGACACCGGCCACAGCCATTTCGCCTTTCCCTCGATCGATGCGCTCACCCGGCGCGTCGCCGCCTGGATCCGCTCGGTCGGGGACATCCGAAGCAGCACAGCGATGAACGCGGTGCAAAGCCCAGGGGAGCCTATTGAATGCGTGTCTTGAAGGCCGGCCAGAAGCTCAAGAGCAGCGTGTGCGACACGCAGGTGATGGTGATCAAGCCCATCCCCGGCGAGCATGACCTGCGCTGCGGCGGGGCCTCGATGATCGAGATGGCCGACACGGCGTCCGGCACGCTCGACCCGGCCCATGCCCAGGGCACGCTGCTCGGCAAGCGCTATGTCAATGCCGACGAGAGCCTGGAGCTGCTCTGCGTGAAGAGCGGCGTCGGCAGCCTGTCGCTCGACAACATGGCCCTCGCCGTCAAGCAGCCCAAGGCGCTGCCCAGCTCGGATTGAGCGATGAACATCGTCACCCTCCTGGAAATGGCGGCGGACGCCTTTCCCGAACGCACGGCCATCACCTGCGAAGGACGCTCGCTGAGCTATGGCGAGCTGCTTGCCGCGGCGCGCCGCGCAGCCGCCGCCATTCGTGCGACGGACGTGCGCTTCGTCGGCTATCTTGCCGTGGCGAGTCCGGCCGCGGCGGTCGCGCTGTTCGGATCTGCGATCGCGGGCATTCCCTATGTGCCGCTCAACTATCGGCTGACCGGCGAGGAGCTGGCGGCGCTGATCGGCCGGATCACGCCCTGCCTGCTGGTCGCCGATCCGGACTATGCGTCCGCCATCGCGCTGCCGGAGAGTGTGCGGACGATCGGTCGCGCTGCCTTCCTCGCAGCCGCCTTCGATCCCGCGGGGCCGATGCCTGACGAGGTGCCGGGCGAGGCGATCGCGGTGCAGCTCTTCACCAGCGGCACCACCGGCCAGCCCAAGGCCGCGATCTTGCGGCACGAGAACCTCTTCTCCTACATCGTCGGGTCGGTGGAGTTCGCCGCAGCCGAGGAGGAGAGCGCGACGCTGGTCTCGGTGCCTCCCTATCATGTCGCCGGGGTCTCGGCGCTGCTCAGCTCGGTCTATGCCGGGCGCCGGATCGTGCAGCTTCCCAATTTCGACGTCGCCGAATGGCTGCGCCTGTGCCGGGCGGAGCATGTCACCAATGCCTTCGTGGTGCCGACGATGCTGAGCCGCATCGTCGATCATCTCGATGCCGCGGGCCGGCGGGTCGACCTGCCCGCGCTGCGCTCGATCGCCTATGGGGGAGGCCGTATGCCGCTGCCGGTGATCGAGCGGGCGATGGCGCATTTCCCGGACGTCGATTTCACCAACGCCTATGGCCTCACCGAGACCAGCTCGACCATCTGCCTGCTCGGCCCCGAAGATCATCGCGACGCGGCGGCGAGCGCCGATCCTCTGATCCGCCGCCGTCTCGCCTCGGTGGGCCGGAGCCTGCCGACGGTGGAGATCGAGGTGCGCGACGATGCCGGCCGGACGCTCGGCGCGGGCGAGATCGGCCGCATCCTCGTGCGCGGGCCGCAGGTCGCGGGCGAATATGGCGGGCTCGGCAGCCTGCTCGACGCGGAGGGCTGGTTCGACACGCGCGACCGCGGCTTTCTCGACGCCGGCGGCTATCTTTTCCTCGACGGGCGCGCGGACGACGTGATCGTGCGCGGCGGCGAGAATATCTCGCCGGGTGAAGTGGAGGAGGTGCTGCTCTCCCATCCGGCGGTGAGCGATGCCGCGGTGATCGGCATACCGGACAATGACTGGGGGGAGGGGATCGCGGCCGCCGTGGTGATGCGCGACCTGACGGTCGAGCCCGCCGTGCTTCAGGCATGGGTGCGCGATCGGCTGCGCTCGTCGCGGGTGCCGCAGCAGATCCGCTTCGTCGATGCGCTTCCGTACAACGAGATGGGCAAGCTGTTGCGGCGCCTCGTCCGCGCCGAGTTCGCCGGAGCATGAGCCTGCCGAGCCCGCTATCGGCCGCGCAGGCCGGAAGGGAAAGACAATGGCGTCGGACAACGAGGCGATGCGGCTGGATCCGGTCGTGACGGTGAATGCCGCCTTTTCCCGGAAGGCGGCGGGTGTGGCCGGCGCGATCCTCGGCCGATGAAGAGGGAGCTGCTGATCGAGATCGGGCCGCATCTGCCCGACCGAGCCCCGATCCGCATCGCCATGGACATCCATCTGCCGTCGCGCCCGGCCGACGACCCCGTGCTGTTCTTCTGCCTGCCCGGGGGCGGCGTCGCGCGCGGCTATTTCGATCTCGACGGCGGACCGGCCACGCGCTTCAGCTTCGCGCGAGAGATGAACGCCGCGGGCCACGTCGTGGTCGCCGTCGATCCCATCGGCGTCGGTGCAAGCACACGGCCGGAGGACGGCTTCCTGCTCACGGCGGAGGTTCAGGCGGACCTGATCCACCGTGCCTTTCTGAAGCTGCGGACGATGACGATCGGCGGTGTCGCGCTCGGCGGGCTGCGCGCGATCGGAGGAGGCCATTCGGCGGGTGCGCTGATCGCCGTCGTGCAGCAGGCGCGGTTCCGCGATTTTTGCGCGATGGCCCTGTTCTGCTTCGGTACCGGCGGCCTGCCGGACCAGCTCAGCGAGGACCAGAAGGCAGCGCTGGGCGAACCCGACGGCGGCCGCTCGCGCATCGTCGAGCTCGCGCGTCGCCGCTTCGGCCAGCCCTATGCGGAGCCGCCGGTCCGCTATGACGATACCCCCGCGAGCCGCGCCCTGCGAGCCGTGCACGATCAGATGGTGATGGTGATCGGCGTCCATGCCATGATGCCTGGCAGCGTCCGGCGTGAGCTCGAAAGCCTCGACGTTCCCGTCTTCCTGGCGGTCGGCGACCGTGACATCACCGGGCCGCCGCATCTGCTCGCCGTGGACTATGTGCGCTGTCCCGATCTCACGCTGCTCGTGCTGCCCACCTCGGGGCATCATGTGTTCGTCGCGCCGACCGCGCCGAGAATGTACCACCGGATCGGAAACTGGATCGACGGCCTTCGCTCCGCCGGTCTGCCATCCCGGACGCCGGGGGAGCCGGCACCGCGCGCTGGAGCGCCGCTGCCGGGCGGGTGACCGCCGTCCTCCGCGCCGTCAGTCCGTTCCGGCCGCCGCGATATCGGGCGGACGAAGCCTGCCGTCCTCCGGTGCGAGCGTCATCGCGTCGCCCAGCAGGGTGCATCCGTCGAGACCGTGCAGCGGCGCCTGGTGCATCTGCAATATTTCCCGGCTGTTGAGCACGAGCCCGGTGCAGCCGCGGGTCACGAGCAGGAGGGTCGCCTCCGCCAGCAGCTCGAGCGTTTCCACCATCGCGGGATTGGTGCCGATCATCCGCCGGGCGAGCTCGTCCGCGCCGCCGGACCACGCCACCGCGTAGGGCTTGGTCGCATTCACCGTGACGCCCGTGCCGTGCAGCTCCGCCGCCAGCCCCGCCGTGACGCGATCCAACGCGCTTTTGGAGGCGCCATATGCGGTCAGCGCATGGATGAACTTGGCCGGGCCGAGATAGGGAAGGCCCGGCGGCTTCACCGAATCGCTGGTGATGTTGACGATGCGGCCCCAGCCGCGGCGGCGCATCGCCGGCAGCGCCTGCTGAATCAGATCGACGGGGGCGTGGAAATTCACCTCGAAGATGTCGTGACGCGCGGGCAGATCGATCTTGCTCGGCGGCGCGAAACGGATCGTCGCCGCATTGTTCACGAGGATGTCGACATCGCCGAAAAGGCGGGCAGCGCGCGCGACCAGATCGGCGCGGGCCTCGCCGTCCAGCAAATCCGCCTCGATGCATTCGGCGTCGCCGCCGGCATCCCGGATCAGGTCTCGCGTGTGGTTCAGCCCGTCCCGCGAAGCCGGACCGGAGGCGTGAAGCACCAGCCGGGCGCCGTGGGCGGCAAGGCGGCGGGCGATCGCGCGGCCGATGCCGTCCCGACTGGCGCCGGTGACCAGCGCGACATGGCCGGTGAGCGTGGGAAGGGCCGTCATGGTTCAGCTCAGCTCCGCCATGCTGTTGAAATCGCCGATCACCGTCCTGCCGTCCAATGCATGGAGCGGCTGCTGAAAGGCATGAAGCAGGCTGCGGCTGCTCATCGTCATGCCGGTCAGCGGTCCGGCAACCAGCAGCAGCGCGGCTTCGGCCATCATCTCGACGCTCTCGGCGAGCTCGGGATGCGCCTGCAACGCCGCGCGGGCGGCCTGCGAATTCTCCTCGGTGACGCAGACCTTGTGCGGATAGACGCCGCTGGCGGCAATCCCGCTGTCCGCGAGTTCCGAGGCGAGGCCCTGGGTATAGCGCTCCAGCGCGCATTTCGAGGCGCCATAGAGCGCGATCGCATGAACATGATCGGCTGGGGCCGGATAGGGGATCGGCGGCTGGCGCATGCTGTCGCTGAGCAGGTTCACGATACGGCCCCAGCCGCGCTCCCGCATCGCCGGCAATACCTGCTGGATGAGATCGACGGGAGCGTGGAAATTGAGCTCGAACATCGACCGGCGATCCGCGAGCCCCATCTCAGAGGGGAAGGCGCGCGGATTGCCGGCAGCGTTGTTGACGAGGATGTCGATCGGTCCGAAAGCGGATGCCGCCCGCGCAACGAGATCGCTGCGCGCCGCGGGGTCGGCCAGATCGCATTCGACGATCGCCAGCGGATGACCGGCCGTGGCGAAAATCCCGACGGTCTCGTCCACCCCATCCTCGCGGCGATCGAGCACGCTGATCACGATCGAGGCGCCATGGGCGGCGAGCCGCCGGGCGATGGCACGGCCGATGCCACGTCGTCCGCCCGTTACCAGGGCGACGTGACCTGTCAGATCCGGATAGGAAAGGGGCATGGGCTGGGACGGCTTCTCTTTTCGGCGGCGGTCTGGCGCTTCCGCTCCTGGCTAGGGCGCGCGCGCCGCGCGCGTCGAGAGCATAATGTGACACCCATTTGTGACAGGCCCGCGCGCGCCGGCTTAGGAAGGCGGGGAGGACGACGACCGGCCTGTCACATTTTGCATCCGCCGGGTTTTCCGATCCGCCATTGCTGCGCGGCCGCCCCCGACGCTAGCAGCTCGCCGTCGCCGGCATTCCCGAGGGGAGCGCCGCAAGATCATATGCTGCGGATGTCCGCTGCCCGTGGCGCGGCCGCCCGCCGGCAGGAGGAGGATCATGACGGGCCACGGGATGACCCATCGTTTCGCCGAACTGCTCCTCGAGAGCGCGGCGCGGCGCGGCCTCGACCGGCGTATGCTCACCCAGGAGCGGGTGCTCGCGGCAGGCGAGCGATGGAGCGGGCAGGATTTCTTCACGTTGCTCCATCGCGTGGGCCAATCGCTGCAGGACGAGTTCTTCGGACTGGCATCGCAGCCTTGCCCGATGGGAACTTCCCAGCTCGGCCTCGAGCTCCTGGTGCTGAGCGAGGACCTCGCCGATGCGCTGGAGCGGTCCAGCCGCTTCTATGCGCTGGTATCGCAGGGGCTGCGCCTGCGGCTGGTCCAGCGCGGCGAGATGGCGATCTTCGAGATCGCGCGCGCCGATCCGTCGCGCGACGAACGCCACTTCCTCGTCGAATGGCACATGCTGCGCTGGTACAGGCTCTGCCAGTGGCTGACAGGCGAGGAGATCGCATTGGAGCGCGTCGATTTCCCGCACCCGATGCAGACCGCGCTCGCCGACTATGCCGAGGTGTTCGGCGATCGTTGCCGGTTCTCCCAAGCGAGCGCGCGCTTCTTCTTCTCCCGCCATCATCTCGGCCGCAAGGTCATACGCCGCCCGTCGAACATCCGGGGAGCCTGGACGCAGCGCCGCGTGGCGGAGTTCACTGAGCCCGACATCCATCGGGCGTGGAAGGATCTGCTCAAGGCCGCGTTGCGCGCGCGCATGGCGCGGATGACGCCGATCCCGACGATGGAAGAGCTTGCCGGGGAGTTCGGCATCTGCGGGCAGACGCTGCGCCGCCGCCTCAAGGCAGAGCGCACCAGCTATCGCAAGCTCAAGGCCGAGGCACGCCATGAGACGGTGCTGGAAGGAATCTGCAACAAGGAGCTGACGCTGGGCCAGATCTCGCTGATGGCGGGCTTCGCCGAGACCAACGGCCTGGTGCGGGCGATGAAGTCCTGGACCGGACTCACGCCATCGCAATATCGCGAGCATGCCATGCCCACGCATGAGGAAGAGATGCCGCACTGAGGCCGCCGACCGCGCGCGCTGCGGCAGAGCGGGGGGAAAGGGCGGCCGCGGGCGCAGGCGACGATCATCGCCCGGCCGGGGCAGGGCAACTCCCGGCCGGTCGGTTCGTTGGAACCGCGTCGCGCAAGCAAGCAAGTGGAGATGGCGGCATGATCCATCACGTGTCGGTGGGCACCAATGACGTGGCGCGGGCCAGGCGCTTCTATGATGCCGTTCTTCCGATCATCGGCATCACGGCGATGAAGGAGGAGGAGACGGCGGTCCATTATGGCAGCGGCCATGTCGCCTTCAGCGTCACCGCGCCCCTCGACGGAGGGCCGGCGAATGCCGGAAATGGCAGCCACATCGCATTCGCCGCGGAAGATCGCGCAATGGTCGACCGTTTCCACGCCGCCGCCCTGCGCAACGGCGGGAGCAGCGACGGACCTCCCGGCATCAGGCCGGAATATGACGATCATTATTATGGCGCATTCGTCCGCGATCCCGACGGGAACAAGATCGAGGCGGTGACCTTCCTGGCGTCGTGAGCGCCGGCGCTTCTCCGGCCGGGCGATTGAACTTCGCCCGCATGCCCGCGTTCCCCGCCTCATGGAGACGTTTCGGCTGCTCATCGGACCCGACGAAGGCGCAAACGCCGCGCAGCTCTGCGCCCGCGCGGTTCTGCTCTTCGCCTTCGGCATCCTGTGCATCCGGATCGCGGGGCGGCGCACCTTCGCCAGCTACTCCCCGCTCGACATCATCGTGGCGCTGATCGTGGGATCGAACATCAGCCGGGTGATGACGGGCAAGGCAGCCTTCTTCCCCGCGCTTTCGGCGACGCTCGTGCTCGTCGTCCTCCACCGCGTGATCGCGGTGGCGAGTCTGCGCTTCGGCGCCTTGTCCTGGCTCGTCAAGGCGCGGCCGATCCGGCTCGTCGAGAATGGCGAGATCGACAGGGCCGCCCTGCGGCGCGCCAATCTGAGCGAGCAGGATCTGCACGAGGCGCTGCGGATGGAGCAGTGCGACGATATCCGCCAGGTCAAGAGCGCGATGGCCGAGGGCGGCGGCAAGATCAGCGTCGTCCGGACGGAGTGAGCCGGCGGGCGCCTCCGCGACTTGCGCGAAGATCAGGGCAGGGCATAAGCGATGACCTCGTCGCCGATCGGCGTCTGCATGAAATGGTGGCCGCCGGCATAGATGACGAGATATTGGCGGCCGTTCGCTTCGTAAGTCATCGGCGTCGCCTGGCCGCCGGCCGGCAGCACGTCCGTCCAGAGCGTCTTGCCGGTCCGCAGGTCGATGGCGCGAATGAGGTTGTCGGTAGCGGCGGCGATGAAGACGAGCCCGCTCGCTGTCACCACCGCGCCGCCATTGTTGGGCGTGCCGATCGAGAACGGCAGCATCGAGGGAATGCCGAACGGGCCGTTGGTGCGGGCGGTGCCGAACGGCCTGTCCCAGATCGTCCGGCCGGTGGCGAGATCGATCGCCCTGATTCCTCCGTAGGGCGGCCGCTTGCAGAGCAGGCCGGTCAGCGGCAGCCGCCATCCGGCGTTGACGTCGATCGCATAGGGGGTGTGGGCCTGGGGACCGCCCGCTCCCTCGGCGCCGCCGATCTCGCCGCGCGCCTGATCGCGCGGTGCCCAGCCCCTCCTGTCGGCCTCGGCGCGTGGCACCAGCCGGACATAGTTGGGCATGTCGTTGTAGTTGGCGACGATCACGCCCCGGCGCGGATCGATCGCGACGCCGCCCCAATCGGTGCCGCCATTATAGCCCGGATATTCGATCGATCGGCGGGTGCTCTCGGGCGGGGTGTAGAAGCCCTTGTAGCTCGCCGTGCGGAACTGGATGCGGCAGATCATCTGATCGATGGGCGACATGCCCCACATGTCCCGTTCCGTGAGGTCGGGCTTGCGCAGCGAATGCCACTGCGAGACGATCTGCATCGGGGCGCGCTGGGCAGGCTCCACGCCGCCCCGCGGCGCCCGGATCGCGCCGATCGGCGTCAGCGGGCGCCCCGTCCGGCGATCGAGGACGTAGATGTCGCCCTGCTTGCTGGGCAGCACCAGCGCGGGCACCGTGCCGGCGGGTGTCGGGAAGTCGATCAGCGTCGCCTGCGCGCCGAAATCATAGTCCCACACATCCTTGCGCACCGCCTGGAAATGCCAGCGGGGCTTGCCGGTCGCCACGTCGAGGGCGACGAGTGAGGTGGCGTAGCCATTCTCAGGGGGGCGGCGAAGGCTGGAATAATAGTCGGCGGCGGCATTGCCCATCGGCAGATAGACGAGGCCGAGCTGCTCGTCGCCCGACGCGATGGTCCACATGTTGGGCGTGCCGCGGGCCCAGATCTGCCCCGGCGGCGGATAGCCGCTCCAATCCGGGTGCATCATGTCCCACGCCCAGCGCAGCTTGCCGGTGACCGCGTCGAAGCCCCGGATGACGCCGGACGGCGCCCACCGGTCCTGCCCGTCGAGCACCTGGTGGCCGGTCACCACCACGCCGCGCACGATCGTCGGCGGCGAGTTGATCGAGACGAAGCCGGGCGGGGTCGGCCCCATGCCGATCTTGGTATCGACCTGACCGTGGGTGCCGAAATCCTCGCAGGGCCGGCCGCTCAGCGCATCCAGCGCGAACAGGCGCGCATCGAGCGTGCCGAATACGATCCGCGCCGCACATGCCTGGCCGACGGAGGCGCCCGGCACGACATAGTAGCTCACGCCCCGGCACGCAGCCGTATAGGGGATGGCGCTGTCCGGCACGTGCGGATCGAAGCGCCAGCGCTGCCGCCCCGTCGCCGGATCGAGCGCCAGCACGATGTTCTTGGGCGTGCACACATAGAGGCTGTCGCCGATCTTGAGCGGCGTGTTCTCCGCGCCATAGGTGTTCCGCACTTCCTTCGAGGACGGCATGTCGCCGCTATGGACCAGCCATGCGCGGCGCAGCTTGGCGACGTTGCCGGGCGTGATCTGGGCCAAAGGGGAATAGCGGCGGGCGCTGTAGGAACCGCCATAGGCAGGCCAATCCTGCCCTGGCTGCAGCAGTGCGGGATCGGCCATCGCCAGGCGTGGCGGCGGAAGCGCCTGAAGCGGACGCGGTGCCGTAATCGCCGCGATCGCGAGGCCGCCGATCGCCACGACGAGGATCGCGGCGGCGCTGCCCGCGAAGGCGAAAGGCCAGCGGCGCGGATGATGGGAGAGCGGCGGCAGGACGAGGAGGACGGCGATCAGCAGGACGAGCGGCGCGATCACCCGCGGCACCAGCGCCCAGCCGTCGAGCCCGACCTCCCAGACGGCCCAGGCGAGCGTGAGCAGGAAGATAGCGACGTAGATCCATCCGCCGACAAGCTTTCCGCGCATGAGCAGCACGGCCGAAACCAGCATCGCGAGGCCGGTGACCGCATAATAGGAGGATCCCCCGAGAAGCACGAGCCAGACGCCGCCGATGAGGAGGATCACGGCGATCAGCGCCATGACGATGCCGACGACCAAGGTGGCGGCGGGCGCGGGAAAGATCTGACGCAGCCGGTTCATCGCTGCTGCCTCCGCAGGACGATCGATCAATCCTCAATCCATTCGGAAAGCGATCGTTCCCGCCGCGAACCGGTCAGTCGCGGCGGTCGGCGGGGATGCCGCTATTTCTGCGCCGCCGAACGTTCCTGAAGATAGGCGCGGATCGCTTCGATATCCTCGGCCGGCAGCTTGTCGCGGAAGCCGACCATGCCGTTGTCGGCGAGCGCGCCGTCGGCGACCACGGCATCGAATGCCTGGCGATCCTCGATCAGCATCGACTTGCGCAGATCCGGCAGGATGCTGCTGATCGCGTTGATGCCGTGGCAGACCATGCAATTGGCGTTATAGGCCACGCGGCCGCGCTCGATCGTCGTGGGCGGCACCTGCGGCACCGCAGCCTTGAAGGTGGAAGGCTGTTCGGGCGGATAGGTGGGCGCGACGGCCGTGCCGCCGAGCCGGAAGACGAGCAGGCGGCCGGGAAGCCGGCGGCGCTGATGCGCCTGGAAGCCCGCCGAGATGCCCGAGCCGCCGAAACCCGCCATCACCGCGACATATTGCGCGCCGCCCACCGCATAGCTGACCGGCCCGGCGATGATGCCGTTGCCCGCCTCGTAGCGCCACAGCTCGCGCCCGGTATCCGCCGCATAGGCATGGAACACGCCATCGGAGGTGCCTTCGAACACGAGGTCGCCCCCGGTCGCGAGCACGCCGCCATTATTCTGATAGCGATGCTCCACCGTCCAGCGCGGCTTTCCGGCGATCGGATCCCAGGCGATTAGCGCGCCGGTCTGGCTCGCCGCGATGGAGGCGATCTGGTCGTCGGGAATGGAGGCGGGGCCAAAGTCGATGCCGGTGTTCCAGCCCTGCTTGCGATAGCGGAACGGCTTCTGCGGCGAATAGAGCTGGGCGTTGTTGCGCGAGATCGGGAAGTAGGCGAGGTTCCGCATCGGGCTGAACGCCATCGGATACCAGTTGTGGCTGCCGGTGGCTCCCGGCATCAGCAGCACCGGCTTTTCCGGATAGCGGATGTTCGGCTTCTCGATCGGCCGGCCGGTTTCGGGATCGATTCCGGTCGCCCAGTTGATCGGGGCATAGGGCACGGCGCTGATCGGCTTTCCGGTCTCGCGGTCGATCACGTAGAAGAGGCCGTTCTTCGGCGCCTGCATCAGCACCTTGCGGCGCTTGCCGGCGATGGTGAGATCGGCCAAGGCGATCGGCTGGGTGGCGGTATAATCCCAGGATTCCTGCGGATTTTCCTGATAATGCCAGAGATAGCGTCCGGTGTCGGGATCGAGCGCGACGATCGAGGCGAGGAAGAGGTTGTCGCCCTTGCCGTCCGAGCGGACGAAGTAATCATAGGGTCCGCCATTGCCGACGCCGATATAGAGCCGGTTCAGTTCGGCATCGTAGACGATCGCATCCCAGACGGTGCCGCCGCCGCCGCCCTGATCGTACCAGCGGCCGGACCAGCTGGCCGCCGCCCGGGCCATGATCGGATCCGAGGCGGCGCCGTCCGGCCCCTTCGCCGGATCGCCCGGCACAGTGTAGAAGCGCCATGCCAGCCTGCCCGTCGCGGCGTCATAGGCGCTGACATAGCCGCGCACGCCATATTCCGCGCCGCTGTTGCCGATGATCACCTTGCTGCGCACGACGCGCGGCGCGCCGGTGATGGTGTAGGGTTTGTCCGGATCCGTCGTCTGCACCGACCAGAGCTGCTTGCCGGTCGCGCGGTCGAGCGCGACGAGCCGCCCGTCGAGCGTGCCGACGAAGACCCGGTCTCCTTCCACCGCGACGCCGCGGTTGACGACGTCGCAGCATGCATCGAAGCCCTTCGCGCCCGCTACCCTGGGATCGTAGGACCAGAGTGGTCGGCCGGTCGCGGCATCGAACGCGAATACCTTGCTCCAGGCGGTGGAGACGTAGAGCGTGCCGTCGACGACGATCGGCGTCGCCTCCTGGCCGCGATCGGTATCGAACTCGTGGTACCAGGCGAGGCCGAGCCGCTGGACGTTCGCCTGATCGATCTGGGCCAGCGGCGAGAAGCGCTGCTCGTCACTGGTGCGGCCATGCATTGGCCAATCCCGCGCGGCGGGATCGGACAGCCCGTCGGTGCGGGAGGTGACCGCCAGAGCGGCTGCCGAGAGAAGGGCCGTGCTGAACAAAGCGGCGCGCCAGATCGATTTCAACTTCCTCTCCCCGCTACGCATTTTGGCACTATTTTCGTTCGTTGACGATCGGATGCGCGCTAGAATAAACCAAAATGCCCGTCAAACGCCGTTATGGCATATTGATGCGCGACCATGAAGAACAGGGGGCGTTTCGATCCCCGACAATCATTGTGATGGAGCAGGATGATGGATTCGGCGCATGCGGCCGGCCCGCAGGACGGTGAAGTGGACGTCGTGGTGATCGGAGCGGGCTTTGCCGGCCTCGCCATGGCCAACCGCCTGCAGGAGAATGGCTTTTCCATGCAGGGCTTCGAGGCGGGCGGCGATGTCGGCGGCACCTGGTACTGGAACCGCTATCCCGGCGCGCGCTGCGACGTCGAGAGCATGGAATATAGCTACCGCTTCTCCGAGGAGCTGCAGCAGCAATGGGACTGGAGCGAACGCTACGCCGCCCAGCCCGAAATTCTGCGCTATGCCAACCATGTCGCCGACCGGTTCGACCTCAGGCGCCATTTCCGCTTCAATACGCGGGTCGAAAGCGCCGTGTTCGACGAGGCAAGCGCGCGCTGGATCGTCTTCACCTCCGATGGCGGTCGCACGATCGCGCGCTTCCTCGTCACGGCGGTGGGCTGCCTTTCCGCATCGAACCTGCCGGACATAGCGGGGCTGGACAGCTTCCGCGGCCAGCTCGTCCACACCGGCAGCTGGCCGCCCGAGGGGGTGGCGCTGGCCGGCAAGCGGGTGGGCGTGATCGGGACCGGCTCATCCGGCGTCCAGGTGATCCCGATGATCGCGCGGGAAGCCGCCGCGCTCACGGTCTTCCAGCGCACGCCGGCCTATTGCGTGCCGGCGCACAACGGCCCGATGGACCCCGCCCATGCCGCCGAGATCAAGCGCGACTACAAGGCGTTCCGCGATCATTGCGGCCGCCAGTTCGGCGCCTCGGCCGGCACGCCCGGCACGAAGAGCGCGCTCGAGGTGGACGAGGCCGAGCGGCGGCGCATCTATGAGGAGGCCTGGGCGCGGGGCGGACTGTTCTTCCAGGGCGCCTTCTATGACCTCACTTACGACATGAAGGCCAACGATACGGCGATGGCCTTCTTCCGCGACAAGATCCGGGAGATCGTCAAGGATCCGGAAACGGCCGAGAAGCTCACGCCCAAATATCGGCTGGGAGAGAAAAGGCTGTGCGTCGACAGCGGCTATTACGAAACCTTCAACCGGCCCAACGTCCACCTCGTCGACCTCAAGCGGGATCCGATCCGGCGCGTGACCGAAGCCGGCGTGCTCACCGAGAGCGGCGAGCATCCGCTCGACATATTGGTGCTGGCGACGGGATATGACGCGATCACCGGGCCGCTGCTGCGCATGGACATTCGCGGCCGGGGCGGGCGCCGGCTGCGCGACGACTGGGCCGAGGGCGCACAATCCTTCCTGGGGATCGGCGTCGCGGGCTTTCCCAACCTGTTCATCGTCTCGGGGCCGGGCAGCCCCTGCGTGCTCACCAACATGGTCTATTCGATCGAGCAGCATGTCGACTGGATCGCGGCCTGCCTCACCTATCTGCGCGCGCAGGGCCTCGGCCTGATCGAGGCCGATGAGGCCGCCCAGCAGCAATGGGGCGACGAGCTGGACGCCATGGCGGCCGGCACCTTGGTCGCCAGCGGCAACAGCTGGTACAACGGATCGAACATCGACGGCAAACCCCGGCGCTTCATGATCCACCTCAACTATCCGGGCTATGTCGACCGGTGCGAGGCGGTGGCCGCGGAAGGCTATCGCGGATTCCGGCTCGGCAGGGCGGATCGATCGGCCGAACCGCTCGCCTCGGCCTCATAGGCGGCGATCATCTCCTCGCAGAAATCGACGAAGGCGAGGACCTTGGCCGCGCGATGGCGGCGTGACGGGAAAAGGGCGTAGAGCGGAAAGCGTTCGTCCGACCACTCCGGGAACAGCTCGACCAGGACGCCGCTGCGCAGATAGGCCCGCGTACCGAGTTCCAGCACCTGCGCGACGCCGGCCCCCGCAATGCAGGCGCCGAGCAGCGTGTCGCTGTTCGAAAGGAGCAGACGGGAGCGGAATTTGACGGGCAGGATCTCGCCTCGCCGATGAAATTCCCACTCGAACGGACGCCCGTTGGCCGCATCATAGAAATCGATGCAGTCATGGGCGGCGAGATCGGTGGGATGAGCCGGCTTGCCGCGCGATGCAAGCTAGGCAGGCGATGCGACGGTGAGGATGCGCGTGTCGACCAGCTTGCGCGCGACCAGGGAGCCGATCGCCGGCTCCCCGAACCGCACCGCCAGATCGAAGCCATCGGCGATCAGATCGCCCGGCGTGTCTCGCGTCACCAGTTCCAGCGCCAGATCGGGATAGCGGGCGAGGAAGGCGGCAATGCGATCGGCCAGCACGATACGGGCGAAGAAGGGATCGACATTCACCCGCAGCTTCCCGCGAACGATGCCGGCCGAACCTCCGACATCGAGCGCGGTCTCCTCGATGGCGGCCAGATGAGGGGCGACGCCCTCGTAGAAGCGGCGTCCCTCATCCGTCAGCGAGAGGACGCGCGTGGTGCGATCGACCAGGCGCACGCCTATCCGCGTCTCGAGCCGGGCCAGGGCGCGGCTGACGCCGGAGGGGGAGAGACCGATCGCGTCTGCGGCGCGCGCGATCGAGCCCGCTTCCACGACAGCCATCAGCACCGTGCTCCCCGCGAGCAGCCGCCCATCGTAGGACATGGATTCACTCCTGATCAAAAGTCACGAGTGATATGACATAAGCGCATTGGGATCAGCAAAGCCGCAATGGCATAAGCCTTCCGCCGGACGCCGCAGGCTTCTTTCCCGGAATCACGAGCATTCGTCACCGCCGATCGGTGGCCCTGCCGTGCTCGATCGAAAGGATATTCTCATGTTCGCTATCATGGGTGTGACGGGTAAGGTCGGCGGCGCCGCGGCGCGCGCCTTGCGCGCTGCCGGGCAGCCGGTCCGCGCCATCGTGCGCGATATCGCACAGGGCACGCCATGGGCGGCGCAGGGATGTGAGATCGCCGTTGCCGATCTCGGATCGCCGGAGAAACTGGCAGGGGCTTTTGCCGGGGCGCGGGGCATATTCGCGATGCTGCCGCCGGTCTTCGATCCGTCGCCGGGCTTTCCCGAGGCGCGGGCGATGATCGCCTCGCTTCGCGCGGCGATCGTCGAAGCGCGGCCGCCACGGGTGATCGCGCTTTCGACAATCGGCGCCGACGTCCGGCGGCCCAACCTGCTGAACCAGCTCGGCTTGCTGGAAGAGGCGCTCGGATCGCTGATCTCGCCGGTCACTTTCCTGCGCCCGGCCTGGTTCATGGAGAATGCCGCGGGCGATGTGGCCTCGGCGCGCGAAGGCGTGATTCGCAGCTATCTGCAGCCGCTCGATCGGGCCGTGCCGATGATCGCGGCCGCGGATGTCGGCCGTTGCGTCGCCGAGCTGCTGCGCGAGCAGAAACCGGCGCGCGTCGTCGAGCTGGAGGCGATCGAGCGGACGACGCCGATAGCGCTCGCGGCCGCCTTCGCCCGGGCGCTCGCCCGGCCCGTCCGGGCCGAGGCGGTGCCGCGCGGGCGGTGGGAAACGATCTTCCGCGATCAGGGCATGCGCAACCCGATTCCGCGCATGCAGATGATCGACGGCTTCAATGAAGGCTGGATCGATTATCCCGATCGTGGCGCGGCCGCGCGCAAGGGCGCGACCTCGCTCGACGAGGCGGTCGCCGCGCTGGTTGCCGCCGGTTGATCAGTTCCTCGTCATCCCCACGAAAGTCGGAAATCCATAGACGTTCCGCCAGGATTGGGGAGGAGCGCGAATGGTCCCGGCGTCGCCAGATGACGAGGAAGATCCTATCCGGATCAGAAGCGCAGCGTCGCGTCCACTCCGAAGCTGCGCGGGAAATTATAGTTGCGCGTGACGATATTGCCGAAGCTCGGGCCGAAATCGATGCCGGCGGTGCGCGATGCATCGTTGAAGATGTTCTTGACGAACACCGTCGTCATCAGCGTCGTCCCGCCGATCGGTATCTTGCTGAAGATCACGCGCCCGTCGACGATCTTCTGGGAATCGGCGAGCGTCGAATAGATATTCGGGTTCTGTGCCGGATCGGTGCTGTAGGGCAGGGCGGCATATTTGGAGTTATAGTTGAAATCGACCGCGACATTGACCTGCAGATTGTCGGTCTGGAACAGGCGGGCATCGCCGCTGATCGTCGCCTGCCAGCGCGGCACGAAGGCGAAGGCCTGCGTCTTGGCGATGTTGGGCCCGCCCTCGGTTCCATAATATTGGGTGAAGCGCGGATCGGTGTGGCCGACATTGCCGGACAGCATCAGCCAATCGAACGGCTTCGCCTGGGCCTCCAGCTCGAAGCCCTTGATCTTCGATCGGGCACCGTTGGCGGTGAGCGTCACGAAGCCGTTGTCGCCGGCACGGAAGATCGCGATCTGCTGATTGTCATGCTTGTCGAAGAAGGCGGCGGCGTTGACGATCAGGCGGCCGCCGAACAGGCGGAGCTTGGAGCCGATCTCGATCGACTTGACCGTTTCCGGCGCGTAGGGCGTGGTCGCGGCGACGAGGTCCGTGGCATCGACCGAGAAGCCCCCGCTTTTGAAGCCTTCCGCATATTTCGCGTAGATGTTGAACGACGGCGAGAAGGCGTATTTGGCGATGAAGGTGGGTGTCGAGCCGTGGAAGCTCTTCGCGGAGATGGTGCCTTCCGGAATGGTGACGAAGCCGTCGGCGGCGGCGAAGCGGTCGCTCGTCTTGCGCTCGTGGCTGTAGCGATAGCCGGCGGTCAGGACGAGCTTGTCGCCGAGGATCGGCGGCGTGTAATCGACCTGGGCATAGATGGCGTCGGCATTGGTCGTGAAGGTATCGAGCGAGGCCAGCGTCGATCCGAAGAATTGCTGCGGGTTCGAATTCTCGCCGCGATCGTGGAAATAATAGAGGCCGCCGGTGTAGACCAGCCGGCCGACCTTGCCGCTGACCTGAATCTCCTGCGAGAACTGCTTGTAATCGAGATCCGATCCGCCCGCAGCGATGGGCAGCGGCGTGCCGTCCAGATCGAGCTGCTGCTTCCACTTCATGGTGCGATAGGCGGTGATCGATTTCAGCGTCGCGTTGCCGAGCGAGAGCGTGCCGGTGAGCGTATGGGTGAAGGTCTTCACCCGATCGGCCATCCTGGCATTGTCGATGCCGCCAGTGCCGTAGCTCGTATCGGTGCGCCCGTTCTGGAGGTAGAGATAGAGCGGGACGCCGACATAGCTCGGCGAGTTCGGATCGAAGATGCCGCCCGGCGCGACCGACTGCAGCACGCCGGCGATCGGCGTGTTGTGGATGCGGTTGTAATCGAAGGTATAGTCGAGGGTGAGATTGCCGACCGGCCGGTAGCGGACCGCCGCGCGGAAGGCTTCGCTGCGCTCGTCGCCGATGCGCTTGACGGTCGGCGCGTTGCCGGGAATCGCCGGATAGGGATTGTCGCGGACATGGACGAAGCCGTTGCGGTGCGAGATGAGCCCGGCGAGCTTGATGCTGATATTGCTGAACTCCGGCAGATCGAGCGAGAATTGGCCGAGCTTGCGTCCGTAATCGCCGGCGCCCACCTTGGCCCAGCCGCCGAACTGTCCGCTCGGCTTCTTGGTGACGACGTTGATCGCGCCGGCGAGCGTGTTGCGGCCGAACAGCGTGCCCTGCGGACCGCGCAGCACCTCGATATGATCGATGTCGGCGACATCGACGGTGGAGCCCACCGCTTTTCCGAGATAGACGCCGTCGATATACATGGCAGCCGCGGGCTCGTAGCCGGGATTGGGATTGGTCGTCACCGATCCGCGGATCTGGATGTAGGTCGTCACATTGCTGCTGCTCTCGACGATCTTGACGTTGGGCGCGAGCCCGTCGAGCGCAGTGACTTCGGTGATGTTGCGGGTCTGCAGATTTTCGCCGGTGAAGGCGGTGATCGCCACCGGCACGTCGTGCAGATTCTCGTTGCGGCGGCGGGCGGTGACGACGATGTCGCCCAGCCCCGCGCTGGCGCCGCTCGCCTCGGCGGGAGCGGCGGCATCCTGGGCGAGCGCCGGCGTCGCGCCGAGCGCCGCCAGCGAGGCTGCCGCGCACAGCATCATGCGCGCCCGGCTGCGATGCGGGACAGTTGCGATCATTCTTTCCTCCCCTGTATGCCGTTCTGTTCGCGATTCGCGGTTCAGCGCTGCGACGAGATGTTGCCGCCGTCGACGACGATCTCGGCCGCGGTCATGTAGCTGGCCTCATCCGACAGCAGGAAGCGGACGACGCGGCCGATCTCCTCCGGCTCGCCGATCCGCTCCATCAGGATGCGTTTCTCGAAATAGCGCTCCGGCAGCGCATCGACCGACGGCTTCATCATCGGCGTCATGATCTGGCCGGGCGAGATGGAGTTGATGCGGATGCCGTCCTTCGCGAGCCGATCGGCAAGCGAACGCACCAGCGAAAGCACGCCGCCCTTCGCGGCCGTGTAGATCGGGTTCACGGCATTGCCGAGCGTCGCGTTGATCGATGCGGTCGCGACCACCGCCGAACCCGGATGGCGCTTGAGATCGTCGAGGAACGCCTGCAGCAGGAGCACGATCGGGCGCAGATGGATGTTGATCCCGTCGTCCCAGCTTTCGATCGTGATCCCTTCCAGCGAGGCGGTATCGACGATACCCGCGCAATGCACGATGCCGCCGATCGAGGGCAGGGCGGCGCGCGTGGCGCTCGCCGCCTGGATGATCGCGGCGGGATCGCGCACGTCAACGCCGAGCCCGAGGGCCACCACGCCGTATTCCGTCCCGATCTGCTCGGCCGCGCTTTCCGCGCGCGCGGCGTTGATGTCCCACAGCGCCACCGCACGGCCCACCGCCGCGAGCGCACGCGCCGAGGCGAAACCGAGGCCGGACGCGCCGCCGGTGATCACCACGCCGGTGTTCGGCGAAGCAAGCTTGGGTTGGACATCGGCGCCCGACATGGCTTCTCCCCGGAAATTATTATGCCTACAGGTTGGTAGGTTTGGCGCGCTATCAGGGGCGGCGGCGCGGAGTCAAGCGCTTGCCAGCGGGAGCGTTGCTTGCCACCACCGCGGAAAGGGGGACCGACGACGCATGATCGAAACGCCGACACCAGCACGCCGCGGCCCGCCGCGCGGATCGATCCGCAGCGGCACGCGGGCGGAGATCCTCCACCATGCCGAGCGGGTGTTCGCTGAGGTCGGCTTCTCGGGATCGAGCCTCGACATGATCGCGGACGTGGTCGGCATCCGGCGCCCGTCCGTGCTGCATCATTTTCGCTCCAAGCGCGAGATCTACGATTGCGTGGAGCAGGCGATCATCGACGAACTGGCCGCCCGGACCGAGCGACGGACGGCGGGCGGCGCGCCCTTCGAACGGCTTGCCGGCCTCATCGACGCATGGCTCGATTTCATGGTCGAGCGCCCGACCGCTGCGCGGATCATGGCGCGCAACAGCTCCGATCTCATCTCGCGTGCGCCGGATCCGGTGCAGTTCGCGGACCGGATCCTGCTCCTGTTCGAGGCGATCGTGCGCGACGGGCAAGCGAGCGGCGCGTTCCTGCCGATCGAACCGATGATGGTGCTCAACATCCTCGGCGCGGGCATCATCCATTATGTCTGCAATGCGGAGCAGTTCGGCGCGGCGCGGCGCTACGACTTCACCGATCCCGCACGCATCGCCGCCTATCGGGCGATGCTGCACCGTACCGCACAGACATTGCTGTGCGCGGCGGCGTGAGCGGCCGCCCTGCCGGAGCGGCCGTCACCCCGCCGCGTCCCGGCGATCAGAGCTCGAAGAAGTTCGGAAAGCGCTTCAGCAGCTCGCCGATCTCATTGTCCGAGACGTTGAACTCGAAGCCCTCCTGATCGCCCCGGCGGCGATAGCCGTAGATGTTGAGCCAGGACCAGCCGGCCATGCCGTTCTGCGGGAAGACCTCCCAGGTCAGATGGCAGAGCGCGGCGTCGTCCGAGACGGGAACGACCTTGAAATCCTTCAGCCGGATATCGGAGCCGACGCCCGCGCGCTCGAAGCGCGCGACCTGGCCTGCGCAGGCCTCGTCGGCGGTGGCGCGATCGTCGAAGCTGTGCACCATGCCGTTGGTGAAGGAGATATAGGGAAACAGATAATGGCCGGCGATCGCGCGGCCGTCCTTGTCCAGCATCGCTTGGCCATAGCTTCTGCAAAATGCCTCGGGGCCCTTCATTCTCGTCTCCTGGTTGCGTGTTGGGAGTTCGTCATGGCGCGATGCCGCGCACGATCTGAGCCGCGACGGCATCGACATGCCCGGCCGGTGTCGGCGCCTGGCTGAGCAGGGTGCGGAAGATCACGCTGCCCACGATCGTGTCGAACAGCGTGCCGGCATCCACGTCCTCGCAGATCAGGCCGCAGGCCTGCCCTTTCGCGACGATCGCGCGGAGCTGCCCGCGCGTCGCCTGCTCGAGCCCATCGAACTGGTCGCGGAGCGACGCGTCCGAGCGCGCGCTCGCCAGCACGCCGAGCACCGCGGCTTTCATCTCCGGCTTGCGATAGAAGCCCGCGGCCTGCGCCACGATCGCGCGGATCTGCGCGTGGAGCCCCTGCTCGGCGATGATGTCCGGCAGCCCCTCGGCGCCGTCGCCGGTCGCGATCTCGGCGGCGAGATGCGCCTTGGTCGGCCAGCGGCGATAGATGGTCGGCTTGCCGATGCCGGTTTCCTGGGCGATCGCCTCGAAGCTCAGCGCCTCATAGCCCTTTTCGGCGAGGAGCCGTCGCGCGGCGGCGATCACCCGTGCATCCACCTCCGGATCGCGCGGCCGGCCGCGTGAGCGGGACGATGCCGGAAAGGCCAGCAGCGCGGCGTGCGGACGCATGCGCCGGTCAGCCGGTCGAGGCTTCGAAGGTCCACTGCCAATGGCCGTCCGGCGGGCCGTCCTGGAAATCGAATTCCTCGCGAATGTCCTCGATCCGCCAATCGTAATAATCCTCCCAGCGGATCATGAAGATCGGCTTCTTCTGCTTCATGCCCAGGCTCCGGCCGATCGCCAGCGCTTCGAAATAGGCGGGCAGGATCACCGGATAATGGCATGCGGCGCGCATCATGCCGGTCGAGGCGAGGAACATGCCGTGGCGGCTGATCTCCGCGGCGAATTCCAGCTCGAAATAATTCATATTGGCCATCATGTGCGCGGTGACGAGGCCCATCTCGCCGACCGGACTCGGATCGAGACCGGTCACGATATGCTCGATATCGTGCACCTGCACCCGCCGCTTGTTGAGATATTCATAGTCGTTGCGCGGCTCGCCGGTGAACATGAAGTCGAGCTGGTAACCCGTCGCCTCGATGAAATCATGGATGCGCGCGCCGAGCGTGCCGGGCGCATAGCCTTTCACCGTCTCGATGCTGAGATCCGAGACGAAGCGGCTGTCGATCCAGGCCCCGAACTCGGGGATGCGCTGCTTCTCCGCTTCCAGCAGCGCCATGAGCCGCGGCACGTCCATCACCTCGCCGAAGGCGCGGTTGATCTCCGGGATCAGGAAGGCGGCGGGCAGATCGTGCCCGTCGCGCTTCAGCCCCATCTGCGCGTAGAGATCGCGAAACAGGGGGTTGTTGAGATATTTGGAGTTGCTGATCAGCACGCTGCTCGTCACCGGCTCCTTGCCGCCCTTCATGTAGGTGGCTTCGGAGTCGGCGAGCTTGAATTCGACCGCGGTGGCCATGGCTCTTTCCTTTCTCGTCAGTCGATCGCGACGACGCTCGCGATCTCGATCAGCAGGGCGCCCAAAGCGAGCCGCTCCACGCCGATCATCGAGGAGGCGTTGGCCGGGAAGGGCTTGCCGTCCAGCGCGACGTTCATCGCGCCGACGAACTCCTGGAAGCGCGCATCGGTGAGGCCGACGACGTAGAAGGTCTGGCTCACCACGTCCGCCGGCGTCGCGCCGATCGCGGCGAGAGCCCTGGCGACATTCTGGAAGGCATGCACCACCTGATCGTGGAAGCTTTCGCCCTGCACCTGGAAATTGGCGTCGAGCGCGGTCTGGCCGGCAATGAAGGCGAGCCGCTTGCCCGGCGGCGGCACCGAGATCTGGGCGAAGCCATCGAGCTTGAAGAGGCTGTCGGGATTGATGTGTTCGACGGCCATATATGTCCTCTCCTCTGCAGATGCCGGTCGCACGGGGATATACGTTCCGTTCCGGATCGTAAATCGTGAAGCCGGCGCGAACTGCCGTCAAAAAGGCCACGCTTTGGAGAAGCGGACGCGTTGTTGCCGATGGCCACCGAAGACGGCGCTCGCTTGATCCGGCGGCGTCCATGGGCGAGCAGGAAGGGAGCCGGAGGAGGACGCGATGACGATGAGGCTGGAGGATATCGAGCGGATCAAGATGCTGAAGCATCGCTACATGCGCATGCTGGACAGCGGCGACAGCGAGGGCCTGCGCGATTGTTTCGTGCCCGAGGCGACGATCCGCTACGAAGGCGGCAGCTATCTGTACGAGGCGTCCGGCCGCGACGAAATCGTCGGCCTGCTCAGCCAGATGCAGAACAACCAATATGTCGGCATGCACCTCGCGCTGATGCCGGAGATCACCGTGCACGACGCGGACACCGCCGAAGGCCGCTGGTACATGATCGACTGGGCGTTCAATCTCGCCAGCAACCGCGAGACGCAGGGCGCGGCCTTCTACCAGGATCGCTATGTGCGGCGCGACGGAGAGTGGAAAATCCTCCACAGCGGCTATGTGCGTGCCTATGAGAGGGTCGAGTATCGCGACAAGCCGATCGAGCTGCACAGCCATCTGTTCGCCAAGTTCGGCCCGCCGGCGGAGGGCGGATCGCTGCCGAAATAGCGATCCTCTTCGACCGGGCACGATTGTCGGGAACCGCCGCGCATATCCGCCAGATGCCGATCACAGGGTCGGTGGATAGGAACCAAAGCTCCTGTCATCCGGACATCGCTGACCTCGCAAAGGCCGCGGCGAATGCTGCGCCCGATGCGCGAGCGTGCCACCGGCGCTCGCAGGCTCGCGGGAACGACGGCAATGTCGATCTCGCCGTCTACCAATGCGTCCGCATCTGGTATCCGACGCGGCGGCGGCGGATCGCCTCGGCGCGTTCCTCGGCGGTATAGGCCGGGGTTTCGGCGGGCAGGTGCCTGCGCACGTCCGCGACCTTGCATTTGACCACCACCGGATCCGGTGCGTCGCTCGGCACCTTCCAGCGCATCTGGATGATGCCCCAGGGATTGTCCGCCTTGTCCAGCCAGTTCTGCACGCCCGGATCCTGCCGGGAGATCACGACGCGCACCTTGCCGTCGCTGTCGATGCGTGCCTGCGCCTCGTTGAGGCTCGACTGGCGATTGGCCCAATCGATGGTGCTGAAGCGGTCGTCGGCGACGAGCAGCGACCAGTAGAGGCAGCGGCGCGGCAGTGCGGTTTCGATCACCAGCGCCTCATCGTCCTCGATCTCATAGGCGCCATCGTAATAGACTTGGTTCGGCATGCCCCCGATGCTTTCGATCTTCTTCGACCGGGTCAGCACGTTGACGCCGTGATGCTCGCGATACCAGCGGGCGAGATCGATATCGAAGCGCACCGAGCCCTCCGCCCATTTCCCGAGATTGGCGATGCGCCGGTCGATCTCGGCGGTGCTGGTCGGCGGTCCCTCGTCGAGCCGCTCGATCGCGATCCGCGCATCCACTTCCTTGATCCAGTCGACCGCGCACTGGCGGAGCAGGAGCCGGACCGTCGTCGGCTGCAGCGGCCACCAGTCGCCGTCATAGCCGGCAGGGCGCTCGGGGCTCAGGATCACGCTGTACGCGCCGCCTTCGCCCAGCGTCAGATCGTCGAGGCTGTGCTGCAGCGGCGCGACCGACGTCGGCCCTTCATGGCCGAGCAGCTCATAGCTGTGCTGGCCGATCTCCACGAAGCGGTTGCTGCCGCGAAAGCCGGAGATGCGATAGGTGCCCTGCGGATCCACCTCGGTCGTGCGGTAGGTATAGTCCGGGCAGGGGCCGCCCATGTTCATCGAGATGTTCCACAAGGCCGTCCAGGTCGGCCGCCGTGGATCGAGCGCGATATGGGCGATATAGCCGTTGGCGACGGCGGACAGCGCCAGCCGGAAGAGATCCCGCCGATCGTCCTCGGACGGGTTGCTCCGCCCCCAGCGATTGATCAGCTGATTGCCGATCGGAGCGATATTCTCCAGCATCGCGTCCCATTCGGGCAGGGTGAGCGGGGCCTGGGTCATCGGGGGAGATCCTTCTAGCTGGCGGTCGCGGTGACGCGTTCGGGATAGAGCTCGGCCAGCACCCTGCGCATGCCGTCGCGCCAGGCGACCTTGCACGGGCCGGTGATGGCGAGCCGGCGGCGATTGTCGGCTGCGGAGCCGCGCGAGGCGCCCGGCACCTCGCGCACCTCGATCCGCGGCTCGATGCCCAGCAAGCCGGCGCCGTAGGCGACGATCTCCTGGATGCTCTCCGTCTCGTCGCCCGCCCAGTTGACGATCGTCGCCGGGACGCTCGCCGCTTCGAGCAGCGGGCCGACATGGGCGAGCATGTCGTCGTCATGGATCGGGCTGTAGGCGCAAGGATCCCAGCGCGTCGTGACCGGCTGTCCCGCCATCAACGCCTGCATCAGGAAGATCGGCAGGCCGCCGCGTGGGCCATAGGACGCGCCCATCCGCGCCAGCGTGACGGGAATGCCGAACTCGCGGGCGCAGAAACGCGCGACCGCCTCCTGCGCGATCTTGGCGACGCTGTAGGTCGGCGACATCGGCAGCATGATGTCGCCGAGCGGATCATCCTCATGGAAGCGGTGCCACGGATCGGGATGCGGTTTGTAGACCGAGGTGGTCGACATGACGAGCGCCGCCTCGACGTTGCGGCAGTGGGACAGCAGGAGGCCGGTGCCTTCCGCGTTGATCCGGATCGCCCGATCATAGTCGTCGCTCTGCACCATCGCGGCGAGATGGAGCAGATGGGTGAAATCGCGCGGCAGATCGGAGAAATCCGGATTCTCGAGATCGATGGCGAGGGTGCGGATGCCCGCTTCCTCCGACTCGCGTCGCGTCGTCGGATCGCTGAAACGGGCGATCCCCCAGACCTCATTCTCCTTCGCGAGGGCGCGCGCCATCGGGAAGGCGATCTGCCCCGCGCAGCCGGTGACCAATATCTTGCGTCCCTTGATCATGCAGGTCCCTCAGCCGGTTATTGTCGAACCTCGACATTCGATGTCGAAGGCCTTGATGTAGAAATCATAGTCGTCGCGGATCGCATCGGCGGAGAGGCCATAGTCCTCCGCTGTATAATGGTGCGCGCCATGGGCGCCGCTCCCATTCTCGACATGCCACCGCTCGAACCGGGCGCGTGTCGCATCGGTGAGATCGAGGCCCAGCCAGGCGTAGACGCGCTCGATCACCGCCATCGGCTGCGCGACGAACTCGCTGTGATGGATGTCCAGGAACCGGTCCTGGCCGATCGCCTCCCGCGCCACGACGGCGCGGCGCATGCCGGTCAGCAGGTGATTGTGGATCTCCCGCCCGATCCGCTTGCGGCCGATCCTCTCCACCACCTCCTTCGGATAGAGCGAGGCGACGAAGCTGGCGTAGGAGGGCACCGATTTCGCCGGATCGCGATGGGTGAAGATGAACCGGATGTCGGGATAGGCGCCCAGCATGTGATCGAGATGGAATTTGTGATGCGGTGCCTTGAACAGCCAGCGGTTGGGCGGCCGGTGCGCCTGCAGCAGGCGGGCGACGCGGGCGTGATAGGCGAAGGTCTCGCGCATGTCGCCGTCGCGCCACCAGGCGTGGTAGCCGAAGACGGGCATCGTCATCTGCTGCGCGCGAAATTCGAGGCCGAGGACCTCGGTATCCTCCATCGTCGCCTCCGGATCCCAGAGATGCATCGCCGCCTGTTCGGGCTGCTCACGCAGCAATCTCTCGACAAAGGCGACATAGGCGATGCGGCGGGGATCCTTCTCCTCGGTCTCCAGCCGCGGCGGAGGGCAGGGATTTTCCTGCTCCCACGGCCGCAGGCAGCGGAACTGCGGATCGCGGGACATGACATTGCCGAGCGCGGAGGTGCCGGTACGCGGCAGGCCGACGATCGAGACCGGGCGATCGATGACGGCATGCTCCGCCTCCGGGTTCGCCTTGAACCAGTCCTCGATCTTCAGCCGATTGGCGAGGCGCCGGCCGATCAGCGCGATCGCCTTTGCCCGGTCCGAGGGCCCATAGGGGACGTCCTTCGCCAGGCTCGCCAGCAGGACCTCCAGCCCTTCCCTGAAGCTCGGGGGGCCGAAATCCTCCAGCCCGGTTTGCGCCCTGGCGTCGGCCAGCAACGCCTCGACCGAGGGATAGTCGCCGCTCATCGATCCCGCTCCGCTGCCCTGCCGCTCAGAATGTGATCCGCGCATCGACGCCATAGGTGCGCGGCTTCTCGAACACCGCACCCGCGAATCCGAGCGAGCCGAAGTCGATGCCGGACGACAGATTATGCTGGTTGGTGAGATTGTCGCCCCAGACGCTCAGTTCCAGCTTGCCGCCGCCGAGCGGAATGTCGTCCAGCGAAAGCCGCGCCTTCAGATTATGATCGGCGGGCGAGCGAATGGCCTCGTTGAACGGGGTCGTGATATCGAGCGCATTGAAGTAGATTTCGGTACGGTAGGAATAATCGATCCTGAGGCGCGCCGTCATGTTGGCCACGGGCCGGGCGTACTCGCCGCCGAGATGGAGCGTCCAGTTCGGCGTATAGATCGGTCGCGCCTTGTCCGCGACGTCGATGACGTCGTTGGTCGTCGGATCGCGGAACAGGAAGGTCTTGTATTTGGTGTCGATATAGCCGGCCGACGCATCGAGGGTGAGCCCGTGGACCGGCATCGCGGTCATCTCCGCCTCGAACCCGCGGAGCTGCACCTTGCCGGCATTGACGATCAGCGAGGTCGCGCCGCCGGACCCGGCCGCGAATTGCTGCACCTGGAGGTCGTCATAGTTGGAGATGTAGCCGGCGAGGTTGAAGCGCAGGCGCCGGTCGAACAGCTCCGATTTGAGGCCGGCTTCGAACACCAGCGCCTTTTCCGGCTTGAACGGGTTGATCACGCTGGTGCGCGGGTTGAGGCCGCCCGAGCGATAGCCGGTCGAGGCGCGGGCATAGGTCAGGATGTCGGGCGTGATCTTGTACGAGGCTGAGACGAGCCAGGAGAAGTTGTCGAACTTCGCCCGCCCGTGCTGCACCGGGTCGACGTCGCCGGCGAGGGTGATCGTCTTCTTGTCCGACGTATAGCGCCCGCCGGCCGTGATCTCGAGCTTGCTGTCGAGCGCGGATGGCAGCCAGCTCAGCTGGCCGAACACGGCCTTTGATTCAGACGTTCCGCGGAATGCCTGCAGCGGCGTGAGATTGAGGCCGGCCATGCCCCCTTCGAGCACGAAAGTGAGCGCTTGCCGATTGTTTTCCGACGCCTTCTCGTGAAAATAATAGAGCCCTCCGAGATAGCGGAAATCGCCGGATGAGCCGAGCGCCTGCAGTTCCTCGCTGAACTGGCGCTGGCGCTGCGGCGAAAGATTGCCCTTGTAGGGGGAGACCGTGCCGATCGACGGATCAAAGGTGACGGGATCGAGGATCACGCCTTGCAGGTCGCCATTGCCGCTGAGGTCCGCGATCGTGTTCTGGAGGAAGCGGCGGTAGCTGGTGATCGACTTGAGGGTCAGCGCGTCGCTCAGCGCATAGGTGAGCGTGAGCGAATGGCCGGAGGTGCGCGAATAGGAATTGAAGCGCCGCTTACCGTCCTGATCGACGAAGCCGGTGCCTGCGGCCGTGCCCAACCGTCCGGGCCCATAGACGAAGGGCGAGCCGCCGAGCGCGGGGGACTGGCTGAAGTAGCGGATGACGTCGGGTGTTGCCGCGACGATCTGGAAGAAAGGCGCGGTACCGTTGCGATAATCGAAGTCGAAATTATAGTTGGCGGTCAGATTGTCCCAATCCGCTTCGACCGAGGCCATCACCGAATTGGCCTCGATCGAGCCGAAATCCTTGGATTTCGAAGTCAGGACATTATCGACATAACCGTCATTCTGCCGATGTTGCGCGCTGATCGAAGCCTTGATGTTGCTGCCGCCGATATAGCCGGTATCGACCCGCCCGCGCAGGTACCAATCGTCGTAGCGGCCGTAGCCGGCCTTGACCTCGGCATGGAAGTCGTTGCTCGGCTTGCGCGAGGTGAGGACGAGCGCGCCGCCGATCGTGTTGCGTCCGAACAATGTGCCCTGGGGCCCGCGCAGCACCTCGACCCGCTCGAGCGAGACGAGATCGAACAGCGCGCCCGAGGCCCGCGCGATATAGACGCCGTCCAGATAGACGCCGACCGCCTGCTCGGACACGGAGGAGGGTTCCTGATTTCCCATACCGCGGATGAAGATCGCGGCGCCGGACTGGCTGTTGGGCGTCGGCAGGACGGTGAGGCTGGGCGCGAACTGCGGGATCGACGCCGCATCGACGACGTTCTGGCGCTCCAGGAACGCGCCGCTCAGCGCGGTGACGGCGACCGGCACCTTCTGCAGCGATTCCGACGTGCGGCGTGCGGTGACGACGATATCCTGCAGGCCGGAGGACTGGGGCGTCTGCGCCGCATCTGATGATGCGCGACGGCCGGTCGCATCCTGGGCATGGGCGGCCGTTGCGAGCGAGAGCATGGCCGCGCCCGCAAGCAAATTCAATCTGCGCTGCATAATATCCCCTCCAGCCCGGTCGTTGTTCGTGCTGGGCGGGGACGACGAGGCACGCGGTGCATGTGCGACCATCCGTCGCGGTTGATTGTCACGAAGAACAGACGCGGCCAGCGTGCAGCCGATGCCTTCATCCCACGTGCCCACCCGTGATGGGCGGCATCTATGATCTGGCGCTCCTTTGTCGTCTAATGCATATTGAAGCCGGTTATCATAACTTAGGATTATGATCTTGGACCTCGTCCGGCTCCAGCACATCGTCGCTGTCGCACGCACCTCCAGCTTTTCCCGGGCGGCGAAAGAGGCCTGCATCACCCAGCCGGCGCTCAGCCGCAGCATCGCCGCCTTCGAGGCGCGCTATGGCGTGCGGCTGTTCGAGCGCGGGCGCGGCGGCACCGTATCGACCGCGGCCGGGCGCATGGTCGTGGCGCGGGCGCGCGAAATACTCGCGGCCACGCGTGAGCTGGAGGAAGCGCTCGGCGCGCACGCCGGCGGCAGCGCAGGCGAGGTGATGCTGGGCCTGGGCCCGCTGGTCGCCAGCCTGATCCTGCCCGATCTCGCCCGGCGGATGCTGGCGATCCGGCCCAAGCTGAAGCTGCGCACCGTGATCAAGCCCAACGCGGCGCTGCTCGCGGAGGAGAATCTGGAGCTGCTGCTGGCCAGCCCCAGCCAGCCGGAGGCGCTGATTGATTTCGACGTGCGCACCATCGCCCAGCTGCGCCTGGCGATCGTTGTGCGCGGCGACCACCCGCTGGTCGACCGGGGCGCGATATCCACCGCGGAGCTCGCCGAGTGGCCAGCGGCAGGCCAGATGTCGGCGGTCGCCAGCACCGGTGCCGAGGCCGGCCTGTTCGCCTGCGAAAATTATCATGTCCTGCGCGAGGTGATCGCATCGAGCGATTGCTACTGGTGCACCTCACCGGCCTTCCTTGCCGACGAGCTGGCGGATGGGCGGCTCCGGACGCTGAACGTGGTCGACTATCCGATCCGCGAGCTGGAGATCGCGGTCATGCGCCGGCGCAACCGCACGCCTTCCGCCGCGGCGCTGGCCGTGGAGGAAGAAGCGACGCGGCTGCTCAAGAGCTTCGGTACAGATCAGTAAACGGCCGGCCCTTCCATTCCCCCGGATTATAAGCGCCGGCTTCCATATGCATTAGACGGCAGCGGCCTTGGCCCTATGATCGCCGACATCGACGTGCCCGGACCCAGGCCGTTCGGCGCGTCCCAACGCTTTTGGCGAGCGGGATCATGGCACATACTCTTCCTTCGGCAGATGCGCATATGGCTGCTCTCGCGCCAGCCGCTCCTGACGTGCCGCTGCGCTGGCAGATCGGCGAGGTCGCGGTCACGCGCATCGCCGAGAGCTGCAGCGCGTTTCCCGCCGCGATGTTGCTCGCCCAATCGACGCCGGAGCGAATCGCGCCGCATCTCCGATGGCTGCAGCCCCATTTCGTCGACGCCGCCGGCAACCTGCTGATCTCCGTGCACGGCCTGCTGGTCGTGAGCCAGGGCATCCGGATCATGATCGACACCTGCGTCGGCCCGCACGCGCTTGCGGAGCATGGCCAGGTGGCGACCGACGCGTTCCTCGAAAATCTCGAAGCGGCCGGGCTTCGTCCAGACGACATCGATATCGTGTTGTGCACCCATATGCATTTCGATCATGTGGGCTGGAACACGACGAAGAAGGACGGGCGCTGGGTGCCGACCTTCCCCAATGCGCGTTACCTCTTCTCGCGCGCGGAATGGGATCATTGGCAAGGCGCGCAGGAACGCGGCTATGCGATGACGCTGGACGAATGCATCCAGCCGATCATCGACGCGGGCCTCGCGGATCTGGTCGAGATGGATCATACGATCACCGACGAGGTGCGGCTGGTGCCGACGGCGGGGCATTCGCCGGGCCATGTCGCCGTCGCGATCGCGTCAGGGGGGCAAAAGGCGTTCATCACCGGCGACATCATCTTCCATCCCGTCCAGTGGGCCGAGATCGAATGGGGTTCGGACGCCGATTTCGACAAGGAACGGGCGCTCGCCGTGCGTCGGCAGGTGCGCGAGGATTATGGATCCGAGGAATATCTGATCATCGGCACCCATTTCGCTCCGCCGACCGCGGGGCATGTGATGCGCGGGGAGGATGGCTGGTGGTTCCGTGCGGCAACGGCCGGCGACAGCTGAGCGTGGTGTTCGAGCGATCAATCAACCCCCCGGTCATCCTAAGTAGGGGCTGAGCCGGGCGAAGGTGAGCAGGTGAACATGCCCCCGGCATGTTTCAGCCTCGTCCGGGGACGAGGCGGCCTGCATCACTATCGAAGGACGTGCGCTGCAGCCGATCCTTCGATACCCCATTTCGACTTCGCCCCATGCCTGCCCTGAGCGCCTGCCTTGGCAGGCAGTCGAAGGGGCTACTTGGGATGAGCGGGGCCCAGCCAGCGCGCGATGCTCCGTTAGAAAAGCGCGGAAGGAGGGCGGACATGTACGATCTCGTCATCATGAACGGCATGGTGATCGATGGCTCCGGCCTGTCGCGGCAGCGGGCGGACGTCGCGATCAAGGACGGTCGCATCGTCGGCGCCGGCCGTTTCGACAAAGTGGAGGCGCGCCGGATCATCGATGCGGACGGCCACATCGTCGCACCCGGCATCGTCGATCCGCACACCCATTATGATCCGCAACTGACGTTCGAGCCCTATGCGACGTCATCCTGCTTTCACGGCGTGACGAGCGTGGTGACGGGCAATTGCGGCTTCGCGCTGGCACCGACCAAGGCGGCGGACCGGCGCTACATGAGCTCGATCTTCACCCGTGTCGAGGAGATCGGGGCGAAGACGATGGCCGCTATCTCCTGGGATTTCGAGAGCTTCCCCGAGCTGCTCGCGGCGCGCACCGGCAAGCTCGGCGTCAATGCGGCCTTCTATGCCGGGCATTCCAACATCCGCCGCTGGGTGATGGGCGAGGCCTGCACCGAACGCGAGGCGAGCGAGGCGGAGATCGACGCGATGTGCGCGATCGTCCGCGAGGCGATGGCCGCCGGCGCGGCGGGGGTCTCCTCCTCCCATTCGCCGACCGATCTCGACATGGAGGACCGCCCGGTTCCCAGCCGCCTCTCGTCGCGCGGGGAGCTGATGGCGCTGGCCCGCGAGGTCGGCCGCTTCAACCGCGGGACCTTCGCCTATCTGCCGCTCAGCGCGATCGGCGGGCTGACCAAGGAGGATGGCGAGCTGCTGATCGACCTTTCGCTCGAAAGCCGGCGGCCCGTCATCATCCAGGGGCTGGGCGCGCGCAGCAAGGTGGAAGCCCCCACCGCCACCTGGCCGGAGTCCGAGAAATATCTCGAACATTGCCGCCGCCGGGGTGCCGCGGTCTATTCGCTGCTCATCTCGCGGCCGTTCAACCGGCCCTTCTCGCTGGCGCGCACGACGAGCCTGTATGAGGGCGTTCCCGCCTTCCATCGCCTGTTCAAGACGGCCGACATTGCCGAGCGGATCGCGATGCTGCGCGATCCGGCCTACCGGGACGAAATCCGTCATGCCGTCGAGAACCCGAACCGCGATCCCGAAAAAGGATCGAACACGCCGCCTCCGGCGTTCGCCATGGTGAGCGTCGGCAAGGTCGTGCGAGCCGAGAACGCCCCGCTGGAAGGCCGCCGGCTGAGCCAGCTGGCGGAGGAGCGCGGCGTCGCGCCGATGGATGTCATGGTGGAGCTTGCGCTCTCCGAGGATCTCCAGACCGAGTTCATCTGGAACACCGAAAGCGACGAATGGCGCGAGGGCACGTTTCTGGCCTCGCGGCATCCGCAAATGATCATCGGCACGTCCGACGGCGGGGCCCATCTCGGCCGCGACGACAATGCCGAGTTCTCCTCCTATTTCTTCCAGAAGTGGGTTCGCGAATGGGGCAGGTGGACGCTGGAGGAGGCGGTGCGCGAGCTCACCCTTTTCCCGGCCAAGCTGCTCGGCTTCCACGACCGCGGCCTGATCGCCGAGGGCTATGCCGCCGATCTGATGATCTTCGATCCCGATACGATCGGTCCCGACCGCAAGGAGATCACCCATGACTTCCCGGGCGGCGATCCGCGCTGGTCGAGCCGGCCGAAGGGCATCAAGGCGACGATCGTGAACGGCGTACCGATCGTGTTCGACGGACAGCTCGTGGACGATTGCGGTCTGCCGGGCCAGATTCTCCGCCCGGGCGTGTCGCGGTGAGAGGACGGGTGGCACGGCCGGGCTTCGCCTATCCGGAAAGCCCGACCGGATCGTTGTTCGTTGTGCGCGCGCGCTTTAGTGCATCAAGCCATGAACCCAACCGGCTCATCCCGAGTAGCCCCCTTCGGGAGAGGAGCTAATGTCGATAAGGGAGAGAGAGGGCGCCCGTGACGGCATCCGTCCTGCTGGATCATCCGCTGGTGTGCGAGCTCCTGTCCGCCGGGCTGCGGAAGGAGACGGTGTCGGAGGACGCACGCCTCGTTTGGCACATCTGGGGCGACGGCCCGCCGCTGATGCTGCTGCACGGCTCGCACGGCGGGTGGATGCACTGGATCCGGAATATCGGCGCGCTCGCCGCGCGATGGACCGTCTTCGTGCCCGACCTTCCCGGCTTCGGCGAATCCGATCCGCCTGCCGACCTCGAGAGCCCGGCAGCGCATGCGCGGCTGATCGCACGGGGTTATGCCCAGCTTGGCATAGCGGACGCGACGATCGACGTCGTCGGCTTCTCGCTCGGCGCCCTGCTCGGCTGCTGGCTGTCGCTGGAGCCCGGCGTGACCGTGCGGCGGCTGATCCTGGCCGATGCCGGCGGGCTCGGCACGCCGCTGCGTTCGGCGCAGTTCCAGGGTGCCAAGGGCGTGAAGGGCGAGGCGCTGCGCGAGGTGAACCGCGTCAATCTGGGCGCTATGATGCTGCATGATCCGGCGAGCATCGACGATCTGGCGATCGACATCGCCATGGCTTATGCGACCCGGGTGCGCACGCGCGTGCAGTTCCACGTCATCCCGGACAAGCTGCTTCCGATCGTGTCGCGCGTGCGCGCGCCGATCGACCTGATCTGGGGCGAGCATGATTTTCCCCATCCCGATCCCGAGCGGAACGCCGCAGCGGTTCGCGCCGTCCAGCCCGAGGCCGCATTGCGGGTGGTGGAGGACGCCGGTCATTGGTCGATGTATGAGCGGCCTGAGCGATTCAACGCTGCGCTGATCGACCTTCTGACGCGACCGCCGCGCCCGGCCCTACCAGGGCAGGGCTGATGGCGGCGCCCGTGCTGGGGCTCGATCACCTCTCCGTGCTCGGCATGCCGCCGGCCGCGTTCGTCTCGCTCGCCGCGGCCGCCGGCTTCGACGAGGTCAGCCTCTTCGCCCATCGGCTCGACATCAACCCTTTCGGCTATCCCGACTGGTCGCTGGTCGCGGACAAGGACCTGCGCAGGGATGTGCGCATCGCGCTGGACGATCGCGGCATGGAGCTGGCGCTGGGAGAAGGGTGCACCATTCTTCCCGGCAGCGACGTGGGCCGGCATGAGCCGGTGCTGGACATGTTCGCCGAGCTCGGCGCGCGCCGCATCAACATCGTGTCGTTCGAGAATGATGTTGCCCGGGACTTCGACCAGAGCTGCAAACTGGCCGAGCTTGCAACAGCGCGCGGGCTGAAGCTCTGCGCCGAATTTTCCGCCCGGCCCGGCCGCTCCGGCTTCGCGGAATTCATGCGCCGTGCCGCGGACATGCCGGGCGGCGGCGTCGGGGTTCTTATCGACGCGATGCATTTCTTCCGGGCGGGAACGGCCGTCGCCGCGCTGACGGCCGTCGATCCGTCGCGTATCGTCCATCTCCAGCTCTGCGACATCGGTCTCGACGCCGTGCGCGACTATATGGAGGCGGCGATGCACGAGCGGCTCGTGCCCGGCGACGGCTCGCTCGCTCTCGAAGCCCTGGTCGGCGCGCTGCCGGCCGATCTTCCGATCTCGCTCGAACTTCCGCAGAAGCGCCTCACGCTCTCCGGCGTCGGGCAGGCTGAACGGCTGATGCGCGCCGCTGCCGTCAGCCGCGCCCTGATCGGCCGGGCCAGGGCCAGGCGATGAATCCGTGCGACCTGGCCGAATGGGCCGGTGGCTCCTTGCAGGCGGGCAACGTTGGCGACATGTTTCGTTCAGCCCCAATTGGCCAGGAGGTCGACCCTATCGGGAGGGAGGTTCCTATGATCGTCGATCGCCGGCTCTACCGAGCGGCTATCGCTCTTGCGGCGGTACTTTCGGCGGCGGCGGCCGGAGCCGCGGCCACGCCCGCCCCGCAGCCGCGGGACGATTCCAGCCTCGCGGCCCATCACTGGGACCTTGTGGAATGGAGCGCCGGGCAGGCTCCCCAGGGCAGGCCGCTTCGCCTCGATTTTGACGCCGAGCGAGGCAGCTTCTCCGCCGATACGCTGTGCAACCGGATCGGCGGAGCCTATCGGATCAAGGGGAGATCGCTCCGTCTCGGCAACGGCAAGGGGCAGTTCGCGAGCACTCTCATGGCATGCCCGGAGCCGGCGATGACGTTCGGGCGCGCCTATGCCGCGAGCCTTGCCGCCGTCCGGACCTGGCGGATCGAAGGGGATCGACTTGTCCTCCGTAACGCCAAGGGCGAGACGCTGGCCTATCGCGCGGCGCACAAGCCGGCGGCCGATGCGCCGCGCAAGTTCGTCCATGTTTCCGCCGAGACGAAGCCTTGCAATGGCGTTGGTCCCTCGACCTGCCTGCAGGTCCGCGAGAAGGAGAGCGATCCCTGGCAGCTTCATCATGGCGACATCGTCGGCTTCGATCCGCAGCCGGGCATCGAGTACCGGCTTCGGATCATCGAGGAAAAGGTGGCCAATCCGCCCGCCGACGGTTCCTCCATCCGCTGGACGCTGGATCAGGTGATCGAGCAGCGGGTCGTGAACCGATAGGACGCGGGCAGGGGCGTAACGCATCCGATTGCGAAGGATGCGCTTATCCAGGAAGCCCCTCTGTGTCGGTGCTTTCGGCGGCGCCAACGCGGAATCGTCAGGAACGCCCGATTCTCAGGGCATTCCAGCGCTCTGTGGACGAGGACGGACGAGATTGGAAAAAAAACCGATCATGGTCCATCGATCATGGTCCGATGGTAGCGGAGGAGCCTATCGCACTATTGCCCTAATGCATTGTTTAATATGGATGTTTTCAAGAAGAGTGCGCGGAGTACCATGGATGATACCATGGATATATTTTCTACCTCTGGATGGGGGCTCACGCGGCCATCGGCCATGGTATGATCTCATGCCATGTTCGAGGAACTTTCGATTGCCTGCGTCGGCGCCCGCCACCCGACCCGCCCCGGCACTGTGACGGTCCCTCACCCAAAGGCGGACATGTCGATCGGGACGATCCGAAGTATCGAGCGGCAAAGCGGTGTACCCCTCCTTTGAGGGGTACACACACCTACACACAAACGCTTGACCGCCCGACCTAATGTGTATAGATAAGTATCAACACCGATCAGGAGCAACCGCAATGGCCATCGTTTTCTACCCCGCGATCGTCGAGCGCGCCGCTGAGGGCTATAGCGTTTTCTTCCCCGATCTCCCCGGCTGCACCTCCGCCGGCGCCACGCTGCAGGAAGCGGCGATCAACGCAGAAGAGGCTCTCCACGGCCATGTCCTCGTTACCGCGCAACACGGCGAGGCGCTGCCCGCACCGTCCGATCTGGACGCGCTGCAGATCGACGGTGATGTGGACGAAGCGGCCCGGATCCTCGTTCGGGTTGAGATGCCCGGCAAGGCCGTGCGGCTGAACATCACCCTCGATGAAGGATTGGTGGCCGCGATCGACCGCGTCGCGGCCAACCGCTCGGGCTTTCTCGCCGACGCTGCACGGGCCGCGTTGGCGGCTCGCTGACCCCGAGACATGACCGACCGCGAACTATGGGCGGTCGCCAACCATGTCCTCGCCAGAGACGGGGAAGAAGGCGGCCGACGCTTCATCGCCGAGCGGATCGGCGAGCTCGTGTTGAAAGGCGATATGGACGGCGTCGGCGTCTGGAAGCTGATCGCCGTCCGTTTCGATGAACTCGCCGGCGGCGAGCGCGGGCGGCACTAAGCCGCGAGCGCCCCCTTGAGCGCCTGCAGCTGCCCGTCGAGCGCCAGCACGTCGCCGTGGACCTTCACGATCTGCGCCTCGATCGCGGCGGCGTCATCGCTGGCGAGCGCGCCCTTGATGGTCTCGTAATTCTCGACCAGCTGCGGGACGAGCGTGGAAAGCTGCGCGGCGAGCGCGGTGGCCGTCGCCAGCATGTCGAGGACTTCCTGCTGGGTCATGTCAGTCCTCCCTGGTGAGGCCGAGCGCGGAGATCTGCGCCAGCAGGTTGGTAAGATTGGCGACCGCGGCGGCCTCGTCGATCGAGGCGCCGGCCTGCTGCGCGGCGACCGCCGCCGCCTCGTAGCGCGCGCCCTCGTGCAGCAGGTCGATCGCGGACGTGCAGGCGGCGACCGGCGCGGCCGGCACCTGGCACGCCGCGAGCGTGGTCTGCTGCGCGCTCTTGAGCGCCACCTGCGCGGTCAGCAGCGCCTTGTCCGCGTTGAGGCGCACGGTGCCGGCGGTGGCGCAGCCGGCGAGCGCCAGGGCGGCGCCGAGGATGGCGAGCCGCTTCATTTCGGCGCCCCGATCGCGTGCGTCGAGCCGATGCGGAAGATCACCGTCACGATGCTGACGATCGCCATGATCGCGGTGACGACCTGCTCCTGGTCGAGGCCCTCGGGCAGCAGCTTGAGCCCGCCGAGGACGGCGAAGATGGCGGCGACGATATTGAGCCAGATCGTGCGGCTCTGCCACCATGCCTTGGTATCGATCATGTTCAACTCCATGGGGAAACAGCCCGCGCCGCCGGCTCGGCGTCGGGCGAGAGGATCCGGTGATGCCGGGGAAAATCAGGCGGGCAGGGCGACCCTGTTCTTGATCCAGCCGTTGATGAACGCGCGCTGCGACGGATCGCGTTCGGCCAGCTCGGCGTACCGCTCGCCCTGAAAGCAGTTGAGCAGCTTCAGGAGGTTGCTCTCGCCGTCCCTCGGCCGGTTCTTGAGATACGCCGCGAGCGTCGTCAGCGTCGCGCCGCCGGGTGAGAGCAGCCCGTCGATCTTGAGGCTGCTGCCGCTGAGCACGTTGAGGGCACGCTGAAGCATCTGCACCGCTACGGCCGTTCCCATGTTCACGCCCGTGTCGAAAAGCTCGCCAGCGATCTTGGGGGAGAGCAGTTCCACCGCGTCGAAATGCGGCCTGGTCCAATACTGGGCCTTGTAGATCGCGGCAGCGATCGACAGAGGCATCTCCTTCATCACGCCGAAATACCCGTTCGCGCGGGCCGTGGCCCGGGTGATGCCGAAATTCGTCTCGCCGCCGCGATCGGCGGGATTGTTCACATAGCCGCCCTCGACCTTGAGGAGGTCGGAAATCAGGCTGTCGATGTCCTTCATACGTCCTCCTCGTCGATCTGCCGCGGCGCCACGCGCGGTGCGTCGAGCGGTCTTGGCGCGAGACCGCGGGTCGTCTGCCCGATCGTGTCCACCGTCGCCTTGCTGATCACCATCTGCGTCCCGCCGACGATCGCGGCGCAGACGTTGGCGAGCTCGTGCGCCGCCAGGCGCACGGCTCGGATCGCGGCGATGCGCTCGCGGGTCATCGGCGCTGGCTCTGCTCGAGGTGCTGAATGGTTACGGTGAGGGCGGAGAGCGCCGCCGCCAGGGCCTTGTCGCTCTCCGTCCGCTCCTTTTCCGCTGCGCGGCGATCGAGCCGATCCCAGATGATGACGATGCCGAGCAGTCCGGGCGTGCCGAATTGCGCGAGCATGCCAAGAAGATCGGGGGTCATGCCCTTGCCTCTTTGTCCATGGATGCGCCCCCTGTTGTGGTGTCGTTCGATGAGGGTACGGCTGGCCGCTCAGGCGTCGCTGTCGCCATCCGGCTGGATCACGCAATCCGAATAATCAGAGGCCAGCGGGAAGCGCACCGCCTCGCCAGTCTCGGGATCGCGGATCACAGATGTTGGATGCGCCACCGATTCGACCGGGCAGACGATCACGGCCTCGGCCGGCAGCACGTCGCCCACGTTCAGCGCGCGGCCAGCGACAGGCTCGGCCACATAATCGTCCATCGGTTCCGCGAGCGGCCAAGCACGTTCGCCGAGATCGAACGCGCCGCTCCAAATGAGGATGGTGCGAATGACCCGATCGGCCTTGGTCGCGAACACATAGGGCTCGTAGGTCCGCTCGGGCGGAGCGTCGAAAACGGCCG
>Ga0180222_1000482_pt1 | contig 57653 bp, 58 predicted proteins | sample eDN5th37CKraftOP_FD_151336 | JGI IMG/M metagenome (GOLD analysis project Ga0180222, IMG submission 151336) | Enriched Organic Plus compost microbial communities from Emeryville, California, USA - eDNA 5th pass 37_C Kraft OP (version 2) (version 2) ...
TCCGAGTCCGCGCGCTTCGTCCCGGCGTTCACGTCCCACGGCATGCCCGGCGACTATGGGGGAAGCTGGCTGTGGACGCAGATCCTGGGCACGGCCAAGGCGCGCCAGCTCTATCTCCTCGAAGAGCCGCGTGACGCCGCGCAGGCGCTGGCATTCGGGCTGATCGACCGGATTTACGAGGATGCGGAGCTGCGCGCGGAAACGGTGGCGCTGGCGACGCGCCTCGCCATGCTTCCGCCCACCGGCCTCGCTTATGCCAAGGACAATCTCAACGCGGCGCCGAACGAGGATTTCGGCCGGTCGCTCGATCGGGAGTCGCTCAACATGATGCTGGCGCGCAACGCGCTGATCGAGGCGCGCAAGGCGCGGGAGGCAGGGTCATGAGCCAGGCGCTCACCATCCCGCACTGCGCCGAGGCCGCCGCCGCGCGCTGGCCCGACGCGGTGGCGGTGATCGATGGTGAGGCGCGGCTGAGCTTCGCCGAGCTCCGCGAGCGGATGATCGAGGCCGCCGCCGCCTATGTTGCAGCCGGACTGCGGCCGGGCGACCGCGTCGCGATCTGGGCGCAGAACAGCCTCGACTGGATCGTCGCCTGCCTGGGGCTGCAGGCAGCGGGCGGGGTGCTGATCCCGCTCAACACCCGCTTCAAGGGCAACGAGGCGCAGTTCATCCTCGGCCGCGCCCGCGCGACGATGGCGATCGTCGCCGACGAATTCCTCGGCACACGCTATGCCGACATCCTCGCCGAAGCCGAGATCCCCACTGTCCGCCGCGTCGTGCGCCTCGGCGTGGACGCGCCTGACGGCTGGGCGGCCTTTCTCGCGGGCGCCGATGCGGCCGCACGGACCGAGGCGGAGCGCCGGCTCGCCGCGCTCGACGAGCATGACCTTGCCGACATCATGTTCACCAGCGGCACCACCGGCGATCCCAAGGGCGCGATGGCGACGCACGGCCAGGCGGTGCGCACCGCCTATCTCTGGTCGAAAGCCACCACGATCGGCCCCGGCGACCGTTTTCTGATCCTCTATCCCTTCTTCCACTGCGCCGGTTACAAGGCGGGCTGGCTCGTCAACCTCGCGATCGGAGCGACGACCTTGCCGGAGCCGACGCTCGATGTCGATCGGTTGCTCGATCGGGTGGAGCGCGAGAAGGTGACGTTCCTGCCCGGCCCGCCCACCCTGTTCCAGACGCTGCTGGCCATGCCGCAGCGCCGGCCCGAGGCGCTGGCATCGGTGCGCGTCTCGATCACCGGCGCGAGCGCGGTCGCGCCTTCGCTGATCGAGGCGATGCGCCGCGAGCTGGGCATTCCCGTGGTGCTCACCGGCTATGGCCTCACCGAGACCTGCGGCACCGTGACCATGACCTCGCCGAGCGATCCGCCCGAGATCGTCACCGTCTCCTGCGGCCGGGCGATCGAGGGCATCGAGGTGATCTGTGCGGACGCCGAGGGCACACCGCTGCCGCCCGGCGAGGCGGGCGAGGTGCTGGTGCGCGGCATGAACGTGATGCTCGGCTATCTCGACGATCCCGCGGCCACGGCTGAGGCGATCGACCAGCAAGGCTGGCTGCATACCGGCGACATCGGCGTGCTCGACGAGGCTGGCTATCTGCGCATCACCGATCGCAAGAAGGACGTGTTCATCGTCGGCGGCTTCAACTGCTATCCGGCCGAGATCGAGAAGATGCTGCTCGCCCACCCGGCGATCCAGCAGGTCGCCGTCACCGGCATTCCCGATGAGCGGATGGGCGAGGTGGGCAAGGCCTTTGTCGTGCTCAAGCCCGGCGCGGTGCTCGACGAGGCGGCGCTGATCGCCTGGAGCCGCGAGCGCATGGCGAACTTCAAGGTGCCGCGTGCCGTCGCGTTCCTCGATGCGCTGCCGATGAACGCCACCGGCAAGGTCCAGAAGTTCAAGCTGGCCGGCGCGTGAGCGACACGCCCTCCTCCCCGGGCGCCTTTCGCGGCCCGCCGCCCGATTTCGCGCCGCTCCACCCGCCGGGGCGGTTCGTGAACCGCGCCGGCCGCTTCTACGTCCGGACCGAGCCCGACGGCGCGCGCACGGTCGGCTGCCGGATCGGCGAGGACCAGGCGAACAGCGAGAATTTCGCCCATGGCGGTTTCCTGCTCGCCTTCGCCGATTTCGCGCTGAGCTATATCGTCAAGGGCGTCACGCTGAACCTGACCGCGGACTTCATCCGCGGCGCCCGCGTCGGCGACTGGATCCAGGCGACGATCGTCGAGCGCAAGCGCTCCTCCTCGCTGATCTTCGCGGACGCCATCATCCGGACCGACCGGCACGAGCTGATGCGTGTCGGCGGTCTCTTCCGGCCCTTCGAGAAGAAAGCATGACCGACGAGGAATTCCGCGCCGAGGTGCGCGCCTTCATCGCTGCCCACCTGCCGCCGGAGATGGCCCGGCGCACGCTGCTCGGCTACCATCCGCACAAGCCCGACGTGCTCTACTGGACGGCGAAGCTCGAGGCGCGTGGCTGGTCCGTGCCCAACTGGCCGGTGGAATATGGCGGGCCGGGCTGGACGGTGACGCAGCGCCACATCTTCGAGGAGGAAAGCTTCCTCGCCGGCTGTCCCGCACTCAGCCCGCAGGGGCTGACGCTCGTCGGCCCGATCATCTACACCTATGGCAGCCAGGCGCAGAAGGACCGATTCCTGCCCGGTATCCGCAGCGGCGCCGAATTCTGGGCGCAAGGCTTCTCCGAGCCCAATGCGGGATCCGACCTCGCCTCGCTCCAGACGCGCGCGGTGCGCGACGGCGACGATTATGTCGTCAACGGGCAGAAGATCTGGACGTCCGAGGCGCATTATTCGGAATGGCTGTTCCTGCTGGTCCGCACCGCGCAGACGCCGAGGCCCCAGGCCGGCATCTCCTTCCTGCTGGTCGATCTCGCGACGCCCGGCATCACCATCCGGCCGATCGTCTCGATCGACGGCGGGCACGTGCTCAACGAGGTGTTCCTCGAGGATGTGCGCGTGCCGGTCGCCAACCGGATCGGCGAGGAGAATATGGGATGGACCTATGCCAAGGAGCTGCTCGGCGCCGAGCGGACCTTCTCGGCGGAGGTGCCGCGCTGCAAGGGGCTGCTCGCGCGGCTGCGCCGCATCGCCGCCGAGACGCCGGCGCGGGGCCGGCCGCTGCTCGACGATCCGCATTTCGCGCGCCGCCTCGCCCAGCTCGAGATCGAGCTGCTCGCGCACGAGACCACCTTGTGGCGGGTCGTGGCGGAGGAGGAGGCCGGCGTCGCCGGCGCGGTGCCGACCTCGTCGATTCTCAAGGTGCGCGGCACCGAGCTCGTCCAGCAGATCGGCGCGCTCGCGGTGGAGGCGCTCGGCGACGATGCGCTGCCGGCCTATCCCGAGCGCGACTATCTGCTCGCCACCCCGGCGGACGCGCCGGGCAGCCCGGTCGCCCCCGGCGTCACGGCCGATTTCTTCTATCGGCGCTCGGCGTCGATCTATGGCGGGACCAACGAAGTGCAGCGCAACATCATCGCCGCGCAGCTGCTGCGGGGCTGACCGGCATGGCGATCCGTTTCCTTCCGACCGAGGAGCAGCGCATGATCCGCGACAGCGCGCGCCGCTGGGTGGATCAGGATCATGTGGCCGATGGCGATGGCGAGGCGCATTGGGCGCATTTCGCGGGGATGGGCTGGCTGATGGCCGCCCTGCCGGAGGAGGCCGGCGGCCTCGGCGGCGATGCCTATGATGCCGCGATCCTCGCCGAGGAGTTGGGCCGGGGGCTGGTCCGGGCACCGTTCGTCGAGGTGGCGGTGGTCGCGGCGCAGGCGTTGCTCGCGGTGGCGCCGGACCGGGTGGGGGCGATCGCGGCGGGAGCGGCGCGGCCGATCCTCGCCCATGACGAGGCGGAGGCGCGGGGCGATCCGGCCTGGGTCGTGACGCGCGCGGTGCGGCAGGACGGCGGCTGGCGGCTCTCCGGCTGCAAGACCGGCCTCGTCGGCGCGCCGCTCGCGGATCGGCTGCTCGTCTCGGCGATGATCGAGGGCGAGGGGGTGGCGCTGTTCGATCTGGCGGCGGCCGGGGCGCCGCTCAGGGCCTACCGCACCATCGACGATCGCCCGGCGGCGGAGCTGCTGCTCGCCGACACGCCCGCGACGCTGCTTGCCGGGCCGGACCGGGCGTCGGCAGCGATCTTCGCCGCCCATGATCACGCGCTGGTGCTGGAGAGCGCCGAGGCGGTCGGCACGATGCAGGCCGCGCTCGATCTCACCCGCGACTATCTGCTGACCCGCCGGCAATATGGCCAGCCTATCGGCGACTTCCAGGCGCTGCGCCATCGCCTCGCAGATATGTTCATCGAGCTGGAGCAGGCCCGCTCGATCGTGCTGCGCGGGTTGGAGGCGCTGGTCGCTTCCGATCGCGCCGAGCGGGCGCGGATCGCCGCAGCCACCCGCGCCCGCGTCGCCCAGGCCGGCCGCTTCGTCGGCGCGCAGGGCATCCAGCTCCACGGCGGCATCGGCGTCACCGAGGAATATCCGGTCGGTCACTATTTCAAGCGGCTCATCGCTTTCGAGACGCGTCATGGTACTGCTGCAGCACAGGTGCAGCGATTCGCGGAGCTGGGCCGCATGGAATGATACGCGAAGAGGAGAGAGGCCAGCCATGATGACGCTGCAGGAGGTTTCGGACCGGCTCGAGCTGGAAAAGCTCACCCACGATTATGCGCACGCCATCGACACCCGCGATTTCGATCTCCTCAACGATGTGTTCACGCCGGACGCCTATGTCGACTATAGCGTGTTCGGCGGCCCCGCCGGCGATTTCCCCTATGTGCGGGACTGGCTGAAGACAGGGATGAACGCCTTCGGCCAATCGCACCACATGGTCGCCAACCACCGCTTCGTGATCGAGGGCGATCGCGCTACCGGCCGGGTGATGTGCTTCAACCCGATGGAAGGGCCGGCCGAGGTGGGCGGCGGCCGCCCGGTGATGGTCTTCGGCCTCTTCTACATCGACGAATATGTGCGCACGCCCGCCGGCTGGCGCATCAAATCGCGCGTCGAGGAGAAGACCTATACCCAGAACATCCCGCAGGGCGTGCTGCCGGAGTGATCCGGCTAGGCGGGAGCATTGGCGACGACAGGGAAGCCGTCCGGACGGGGGACGCGTCCGGACAGCGAAGAAGGGACCGGTCCCGAGGAGAAGAGTGATGGCGCATGAAGGCAGCAAGGCGATGTCGCCGCTGATGGGGCTGGGAATCCTCCTGGCCGTCATCGTCGTGGTCGCGGCCTATATCGGGCTCAACATGGCGCTCGGCATCGCCGAGGGCTGGGCCGGGTTCCTGTTCCTGCTCTGCTGGTCGATGATCGAGAAAGGCAGCCTCGATCGCTTCGCGCACGCGCTGGTCGGCGCGCTGGTCGGCGCGGGCACGGCGGCGCTGTTCAAGCTCGGGCCGGAGATGTGGGGCCAGGCCGGCATGATCGCCTTTCTCGGCGTCGTGCTGCTGCTGGTCTATGCGATCATCATGGGTTGGGCGCCGATCGCGGTGAACACCACCACGATGATTTACCTCACGGTCGGCACCATCCCTTATCTGCACGAGGGCGTGAACGTCGTCGGCATGTTCCTCGGCATTGCGAGCGGCGCCCTGTTCTTCGGCGCGCTCGGCCTCGTCGGCGCGCAGATCGGCAAGCGTCGGGCCAGGGCGGCCGCACCCGAAGCGGTGAGCGTTTGACCGGCTCGCACAATCCGGCGCGCTAGGCGTGCAGCGGTCCGCGCGGCACGCTGCCGCGCGGAGAGGAAGAGGGGCCGGCGATGCGGGATGATCTGAAGGCGAAATACGGCCCGTGGGCGCTGATCGCGGGCGGATCGGAAGGCATTGGCGAGATGTTCGCGCGTCTTCTCGCCGCCGCCGGCATCAACCTCGTGCTCGTCGCGCGCCGGGCCGAGCCCTTGCAGGCGCTCGCGGCGAGCCTGCCGGTCGAGACGCGGATCGTCTCCGTCGATCTCACCAGCGAGACGATGCTGGAGACGATCGGGGCGGAGACCGACGATCTCGAGATCGGCCTTCTCATCTACAATGCCGGCGTCGACAACCATGCCGCCGACGTGCTCGATCGCTCGCTGCGCAGTCTGCGCTGGTCGATCGACCTCACCGTCGTCGGCCAGACCCTCCTCGCCCATCATTTCGGGCGGCGGATGCGCGAGCGCCGGCGCGGCGGCATCATCCTGGTCGGCTCGCTGCTCGGCTATGCCGGGGGCGGCGGGATGAGCGTCTATGCCGCGTCGAAGGCATATAGCCACACGCTGGCGAAGGGGCTGTGGCATGAGCTGCGGCCCTATGGCGTCGATGTTCTCGGGCTGGTGGTGAGCGCGACGAGGACACCGGCCTACAAGAAGTTCGGCCTGCCCGACGAGGGGCTCGGCGGAGTCATCGCCTCAGAGCCCGAGCTGGTGGCGCGCGAGGGGTTGGAGCAGCTCGGGCGCGAGCCCTTGTGGGTGGTGAGCGAAGCCCAGTCGATGGCGCAGCATCTGAGCAGCCTCCTGCCCGGCGAAGCGGTGGCGCTGGTCAGCGGCAACGCCGCGGCGATGCGCGGGGAAAAGGGCGCGCGATGACGATCCGGATCGAAACGCCGCCCGCGGTGCTGGCCGAAGGTTTCCGCTTCACCGAATGCCCGCGCTGGCGCGACGGCTGGCTCTATTTCTCGGACATGCATGGCCGTACCGTCCACCGCGTCGACGAGGCCGGCACGCTCGAGACGGTCTGCCGGGTCGCGGCGCGGCCGGGCGGCATCGGCTTCTTGCCGGACGGCGACATGCTCGTCGTCGCGATGGATGAGGCCCGCATCCTGCGGCTCTCCGGCGGCCGGCTGGAGCCCTATGCCGACATGTCGACGGTCGCGGAGACGGGCGTCAACGACATGGTGGTGAGCCGGGAAGGCCGCGCCTATGCCGGCAAATATTGCCACGACATCCCGCCCCCGCGCGAGCCGCTGCTGTTCGTGGACGAAAGCGGCGCCTGGCGCGAGGCCGGCGAGCCGCTGGACGTCGCCAACGGGCTGGTGATTACCGCCGACGGCAGTCGCCTGATCGTGGCCGAAAGCGCCGCCAGCCGCCTGTCCGTCTTCGATCTCGATAGCGATGGCGTGCCGGTGAACCGGCGCATCTTCGCCGATCTGCCCGAGGGCCATTATCCCGACGGCATCTGCGGCGATGCGGAGGGCGGCGTCTGGGTCACCTGCTGCCTGGGGCCGGGCCTCGTCCGCGTCGAGGAAGGCGGCGCAATCACCCATTTCATCCCGATGGCGGGCGATCGCTTTCCCTATGCCTGCGCGCTCGGCGGCGCGGACGGGCGCACCCTCTTCATCTGCTCCGCCGGGCCGTTCGATCCGGCGGTGATGGAGCAGGGGCGGACCGGGCGGATCGAGACGGTACGCGCGCCTTATGCGGGGAGCGGGATTCCTTGATCCCAGTCCTCCCCGTCCGGGGAGGATGAAGTTACTTCACCGCCTTGGTCACCGAATTGGTCCCGCCGAAGCAATATTGGCTCCGCCCGGCCGAGGCGCCGACCACGAAGAATTCCCAGCACTCCACCGACGGCATCACATTGACCAGCGTCTCCGGCGCGTCCTCCAGCCAGGCGAGCTCGGGATGGGCCTGGCGGAAGGCGTCATATTCCTGGTTGAGCATGATCTTGCGGAACGGCAGCTTGGTGGCGCGGTGGATCGCCTCGGCGATATCCTTCGGCCCCCAGCCCGCCCGCGCGAAGACATCGGCATGATCGGGCGCCATCAGCAGGAGATTCGCGAAGGCGCCGTGGAAGGGATAGCCTTCCGAGAGCGGGGCATTCTTCTTGATCAGCCACGCGCCCATTGCCGGCGATCCGCAGGCGTTGGCGGTAAGCGTCGCCCAGGTCTCGATGAGTCCCTCGGGCGTGGTGTTCTTGAAATCGAAGAACTCGGTCATGCCGTAGGGCACGTTGACGGTGACGGTGCTCTCCTCCTTGGAAAAGCCCATCTGCTCGCGCCACGAGGCCTAGGGCGTGCGCTCCTCATTTTCCGCGACGCAGGCGGAGAATTTCATCGGCGTGCCGATCGTGTCCATGTCGGAAACGCCGGGATAGGAGAGGCCGACATTCATCATGATCAGCCGCAGCGCGCGGCCGATCGCGACATTCACCTGGCTGATCGATCCGGGGCCCAGGGCGCAGATGCCGCGGTTCATGCCGATTGCGTCGGCGATCGGCCCGGAGACGCAGACGATCGGCGCCTGCGGCCCGGTCGACATCGCCCAGGTCCTGAGGCCGATCGAAGGCTCCAGCACGCATTCCATCATCGCCATGATCACCGGCATCGCCTCGGGCCGGCAGCCCGCCATCACCGCATTGGCCGCGATCTTGCGCACCGTGCCGACGCCGAAGCCGGGCGCGAACAGCCCCACCACCTCCGAGCCGTCGCGGCCCGAGGCGGCGATCATCGCCTCCACCTTGGCATGGGTCGGCGGGATGAGCGGCATGCCGTCCGACCAGCCGTTGCGGACGAAGCCGGCCTGCATCGCATCGAAGGCCTCCATGAGATCGGCGCCGTGGAACATCAGCTCCGGCGCGCTCTCCAGCACGATCCGCTCGAACTGCGGCGGCGCATCGAACACCTTGCGCTCGACGGTCAGCGCCTCGATGAGCGCGTCGAAGCTGTCGTCGACCATCTGCGCGATCTCGGCCGGCGTCTTGTTGGAGAAGCAGTGCGGCACGATCAGCGGCACCGCCTCGGGCACGCCGAAGGTCTTGCAGGAGAAGCGCGAATCCTCGTCGAAGATCGCGGCGGTGTAGCCGATCGCCGGCACGCCGCGTTTCTCGAGCTCGCACAGGTCGCGCATCAGCCAGCTGGTGCAGCTGCCGCAGTCGGCCGAAGTGCAGACCGCCGCGTCGGCCTCCGCGGCCAGCCGGTCGAGCTGCTCGGGCGAGAGATAGCGGTTGGTGCCGCCCAGTTCGCCGGTGAGCTCGATGAAGCGCACCCCCTCGAACCGCTCGGCGAGGCGGATCTTCGCCCGGGCGAGCGCGTCGAGCCCGTTCTGCTTGCCGTTCCAGTAGAGCGCGATCGTCGTGCCGGCGAGCGTCGCCGGCCGCGGCGCCGGCCGATGGCGCAGCGACGGATCGACATCCGCCTGCGGCTCGGCGACCGGATTGACGATGGCGAGGCTGGCCTGGGTGGCGGTGCCGTGCATGATGATCCTCTTCCCCTTATCGTATCCTATACGCCGCGCCGCCGATCAGGCGGCCACGCGCTCCACCTTCACGCGCAGCTCCGGCGCCTGCGCCGCCAGCACCTCGGCGATCATCGCCTGCAGCTCCGCTTCGGGCAGCACGCAGACGCCTTGGGAACAGTCCGGATCGACACCCGGCCTGTAGCCGACGCGCAGCAACGGCCCCTCGATACCGATCAGCCGCACGCTGCCGCCGTCGCGGCGTACCATGCGATCGAATCGCGCGACGAGCGCGGCGGCAATGCTCTCCGGGATCATATCTATATAGTATACTGGTTGCTGAGCTCTGCAAGGGGCAGGCAGGCCGGAGCCTCGGCAAAAAAATTTCATCGCCCGGTGACTTATTCCGTGGACCCTTCGAATAAGGGGTCATGCGGTTATCCTCGATCTCGGCGGTGATGGCGGGCGCGGCACGGCGCCCGCGCGCTCTATCCTCGCCGGAGGCTGCTCCGGACGCATGGGGCGAGCTGATGGCCGCGGCGCAAGACGGGCATGGCGGCGCGTACCGCCGTTTGCTGCGCGAGATTTCGGACTGGCTGCGCCGCTATTTCCTGCGCCGCCTGCCGCAGGGCGATGTCGACGACGCCGTCCAGGAGACGCTGCTCGCGGTGCATCGGCGGCGTCATACCTTCGATCCCCGCTGCCCGTTCGGACCATGGCTGGCGGCGATCGCCCGGCGCAAATGGATCGACCAGCTCCGCGTGCTGGGCCGCCGCCCGACGGAGGCGCTGCCCGATGATCTCGCCGTCGCGGATCATGAGGCGGCGGTGACGAGCGCCTCGGTCCTCGCCAGTCTGCTCGAAGAGCTGCGGCCGGCGCAGGCGCAGGCGATCATGCTGGTCAAGCTGCAGGGGTACAGCATCGAGGAAGCATCGCGCGAGACCGGCCTCTCCGCCTCCGCCGTGAAGATGCACATCCATCGCGGGCTCGCCCGCCTCACCGCATTCATCGAGAAGACACGCGATGTCGAATGACGCCCTGATCCTCGCTTTGTCGGCCGATCTGACGCCGGTCAGGCGACGCAATTCATGGGGCGAGGCCGCCCTGCTGCTGGCGCTCGCCGCCGCCGAGCTCGCCCTCGTCCTCGGGCTGGGGCTGATGCGGCCGGACATGGGGCGGACGATCGGATCCGCCTACATGCTCTGGAAGCTGGGAAGCCTCGCGGTGCTGGCGGGGATCAGCTGCGCAGTCGCGGTGCGATCCTTCTCGCCCATGGCCTCGCCGCGCGGGGGACTGGCGCTCGCGCTCGCGGTGGCGGGTCTGGCGATCGGCATGGGCCTCCTCGTCGCCCCCGGCGATGGAGGCGGCGTCTCGCTCGTCGATCGCCTGGCGCCGGTCCGCGGCCTGCTCTGCGCCGCCTCGATCATCGTCCTCTCCTTGCCGATCATGGCCGCCCTGGCGGTGCTGATGCGGCGCGGCGCGCCCGTCCATCCGGAAGCGAGCGCGCTGGCCGCGGGCCTCGCTGCGGGCACCGGCGGCGCGCTCGTCTTCGCCTTCTGCTGCCCGGTCAACGACCCGCTCTATGTCGTCGTCTGGTATTTCACCGGATGCGCCGCCGTCGCCGCCGCGGCGCGATGGCTCCTGCCCAGAGGCTTTCGCCTATAGCCGCGTCCCCTGCCTGAACGGCGGTCCCCTGCGGGCCGCCCGACATCGCCGAATGCCGCGCCATGCCGCCGGGCCGTCGAATTTCCCGGATCGGAGGCGCGCGCCTCCGCTCTTCGCACGAAAGGAATTCGCCATGACCGCATCCGCCGAGATCCCCGCCTCGAACCTCCGCTGGCTGAAGGGCTATTATGCCCTTCGCGCGCTCTTCTCGGCGCTGTGGGTCGCGCTGGCGTTCACCATCGGCAAGGCCCAGCCCGCTCTCGCCGCCGGCCTGGTCATTGCCTATCCCGCCTGGGATTGCCTCGCCAACTATGCGGATGCGAAGCGCAGCGGCGGCCTGCGCGCCAATCCTCCGCAGATGCTGAACATGATCGTCAGCGCGGTCGTCACGCTCGCCGTCGCCGCCGCGCTCTTCCACGGCTTTCATGCCGTGATCGCCGTCATCGGCCTGTGGGCGACGCTCTCCGGCGTGCTCCAATTGTCGGTGGCCCTTCGCCGCCGGGCCCGCGCGGGCGCGCAATGGCCGATGATCCTGAGCGGCGCGCAGTCCGCCCTCGCGGGCGCCGTGTTCGTGAAGCGGGCCGCCGATGCGTCCACGCACCTGGGCATCGCCGACATCGCGCCTTATGCCGCGTTCGGCGCCGTCTACTTCGCTATTTCCGCAGCGATGCTGTTTTTCCGGCGCCGGTGAGGGCGGGTTCGAACCTGCGTCGAGACACCCCATATGCGCTTGGATATAGGAAGCTGTCGATCAGCTTTCGCTCCACTAGCGGACATGGGTTAATAGGCAGACAATACGGCTATGACAGCAACGACCATTACTCGCGAGACCATGTTTGAACCGTTGCTCGTCGCTGATCCGTCCTTCCGGCAGCGCTGGACAGAATTTATTGCTGAATGGAAGGACGAGCCACCTCTCCCGATTTATTTGGCACTATCTTCCCTCGCAGGGCACCTGCTGAAAAGGTTAAAAATCCAAGATTCAGAAGGGTTTGATGGTATCTTCGCAGTCGTGGAACGGTGGCATACAGAAGGTGATGCCTATGTGAGGGAGGCTGCGACCATCGGGCTTCTTGAATCGTTCCTCAATCAGCCCGGCGATAGCGTAGCAAATCCGACCGACGTCGAGGCATGGTTTGGACCCGAGACTAAGCGCTGGTGGGACAAGCTGAACCGCTTTTGGAATGGCGATGCAGAAGCCCTGCGGGAAGATTGATAACGTCACCTTTCCACCAATCCACGCCATCCTATTCATAATCCGCGCTCCTAGAGCGGTTTATGATCGAACTGAGGCATAAGCCCTCCCCTGAAGGGGAGGGGTGACCCAGGCTGATCCCGACCTAGCCCGCATCCTCCACCCCAACATCCGCCCAGGCCACGGTCTGCGCGATGCGCTGGGGATAGCCGGTGCGCAGCCGATCGAGGAACGCCTCCTCGATCTCCGCCAGCCTCGCCCGCGCGCTCTCGGCGTCGCGTGCCGCGACCGCTGTGTGGAGCGTGCGCAGGCGGGTGAGGAGCAGGCCGCGCTGCACTTCGTCGGGGACGAAGCCGCCGCTGTCGACGATGGCGCGCAGCGCCGGCGAGAGCATCGCCAGCACCGCATTGTGCGTGGCTTGGGCGAACTGCTCCCAGAAGCGGTGATAGTGGAGCGAGAAGGCCGGATAGTCCGCGATCGCCGCCTCGGCCGCGGCGATCGCCTCGCCCATCGCCGCGATCTCGGCATCGGTGGCGGCGGCGACCACCATCGGCGCCATGCCCGGCTCGATCACGCTGCGCGCCTCCAGCACCTGGCGGAGCGGGGCGTTCTCGAACTGCATGAGGAGCGCCAATGTGGATGCGAGGTTGGGCCAGCCCGGCCGTGCGACCACCGCGCCGCCCTTCGGCCCCGCGCGCACGGTGAGCACGCCCTGATGTTCGAGGAAGCGCAACGCCTCGCGGAAGGTCGCGCGCGCGACGCCATGACGCTTCAGCGCATCCGCCTCGGAGAGGTAGCGGTCGCCGGGCTGCAGCCCTTCCTCCTGGATGGTGCGCACGATGCTGCGCGCCAGCCGCATCGCGGCTTTCTGGGTGCTGTCCGCTCCGGCAGCCAAATGCCCTTCTCCCCCTCGCCGATGGCGCTCCGTCCGGTGCGTTCATAGCAAGACCTGCCCGCCAGTCACGCGCCGCGGCGTGGAACCTGCCGGCCCGGCCCGGCGCGCAGGGCGGCCCCGGCGCCTGCCTCTGCGGGCCGGGGCTGTCGGGGCTGAGGGACGGGGGCGGCCTCCCGCCGGATGCGCGACACCCAAGGATATCGTCGCCCGGCCTTGGTTTTTGACAAATGGTCAACGCTGCTTGATTGATTCACCGGCGGCGGCCACGCCGCACAGGCAGCCCGGCGCCCCGGGCGCCCTTGGATGGAGGAGAGGTGATGCAGTTCGCGAACAAGGTCGCCATCGTGACAGGCGGCGCGCAGGGGATCGGCTATGGCTATGCCGAACGGCTGCTCGAGGAGGGCGCCGCCGTCGCGATCGTCGACATCGCCGAGGACAAGGGCCGGGCCGCGGCGGAGGCGCTGTCGGCCAAGGGCAAGGTGCTCTTCGTCCGCGCCGACGTGTCGGACGAGGCATCGGTCAAGGCGATGGCGGACCGGGTGGCGGCGGAATGGGGCGGGATCGATTTCCTCGTCAACAACGCGGCGCTGTTCGGCGGCATGCGGATCGAGGGCATGCTCGACATGGATCTTGCCTATTATCACAAGTTCATGGCGATCAACGTCCATGGCGCGCTGCTCTGCATCCGTGCCTGCCTGCCGCACATGATCGGCCGGCCGGGCGCTGCGGTGGTCAACCAGACATCGACCGCCGCGTGGATGAACGCCGGCATCTATTCGGTCGCCAAGCTCGCGCTCAACGGCCTCACCACCTCGCTCGCCCGTGAGCTCGGGCCGCGCGGCATCCGCATCAACGCGATCGCCCCGGGGCCGACCAAGACGGAGGCGCTGAGCACCACCGTCGACGATCAGACCCTCGATACGATGGTCGCCATGATGCCGATCGCCCGTCTCGGCACGCCGGCGGACCTCGCGAAGGGGCTCGTCTTCCTGCTCTCCGACGAGGCGTGCTGGATCACGGGCCACATCCTGAACGTGGACGGCGGCAATTTCATGCGGCCCTGACCGGCTTCAGCCTCCCCCCGGCGGGGGAGGAGGCGGTCGGTCCCGCCGGCCGAGCCTGTCCCACAGCTCCGCGGCGATCTCGCGGAACAGCGCCAGCCGCTCGCGTCCGATCAGCGCTTCGGCCTCGGCCTCGACCGCCTCGATCGAGCGCAGCGAATCCGCGATGAGCTGCCGGCCGCGCTCGGTGAGCGTGATCAGCCGGGCGCGCGCATCGTCGGGATCGGGCAGGAGCTCGATATAGCCGAGATCGCAGAGCTCGCGCGCCGTCTGGCTGATCGCCTGCTTGGAAAGGCCATGCATCGCCGCGATGTCGGAAAGGCGCGTGCCGGGAAAGCCGGCATGCGACATCACCGTCGCAAACGACATCTTGAGGCCGCCATGGCCGAGCGCCGCGCTGTGCTCGAGCAGGCGGCGGTTGAGCGCCTGGCTCACGTCCATCAGGTAGCGGGGCAGGTTGGTCGAGTAGATGCGCTCCAGCTCCCGCAGCATGGCGGTCGCCGGCCTGCCGGTCTCGGCCGTCTCGGTCACGCTTCCGTGCCGAGCACGCGGATCCGCGCGCCGCGCAGCGCCTCGTTGATCGAGACCTGGCAGCCGAGGCGGCTGGTCGGGCCGTGATCGGCGAGCATCGCGATCATCTCCGCCTCGCCTTCGGACGGCGCCTCGAGCCGGTCATAAAGCGCCTGGTCGAGCGCCACATGGCAGGTGGCGCAGCTGCAGATGCCGCCGCACAGCCCCTGAATGCCGTCGATGCCGTTGAACAGCGCGGCCTCCATCAGGGTCATGCCTTCCATGGCCTCGACCTGTTTCTCTTCTCCGTCGGGCTGGATGTAGGTGAATGCGACGTCGCTCATGCGGCACTCCGGGGCGTGAAGATAAGGGGCAGGTGCGTATAGCCGCGTACATAGGCGGAATGCATGCGGCGCGTGTTGGCAAGATCGATGTCCCAGTCCGGCATCAGCTTCAGCATCTCCTCGAGCGCGACACGTCCTTCCAGGCGGGCGAGCGCCGCGCCGAGGCAGCTGTGCAGCCCGCCTCCGAAGCCGAGATGGTCGCGGCTGCCGCGATCGATCTTGAAGCTTTCCGGATCCTCATAATGCCGCTCGTCGCGATTGCCCGAGGTCAGGATCACCGCGACCTTGGATCCGGCCGGGATGGTATGGCCGTACAGCTCGAACGGCTCGGAGGTCTCGCGGCCCTGCATCTGGGTCGGCCCGTCGATGCGCAGCGTCTCCTCGACCGCCGCGGCGGCGAGCGCCGGATCGGCGACGAGCCGGTCGCGCGCGTGGCGATTTTCCCAGAGCTGGTAGGTGACGTTGCCGATCAGCTTGGTCGTGGTCTCGTTGCCGGCGATGGCGAGCAGGTAGAGATAGCCGAGCACCTCGGCATGGTTGAGCTTGCCCTGCCGCTCGAAGGCGATGAGCTGACCGACGATGTCCTCGCCCGCCTCGCCGCGCGCGAGCCGGGCCTGGATCATCTCCTCGAAATAGCCGAGCAGGCTGCGCGTGCCGGTGATGTTCACCTCGGCGATCTCGTTCGATCCGTCCTCGCGGTGGACGATGTCGTCGGTCCAGCCGCGCAGCATGTCCTCATCCTCCGGCCGCACGCCCATCAGCGCGCAGATGATCGCCATCGGCAGCTTGGCGGCGAAATCGGCGATGATGTCGATCCGGCCGGTGCCGGCGTGCGGCGCCAGCAGCTTCTGTGCGGTCTCGCGCACCACGCTTTCGAGCGGCGCCACATTGTGCGGGCGGAACTGGTCGACCATCAGGTGCCGGAGGCGGGTGTGATCGGGCGGATCCATGCTGAGGATGAAGGGCAGCGATCCGGGAATGATCTCCTTCTCGAGCGTGGTCGACCTGCCGTTGATGAAGGTCCTGAAGTTGCGCAGCACGGCCATGCAGTCGGCATAGCGCGAGACCGCGTAGAAATCGTGCTTGCGGTTGTAGTAGAGCGGGAATTCGTCCCGCAGCCGGCGATAGACCGGATAGGGATCGTCGTGCAGCGCATAATCATAGGGATCGTAGATCTGCGGCTGGTTGAGGATCGGATCGGCCTCGACGCGCGTCATCGCAAAATCCTCCGTCCCTGACCGGTGGCGGCCGCGGCGGAGCGCGCGCGGTGATCGGCCCGGTCAGCGATCATCGGGTCCGCCGAGATAGACGTCGCGGATCCGCTCGCGGATCAGCGCGGCGCCTGGCAGGTCGAGCCCCGCCTCGCCCGCGGCCTCGAGCGCGCAGTCGAGATCCTTCTCGGCGATCGCGGCGAAGCCTTCGAACGCGGCGCGCGCCGCCGGCTGATCGATCATTGCCAGCCGGTTCTTCATGAAGCCTTGCATCGAGGGCGTGGCGTTGCCGTTGCCCGCCATCACCGAGAGCAGCAGCGCGGGATCGAGCCCATTGCGGCGCGCCAGCCGGTCGGCCTCGACCGCGGCGAGGAATTCGAGATAGGTCACGAGGTTGTTGCAGATCTTCAGCGTCATCGCGGCGCCGAGCGGCCCCGCCTCGACGATCTGCTTGGCGGAAGGCTCCACGAAATCGCGGGCGAGCGCGACATCCGCCGGCTCGCCGCCGAGCATGTAGATGATCGTCTTGCCCTCGCGCTCCAGCGCGCCGCGGCTCACCGGCGCATCGACGAGGCGCACCCCCTTCGCCTGCGCCTGCTCGGCGGCGGCGCGCACCGTGCTCGGCCGCACCGTGCTGTGGATGGTGACGAGCGTTCCCGGCCGCGCCGAGGCGAGGATGCCGTCTGCGCCGCCGAGCACGTCGAGCACTTGCCGGTCGGTGCGCACGCAGACGCCGATCACGTCGCGATCGGCCGCCAGCGCGGCGGGCGAGGCGGCGGTTCCCGCGCCGAGCGCGGCGAGCTCCGCCGGCCCCTCGGGGAGGATGTCGAACACGATCGTGTCGCGTCCCGATCGCACCAGCTCGCGCGCCATGTCCCGGCCGATATGGCCGAGGCCGATATATCCTGCCTTCATCCCGGGCCCTCTCTCCCACGCCTCGGCCCAGCCTTGGCGCGGCCCGCCGAGTCCGTCAAGTCGGCTTGACTAGTTTCTCTTGTGCTATCCCGCGGTCATCGCATTGTCGACGGAAAGCACCGCGCCGGAGACGTACCGCGCCTCGTCCGACGCGAGATAGGCATAGGCGGCCGCCATGTCCGCGGGTGTCCCCGACACGTCGGTCTTGGGGAAGATGCGGTGCCAGAGATCATTGTCGATATTGTCGGGGTGGGGCAGACCCTCGGTGATCTCGGTCTCGATCGCGCCCGGGCAGATCACGTTCACCCGCACCCCCTGCTTCACATATTCGACCGCCAGCGCCTTGCTGAACGAGATCAGCGCGCCCTTGGTCGTGCCGTAGGCGACATAATAAGGATGGCCGGTGAGCCCCGAGGTGGACGAGGTGTTGATGATCGCGCCCCTGGTCGCGATCAGGTGCGGCATGGCGTGGCGGGTCACATAGAAGACGCCGTCGAGGTTGATCCGCATCAGCCGCTGCCAGGTGGCGTCGTCGGTCTCGGTGAAATGGCCCCAGGCCAGAATGCCGGCGATATTCATCAGCGCGTCGAGCCTGCCGAACGCAGCGATCGTCTCGTCGACGAGGCTGCGGCACGAATCCGCGTCGCCCGCGTCATAGCGGATGGCGCGCGCCCGGATGCCGTGCCGCGTCTCCAGCTCGTCCGCGAGCGCCGCCAGCCTTTCGCCCTGGATGTCGCCGAGCGCGAGCGTCGCGCCCTCCGCCGCGAGCCGCTCGGCGACGCCGCGGCCGATGCCTGCCGCGGCGCCGGTGACAAGCACAACCTTTCCCTCGAACCGCCGGTTCGTCATGCCTTCTCTCCTCTCCTGCTGCGGGCCGTGCCGCTGTTCAAAATGGCCCGTAGGCTTCGTAATAATCCCGGAAGCGTGCGCGCACCCCGGCCTCGGTGAGGCCATATTCCTCCAGCGTATAGCGGTGCTCGCCATGCTGGCCGGGCGGATGGGCGTCGATCCAGCCCTGCATCGCGCGCTCGACCGCGGGCGTGAGCACGAGGCCGAAACGATCGTAGATGCCGCGCACCACGGCGAGCGGATCGCGCACATATTCGGCATGGGTGACGTCGTGGAACTGGTCGGGCCGGCGGGCGCGGGCAGCCAGCATCGGCTGCGTTCCGCGCGACCAGACCTCCACCTCACGCGGCCCGGTGTTCTTGGACGCGCCTTCGCCGACCGCCATCTGGTGCGCCATGTGGATGAGGCTCGCCACGGACGGCATGGATTGCAGCGGATCGCGATGGGTGTAGACGATCATCGCGTCGGGGAAGACCGCGAGCAGATGGTCAATGGCGTAGATGTGCCCGGGATTCTTGAGCAGCCAGCGCCGCTCCGGCTCGCGCCCGCCGATCAGCCGCAGCACGTCCGCATAACGGGTGAAGGAGGGCCGGTCGTCCTGGGCCATCCACCAGCGGTCGTAGCTCGGCACCGGGAAGTTGCAGCCGAAGCGGTTGCTGACGAAATCCTGACGGAGCAGCTCGATGCATTCTTCCATGTCATCGACCGCCATGTCGTGGACCATGCGGAATTGCGGCACGGTCTCGAACCAGCGCTGAAGCCGGTCGTCGGTGCGGCGGAAGCCCTTGAGGCCGGCCCACCGCTCGCGCGGCGGGCGCGGCATCGGCGCGTTGGCGAGCCAGCTTTCCAGCCCCTGGAACTGGGGATCGACGGCCAGCAGCCGGTGCAGCACGGTCGTGCAGCTGCGCGGCAGGCCGGTGATGACGAGCGGCGCGCGGATCTCGGTCTTCAGCAGCTCGGGATGCTCCGTCCAGCCGCGCTGCGTCGCCAGCCGGGCGTTGAGCGCCAGCACGATCTCGAAAAAGGCGAATTCCCGCCCCTCGGGCGTCATCGGGCATTCCTCGTCGAGCGCCCGGAGCAGCACCCGCAGGCCGGCAAGGTAGCGCGTGTCGCCGAAATCGCTGCAGCCGCTCATCTCGATCGCGGTCTCGTGCAGCGCCTCCTCGGCATCGGCGAAGCGCTCGGGCACGGCGAGGCGGCTGCCGTCGTCCTTCAGGATCGCGCTCATGCCCAGGGATCCACCATCAGCTTGCAATGGGAGCTCCCGCTGCGCAGCGCCTCGAACGCATCGGGCAGCGCGTCGAGCGGGACGGTGCCGGTGGCCATCGCCCGCGCCTCCACCGCGCCGCGATCGAGCGTGCGCGCCGCTTCCTCGAACTCGGCGGGCGCATAGACCACCGCGAAGCGCAGCGTGACTTCCTTGAACAGCGCGAGGCTGGGCAGGATCGTGTCCGGCTGCATGCACAGGCTCAGCACCACCACCGTGCCGCGATAGCGCGCGAGCGCGATCGCCTCGCCGAGCAGCCCCGGCCGGCCGACGCATTCGAACACCACGTCGGGCGGCCCGCCGAGCGCGGCGAGCGCAGCCTCGCCGCGATCGAGGAAGGCGGAGGCGCCGAGCGTCATCGCCAGCGCCTCGCCGCGCCGGGAATGGGCGGCGACGGCGATGTGCCGCGCGCCGGCCTGCCGGGCCCAGAACACCGCGCCGAGCCCGACCGGTCCGGCGCCCAGCACCAACACGCGCGTCTCCGGGCCGATCCGCGCCTGGTTGATGCCATGCAGGCTGCACGCAAGCGGCTCGATCAGCGCGCCGTCGGTCAGCGAGAGCGTCTGCGGCAGCGCCCGGCAGATCCGCTCGGGCACGCGCGTATATTGGCCGAAGCCGCCATCGAGCCCGCGCATCTCGGCGCAGACCAGCGGCGTTCCGGCGCGGCAGGCGGCGCAATGGCCGCAGCCGTAAACGGAGATGGCGGTGATCCGGTCCCCCACCCGGTAGTGCGCGACGCCGCGTCCGACCGCCGCGACCTCCCCGGCGAGCTCGTGGCCGGCGACGGTGCCGATCGGATAGCTCGCCTCGTGGCTCTCGGTCATGTGCAGGTCCGTCCCGCACACCCCGCAGCGGCCGACCTTGATGATCAGCTCGCCTTCGCCGGGCTCGGGATCGGGAAGCGTCTCGATCGCAAGGGGCTTGCCCGCACCCTTGAACACCGCCGCGCGCATCGACTCTCCCGTTTTTGATTGTCGATCGGCACGTTTGCACAGGATTTCCGCCCGAACAAGCAATGCGAATCCGGTTTCGTTGTGACCGCCCGCCGATATTGCGGATTACAAGGAATCAGGCCTCTGATACGATCCGATCCGTAAAGAAGAGACGGGAGAGAGGGCCATGATCGACGCGCTGGATCCCAGCCGCACGGCGCCGGCTTCGGCCTGGCAGGGGCTTCTGGACAGGCTGCGCCAGGGAAGCGAGCTCGCCGCCCTGCTCGAGGATCCGGCCGATCCGCAGATGCGCGCCGAGCTCGAGAAGCTGATGCTCATGACGCTCTCGCAGGGCTATCCGATGATCTTCCATTCGGATCCCGACCATCCCGATCTGGTGCCCTTCCTCAACGCCACCTTCAACTCGATGGGCCCCAATCCGGACAATGTGTACCTGATCTCGGCGATCCGCGGCGAAGGCGTCTACCGGCTGCACGGCAATCGCGGCAGCGTCCATTTCTGCGTCGTCACCATCGGCGCCTCGGCCGGCACCGGGCGCGGCATCTGGATGGAGGATTCGCCCGGCGCCTGCGTCGGGCAGACCGATCTCGACGCGATCGAATGCGCGCCCGACGGCTCGTTCGAGATCCTCATCAGCCGCGAGCGGCCGGAGGGCTATCGCGGCAACTGGCTCGCGCTCGATCCGCGGGCCGATCATCTGCTGGTCCGCCAGGTCTCCTATGACTGGGACAATGAGGAGGACGCCTTCGTCGCGCTCGATCGGGTCGACAAGCCCGTCGGCCTGCCGTTCATGACGGCGGAGAAGATCGAGGACAATATGCGCCTCCTCGGCAATTTCGTGCTGAACGGCGCCAAATACTGGCTCGACTTCATGGCGAGGCTGCGCAGCGAGGCGCCGCGCAACACGCTCAAGATCACCCACAACTGGGATTCGGGAGGCCTCGGGAGCCAGGTCTATATCGACGGCTTCTGGGAGATCGCCGAGGACGAGGCGCTGCTGATCGAGACGGAGCTGCCGGAAACGGCCCGCTACTGGAATTTCCAGCTTGCCGACGCGCTGTTCTGCGGCATCGATCTCACCAACCGGCAGAGCAGCATCAACGGCAGGCAGGCGCATGTCGACGTCGACGGCAGGTTCCGCGCGGTGATCGCCGCCCGCGATCCCGGCGTCGCCAACTGGCTCGATACCGGCGGCTTCCTCAAGGGCTGCGTCGTCGGCCGCTGGCTGGAGGCGAGCTCCTCGCCCACGCCCCAGATGCGCAAGGTGAAGCTCGCCGCGCTCGACGGGCTGCTCCCCGCCGGCACGCCGCGCGTCACGCCCGATGAGCGCCAGGCCGTGATGCGCCGCCGCCGCGCCGCCGTGCAGCGGCACCGGCGGTGGTGATGGCGGAGGTCTCCAGATGCCTCATCCCAGCGAAAGCTGGGAGCACTCTCCACCACGAAGCGGATGCTTTTCGAGAGCGATGCCCGCTTCCGCTGGCATGACGTCGATTTGTGCAACGATCCCATCCCCAAAAGAGGAAAGCCGATGCCCACCTATCGCTATCTGATGTTCACCAACGCCGCCGAGGGCAAGGATGCCGAGTTCAACGACTGGTATGACAGCATCCACATCCCCGACATCATGGCGGTGGACGGCTTCAAGAGCTTCCAGCGCTTCAAGGTGATCGATTCGCCGCACACGCCGGGCCGCACGCACAGCTATGCCGCGCTCTACGAGCTGGAGGGCAGCGATCCCAATGCGGTGCTCGACCGGCTCGTCGCCAGCTTCACCGAAGGGCGGATGCGGATGAGCGACACGATCGATCTCGCCACCGGCAAGCCGGTTCTGCTCGAATCGTTTGACTGACAAAGGACCGCAGGATGGCGACGCGCCTTGATCGCAGTGCGACGCGAGGCATCGCGGCGATGGTACCGACCATCTGGCCCGAGGGCCGCACCCTGCCGCCGCCGCGCGAATCGGTGGCGGAGGAACGGCTCTACCGCAAGCAGCGCCTCGCCGGCGCGCTGCGCATCTTCGCGCGCTTCGGCTTCGACATGGGCGGGGCGGGCCACATCACGGTGCGCGATCCCGGCGATCCCGACCGTTTCTGGGTCAACCCCTATCCCGTCGCCTTCGGCCATGTCCGCGTGTCGGACCTGTTGCTGGTCGATCATGCGGGCAAGGTGGTCGAGGGCGAGGGCCGGCTCAACCGTGCCGCCTTCGCCATCCACGCGCGGCTGCATGCGGCGCGGCCCGACGTGCTCGCCGCAGCCCATTCGCATTCGATCCACGGCAAGACCTGGTCGACGCTCGGCCGCACGCTCGACGCGCTGACCCAGGACAGCTGCGCCTTCTATCAGGATCATGCCGTCTATGCTGATTTCTCCGGCGTCGTGACGGCGACCGAGGAGGGCGACCGGATCGCGGCGGCGCTGGGAACCGGCAAGGCGGTCATCCTGCAGAACCACGGCATCCTCACCGTCGGCGGATCGATCGAGAGCGCGGTGTGGCGCTATATCGGCCTCGAAAATGCCTGCCAGGTGCAGCTCGCCGCCGAGGCCGCGGGCAAGCCGATCCCGGTTCCCCACGAGGTCGCGGTGAAGGCGTGCGGGCAGGTCGGCTCCGAAATCAGTGGCATCTACGGTTTCAAGCCTTATTGGGACATGGTGGTTCGCGAGGAACCGGACCTGTTCGATTGAGAGGCTTTTGAGCGGCGAGGACGGCTACGATTTCATCATCGTCGGCGGGGGGACGGCGGGCTGCGTGCTCGCCGCGCGCCTCTCCGAGGATCCGGCCGCGCGCGTGCTGCTCGTCGAAGCCGGGCCGCGCGATTCCTCGCCGCTGCTCGCCGTCCCCGGCGCCGCGCTCAAGGTCGCCTATGATCCGAAGCTGAGCTGGGGCTATATGACGGAGCCGCAGCCGGCGATGGAGAACCGCCGCTTCGCGCTCACCCAGGCGCGCGTGCTGGGCGGCGGCAGCTCGATCAACGGCATGGTCTACACCCGTGGCGCCCGGAGCGACTATGACGCCTGGGCCGCGGCGGGCTGCGCCGGCTGGGGCTACGAGGACGTGCTGCCCTGGTTCCGCCGTTCGCAGGCGAGCGATCGCGGCGCCGGCCCCTGGCATGGCGGCGACGGGCCGGTGCGCACGGTGCGCGGCCGCTCGCCGCTGCCGGTGGTCGATCGCGTGCTCGATGCGCTCGCCGCCGCCGGCTTCCCGCGCATCGACGATCTCAACGTGCCGGAACCGGACGGCTTCGGCAATTTCGACTGGAACATCGACTGCGGCCGCCGCGCCAGCACCGCCGCGGCCTATCTGCGCCCGGCGCTGAAGCGGCCCAATCTCCGCCTGATCTGCGGCGCCACCGTCGCGCGGGTGCTGATCGAGGGCGGCCGGGCGGCCGGCGTCGAGCTCCTCGCCGGAACCGAGCGCCGCACCGTGCGCTGCGATCGCGAGGTGGTGCTGGCCGGCGGCGCGATCGGCAGCGCGCGGCTGCTGCTGCTCTCGGGCATCGGCCCGGCCGATGCGCTGCACGCGCTCGGCATCGCCGTGGCGCTCGATCAGCCGCATGTCGGCGCGCATCTCCAGAACCATGTCGCCTACAAGCTGGAATTCGGCATCCGCGAGCCGATCAGCGCCTATCGCTACACCAAGCCGTGGACCGGGATGGTCGAGGGGCTGCGCTACATATTCGGTCGCCGCGGCTTCCTCTCGAACGGCGCTTCGGCGGCGGGCGGCTTCTATCGCAGCGATCCCTCGCTGCCCGAGCCGGACATGCAGATGTTCTTCGTGCCTGCGCTGATCGGCGGCGGGGAGGGGACGCTCGGCAAGCTGCCGCAGCGCGACGGCTTTTCGATGATGATCAACCAGGGCCGGCCGTGGAGCCGCGGCAGCGTGACCCTGCGTTCCGCCGATCCGCTCGCCGCGCCGGTGATCGATCCGCGCTACCTCAGCGACCCGCGCGATCTCGGCGCGCTCGCCTCGGGCGCGGAGCGGCTGCGCGAGATCGCGAACGTGCCGGCCCTGTCCAAGCTGATCGACGCGCTGATCGTGCCCGGCCCGCAGGTGCGCAGCCGCCAGGCGCTGGCCGACGACATCCGCCGCCACGCCGACAATTATTACCATGTCTCCGGCACCTGCCGCATGGCGCCGACGGCAGCCGAGGGGGTGACCGACCCTGAGCTGCGCGTCCATGGCATCGCCGGGCTGCGCGTCGCCGACGCCGCGATCATGCCGAGCCTCGTCAACGGCAACACCAACGCCACGGTGATGATGATCGCCGAGCGCGCGGCCGCGATGATGCGGGAATGACCTTCATCCTCCCCCAAAAGGGGGAGGGGGACCATGCGCAGCATGGTGGAGGGGCAAGCCAGTCGCGAAAAGCGTTGCCGTGGAGATTGAAGCGAACCGGAACCCCTCCACCGCCCTGCGGGCGGTCCCCCTCCCCCTTTGGGGGAGGATGAAGGTTGCCCCGTCGTGCCTGCGCAGCAAAATGCAAAGCGCCGCGGCACAAGCTGCGTGCTCTCGTCGCCGCGCTTCGCGGAACCTATGCCGCGGACCATGGCTTCCCTGTGCGTCGGGGAGGCGCCGTTCATCGACTCCGGAGCGTTCAGCATGGCATCCCTCAATCCCGAAACCCGCCTGTTCATCGACGGCCAACTGGTCGAGGCCGAAGGCGGCAGGACCTATGAGGTGATCAACCCGGTGACCGAGGAGGTCGCCGGCGTCGCTGCCGACGCCGGCCCCGCCGATGCCGAGAAGGCGATCGCCGCCGCGCGCCGCGCCTTCGACGAGAGCGGCTGGGCGAGCGACAGGGCGCTGCGCCTCAGGGTGCTGCGCCAGCTCAAGGACGGCATCGAGGCGGTGAAGGAGGAATGGCGCCAGCAGGTGATGGCCGAAAGCGGCTGCACGCTCGGCGTCACCTACGGGCCGATGCTCGACGGGCCGATCGCCAGCATCGATTATGCGATCGACCTGCTCGAAACCTATGCGTTCGAGCGCGAGATCGAGGATCTCGGCCGGATGGGCGGCCCGACGCGCCGGCTCGTCGTCAAGGAGGCGGCGGGGGTCGTCGCCGCGATCACGCCGTGGAACGTACCCGTCCAGATCAACCTCGCCAAGATCATCCCGGCGCTCGCCGCCGGCTGCACGGTGATCCTGAAGCCCGCGCCCGAGACGCCCTGGTCCGCCTCGATCCTCGGCCGCGTCGCGGCCGGCTGCCCGGATCTGCCGCCGGGCGTGCTCAACGTGCTGACCTCGGCCGACAAGCAGACGGTGGGCGAGATGCTGACCGGCGACCCGAGGATCGACGTCGTCTCCTTCACCGGCTCGACCGGCGTCGGCCGGCGGATCATGGAGAACGCCGCCAAGACGATCAAGAAGGTGTTCCTGGAGCTCGGCGGCAAATCCGCGCTGATCGTCCTCGACGATGCCGATCTGCCCCAGGCGCTGCAGAATGCGGCGGTGGTCTGCTACCATGCCGGCCAGGGCTGCGCGATCACCTCGCGCCTCTTGCTGCCGCGCTCGCGCTACGCGGAGGCGCTGGCGATCCTCGAGCCGATGTTCGCCCATTTCCCCTATGGCGATCCCGCGGATCCCACGCAGATCATGGGCCCGCAGATCAGCGCCGCGCAGCGCGACCGCGTGCTCGGCTATATCGAGAAGGGCAAGGCCGAAGGCGCGCGCGTCGTCGCCGGCGGCGGCCGCCCGCCGCATCTCGCCAAGGGCTTCTACGTCCAGCCGACCTTGTTCGCCGACGTCACCAACGACATGACGATCGCGCAGGAGGAGATTTTCGGCCCGGTGCTCGTCGCCATCCCGTTCGAGGATGACGAGGATGCGATCCGCATCGCCAACGATTCGATCTACGGCCTGTCGGGCGCGGTGATCTCCGCCTCGCCGGCGCGCGCGATGAAGGTGGCGCGGCGGATCCGCACCGGCACCTTCAACGTCAACGGCGCCAATTTCTTCGCGCCCAACGCGCCGTTCGGCGGTTACAAGCAGTCGGGCGTCGGCCGCGAGATGGGGGTGGAGGGCTTCGAGGAATATCTCGAGACCAAGACGATCGCGCTGCCCGCGGACGTGGACCTGGCGGCGCTCGCTTGATCCAGGGCGGCGGCTGGGGCAAGCCATGCCGATGCTCCGCCATGCCGCTCTCGCCGCCGTGCTGATCGCGATCCTGCCGGCCACCGCCCGAGCGGCCGAGGCGGCGCCCGATTTCTTCGGCGCGGCGCTGTGCCAGCCGCCTTATTCGATGGACTCGGCGACCGCGCTCTACGAGGCGGCCGAGAGGCTCGCCAAGCCGGACACGTCCGGGCTGGGCGCCGCCGTCTACCATCTGCCCAAGCCGATCGAGCGGGACGGCTTCGTCGCGCAGGACGTGGTGTTCGCCGGCACCGCGGTGGGCGTGCTGCTGCAAGGCGAGGTCGCGGCGCAGGCGGCCAAGCGCTACGGCCTCGCACCCGAGACGAGCCGGCTGTTCGGCGCCTCCACCCTCGGCTTCGCGCGTCCGCTGGCGGACGACCAGCAGACGATGAAGGAGATGGGGCTGATCTCGATCGTCGCGCGCCAGGGACCGGCAATGGACGGCAAGACGCTGCTCGCCTGCGAGTTCGTGTCGGACGAGGACCGCAAGGCGCTGGAGAGCTTCGACAAGGGTGATCACTGACAGCTCGATCGCTGGATCGAACGCCGAGATCGCGCCGCGCCCGGTCTCCTGCCGAAAGACGGGAAGGATCGTTCGCGGTAGCGGCTATCGGCCCTTGCCCGCGCCGCCCGCGCCGCCGGGCATGACGCGTCCCGTGCGCAGCGCGTAGGCCCAGCTGGGCCGGCCGGCGCGCTCGGCCTTGCGGGCGGAGCGTTCGAAGTCGTAGGCGGTCGCCACCAGCTCGATCGTCCACCGGCCCGCCTTGCGCTCGGCGACGAGATAGCGGGCGTGGGGCGTGCCGGTCTCGACCACATGGTAGCTCGGCAGATCATCCTCATAGGCCGGGAGACCGACGCTGCCCGGATTGGCGACGATGCGCCCATCGGCGAGGCGGACCGCGCGGGGCAGATGGGTGTGGCCGCACAAGGTGAGCGCGACGTCCGCGGCGTCCGCCTCGATCTCGCGCAGCGTCGCCTCGCGCATCGCACCGCGCCGGCCGCGGTGCAGCCAGTAGCGGTGATCGCTGGCGGGCGTGCCGTGGCAGAGCAGGATGTCCGGCGCATAAGCGAGCGAGGACGGCAGGCTGCGCATCCACTCGCACACCGCGGGGGTGAGCTGCGGGAAGGTGCCCGCGTCGGTGATCCCCATTTCCGCGACGCCCTGGGTGAGCAGCTGCCGCTCATGATTGCCGGCCAAAGTGGGCCAGCCGAGCGCCATGAGGCGCTGCGCGGTCTCCAGCGGCCAGAGCGGCCCCGACAGGCAGTCGCCGAGGTTGACGACCGTCTCGATGCCGCGCGCGGCGATGTCGGCGATCACCGCCTCCAGCGCGGGCAGATTGCCATGGATATCCGAGACCGCAGCGAACCTCATGGCGGGAGAAAGCGTCTTGCCGCGCCCTTTTGCGACGCATCATCTCTTTAGGGTGCGATATCGGGGGTAAGCGCCATTCTCGATGCCGATCCCCCGTCGCCCCTGCGCAGGCAGGGGCCTGTGGCTCTCCATTCCGGCGAGGCCCTCTCCGTAGAGAGAGCCATGGGCCCCTGCCTGCGCAGGGGCGACGGGAAGGATCACTCGTCATCGTCATCGATGAGACCGGCCTCGTCCGGCGGCTCCGCCTCGTCGGCGGCGTCGGGCGGCAGGCGGCAGGCGGCGGCGAAGTCGGGATGCCCCTGCTTCCAGGCGCGGATGGTCCGGAAGGAGACGCCGAAGGCGATGGCGAGATCCTTGTCGAGCGCGCCGCGTGCTGCGAGGATGCGGGCGGCGGGGATCAGGGCGGGCGAATAGTCAATCATGGCAGCGAGGCTGGCATGGGTCGGGGGATTGCCGGGAGGGTGATTATGTATGCTTTGCTGGGAAGCCTGATACTATCGGCTATGGCATATGCTCAATCGCCGAAACCAACCGTTTTTATCGTGACAATTCGGAGTTCAGCTTCCTCCTGTTCGATTGAAGTGGAGAATCGAGTCGTCGAGCTGGATGATTTACTGACAATCAGCAGAAAGCGCGCGCAGGAATATAAGTCGGCACATATCGCCGTAGATGCGCAGCAAGCGCCCCATAGATGCATGGGTGCAGTGATTGCGACGCTTCAACGTGCAGGGTTCAATGAGATCGAATTTGATGCTCGGTGACGGTGGTGCGGACGAGCGTGCCGTCCTTGAGGAAGACGCGCTCGGTCTTCGGTTATAGCCGGTCGCCTTGCGGAAGAGGGCGCGCTCGACCGCCTCGTCAGCGGCATCGGGCGGGAGGTGGCGGCGAAGTCGGGATGCTGCTGCTTCCAGGCGCGGATGGTCTGAAAGGGGACGCCGAAGGCGATGGCGGAGGTCCCGATCGAGCGCGCCGCGTGCTGCGAGGATGCGGGCGGCGGGGATCAGGGTGAGCGAATAGTCGGTCATGTCAGCGAGGCTGGCGTGAGCGGGGGATTGCCGCGAGGGCGCCTTGCAGTTGTCCACAATATTCCACTATATCGGGACGAAAGGTGACTGGCATGAACAAGCCGATGACTCTCAATGTGCGGATTGGTGGCGCGTTGAGCGACTTCGTCGCTTCGAACGTCGGGGATCAGGGCGCCTATGAGAATGTCAGCGAATATGTCCGCGACCTGATCCGGCGCGACAAGGAGCGGACCGAGGCGGAGCAGTTCGCACGCTTGAAAGCGGAACTGGATCGGGCGTTTGCTGCGCCCGACACCAGCTATGCCCCTCTGGACGCCGAAACGGTGATCGCCCGCAACCGCCGGGGCTGAGATGGCCGTCGTCAAGCTTTCGGCGATCGCCGGACAGCGGCTTGACGCGATATTCGCTCATAGCCGCGAAAGCTGGGGACAGGCGCAGGCGGAGGCCTATGTGCGCGGCCTGTTCGACTGCTTCGACCGGATCGCCCGGCACGATCTGGTCTGGCGCGCTATCCCCGCCGAGTTCGGCGTCGACGGCTATTATTGCCGCCACGGCCATCACTATGTGTATTGGCGTGAGCTTGACGATGGAGCGATCGGCATCGTGACCATCCTGCACGAGCGCATGCACCAGATGGACCGCTTTCGCGAGGACGGCGCCCCCTGACAGGAGAAGGCAACAGCCGGGCTGCCGGTGATCTGACCAGCGGCACGATGAAAATCGGGTTGCCTGCCCTTTGTGTAGCGGGTCGTGTCGATCATGACAGTGAAGGGGAGGCACATTTGGTGCGTTTAGTAAACTGGCACCGTAATTCGACGAGAATCCGGTGACAGTGCCCCTTAATTTCAGCGTGGCGAGAGCGCCCGCGCTGTTCCGCAAGCATGCGCAGGGATGGAGGCGCGGCTGGGTATCAATTAGTGCACTGTCACCGTGATCGTGACGTCCGGTGTTACGCCCGCGTCGGCGGCCGACGCGGGCGAGCCGTGTTCAGATCGAGCCCGCCGGCGCAACGGCCGGAAAATCCTGCACGGGATCGAACACGTTGTTGAAGAAATTGGTCAGCGAATACATCGCCACCAGGGCGACGATCTCGATGACGTTCGCGTCCGTGTAGCCGGAAGCGCGGACCGCCTGCAGATCGGCGTCGCTCACCTGGCCCCGCGTTTCGGCGACGCGGCGCGCAAACCGAACGGCGGCGTCCCGCTTGGGATCGGTCGCGCGGCCCTTCCGGGCGAGAATGATCTCGTCGGCCGGCAGCCTGGCCATATGTTCGGCGGTGAAGCTGTGCACCGTCAGACAGTAGTTGCAGCCGTTCACCTCCGACACCGCGAGGCCGATGCTGTCGCGCGTCTTCACATCGAGCGCCTTGCTCAACGAGCCGAGCAGGGCGGCCCAGGCGTTGAACGCGGTCGGGCTTTGCGCGAAGCTCGCCATCATGTTCGGGGTGAAGCCGAGGTTCCTGGTGAACATGTCGAGCGTCGCCTTGGAACCGGCCGGTACCTGTTCCGGCGTCAGTGCAATCGTCCGTGCCATTGCAAATCTCCCATAAGATTTTGAAAGTTAAAGAATATCAGACGAAATCCAGGACATCGGCCACCGGCAGGCGCGGCTTCTGCGGCCAGTTGCCGGGCCGCTCCGGCCCGACGGACAGCAGCATCACCGGCACTTCATGCCCGGCGAGGCCGAACGTGCGGTGCACCGCCTCGGCATCGAAGCCGATCATCGGCGTCGAGCCGAAGCCCAGCGAGCGGGCCGCATAGATGATCGCCGCCGCGCCGAAGGTGGCGGAGCGTACCGCCTCGTCGCGCTGGCGCTGGGGCTGGTCGAGATAGAGGCCGCGCGCGGGGAGCTCCCAGTCCAGCACCAGATGCGCCGGCATGATGCCCGCTTCCACCACCGGGGCCAGCCGCGCCGGTATCGTGCTGGAATCCGCCAACTGGCCGATGATGATGAAGGTGACGGCGGCGTCGGTGATCGCGGGCTGGTCCCATGCGATCGGGCGCAGCCGCGCCTTGGCCTCGGGCGTGCGCACCGCGATGAAGCGCCAGTTCTGCAAGTGGAAGGACGTCGGCGCCGAGGTGCCGATGCGCACCAGGTCGCGGATCTGGTCGTCGCTCAGGACCGCGGCGGGATCATAATATTTCGCGGCGCTGCGGCTCAGGATCGTTTCGATGACGGGGTTGGTCATGATGCGTCTCTCAACAGGCTTTCGGGAGCCCCTTTGCTAGGCGCGCAGGATGATGCTTTCGAGACTGATTTGGCTCAATTAGATGCTCAAAGAGATCAATCCGGCACCGCCGGGCCCGCCTTTCGCCCCTCACCAGCATGGTGCCCGTCGCAGGGAAGGTCGGCTCGAGGCGGATGGATGACGCGAAGCGCTATCGGCCTTCGCGCAGCTGACGGCGCCATTCACCCGCCGTCATTCCCATGCGCTCGGCGAACGCGCGGCGGAATGCGGAAACCGACTGATAGCCGACCGCCTCCGCCACGGCCTCGGTGCTCAATCCCGGCTTCTTCAAGGCATTGGCGGCCAGGCTCATGCGGATATCGGCCAGCAGGTCGGCGGCGGATCGGCCCAACCTGTCCTGGAAGTGCCGCATGAACGTCGCGCGCGACATGCCGCACATGGCGGCCAGATCGGGCAGCTTCCACGATCGCGCCGGATCGGCGAACATGGCGGAGATCGCCGGGGCCAATCGGGGGTGGCCGGCCAGCGCCAGCAGGCCTTCCGGCGCCTGATCGGCCTCGCTCGCCGCGCGCAGCACCAGGGTGAACAGCGCCGAGGACAAGGCGTTGAGGATGGCGGAACCGCCCGGCCTGTCGGTGGCCGATTCCATCCGCATCAGCTCCAGCAGGCCGGCCAGAGGGCCGGAAGCCCCGCTGCTCGCGGGCCCACGGCTGTCCACCGCCCGGACCACCAGGTTCGTCGGCAGGTAATCACGGATCAGCCGACCATGGGGCGGCTCGATGGAAAAGTGGCCGCACAACATGTCGAGAGGCTCGTCGCAGCGTTCATTCTCGCTGAGCATCAATCCCGACGAGGCGTAGCGCTCGCGCGTAGGCGCGGGCGCCCGTCCGCTGCCGTCGTGCAGCACGTGTGCGGCGCCGTGCGGCAGCAACACGATATCTCCGGCCAGCAGTTCCCGGCTCGTCTTCGTTTCCGGGCTCTCGATAATCGCCCGGCCCTTGAGCACGACATGATAAGGAATCTGCTGCGCGGCGGATCGCGGCCAGGCGACACGCCAGGGCGCGCCGTAGATGCAGCGGACCTCCAACTGGCCGGTGACCATGATCATGTGCAGGAGCTGGCTCAGCCAGTCGGACTGGGACATAGAACCTCGGGAATGCGAGACCGCGCATGCATCTTATCGCAGGTGCGCGCTTCCCATGCACCACAGGCGACAGCTTTGGGATGACGATCCCGCTCTCGGGCGACCGGACGGAGCGCAGCCCAAACGTGCGCTGCCGGAAGCGCAGGGCCGGCATTGGGACGGCCGGTTCTGGCGCGTTGCGGACCCGCCTGGATCCAGAGGCTAGCCGCGCGGGCCCGTCCGCTCCGATCTCCAATCCTCGGCTGCCTCACTCGCCTCATGGCAATGCGCATCGAAGCGTTGGGCAAGTTCCGCCAGGCTCACCGCGCCCAATCGCGCGATCAGCAGCGCTTCGGCCTCGCGCATGGCATCGTCGATCGCCTGGTTGACGACCTTCTCGACGGCGCAGTCGGGGTTCGGATGCTCGGTGCCGATGACGAAAAGGCGCGGCCCGCCGACCGCGCGGTGGATGTCGAGCAGCGACACCTGAGCGAGGTCCACGGCGATCGACCAGCCGCCGCCATGCCCCTTCTCCGATCGCACATATCCCGTGTCGCGCAATCCGGCCATCGTGCGGCGAACCACCACCGGATTCGTGCTCAGCATGCGCCCGATCGCCTCGGACGTCATCGGTCCGTCATGGCGTGCCATGTGGAGCAGCACATGGAGCATGCGGGAAAGGCGGCTGTCGGTGCGCACGGCTTCCTCCTTCGCACGCCCGGCTGGATTGGCAAGCCGCGCAACTCACGATACATGAAATGTTACGTGATTCGTGGAGATGCGACATGCGTGAGTTCGAGAGCCCCGACCATTGGGACGGCGCCGCCCGGCATTATGAGAGGACGGCGCATCCCTTCACCGCACGCTATGCCGAAGCGGCGCTGGCCCGCGTGCCGTTGGGCCCGGACGACCGCATCCTGGATGTCGCGGCGGGCACGGGCGCGCTTGCGCTGGCTGCGGCGCGCACCGGTGCCGAGGTGCTCGCGACGGATTTCTCGCCGGGCATGGTCGCGCGCATCGCGGCGGCCGGGCTCCCCAACGTGGAGGCGCGCGTGATGGACGGTCAGAAGCTCGATCTTCCGGACGGCGGCTTCGATGCGGCCTTCTCGATCTTCGGCGTGATCCTGTTCCCCGATTGGCGCAAGGGCCTGGCCGAGATGGCGCGGGTGACCCGCCCCGGCGGCTATGGCGTCGTCGCCACCTGGCAGGATCGCGGCGCGGCGACCTTCCTGCTGCTCGGCCAGATTCGCCGGAAGCTGTTCCCGGATCGCCAGGGCATGACGATGCCGGAAGCCGTCCTGGCGCTGAACGATCCGGAGGATTTCGCGCGGGAGCTCGTCCATGCCGGCTATCGCGATCCGCGGATCGAGCCGGTGACATATGACTATGAGCTAGATGTCGCCCAGCTCGCCGATCCCGACAGCCTGTTCGGCATGTCTCCGGATTGGTCCAGCCTCTCCGATCCGGAAAAGGCGGCGGTCGTCGCCGAGGCGCGCCGGATGGCCGCCGGTCGCGCGGCCCTGCCGATACCTTCGACCGCGCTCATCGCCGTGGCGCGGCGCTGAGCCTGGTTCGATGGCAGCCGACCACTTGCTGCACCGGCCGATCTCCGTCGCCCCGCGCAGGCGCGGGCCTATGCTCTTCTAGACTAGAAAGGTGTTCTCAAGCGGCAACGGCTGCGGACCACTCTGCGGCGGTGACGAAAGGAAGCGGCGGGCCGTTCATGCAGGGGAGAGGGAAATGGTGCTGCCGGTGAGGATTGAACTCACGACCTCAGCCTTACCAAGGATGCGCTCTACCACTGAGCTACGGCAGCACCGGATTCGACCCCGTTCGGGGTGAGGCGGCGCTATGGAGAATGTGGCCGCGTCCGTCAAGGCGGCTTGCCCGATTACGCCCGCTCGGCCTATCGGGCCGTCATGCCGACCAGGGACGAGGAACGCGCCGCCCGGCTCGCCGCGGCGCTCCGGGAAAATCTGAAGCGCCGCAAGGCTCAGGCGCGGGGGCGGGGGGACGCCGCCGCGCCCGCCGCGCCGGACGGTGATGTCACGCCTTCTTCGCAGGGGCCTTCAGCGCCGCCTCGATCGCGCCGGTGACGGCGGGGTCGCCCGGCGCGGTGCGGGTGCCGAAGGCGGTGATCAGGCGGCCGTCGCGGCCGATCAGATATTTGTGGAAGTTCCAGCGCGGCGTCTTGTCCGGACCGAGCACCGTCGCCGCCCAGCGATAGACCGGCAGCGCGTTGGGGCCGACCACGTCGCCCTTCTCGGCGAGCGGGAAGTTGATCCCGAACTTCGCCTTGCAGAAGCCCGAAATCTCCTTGTTGGTCTTGTATTCCTGGTCCTTGAAGTCGCCCGAGGGGACGCCGATCACGGTGAAGCCACGCGCCGCATAATCGGTCTGCAGCTTCTGCAGCCCCTCATATTGCGGGGTGAAGCCGCAGAAGCTGGCGGTGTTGACCAGGAGCACGACCTTGCCGGCATATCTGGCGAGCGGCATCGGCGTGCCGTCGATCGCCACCAGGCTGAAGCTGGAAAGCGTCTTGCCCTGCGCGCCGGCGAGCGGCGGCGTCGGCGGCACGGCGGGGAACTCGGCCCAGGCGATGGCTCCGCCGTCGAGGATGAGCGCCGCCGCGGCGGAGAGGATCAAGGTCTTCCTACGCATCGTCATCGTCCTCCAGACAGATCAGAGCGGCCGCGTCACCTCGGCCAGCCAGTTCCACGTCTCCTCGGGCACCAGCGGGCCGATCTCGGCGAGCACGCGCGCATGATAGGCGTCGATCCAGGCGCGCTCGGCCGGATCGAGCAGCGCCGTGTCGATCAGCGTGCGGTCGATCGGCGCCAGCGTCAGCGTCTCGAAGCCGAGCATCTCCTTCTCCGCGCCCGCGATCGCCTGCGGCGTCACCAGCACCAGATTCTCGATGCGGATGCCATATTCGCCGGCCTTGTAGTAGCCGGGCTCGTCCGAGAGGATCATGCCCGCCTGCAAAGGCTCGTCCCCGCCGCCGAAGGTCGCGATGCGCTGCGGCCCTTCATGCACGCCGAGATAGCTGCCGACGCCGTGGCCGGTGCCGTGCGCATAATCGAGCCCCGCCTGCCAGAGATATTGGCGGGCGAGGATGTCGAGCTGGCTGCCGCGCGTGCCCTGCGGGAAGATCGCGCGGGCGAGCGCGATATGGCCCTTGAGCACGCGGGTGAAGCGATCGCGCATCTCGGCGGTCGGCGTGCCGATCGCGACGGTGCGCGTCACGTCGGTGGTGCCGTCCTGATACTGGCCGCCCGAATCGATGAGGAACAGCGAATTGGGCTCGATCGGGCGGTTGGTCTCCTCGCTCACCCGGTAATGGACGACCGCGCCGTTGGGGCCGGCGCCGGAGATGGTGTCGAAGCTCAGATCCTCGAGCCGGCCGGTCTCCTCGCGGAAGGCCTGGAGGCGGGCGGCGGCGGTCAGCTCGTCGAGGCCGCCCTTCGGCGCCTCGACCGCGAGCCAGTGGAGGAAGCGGGTGAGCGCCGCGCCGTCGCGATGATGGGCGGCGCGGGTGCCGGCGATCTCGGCCTCGTTCTTGATCGCCTTGGGCAGCACGGCGGGATCGCGGGCCTCGATCACGGTGGCGCCGGCCTTTTCCAGCGCCTCGAAGATCGCGGCGACGGCGCGCTCGGGATCGGCGGCGATGCGCTTGCCGGACAGGCCGGCGAGATGGCCGGCGAAGGCGCTGCGCGGATGGAGGCGCACGGCGTTGCCGAGATGCTGCGCCACATCGTCGCCGAGCTTGCCCGGCTCGACGAACAGGTCCGCCGTGCCGTCGGCATCGACGAGGGCGTAGGCGAGGGCAACGGGGGTGCGATCGACGTCCTTGCCCCGGATGTTGAACGTCCAGGCGATCGAATCGAGCGCGCTGAGCACGGCCGCGTCCGCCTTCTGCGCGGTCAGCCATTCGGCGATGTCCTGCCGCTTGGCCGCGGCGCTCTTGCCGGCGAGCGCGTCGGGATGGACGACGAGCCGCGCGTCGGAGGGCGCCGGCCGGTCCGGCCAGACCGCGTCGACCGGATTGGTGTCGACCGCGACCAGCTCGGCGCCCCGATCCTTGAGCGCGGCGCGCGCCTGCGTCACCCAGCCCTTGGTGTGGAGCCAGGGATCATAGCCGATCCGCGCGCCCTCCGGCGCATGGGCCTTCAGCCAGGCGGCGACGCTGGTCTGCGGCACCGACTGGTAGCTCCAATGGGTGCCGTCCACCTGCTCGCGCACCTGCAGCGTATAGCGCCCGTCGACGAAGATCGCCGCCTCGGCCGGCAGCACCACCGCCGATCCCGCCGAGCCCTGGAAGCCGGTGAGCCAGGCGAGGCGCTGCGCATAGGCGCCGACATATTCGCTCATATGCTCGTCGGTGAGCGGCACGACGAAGCCGTCGAGCCTGCGTCTGGCCAGCTCCTCGCGGAGCGCCTGCAATCGATCCTGATACGTGGACATGAAGCCGTCTCGTCCTAAATGCGTGGGGAGAACATAGGCGCGTCCGTCCCGCCGCGCCAGACGAGGAACCATCGCATGAGCCTTCCCCCACCGCCCGTCGCCGCCGCTCGCCCGCACCGCTTCACCCGCCACGGCGTCACGGTCGAGGATTCCTGGGCGTGGCTGCGCGATCCCGGCTATCCCAAGGTCGAGGACAGGGAGGTGCTCGCCTATCTCGAGGCGGAGAACGCCTATTTCGAGGCGGCGATGGCGCCCCGCCGCGGGCTGGTCGACACGCTGTTCGAGGAGATGAAAGGCCGCATCCAGCAGGACGAGGCGAGCGTGCCGGTGAAGGACGGCGCGTGGCTGAGCTGGTGGGCGTTCCGCCCGGGCGAGCAATATCGCCGCTGGTATCGCCGGCCGGTCGCCGGCGGTCCCGACGAGCTGATCCTCGACGAGCCGGCGCTGGCCGAGGGCAAGGCCTATTTCCGGCTGGGCGCGCTGGCGCAGAGCCCCGACGGGCGATTGCTCGCCTATGCGGTGGACGACAATGGATCGGAGCGCTTCACCCTGCGCATCCGCGATCTGGCCACCGGCGTGGACCTGCCGGACGTCATTCCCGGCACGCTCGGCGGCGTGGTGTGGCGGGCGGATTCGCGGGCGCTGGTCTACGGCCTCGTCAACGACAATTGGCGGATCGACGTCGCCAAGCTGCACCGCATCGGAACGCCGGCGGAAAGCGACGTGGAGCTTTATCGCGAGCCGGACGAGGGTTTCCAGATCGGGGTGGGGCGCACCCAGTCCCGCCGTTTCCTGATCCTCGCCACCGGCGATCATGTGACGAGCGAGGTGCGCCTCGCGCCGCTCGAGGATCCCGAGGCCGAGCCGATCCTCGTTTCGCCGCGCCGGCCGGGGCGCGAATATGAGGTGGAGGAGCATGACGGCACGCTCTTCATCCGCACCAACGACACCCATCCCAACTTCCGGATCGTCACCGCGCCGCTTGCGGCGCCGGGAGACTGGACGGAGGCGATCGCGCCGTCCGATCATTTCTATATCCGCGGGCACACCACCTTCGCCTCCTTCTACGCCGTCTCGGGGCGCGAGGACGGGCTCGACCAGATCCTGCTGCGGCGTTACGGCGCCGGCGGGGAGACGCGGATTCCCTTTCCGGAGGCGAGCTATGTCGCGAGCCTCGCCGCCAATCCCGAATATGAGGTGGCGAAGCTGCGCCTGTCCTACCAGTCGATGGTCACGCCGCCGACCGTCTACGATTATGACGTGGCGAGCGGGGCCTTCGAGACGCTGAAGGTGCAGCAGATCCCGAGCGGCTACGATGCCGCGCTCTATGCCACCGAGCGGCTGACCGTCACCGGGCGGGACGGCACGCAGGTGCCGGTGTCGGTGGTCTATCGCAAGGATTTCGCGAAGGACGGGCGCGGGCCGCTGCACCTCTACGGCTATGGCGCCTATGGCATCGCGATCCCGCCGGGCTTCTCGACCGTCCGCCTGTCGCTGCTCGATCGCGGCTTCGCCTATGCGATCGCGCATATCCGGGGCGGCGACGATCTCGGCCATCAATGGTATCGCGACGGCACGCTCGCCAAGCGCACCAACACCTTCCACGATTTCGTCGACGTGGCGAAGGGGCTGATCGCCGCCGGCTTCGCTGCGCCGGGCCGGATCTCGATCTCGGGAGGATCGGCGGGCGGCGAGCTGATGGGCGCGGTGATGAACAGCGATCCGGAGCTGTGGGGTGCGGTCGTCGCGCATGTGCCCTTCGTCGACGTGCTGAACACGATGCTCGACGACAGCCTGCCGCTCACCCCCGGCGAATGGCCGGAATGGGGCAATCCGATCACCGATCCGGAGGCGTTCGCGCTGATCCGCTCCTATTCGCCCTATGACAATGTGACGGCGCAGGCCTATCCGCCGGTGCTGATCACCGCCGGGCTCAACGATCCGCGCGTCACCTATTGGGAGCCGGCGAAATGGGCCGCGCGGCTGCGCGCGACCAAGACCGACGGCAACGTCCTCCTGCTCAAGACCAACATGGGCGCGGGCCATGGCGGCAAATCCGGCCGTTTCGAGCATCTGCGCGAGGATGCCGAGGAGCAGGCGTTCATCCTCTGGCAGCTCGGGATCGAGGGGTGATGCGCGTCCGCTCCGGTGACGGGCGGGGAGGCGGACCGATGCTGCGGTGGCCGGCATGACGCCGTTCGAGCAGGTCATCGTCGCCGCGCCGGAGGACATCGATGCGCTCGGCCATGTCAACAATGCGGTCTGGGTGCGCTGGATCCAGGACGTTGCGGCGGCGCACTGGCTGGCGGTCGCCGACCCTACGCATGTCGCCGCCTGGCTCTGGGTCGTGACCCGCCACGAGATCGATTATTTGCGCCCGCTGCGCGAGGGCGAACGGGTGACGGCGCGCACCTGGATCGCCGAGCCGCCCAGGGGCGCCCGCTTCGATCGGCACATGGAATTCGTCGGCGCGGACGGCCGCCCCCATGTCCGCGCGCGCACCACCTGGGCGATCATCGACCGCGCGACCGGCCGGCCCGCGCGCGTTCCGGCCGAGGTCGCGGCACCGTTTCTCGGTGAATGACGGCTTCAGCCGGCGAGCGCCTCGATCATCGCGGCGAGCGCGTCCGGCGCGCGGACCAGGCCGAGATGGCTGCAGCCGACCTCGATCGCCGCGTCGCGCTCATGGGCCGCGCCGCGTGCGCAAACGGGATCGATCACGCCGTCGCGCGCGGACCAGATGGCGACGGTGGGCACCGGCGGCTTTTCCGGAAGGTTCACCGGCACCGGCGGCGCATCGACCGGATGACGGGCGATCAGTTCGTAGAGGCGCCACACGCGGTTCGCGCGCGGATCGCCCGAAAAGGGGCTGCCCATCGTCACGACCCGGGTGACGGCGTCGGCGCGCTCCTTGGCCAGCTCGCGCGCGAACAGCCCGCCGAGGCTCCAGCCGACCAGCGCGACCGGCTCGCCCGAGTCGGCATGAACCTGATCGAGCCGGGCCGACAGCCGCACCAGCGTATCGGCGCGCGTGCCGAAGTTGATCCCCATCCGCCAGCCATAGGCGCGGAAGCCCGCGCGTTCGAGCGCGCGGCGCATGACGAGGGTGGACAGATCGGTGGCAAGGAAACCCGGGATCACCATCACCGGCTGGCCGCGCCCGCGCACCACCGCCGGCGCGAATCGCGCTTCGGCTGCCGAAGCCGTTGCGGCATGACGCTTTTCGGTCTGCACGGTGACAATTTGATGACGGGCCATGCCCCCTTCAACGGCAAATCGGCTTTCCGGTCAATGAACGCGGACCGAAATCCCCGGTTCGCCGTCGGTTTCATGGAGATCGCGGCAAGGCGCGTCGCGCCGGGGCGGCTTGACGGTTTCGTGAAAGCCAAAAGCGCTTTAGGGGCGCGGGCGATGGCTTTCACCGATCCCCATCGCCGCCACCTCGAAGGGCTGGCCCGCCGCGAGCGGCTGCGCGCGCTGGCGCCGCGTGCCGGGCTCGACTTCGCATCCAACGACTATCTCGGCCTTGCGGCCTCGCCGGAGCTGCGTGCGGCTGCCGAGGCGGCGCTGGCGCGGGGCGTGCCACTCGGCTCGGGCGGATCACGGCTGCTGCGCGGCAATCATCCGGAGCATGAGGCGCTGGAGGCGGAGGCGGCGGCCTTCTTCGGCGCCGAGGCCGCCCTGTGGCTGTCGAGCGGCTATGGCGCCAATTCGATGCTGCTCGCGACGCTGCCCCAGCGCGGCGACCTGATCGTCCACGACGCGCTCGTCCACGCCAGCGCGCATGAAGGGATGCGGCTCGCCCGCGCCGAGACGATCGCGGCCGCGCACAACGATGCGGATGCCTTTGCGGACGCCATTGCGGCGTGGCGGGCACGCGGCGGCACGGGGCGGCCCTGGATCACGGTCGAGAGCCTCTACAGCATGGACGGCGATCGCGCGCCGCTTGCCGCGCTCGCCGAGATCGCGGACCGGCATGAAGCCTTCCTGCTGATCGACGAAGCGCATGCCACCGGCGTGTTCGGGGTGGACGGGCGTGGCCTCGCCGGCGCGCTGGAGGGGCGCGAGAACGTCGTGACGCTGCACACCTGCGGCAAGGCGCTGGGCTGCGAAGGCGCGCTGATCGCGGCTCCGCGCGTGCTCACCGACTATATCGTCAACCAGGGCCGCGGCTTCATCTTCTCGACCGCGCCGTCGCCGCTGATGGCCGCGGTCGCGCGGGCCGCGCTGGCGCTGGTGCGCGCGCGGCCGGAGCGGCGGGAACGGCTGGCGGCGCTGATCGCCGCGGCAGGCGCGCTGTTCGAGCAGACGCTCGGCGTCGCCCCCTCGGGATCGCAGATCCAGCCGGTGATCCTCGGCGACAATGGCCGCACCATGCAGGTCGCGGCGCGGCTGCAGGCGGCCGGCTTCGACGTGCGCGGCATCCGACCGCCCACCGTTCCCGAGGGCACCGCGCGGCTGCGCGTCTCGCTGACGCTCAATGTCGGGGAGGCAGACGTGGCGGCCCTGGTCGCGGCGATCGCGGCGGCGCTGTGAGCGATCCGCGGACCGCCTTCGGCCGCGCGGCGGACTATGACGTCCATGCGCGCACCCAGCGCCACGTCGCCGAGGCGCTGGCCGCGCGCATCGCCGCGCTGCCCCTGCCCGAGGCGCCGCGCGTGCTCGAGATCGGCTGCGGCACGGGCTTCCTGACCGTCGCGCTGCGCCCGCGCATCGGCGGCGACTGGACGGTGACCGACCTTGCGCCCGAAATGCTCGCCCGCTGCCGCGCGCGGATCGGCGCAGGGCCGCATTATCGCGTGATGGACGGTGAGCGGCCGGATCTCTCCGGCGAACGCTTCGACCTGATCTGCTCGAGCCTGGCGTTCCAATGGTTCGCGGATCTGCCCGGCGCGCTGGAGCGGCTGACGGGGCTGCTGGCGCCGGGCGGGAGGATCGCCTTCGCGACCATGGCGCAGGACAGTTTCGCGGAATGGCGGGCGGCGTTCGCGGCGGCGGGGCTGGCGCCGGCGACGCCGGATTATCCCTCGATCGCGCGATTGGCGGCGCTGCCGGGGGCGGACGTGGCCGAGGAGCATGTCGTCGAGCGGCATGCGGATGCGCGGGCGTTCCTGACGGCATTGCGGGGGATCGGCGCGCAGAGTCCACGCGCGGGGCATCGGCCGGTATCGGCGGCAGAGCTCCGGCGGGTGATGGCGGCGTTCGAGGCAGGCGGCGCGCGCGTGACCTATCATGTCGCCTATGCCGTGGTGGGTGGAGATGCGCTTCATCCTCCACGGAACGGGGAGGGGGACCATGCGCAGCATGGTGGAGGGGTTCCCGCCCGCATTCGTGGCGCGCCGAGTGCTACGGCGTGGCGCCCACAAGCTATGAGACAGATGCTGTGATCACCGGAGTCGAGCCTTCGGGCAATTTTGCGTCAGCGGCAAAAGGGGCGGTGTGCGGATGCCGTCGTCAGGGTGGCGTTTGGGGGCGGGCGGGCGCCCCTCCACCATGCTTCGCATGGTCCCCCAGTGTGGGGTCGATCGTGCCCCGGCACGATCTTGGATTGGCGTGGGCAATCCAACCCCGACACTCCTGCGGGGGAGGATGAAGGATGAGCGGCTTCGTTGTTACGGGCACCGGCACGGGGATTGGGAAGACGGTGTTTGCCTCGGCGCTCGTGGGGGCGCTCGGCGGCTTTTACTGGAAGCCGGTGCAGTCGGGGCTCGAGGAGGCGACCGACAGCGAGACCGTTGCCGGGCTTTCGGGGCTCGCGCCGGAGCGCATCCTGCCCGAGGCGTGGCGGCTGAAGCTGCCGGCCTCGCCCCATCGCGCGGCCGCGGCGGAAGGGGTGGAGATCGATCCCGCCGCGCTGGAGCCGCCCTCCTGCCCCGGCCCGCTGATCATCGAGGGCGCCGGCGGCCTGCTCGTGCCGCTGACCCGCACCACCCTCTTCGTCGATCTGTTCGCGCGCTGGCGCTGGCCGGTGATCCTGTGCGTCGGCACCGGCCTCGGCTCGATCAACCATGCGCTGCTCTCGGTGGAGGCGCTGCGCGCGCGGGGCCTTTCCATCCACGGCCTCGCTTTTATCGGCGAGCCGCATCAGGATGACGAGGCGATCATCTGCGCGATCGGCGGCGTCCGCCGGCTGGGCCGTCTGCCGCGCGTCGCGCCGCTCGATCGCGCGCATCTCGCCGCCGCCTTCGCCGCCCATTTCGACGTGAGGGACTTCGCCCCATGAGCTCGCCCGTCTGGCACGCCTTCACCCAGCATGGCCTCGACGAGCCGATCCCGCTCGTGACCCATGCCGAAGGCGCCGCCCTCTACACCGCCGATGGCGCCCGCATCGTCGACGGCATCTCCTCCTGGTGGGTGACGACGCACGGCCATTGCCATCCGCGGATCATGGCCGCGATCCGCGCGCAGACCGAAAAGCTCGACCAGCTCATCTTCGCCGGCTGGACGCATGAGCCGGCCGAGACGCTGGCGCGCGGGCTGATCGAGATCATGCCGGCGCCGCTCGCCCACGTCTTCTTCTCGGATTCGGGCTCTACCAGCGTCGAGGTCGCGATCAAGATGGCGCTCGGCTACTGGGCCAATATCGGCGCGCCGCGACACCGCATCATCGTCATGGAATCGAGCTACCATGGCGACACGATCGGGGCGATGTCGGTTGGCGAGCGCGGCGTCTACAACCGCGCCTATGCCCCCTTGCTGTTCGATGTCGACAGCATTCCCTTTCCCGCTGCGGGCGCCGAGCAGGCGACGCTCGATGCGCTGGAACGGCTGTGCCGCGCGCCCGAGCGGCCGGCGGCGTTCCTGGTCGAGCCGCTGGTGCTCGGCGCCGGCGGCATGCGGATGTACGAGCCGCGCGTGCTCACCGAGATGCGCGCGATCTGTGCCGCGCACGGCGTGCTGTTCATCCTCGACGAGGTGATGACCGGCTGGGGGCGGACGGGCACGCTGCTGGCCTGCGAGCAGGCCTGGATCAGCCCCGACATCCTCTGCCTGTCGAAGGGGCTCACCGGCGGATCGGTGCCGCTCGCGGTGACGCTGGCGATCCCCGCCATCTTCGAGGCGCACCGCTCCCGGGACCGGGCGCGGATGTTCTTCCATTCCTCCAGCTACACGGCCAATCCGATCGCGTGCGCGGCAGCCAACGCCAATCTCGCCATCTGGCGCGAGGAGCCGGTGCTCGAGCGGATCGCGGCGCTGGGCGCGATGCAGGAGGAGCGGCTGCGCGGCCTCGCCGGCCATGCCCAGCTCAAGAATCCGCGCCGCTGCGGCACGATCGCGGCGATGGAGATGGAGGCCGCCGACGGCGGCTATCTCGCCGCGCTCGGGCCGCGCCTCACCGCCTTCTTCCGCGAACGCGGGCTGCTGCTCAGGACGATGGGCAACACCCTCTATGTGATGCCGCCTTACTGCATCGCGGCCGAGGACCTCGACCGCATCTATGCGGCGATCGGTGAGGCGGCCGAGCGCGACTGGCGCTGAGCGGGCGAGGCGATCCGTTCAGCCGCGCCGGCCGATCGCCCGGCCGCCGCCGATCAGCCGCGAGACGAGGAGATCGGCGGCGCGCGCATCGCGCAGCCGTGCCGATCCGGGCCGGGCCGACAGCGATTCGCCGAGCGAGAGCGTGCCTGCGCGCAGCCCGGCGCGCGCCAGCGCCCACCACATGCGCGAGGCGTAGTCCCGGATGAGGGCCAGGGTGGCGGCGTCGAACCGCTCGCGTTCGTCGAGCGCGGCATGGATGCGGGCGGACAACCGCTCGATCCGCGCCAGCGTCGCGACGTCCGGTACGGGCCGGCCGCCGGCGACGTGGAGCGTCACCAGCCGCGCCGCCTCCGCCGCCTCGACGCCGAGGATCGGCGCATAGACGCCGGCGAGCACGGTTTCGGCGCTGGCCATCATCGTGGCGGTGAAGGCTTTGGATGCGCCCCCCGGATGGCAGCGGTAGAGCAGCAGCGGCTCGTCGATCCGGGCGATCGCGCCGATGCGGGCGATGCGGTGATAGAGGTCGAAATCCTCGGCGAAGAGGATTTCGGGCCGGGTGAAGGGGGTGAGCCGGCGCGCGGCCTCGGCACGGATCATCACGGTCGACCAGACCAGCGGATTGCGCAGGTGCATCAGCCAGCGCAGGAAGCCCGGCGTCGTTGCGGCCGGGCCGTCGTCCGGGCGGCGCCTTCCTTCGATCAGCCTGTCCGCACGCGCCGCGACGAGCGCCGTCTCCGGATGGCGATCCAGATAGTCCACCTGCCGGGCGAAACGGGCGGGAAGGCAGATGTCGTCCTGGTCCAGCCCGGCGACATAACGGCCGCGCGCGACGGCGAAGGCGCGGTTGCGCGTCTTCACCGGCCCCTGATTCTCCGCCGCCTCGATGAGCCGGACGCGCGGATCCCGAGCATAGGCGCGCAGCACGTCCCGCGTGTCGTCGGGCGAGCAGTCGTCGACGACGATCAGCTCGAAGTCGCCCATCGTCTGGGCGAGCACGCTTTCAATCGTCTCGCCCACCAGCGCCGCGCCCCTATAGGCGGGCATGATGACGCTGACGACAGGATCGCGGCCGTTCACGCCACGGCGCGGGCGACCGGGCGCGGTACGGCGGAGCGCGTCCGATCGGCCAGGATCTGCTCGACGATGCGGAAGCCGACGCCGTTCTGCCACAGCCATAGCCCATTGGCCTGGCCCGAGAAGCTCGGCTCGCCGCCGAGATCGCCATGCGGCACGAAGCCGGCGGCGAGGCCGATGCCGAACAGGCCCGGAATCGGCTCTCCACGGGCGTCCACCACATGGCAGCGATCGTCGACCATGGCCGGGCGGCCCGGACCGTGCGCGGCGAGGCGGATCGGCCGGCCTTGCGGATCGGCCAGCGGCAGGGCGTGCGGGCGATAGCCGAGCGCGGCGACGATCAGGTCGGCGCGGTCGAGAACGGCCTTCGCCGCCTCGTCCGTCTCGCCCGAGATGCGATGGAGCCGGAGGCGCGGGTCGGCCTGCCGCCCGCCGATGCCGAGCGCGTTCATCACCAGCTCGCGCGCCTCCAGGCGGAAGCCGGCCAGGCGATAGACGAAGCCGCTGACCGGGCAGATATCCTGCGGGCCGAAATCCTCGTAGCCGTCGGCGCGCGCGGCCGCCGCCGACGGATAGAAGGGGCGCAGCGGCCGACGGTGCAGCAGCGTGAGCGATCCTTCGCCCAGCTCCAGCGCAGGCTCCCCCTTGAGCAGCTTGTTGGCGGCGGTGACCGCGCTCGTCGAACCGCCCACGATGGCGATGCGTGGCAGGGCGCGCCCGGCGATCCGTCCGCGCACCATGTCCAGCCCGTTCAGCGCCAGCACCTCGTCCGACTGGACGAGCTTGTCTGCGTAACGGCCGGCGAGCGACACGCCCGCGACATGCTCCTCATGCAGCCGCTCGGGCGGCTGGTGGCCGCCTGTGGCGATCACCAGCATGCGCGAGAGGAGCTCGGTCTCCCGGCCGGTGGCGCGATCGCGGACGTGCGTGCGCCACAGGCCCTGCGCGGTCCGCTCCGCACGCAGCGCCTCCCGGCCGGTGAGGATCGCCCCGCCGGCTTCCTCCACCAGCGCATGGAGGCGCGCGCCCAGCATGTCGAGGAAATCGCCCACCTTGGTCAACGGCACGCCGAGATCGCCGATATGGCTGGAGACTTGTCGTGCCGCCCCGTGGCTGGCGAGCGCGGCGATGGAGGGGAAGCCGGAATCCTGAATGCTGGTCAGGAAGGTCTCGGCGGTGCTGTCCGAATTGATCGCATAGCCGCCGAGCTTTCCGGCACCGATCCGTTCGCCGCGCTCCACCATGGCGAGGCCGGCCTGCGCCAGCTCGCCCAGCCGGCCGAGCTTGGACGCGGCGGTGAGCAGCGCCGTGCCGGCCGGGCCGCCGCCGACGATCACCGCCTGAAGAACCGGGCGCGGCGTCATGCGCGGCCTCCGGCGGCGCGGCGCGGCGCCGGGGCGAGGGTGCCGCCGCCTGCGGCAGCGGCGCAGGCGCGGCGCAGCGCCGCGCAGACGGCATCGACATCCTCGATCGTCATTCCGTCGACGATCGGCAGCGAAAGGATCCGGGCGGCGACGTCGTCGGTGACGGGAAGCGGCCCGAACCGGCAGCGCTCACGCAGCCAGGGCTGCTCGGCGAGGTGCGGGCTGAAATAGCATCCTGCGCCGATGCCGTCCTCCGCCAGCAGGGCGATGACGGCATCGCGCAGCGGCGCCAGCGCCGCCGGCAGCAGCAGCGCCATGAACTGCGGGGACTGGGAGGGGCCGAGCGGCCGCTGGAGCGCGAAATCCGAAAGATGTTCGCGGTAGCGGCTCGCGAGCGCGGTGCGGTGGGCGACGATCCCGTCGACCTCGCCGAGCTTCTCGAGCGCGAGAAGGGCGTTGATCTCCCCGAGCTTGGCGTTGAGGCCGGGCATCGTGGCGCTCCGCGGCTCGCCGAAGCCGAAATTGGCCATGTCGCGCAGCGTGCGGATCAGCCCCGTGTTGGCGCTGTAGATCAGCCCGCCTTCGGCCGTCGCGAAGGTCTTGGTGGCATGCATCGAGAAGACGACCGCGAAGGGCGCGCCGGTGCCGAAGCCGAGGCCCTTCTCGTCCCGCGCGCCGAGCGAGGCGGCGGCATCGATCACCACCCCCGCCTCGTGCCGCCGGCCGAGCCATAGATAGCGATCGAGGTCGATCGGATTGCCGAAGGTGGCGTAGGGCACGATCACGGCGATCCGGCCACGATTCTGGCGGAGCAGCCGCTCTTCCGATTCGGGCGAGGGGCACCAGCTTTCCGGATCGATGTCGCACAGCATCGGGGTGAGGCCGGCCCAGATCGCTGCCTGCGCCGTCGCGGCGAAGGTGAAGGAGGGCATCAGCGCGAGGCCATCCTCCTTGGAGCGGACGAAGGCCTCGTGCCGGATGGCGAGCATCAGCCCGAGCGTCGCGTTGGCCACGCCCACGCACTCGCCGCGGCCGCCGAACAGACGATCCCGCGCCTCGCTTTCGAAGCGGCGCAGGACCGGGCCGTTGTTGCTGTAGATGCCCGAAGCCTCGATCGCTTCGAGCGCGCCGCGCAGCCGGCTCAGCCTGGGCGGGTTCGGCTTGATCAACGGATAACGCATCGCATTTCTCTCCATGCGGCGCGTCGCTTTTCGCCCCCCAGCGAGAATGGAGCCGCCCTGTCACGGCGAACTTATGCGAAGCTATGTTTAATAGAAAGTTTAGAAATCGCCATTAACCTTGAATTTGCTGGCTGTTTTCGCCCGAGGCTCCGGCGCAGCCGGCACCCGACGGGTGGATTCGGCCGATCCTTCGCGGCGGGGCCGTTCAGCACAGGCTCAGCCGGCTTGCGCATGGATGACGCCTTTTCCGGACGGTGAAACCCGATGCGCCGAATCATGTTGCTCGCCCTTCCGTTCCTCGGCCTTTCGGCCTGCGCCACGATGAGCGTGGAGCAGCGTGTGGAGGCGAAGCTGGTCGACGCCGGGCTCAATCCGCCGATGGCGCGCTGCATGGCGCATCGCCTGGTGAAGAAGCTCAGCGTCGCCCAGCTGCGCGAACTGGGACGGCTTGCGGCGCTCAGCCATCGTCCGGGCGGGCAGCTCAGCGTCGACGAGCTGGCCTATCGGCTGCGCGCGATCGATGATCCCGAGATCGTCTCCGTCGTCGTCGGCAGCGGCCTCGAATGTGCGATTGCAGCATGAGCTAAGCGGCCGGGCTTTCCATCCCCGCCGGGTTATGCTTAAGGCCGGCGGGACTCGGAATCATTGGGGAAAGCCGCACGATGAACATCCATGAATATCAGGCCAAGGAGCTGCTGGCGAAGTTCGGCGTGGCGGTCCCCGCCGGCTATGCGGCGCTGAGCGTCGACGAGGCCGTCGCCGCGGCGGGCAAGCTCCCTGGCCCGCTCTATGTCGTGAAGGCGCAGATCCACGCCGGCGGCCGCGGCAAGGGCAAGTTCAAGGAGCTCGGGCCGGACGCCAAGGGCGGCGTGCGCCTCTCCAAGACGATCGACGAGGTTCGGGCGAACGCGACCGAGATGCTCGGCAACACGCTCGTCACCGTGCAGACCGGCGAGGCCGGCAAGCAGGTCAACCGCCTCTACGTCACCGACGGCGCGGACATCGCCAAGGAATATTATCTCTCCATGCTGGTCGACCGGAAGAGCGGCCGGATCGCCATGATCGTCTCGACCGAGGGCGGCATGGACATCGAGCAGGTGGCGCACGACACGCCGGAGAAGATCCGCACCATCACCATCGATCCCGCCGAGGGCTTCCAGCCGCATCACGGCCGCGCCGTCGCCTTCGCGCTGAAGCTGAAGGGCGATCTCAACAAGCAGGCGGTGAAGCTCGCCGAGCAGCTCTACAACGCCTTCACCGCGACCGACATGTCGATGCTCGAGGTCAACCCGCTGATCGAGACCACCGACGGCAAGCTGCTCGTGCTCGACGCCAAGGTGAGCTTCGATTCGAACGCGCTCTACCGCCACCCCGACATCGTCGCGCTGCGCGACGAGACCGAGGAGGATCCGGCCGAGATCGAGGCGAGCAAATATGACCTCGCCTACATCAAGCTCGATGGCGACATCGGCTGCATGGTCAACGGCGCCGGCCTCGCCATGGCGACGATGGACATCATCAAGCTCAACGGCGCCTTCCCGGCCAACTTCCTCGACGTCGGCGGCGGCGCGAGCAAGGAGAAGGTGACCGCGGCGTTCAAGATCATCCTGAGCGATCCCGCGGTGAAGGGCATCCTCGTCAACATCTTCGGCGGCATCATGCGCTGCGACATCATCGCCGAGGGCATCGTCGCCGCGGCGAAGGACGTCAGCCTCTCGGTGCCGCTGGTCGTCCGCCTCGAGGGCACGAACGTCCAGCAGGGCAAGGACATCCTCGCCAATTCGGGGCTGCCGATCGTGGCGGCCGACGATCTCGGCGACGCGGCGAAGAAGATCGTCGCGGAGGTGAAGAAGGCCGCCTGATCCTCCCCAGGGGACGCGAGCCGCTAGAGCATCGAAGGAGTTGAGACCATGAAGGTCCTGGTGCCCGTGAAACGGGTGATCGATTACAATGTGAAGCCCCGCGTGAAGATGGACGGCACCGGCGTCGATCTCGCCAACGTCAAGATGTCGATGAACCCGTTCGACGAGATCGCGGTCGAGGAAGCGATCCGCCTGAAGGAGAAGGGCGTCGCGACCGAGATCGTGGCCGTCTCGATCGGCGAGGCGAAGGCGCAGGAGACGCTGCGCACGGCGCTGGCGATGGGCGCCGACCGCGCGATCCTGGTCGTGGCCGAGGGCGAGGTGGAGCCGCTCGGCGTCGCCAAGATCCTTGCCAAGATCGTCGAGGAGGAGGCGCCCGGCCTCGTCATCCTCGGCAAGCAGGCGATCGACGACGATTCGAACCAGACCGGCCAGATGCTGGCGGCGCTGACCGGCCGTCCGCAGGGCACCTTCGCCTCCAAGGTCGAGATCGAGGGCGACAGCGTGAAGGTGACCCGCGAGGTCGATGGCGGTCTGGAGACGGTCAGCCTCAAGACGCCGGCGATCGTCACCACCGACCTGCGCCTCAACGAGCCGCGCTACGCCTCGCTGCCGAACATCATGAAGGCGAAGTCCAAGCCGCTCGCGCAGAAGACCCCCGCCGACTATGGCGTGGACGTGGCGCCCCGGCTCAAGACGCTGAAGGTCTCCGAACCGCCGAAGCGCACCGCGGGCGTGAAGGTTGCGGATGTTGACGAGCTTGTCGCCAAGCTCAAGGCGATGGGAGTTGCGGCATGAGCGTGTTGGTCCTGGTCGAGCACGACAATGCGTCGGTGAAGGATGCGACGCTCGCGGCGGTGACCGCGGCGGGCAAGCTGGGCGAGGTCCACGCGCTGGTCGCGGGCTCGGGCGCGCAGGGCGCGGCGGATGCGGCGGCGAAGATCGCCGGCGTCGCCAAGGTGCTGCTCGCCGACGATCCGGCCTATGCCCATGCGCTGCCGGAGAATGTGGCGCCGCTCGTCGTCGATCTGATGGCAGGCTATGACGCGTTCGTCGCGCCGGCCACCGCGAACGGCAAGAACATCGCGCCGCGCGTCGCCGCGCTGCTCGACGTCATGCAGATCTCCGACATCCTCTCGGTCGAGAGCGCGGATACCTTCACCCGTCCGACCTATGCCGGCAACGCGATCGCGACCGTGCAGTCGACCGACGCCAAGAAGGTGATCACGGTGCGCGGCACCGCCTTCGAGAAGGCGGCGAAGGAGGGCGGCAGCGCCCCGATCGAGACCGTCCAGGGCAAAGGCGATTCGGGCCTGTCGAGCTTCGTCGGCGCCGAAATCTCCAAGTCCGAGCGGCCCGAGCTCACCTCGGCGAAGATCATCGTCTCGGGCGGCCGTGCGCTTCAGAACAGCGAGAACTTCCACACCATCATCGAGCCGCTGGCCGACAAGCTCGGCGCGGCGGTCGGCGCCAGCCGCGCGGCAGTGGACGCGGGCTATGTCCCGAACGACTATCAGGTCGGCCAGACCGGCAAGATCGTCGCTCCGGAAGTCTATATCGCGGTCGGCATCTCCGGCGCGATCCAGCATCTCGCGGGCATGAAGGACTCCAAGACCATCATCGCCATCAACAAGGACGAGGACGCCCCCATCTTCCAGGTGGCGGACATCGGGCTCGTCGGCGACCTCTTCAAGGTCGTGCCGGAACTGACCGGCAAGCTGTAAGAGGCCGGGCCGGTGATCGCGCGGCGCCTGCGGATCACCGGCAAGGTCCAGAACGTGTTCTTCCGCGACTGGACCGCCGAACAGGCGCGCGCGCTCGGCATCGACGGCTGGGTGCGCAACCGCAGCGACGGCAGCGTCGAGATCTACGCGATCGGCGCGCCGGAGCTGATCCAAGGCTTCGTCGCGCGCTGCCATGAGGGCCCGCCCGCCTCGCGCGTGGCCGAGGTCATGGTCGAAGAGGACGAGGTCCGGCCCTGCGAGGGCTTTTCCAAGATCGCGACGGTCTAGCCGCTCCTGCCTTCACGCGGGAGAGGATGAGGGGGCAACGCGCAGCAGCATATAGCCACCGATCGCCGACAGAAGCGATCCGCCCAGCACGCCGATCTTCACCGCGTCGATCAGGAGGGGATCGCCGAAGGCGAGCCCGCCGATGAACAAGCTCATCGTGAAGCCGATGCCGCAGAGCAGGGCGACCCCGTAAATCTGCATCCAGCTCGCGCCCGCGGGGCGCTGCGCCAGGCCGAGGCCGATCGCGGCGCGGACGCTGGCGAAGATGCCGATCTGCTTGCCCAGGAACAGGCCGAGCGCGACGGCGAGCGGCAGCGGCGCGAGAAGCTGCGCAGGGCCGAGCCCGCCCAGCGACACGCCGGCATTGGCGAAGCCGAACAGGGGCACCACGCCGAAGGCGACCCAAGGGTGGAGGCGATGCTCGAGCCGGTGCAGCGGCGAGGGACCGGCCTTGCCCGGCGCACGGATCGGAATCGCCAGCGCGGCGAGGACGCCGGCGACGGTGGCGTGGACGCCGGACATGAGCACGGCCGCCCATAGCCCGAGGCTCAGCAGCAGATAGGGCCACAGCATCACGACGCGCAGCCGGTTCAGGCAGAGCATCGCGGCGAGGATCAGCGCCGCCACGGCCAGTGCCCCAAGATCGAGCGACGCGGTGTAGAAAAGCGCGATAATCGCGACGGCGCCGAGATCGTCGGCGATCGAGATGGTGGTGAGGAACAGTTTCAGCGAGGCCGGCACGCGCGAGCCGAGCAGCGCCAGCACGCCGATCGCGAAGGCGATGTCGGTAGCGGCCGGGATCGCCCAGCCACGGGCGAGGCCAGGCTCGCCGCCGGCAACGAGCATGTAGACGATGGCAGGCATCGCCATGCCGCCCGCCGCCGCGAGGATCGGCAGCATGCGATCGGACGGCCGCGACAGATCGCCGTCGACGAACTCGCGCTTGATCTCAAGCCCCACCAAAAGGAAGAAGAGCGCCATCAGCCCGTCATTGATCCAATGATGGACGCTGAGCGCCCCCAGCTTCGCGTGCAGCGCATGGAAATAATGTGCGGCGAGCGGGCCATTGGCGGCGATCAGCGCCAGCGCCGCCGCCGCGATCAGGACGATGCCGCCGGCCGCCTCGCTGCGCAGAAATTGGTCCAGCGCCGGGCGGCTCCGCCCGCTCGATGGTCTTTGCGTCATCTCACCTGTCCGTTTGCGGAACACTGTATCTGGGACATAACGGGAGGCAAAGGGTTTCCGGCGCTTTCGGAAAGAGGGGTGGCATGGACGAAATCCGGGTGAGTGGATCGCGCGCGCTGCTGCCGCGCTGGTGGCGCATGCATGCCGTGGCCGGGATCGACCATGTCGCCGTGATGCAGAGCGTGATCGACGAGGCGATATGGAGCCCGCGCTACCTGTTCATGGTGCTGATGTCGGCCGGCATCGCGCTGCTCGGCCTGCTGCTGTCGTCGCCGGCGGTGGTGATCGGCGCGATGCTGATCTCGCCGCTGATGGGGCCGATCATCGGCGTCGGCTTCGCGCTCGCCGTATTCGATCTGGAGCAGCTCCGGCGATCGGCCACCGCGCTCGCGCTCGGCGCGCTGATCGCGGTCGTCTTCACGGCGCTGATCGTCCTGCTCTCGCCGATCCAGACGGTGACGGCCGAGATCGCGGCGCGTACCCGGCCCAACCTGTTCGATCTCCTGGTAGCGCTGCTTTCGGCGATGGCGGGCGCCTATGCGACGATCCGGTCGCGTTCGGGCACGATCGTCGGCGTCGCCATCGCCACCGCGCTGATGCCGCCGCTCGCCGTCGTCGGCTTCGGCCTTGCCACCTGGAACCGGGCGGTGTTCGGCGGCGCGCTGCTGCTCTTCCTGACCAACCTCATCACGATCGCGCTCACCGCGACGGGGATGGCCCGGCTCTATGGCTTCGGCTCGCGCCTGTCGCCTAGCCAGAGCCGGCTGCAGGCCGCGCTGCTCGTCGCGGTGATGATCGCGCTGGCCGTCCCGCTGGGCTTCGCGCTGCGCCAGATCGGGTGGGAATCGGTGGCGGCGCGGCAGATCCGCGATGCCGTTCTCACGCCTTTTCCCGACAGCGCCCGCGCCAGCCAAGTCGAGATCGACTTCGATGCGCGGCCGATCCGGGTGCGTGCCGTCGTGCTGACGCCGCAGACCGTGAGCGATGTCGATGCGGGGATCACCGCGACGCTGGAGCGACGGCTGCGCCGGCCGCTCGACCTTCATGTCGATCAGCTGCGGACGGACAGCGGGCGCCGGTCGGTGGACAGCGCCGAGCTCGCCGCGGCCCAGGCCCAGGCGCCCGCCGCGCGCGACGAGGGCGAGATGCTGCGCGATCGGCTGGCGGCGATCACGGGGGTTCCGGGTGATCAGGTCACGCTCGACGAGAAGCAGCGCCGGGCGGTCGTCCGTGCGCCGGCGCTGCCGGGCGCGACGCTTGCGACCTGGCGGGCGCTCGAGCAGCGCGCCGGCGCGGGGCTGGCGGGTTGGCAGGCGCGGATCATGCCGCCGCCGCTTCCGCTGCCGGAGATCCGCATCGCCGAAGGTCGGCCGGATGATCCCGCCGCCCTCGCCTTGGCCGGCTGGGCGGCGGCCCGCGCCGGGATCCCCGTGGTGGTCGATGGCGGCAGCCAGGAAGAGGCGCAGGCCGTCGTGGATGCGCTGTCCGCCAGCGGCGGCGTGGCGACGATCGGCAGCCGGCGTGGCGGCGCCGTGCGGCCGGCCTGGTCGGTCAGCGCACCGTGAAGCGGATCTGATCGACCGGCTTGCCGAGCGCGTCGATGAGGGTGATGCGATGCGTGCCGGGCCCCGCGAGCACGAGCGGCCGCGCCTCCGCCGGGCCGAGATCGCGGCGATCCATCGCGAGGCGGTGGCCCTCGACCGCGCCGGCGACATCGATGCGGATGCGCTGGCGGTCGATCGGAATATCCGGATCGAGCGCATAGACGGCGCCCGACACGGGATCGGCGATGCGCGGCCGGCGTGCCGTGCCGGGCGCTTCGGCGAGCGCCGCCTGACCCATGCCGGCGAGGAAATAATCCCGGCGCGGCTGCTCGATATTGCCCGCGAAGCGCACCAGCCGTTGCTCGATCCCTGCCGGCCGCGGCGGGGCGACGCCGGGCCTGTCGCGGTGCAGCGCGAGCATCACCTCGCGCCAGACCGGGGCCCCGCCGCTGGTGCCGGAGACGGCCTTCATCGAATCCCCCTCGAGATTGCCGATCCAGACGGCGACCGTGTAGCGATCGGAAAAGCCGATGCACCAATTGTCGCGCATCGCCTTGGAGGTGCCGGTCTTCACCGCCGCCCAGAAGGGCAGGCGCAGCGCGGAATCGAGCCCGAAGGTGGCGGCGCGCGCGCCCGGATCCGCCATCATGTCAGCGACGATCCAGGCGGCCTGCGGCGAGAAGACGGCGCGCGGCGCGGGCGAGGGATCCCCGGCACGGAGGCGCAGCGGCGCCCAGCGACCGCCATTGGCGAGCGTGCGATAGGCATTGGCCTGTTCGAGCAGCGTGACCTCCGCCGAGCCGAGCGCGAGGCTGAAGCCGTAATAGGCGCCGTCCTCGGTAAGGCCGCGATAGCCCGCGTCCCACAGCCGGTCACGGAAGGAATCGACGCCGGCGAGCAGCAGCGTGCGCACCGCCGGCACGTTGAGCGAGCCGGCGAGCGCGCTGCGCACCGAGACCGGCCCCTTGAACTCGCGGTCGTAATTCTGCGGCACATAGAGGCCCGAGGCGGTATCGAGCTGGACCGGGCTGTCGTCGAGGATCGAGGCGGGGGTGAGATAGCCCTTCTCGATCACCTGGGCGTAGAGGAAGGGCTTCAAGGTCGAGCCCGCCTGGCGATAGGCGTCGGCGCCATCCACCTGGGCGGCGGTGGAGGCGCCGCCGATACCGCCGACATAGGCGAGCACGTCTCCGCTCCCATTGTCGACGACGACGACAGCGCCGTCGCGCGCCCGCTCGGGGCCGAGGCCCTGAAGCTGCCGGGCGAGGGCGCCGGCGGCGATGCGCTGCACCTGCACGTCCAGCGTGGTCGTGACGCGCATGCCGGGTGCGGTCAGGAGCTTGCGGGCGAGATGGGGCGCGAGACCGGGATCGAGCGCGAGCCGGCGGGCCGAGCCGAGCATCGCGAAGGCCGCGGCGCGCATCGCCCGGCAATCGGTGATGCGGCCGATCGTGCAGGCACGGCGGGCGACCTCGTCGGGGCCGGCCTGCGGCGCGGGCAGGAGGGCGGTGAGCAGCAGCGCATCCTGGCGCGAAAGCGCATCGGGCGCCTTGCCGAACAGGCCGTAGGCAGCCGCGGCGATGCCCTGCGCCTCGCCGCGATAGCCGGCGAGGTTGAGATAGGCCTCGAGGATCTGCGGCTTGGTCCAGCGCGATTCGATGCGCATCGCGGCGCGCATCTGCCGGGCCTTGTCGAACCAGCCCCGCTCGCCCGGGCGGGCGAGATCGGGTGCCAGGAAGCCCGCAAGCTGCATCGAGAGCGTGCTCGCGCCCCGCTGCGGCCCGCGACCCTCGATGCGATCGCGCAACGCCGAGGCGATGCCGATCCAGTCGACCCCGCGATGCCAGAGGAAGCGCTTGTCCTCGGATGCGATCAGGTCGGTGCGGAGCGCCGGCGCGATCTTGTCGAGGGGCGTCCAGGCGAGGCGGCGGACGTCGAAATCGACGCGCTCGCTGTCGATCAGCCGACCGCCGCGGTCGTAGAGCCAGGCCTCGCTAGGACGCCAGTTGGCCCTGACCTCGGCATAGGAGGGGAGCGAGGGCGGGAGGGTGACGATCCAGAGGGTGGCGAGGAGAAGCGTGAGGAGGGCGAGGGCGGCATAGGCCGCCTGGCGTCGCCGCGACAGCGCGGCAAAGGCGTGGAGCCAGTGGGAAAGACGAGTCATGTTCAGACGGGGCGCCTGCTTCTCATCCTCCCTTTGGGGGAGGATGAAGAAGGGGCGAGCCGTTTCTCCCTCACCGCATCGCCACCGTGATCGGCCGGTTCGGCAGCGCGCCGCGGATCTGGGGCGAGTACATCGCCTCGACGCGGGTCGGCGGCAGCTGGAAGGTGCCGGCGCCGTTCAGCCGCACGGCATATTCCACGCTCGCCTTGCCGCGCGGCAGCCAGTTGAAATAGGCGCGCCACGCCTCCTGCGAGCGCTCGATATAGCTCGGCGACCATTCGCCATTTTCGTCCGCCTGATCGCGCAATATCTGGGACTGGCCACCGAGCCCGCCAATGATGGTCGCCCCCGCGGGGATCGGATCGTTGATCACCACCCAGCTGCGCGCGGCATTGGCCTCCACCGTGATGCGGACCTTGAGCACGTCGCCGCGGGTGAGCTGGCCCGGCTTGCGCCGCTGGAGCACGCTCACCTCGCGGGTGATGCGGTAGCCGCCGAAGAAGGGCTGGCTGAGCGGCACCGCCGCGCGCACCGACACCATGGCCCAGGGGCCGGCGCCGCCCGACTGGCTCAAGACCAGCGGGGTGGGCGCACGCGGCAGCGGCAGGGTGAGCGGTACGGCGCTCGCCGGCTGCGGCCAGCTCCGGCTGCGGCTGGCCGCACCGAGCGTCGCGGTGGTCGTGCCCGCGATCGCCGTCGCCGGATAAAGGCCGGCGAAGCGCCGGGCGAGGATCGTGCCCCAGGCGTTGGCCGGGGTGGTGTCCCAATGGCCGCGCTGCTGGCGGGTGGCGATGCCGATCATCATGCGCGGCCCCTCCTGCTGCCAGCCGGGACGGCCGAGCACGGCGAGCAGCGCCTTGATCGCCATCTCGTCGCCGGAGATCATCATCCACCAGGGCGGATCGGCGGTGTCGGTGAGATCGAGCCGCGCGCCCTCATAGGCGATGCGCGTGCGCAGCACCGCCTCCGCCTGCTGGGCGAGCGCCGGATTGGCGCCCTGGGTGCGGCCGATCGCGATCATCCAGTCCGCCAGCACCGCCGTCGGCATCTCGCCCGGAGCGATGCCGGCCTGGGCGAGCAGATCCGGACTCGCCGCGCCGTTGCGGGCCAGCGCGGCGAGCGCGGCGACCTTCAGGAAGCGCTTGTCTCCACCATAATCGTTGGCGCGATCGATCCGGCCATCGACGACGCCTTTCAGCGCCTCGATCATTCTGGCGCGCGGCCCTTCGGGAAGGGGGAAGCCCGCTTCGGCCGTCATCGACAGCACATAGGCGGTGAGCTCGGGCGAGCCCTGCAGGGTGTCGCCCGGGAAGTAACGCAGCAGCCCGTCGCTATCGAGATAGGTGGGCATTTCGCCAGCCAGCCGCATCCAGGCGCCGAGATCGCCCGCCACCACCGCCTTCGACAGCCGCTGCTCGAAGCAGCCATAGGGATAGGCGGCCATATAGTCGCG
>Ga0180222_1000484_pt1 | contig 57480 bp, 47 predicted proteins | sample eDN5th37CKraftOP_FD_151336 | JGI IMG/M metagenome (GOLD analysis project Ga0180222, IMG submission 151336) | Enriched Organic Plus compost microbial communities from Emeryville, California, USA - eDNA 5th pass 37_C Kraft OP (version 2) (version 2) ...
GCTTCCTCGCAGCTTCTTGTCGAGATCAGCGGCCGCGCGCCGCCGTGATGCGCCGCGACGAGATGCAGCACGAGATCCTTGAGGTCCTCAGACAATGCCTGAAATTCCGGGTGCTTCTCGATGGGGAACAGCGAACCGAATTCGTGGCGGTAGCCGTCGAGCACGCTGAAATTGACCGGCCCCTTGGTCTTTGCATAGACTCCGCCGAACGGTGCATGAAAGGCGCGCTGCCACCGCACGGCGCGCTTGCCCTCGTCGTGAAGGCGGGCGGCGAGCGCCAGAGCCTCGATATAAACATCCGGAAGCTTCGCCGCTTTTGCGAGGCTACGGATCTTGGTTTCGGCCGCCATCTGATGATCGTCGAGCTGCTGTGCAAAGCGCGCTTCCGCCCGCCGCTCCTCGTTCAATCCGTCGATGGTGAGCCAGCGCAGACTCTCGCCATCCGCGGAACGCTGAAGATCGAACCGATAGCTTTCCCGCCAAGCGCCGTCGCCAGGCGCATCCTCCTGCTCCGATTCCTTGATGCGAAATCCTGTCTCGGCCGACCAGCCTCCGCCGTCGTCTGCCGTGCGCGCGGCTTCCAGGGCCGCATCATCGCTCAAGAGGCCGTCCTTCAGTCCTCCGAGCCGTCCGTCGACGATCAATGTCGCGTCGGCGAGCTCGGCTTCGAGACGGTCCTTTTGCCTCTTGTCGTCGTCCTTGCTGAGCAGATCGCGGAGCCGGAAAATCCGGCGGAGAGCGCCGTCCGGCGCAAGCGCGAAGGCGGCAACATGGTCTTCGCGCAGCGAGTCCTTTCTGCTTGCTGCCTGGGCGATCTTCATCAGCCAGCCCGCCGCGCGCCAGTTCTCAGTCTCCAGCGTCTCGGTCAGATGCGGTGGCGCCGCCTCAAAGAATTTTTCGACTTCCTTGTCCTCCTTATCGGTCCCCTGACCTGCGCGGACCGGAAGATATTTGCGCCAGACAATTGTAGTCTGCGGCCCCTCGTCGTCGATCCAACCCCTGAGCCAAGGTGCAACGGTCGGCCGGCCGGTATGCCGCTCCAGCGCTGTCATCGACCATGCATCCACCAGCGCGCGCGACAGCGCAGGCCGCAGCGGCGGTGGCGTGGTCGCTGCCTCCAGGGCTTCTTTGAGCGCTTGGTCGTCCTTGAGCGCGACGATTGCTGCCGGGCTGGCATCGCCATTCAACGCCTCAAGCGGCACACGCAGGCGCTTGAGACGCTCCGGCCATTTCTCTCCGTCCTTTTTCTCGGTCTTCGGCGGCGCCATGACAACCTCGACGGTCGCACGTCGCCCATTGCCGCCCCGGCGATTGACGCGGCCGAGCCGCTGCACCATGCGTTCCCATTCGACCAGATCACAGACCATATGATCGGCATCGAGATCGACGCCGACCTCGCCGGCTGACGTGGCGATGAGAAAGGTCGGCTGACTCGCGGGATTTTCCGCGTTGATGAAGCCATGCCTTTTCAGCCAGTGGAACAGTCGCTCCCGCTCGTGCACGCGCCGCTCGCCGACCAGAAGCTCCGAGGCGATGTCGCGCTTTTCCTTTGTCGCGCGTCGGTCGATTTCCTCCTTGACCCTCAGCGCGTCATCGCGACTGTTGCAGAAGACCAGCACGCGCGCTGGATCGGCTTGCGTCGCCAGCGTCCACGCGCGGGTGGCGAGCTCGCCGGTCAGCGCCTTTGCGTCCTTGACGTCGTGCAAGGTCAACCGTTTCTCCGCCTCGAGCCGTTCCCTGATGATTGGATGGCTGCGGTCGTCCGGCACAAGCCGAAAGATACGCTCGCTTCGCGAGATATGTCCGTCCCGCTCGCGTCCGGTTGCCGACAGCGACAGCAGCCGGAATCGCGGGAGGATTTTCCCATCCGCCTCGTCTCGCGGACCGAAAACACGCGCTCCTGTCTCGATCGTCGACAACAGCGCCTCGAACGATGGGACCAGATGCGCCTCGTCGAGCACCACGAGGGCATCCATTCCCAGGAGGCCGGCGTGATAGGGGCGCATCTTCGGCGACACGCCATAGCCGGAGAACAGCAGCCGCGAGCCGATCATATCCACGGTGCCGACGATGATGGTCGGCGCCAGCGGATCTTCGAGCCATTCGCGATTGTCGGCATACCGGCCGCGCAGCGTGCTTACGCGCAGCGTGGAGTCATGCTGCTTCATTCGGGTGGCAATCTCCGTCGCCTGATCGACGACGGCACGCCGATCCACCACGTAGACGAGCCTGTTCGGCACGGGCGCGCCGGCCGCGCGCGCCAGATACCAGACTGCCATGACTGACGTTTTGCCAAGGCCGGTGGGCAGGTCGAGCGCCGACGGAAAGCGGTGGGCGCAGAACTCCTGAAACAGGCGCGTCTGCCAGGGGAAGGGACGATAGCCGTGGAGCGCGGAGAACCGCTTTTGGAAAGCCTCGAGCTCACTTTCAGATATCGTCAGATGGCTGTTCATGACGCGCCTCCGCACGTACCATCATTGGCGATGCGGAGGGCCCTGCCGTGCATCCGACACCGACCCGTACAGCCCTGCAGCATGAACATGCCCCCGCCTCCTACGATTGCCGGTTATCTGGTCTTTAACAAGGGGTTGCAGCACGGCCGATCGGGCTCAGCGGTGCAGCACTCCTATCGGGCCATCTTCCGTCCAGTCTCTCGACGCGAATCTGCTACTGGTTGATCCTGCAAGAGTGTTGATGGTCTAAGAAACTTGATGGTCTCTAAAACTAGACGCATCCCTGACGATAAGTCAAGCCCGGCGGCGGGCGCCGGCGGAGCCCTGCGCTGGAGCGTGGAGCAACGGCTCGCCTTCATCGAAGAACGGCTGTTCTGGCTCGGCGAGGTCAATCGCACCGATCTGGTGCGGCGTTTTGGAGTCTCGATGGGACAGGCCTCCATGGACATCGCGCGATACCTCGCGCGCAGCCCATCGGGTGTGGACTACGACAAACGCGCCAAGCGTTACGTGGCCGATGCGAAATTCCGACCCATATTGGCTGAACCGGACGCGGCGCGGTTTCTTGGCGAGTTACGGCTGGTGAGCGCCGGCCTTGTGCCTGTTGATCAAACCTCACTCGGAACGGCGCCGCCGTTCGATGCCACACCGTTGCCGGAGCGGAAGATCGACCCTTTCGTCCTGCGCGCGGTGCTGACTGCGATCCGTAAGGTGCTCGCCCTCACCATCACCTATCAGTCGATGAGCCGCCCCGAGCCTGCCCTCCGCATGATCGAGCCGCACGCGCTTGCCCATGACGGCTTCCGCTGGCACGCGCGGGCCTTCGACCGCGACACCGGCGAGTTCCGCGATTTCGTGCTCGGACGCATGGCGCGGCCCCGATTGTCCGGACCGGCAACGGCACGCGGCCAGGAGGACCTTGACTGGCACCGCTTCGTCGAGCTTGAAATTGCTCCACACAAGGGTCTCACGCTCGCCCAGGCGAAGGCCATCGCGCTCGACTACGGCATCACCAAGAACACCGCAAAGATCCGAGTGCGGCGCGCGCTGTTGTTCTATGCACTGCGTCGATTGGGCCTCGACCTTCAGCCCGATGCTCGGCCCCCGCACGAGCAACACATCGTCCTGGTCAATCGCGACGAGATCGATACTTTCGTGAAAAAGCCGCCACAAACGTGATGGAGCTACGCCACCCTTAAGACGCCGGCGCGGCGTGGAGCTTGTCGGCCAGCCAGTCGGCGCTCTGCGTGCGCCATCGATAGGGCCGGTTGTTGGCGATGTGGTTGCCGTCCTCGATCAGGTTGAAGACCACCTCGCCGCCGGCCTCGCGCGCGAGGCGTTCGGCGTGCTGCCAGGGAATGACCCGGTCGAGCTTTCCCGACACGATGTAGAGCGGACAAGTGATCTGCCGCGCCAGTCCGTTCAGCGAGAGCGTCGCGGCATGGCGCTTGGCCTCCGGTTCGCTGTCGCACTTCGCCCGGACACGGAACGCGGTCCGCGTGAGATGCGGCAGTGAATCCCAGCATTCAGCGAGGTCATAGGGACCGGCCAGGGCGATGCACGCCTTGGCACGTTTCTCGAACGCCGCGGCGCGCGACGCATAATAGCCGCCGAGGCTGACGCCCCACAGCGCGGCGCGCGCGGTGTCGAGGTCGCCACGCGTGGCGAGCCAGTCGAACACCGCCTTCACCGGGTGCTCATAATCGCCGCGGATCGCGAAGTCGTACTCCCCCTCGCCCTGGCCCGGCCCGTCGAACGCCAGCGTCGCGATGCCGCGCGCCAGGAACGGCTGCTCATAGGCCGCGGTTTCCTCCTTCGCGGAATCGAGCCCCATCACCATCACCGCCACCGGCGGCCTGGCGATGCCGGCGGGCTTGCGCAGGATGCCGAACAGCGTCTTGCCCTCATAGGGAATGCCGACCCGCTCCCCGGCCGGCCGCAGATGGGGCAGCGCATCCGAGCGGCACGCCACCGCCTTCATGTGCGCGGCCTTCATCTGCGCAAGGTCGTGAACGAACAGGAACTTGGCGAAGTGATAATAGACGGCGGCGCGCTCGAGATGCTCGCCGGCGCTGATGAGATGCCGCTCCGCCAGCGCGAGGCGTCCCATCCGCTCGTGATCGGCAGCGCGGTCGGACCAGGCACGGCACCAGTCGTCCCACCTCTGCAATCGTCCGGTGATCTCCTCGAAATCCGTCAGCGCGACGCCGTTCGAGACGAAGCGCGGCCCCCAATGCGCCATTGCCGATTTGACGAGGTCATCCCGTTCCGCCGCAGGGTCCGCCATGTCTTCAGCCTCGCTGATTGCTGTCGTCCGGGCCGGCAGCACCGGCTATCGCGACATCCGCCGCGTCCTGCGGACGGATCGGCCGGAACGCGCCTTGCCCGGTTTGCGCCCGCTGTCGCGTGACTTGTCTTCGAGCGAGCCGAGCAGCTTCGACAGCAGCCCGGCGAGCTGCCGGCGCTCGCGCGGCGACAGCGCGTCGAGCAGCTTGTCGGTCTCCGCAAGATGCGTGGCGATCGCCTTGTCTGCGAGCCGCTTGCCGGCCGGCGTCAGGCGGATGATGTAGCTGCGGCGGTCAGCGGCATCCGGGCGGCGCTCGATCAATCGCTTCTGCTCGACCCGGTCGATCCGATTGGTGATCGCGCCCGAGGTCAACAGCGACTCGCGCAACAGGTCGGTGGGCCGCAACTCATAGGGCTTGCCGGAGCGGCGCAGCGTCACGATCAGGCTGAACGCTTCCCAGCCCAGATCGAGCGGCGCAAGCCAGCCTTCGATCTGCCGCAGCAGGCGCGCCGACAGCCGCACGATCCGGCCCTGGATGCCGATCGGGGACGGGTCCAGTTCGGGACGCTCCCGCCGCCATTCGCTCAGAAGATGCTCGACAGAATCGCGAGGCCGGCTTGGCATATCGGCGTGAAGCTCCGGTATCGTCGTGTCAGCGCGCTTGACAGCACCGAAGGATTGCGGTGAGATCGTTTAATATTAAGATACTTAACATTGCCGCTCGACATTGACAAGCCGATCCGCTTGGCAATTCGATCCGATCAGCAGCTCGACCTAATCGAAACGACAATTCAAGTGTGCCGTTCGCTGGAGAGTGCATGGATATCTTCGTCGATGATCTTGTGCAGGTCTGGGACGATGGCGGCGACGGAATTCTCGCGCTCGACGGCATCACTCATCACTTCGGCTCATCAAAGCTCACCTGCCTGCTCGGCCCGTCGGGCTGCGGCAAGAGCACATTGATCCAGATCATCGGCGGCATCGAGCGGGCGACGCGCGGCACCATCCGCATCGTCGATCCCGCCGCGCCCGATGCGCCGTCAGCCCGCCCCGGCGAACGCTCGGTGATGATGTGGCAGAACCTGAACCTGTTTCCCTGGCGCAACGTCATCGACAATGTCGCGTTCGGCCTGGAAATGGCGGGCGTCCCGCGCCAGCGGCGCTATGCGCGCGCCCGTGAGCTGATCGCTTCCGTCGGTCTGAAGCACTTCGAAGAGAAGCAGTGCAGCCAGCTGTCGGGCGGCATGCGCCAGCGCGTGGCGCTCGCCCGCGCGCTGATCATGGATCAGCCGATCCTGCTGATGGATGAGCCGTTCGCGGCGCTCGACGCGCAGACCAAGATCGTGATGCAGGAGGAGCTCACCCGCATCTTCGAGCAGACGCGCAAGACCATCCTGTTCGTGACGCATGCCATCGACGAGGCGATCCTGCTCGGCGACGAGGTCGTGGTGATGACGGCCCGGCCCGGGCGCATCAAGGAAGTCATAAAAATCGACCTGCCGCGACCGCGCTCGCAGGAGCTGATCAACTCGCCGGAGTTCGGCGAGCTCTACGACCGCATCCTGCATCTGATCCGCGAGGAGGTGCTCAACGCGATGCGGCAGCAGAACGAAGTGGCGGACTAGGATGGCCGAAGCTCCGACTCTCAAACGCGCGAAGCGGAAGTCGCGGGATCCGCTCTGGCTGCGGATCCTGCCGTTCGCCTCCGTCGTGATGTTTCTCGGCATATGGGAACTCGTCGTCCGCGTGCGCGAGGTGCCGCCGATCATCCTGCCGGCGCCGAGCGCGATCGCCAGTTATCTCGTGTCGATGATCACCGACGGCTCGCTGCCCTATCATCTGGCGGTCACCTTCCTGCGCATCGTCGCCGGCTTCATCGTCGCCAGCGTGTTCGGGATCGTGCTCGGCGTATTCATGGGCATGTCGCGGATCGTGTCGCGCGTGCTCGATCCATGGATCGCCGCGCTCTATCCGCTGCCGAAGATTTCGCTCATTCCGCTGCTGATCATCTGGCTCGGCACCGGCGAAGCCTACATCCTCACCATCAGCGCCATCACTGCGTTCTTTCCGGTGCTGATCAGCACCTATGCCGGCATCCGCCAGGCGGACCAGGGCCTGGTGCGCGCGGCGCGCGATCTCGGCGCCAACGAACGGCAGGTGCAGATGAAGGTGATCATCCCGGCGGCGATCCCGAGCATCTTCGCCGGGCTGCAACTGGGCATGGGCGTCACCATCATCCTGGTGGTGGCTGCCGAGATGATCGGCGGCTCCAACCAGAGTGGCATGGGCTACCTGCTGATCCGGTTCGGCCAGGTGATGGAAACGGAGAAGGTCTTTGCCGCGCTGATCGTGCTCGCCGTGTTCGGCGGCGTCATCATCAAGACCCAGGAGCGGATCGACCGCTGGATCGCGCCATGGGCGGCGCGGAAATAGCCGCGCCATGGCACGCATCCTGATCAAGAACGGCGATGTGGTGACGGTCAACGGCAGCCGCGACGTGTTTCGCGGCGGCTGTGTCGTTGTCGATGGCCCTGTCATCGAAAGCGTCGGCGCCAGGGAGGTGCCGGTCGAGGGTCCGTTCGATGAGGTCATCGATGCGGCCGGAATGATCGTCATTCCCGGCCTGATCAACGCACACCAGCATTTCTACTACCATCTCTTCAAGGGCGTCGCGAACGGCCTGCTGATCGAGGACTGGTTCCCGAACGTCGTCCACCGGGTGACGCCGCACCTGACCGACGACGATATGGAGCTCACCGCGTATCTCGCATGCGCCGAGATGCTGCTGTCAGGCACCACCTGCAGCCTCAACCATCTGCGGGTGACATCGACGGAAGCGACGCTGCGCCGGATATCGAAGGCCAGCGAGGAACTCGGCCACCGGCAGGTCGTCGGCAAGGAAATCCAGTGCCGCTTGCCGGGAAATCCCCACCATCCGCGCACGCTCGCCGAAGAGGTGGCCTTTCTCGATGATCTGATTCCGCGCTGGAAAGGCCGCAGCGGCGGCCTGACACGCCTCTGCCTCGCCGCCGAGTGCAACGCGATCTTCATCGACCAGAACGTCACCTCGGAAGAGCTATTGATCGCGGCGAAGCGGCTCGCCGACCGTCATGACCTGAAGATCACGACGCATATCTCCGCCGGCACGCTGGCCTTCGAGAAGAGCTATCTGCGCGTGCTGCGCAAGACCGGCCGCACCGACACACAGGCACTGATGCAGCTCGGCCTGCTCGATTCCCGCTACATCCTGGCGCACGCGATCAACTGCACCGCGACCGACATCCGCATGATCGCCGACAGCGGCGCCACGATCGTCTACACGCCGACGAGCGAAGCCGTGCGCGGCGGCGGCATCGGTCCGATCGTCCCGATGCAGGCCGCGGGCGTCAATGTCGCGCTCGGCTCCGACGGGCCGATGGTCGATTATTCCGTCGACATGGTCGAGCAGATGAAAGCCTGCTCGATGCTGCAGCATGCCAAGCATCTGGACCCGACCGTGATGCCGCCGGAACGGTGCATCGACTATGCGACGATCAATGCCGCAAGAGGTCTCGGGCTCGACGCGGAGATCGGCTCGCTCGAAGCGGGCAAGCGGGCGGACATCGCGATCTTCGATCTGCGGACCGCCCATGCGATGCCGGCCAACAACCCGATCGCCGCTCTGGTTTATTCGGCGCGCGGCACGGATGCCCACACCGTCCTCGTCGACGGTGCGATCGTGGTCCGCGACCGCAGGCTGGTCCGGCGCGAAGCGCTCGATGACATCTTCGCCAGCGCGCAAAGGCGGGCGCAGGACATTATCGCCCGGTCCGGTCTGCAGGAGCGGATACAACCGAACTGGCCATCGGCATGAAGCACATCATTGATGGGGAGGCTGAGATGACCGGAAGACCCACGACACGTCGCTTCGTTCTCCAGGGCGCTGCAGCGGCAGGCGCGTTCGCGAGCCTCGGCGCCGCTGGTCTCCGTCCGGCGCGGGCGCAGACACTCGAAACGATCAATATCGGTGCCTCGCCGTTCATCAACCAGGCGGCCATCTTCATGGCATCCGAGCTGGGCTTCTACGCCAAAGTCGGCCTTGACCCGAAGGTGAAGTCCTTCCCCGACGGCGCGCTGATCCTCGCGCCGATGATCTCCGGCGAAGTCGATTTCGGCGTGCTCACCTGCAGCGCCGGCCTGTTCAACTCGCTCGCCCGCGGCGCCGCGGTCCGCTCGGTGTTGTGCCTCGGCCAGGGACGGAGCGGACGCGCGGTCACGGCCGTGCTGGTTCGCCAGGATCATTATGATGCCGGCGTCAAAACCGTCGCCGATCTGAAGGCGCTGAAGGGCAAGATCGCCGCCGTCGGCGCGGCCGGCAGCATCAATCAGTACGGGCTGGCGACGGCGCTTAACAAGGCCGGTCTCGACGCCGCCAACGACGTCACCTGGCAGACCAGCGTGGCGCAGCCGGAGATCGTCAAGCAGATCGGCCAGAAGCAGGTGGATGTCGCCGACCTCACCTATCATCTGGCCTATCTCGCCGAGAAGCAGGGCTATGCCAGGATCATCGCCTCGCGCGATGCGATCCTGCCCGACTCGCAAACGGCGATGGTCGCCGTGCGCGATGAGTTCCTGAACAAGCGCCGCGATGCGGTGGTGCGCTTTGCCATGGCGCATATCCACACCGCGCGGCTGTTCAACCAGGTTGCCGGCGCGCCGGAGAAGCACGAGGACATCGTCAAGATGATCACGAAATACATTTTCGTGAAGGACGTCGGCCTGCTCAATTCCGTGGCGCCGCACTGGGAATGGATCGCCGAGAACGGCAGCCCCAACCAGGCATCGGTGCTGGCGCAGCAGGATTTTTGGGCCGACCGGTTCAAGCTGGTGGCCCGCAAGGTCACCGCGGCGCAGATTTTCGAGCCGTCCATTGCAGAAGAGGCGGTCAAGCGGCTCGAGGCAGAGAAGCCGTTCGGCTGAGGCCGGCAGGCAGCAGAGTGAACGATAACGAGAGGCAATCGAGGAGGCTATGGCGCGAATTCTGATCAAGAACGGTTATGTCGTCACCGTCAACGAGACCCGCGACGTGTTCGCGGGCGGCGCGGTGGCGATCGCCGATGGGCGCGTGCTGTCGGTGCAGCCATCGGCGGCCGCGTTCAACGACCGCGACTTCGACGAGGTCATCGATGCCAAGGGCTGCCTCGTCATGCCCGGCCTCATCAACATGCACCAGCATCACTGGTATTGCCTGTTCAAGGGGCTGGCCGACGGCCTGCTGCTGGAGGATTGGATCACCGATCTGGTGTTTCCGCTGGTGTCGAGGCTGTCGCCCGAGGCGATGCGGATCGCGAGCTACCAGTGCGGCATGGAGATGCTGGCGACCGGCACCACCTGCTCGTTCAACCACTCGGTCTCCGTCACCACGCCGGAAACGGTGAAGGCCGTCGTCGAGCCGCAGGCCGAGCTCGGCATCCGCCAGATCTTCGGCAAGGAGCTGCGCTGCCGCAACCCGCGCTTCACCGCGCATCCGCTGACGCTCGACGAGGCGCTCGCCGCCGTCAAGGAGGAGGTGCAGCGCTGGGACGGCCGGCATGACGGCCTGGTGCGCATGGGCATGGTGATCGAGGCCAACGCGCACTGGACCTCGTCCGGCATGAGCACCGAGGAGCTGATCACGCGCGGCTATGCGCTGGCGCGCGAGCTCGACGTGCGGATCAGCAGCCACATCTCCGCCGGCACGTTCTCGCTGGAAAAGGGCTTCCTCAAGCATCTGCGCGAGACCGGGCGCACCGACGTGCGCTATCTGATGCAGCTCGGCGTGCTCGACGAGCGCTGGCTCCTGGCGCATTGCATCCATTGCACCGAGCTCGACCTCGAGCAGATGGCGCGGGTCGGCGCCAGCCTCGTCTACACGCCGACCAGCGAATCGATCCGTGCCGGCGGCATCGGCCCGATCGCCAACGCCTCTGATCTCGGCATCATCACCGCGCTCGGCACCGACGGGCCGATGGTCGACTATACCGACGACATGTTCGAGCAGATCAAGGCTTGCGTGCTGTTCCAGCATCAGCGCCATCTCGATCCGACGCGCGTCTCGATCGAGCGCGCGGTCGAGATGGCGACGATCGACGGCGCGCGTGCCGCCGGACTCGCCGACGAGATCGGCTCGCTCGAGCCCGGCAAGCGGGCGGACATCGCGGTCTTCGACATGCGGCGTCCGCATGTCGGCGTGCTGCAGCGCCCCCTCTCCGCCTTCGTCTGCGCCGGCAAGGGATCGGATGCGAAGGTCGTCATGGTCGGCGGCAAGATCGTCTACCGCGACGGGCAATTCATGAACGGCCCGAACCCACAGGAGGTCTTGCAGGAGGCGGAGAAGCTCGGCGCCGAGATCGCAAGGAGCGCCGGGCTCGCCGACCGCTTCGTCTCGCATTGGCCGCTCAGCCGGGCGGCGCCGCGGGCCGCGCGCCGGGCGCAGGCCTGATCGATAAAAAAGCGTCGCGTCCAACGTCGATCATTCAACAGCATAGGGAGTAACGCAATGAAACGTCCCGTCATCACTCTGGCTCTGGCCGGCGCGGCCTTGGCGCTGGCTTCCTTCGGGCCGCGGCCGGCCGTCGCGGCGGATGTCCTTCGCGTCGGCGAAGGGCCGTTCATCACCGGCGGCGGCTTCCTGGTCGCCAACGAGAAAGGCTACTTCAAGAAGCTCGGGCTCGAGATCGAGACCAAGATGTTCATCGACGGTCAGCAGGCGGTGCCGGCCCTGATCGCCGGTGATCTCGACATGACGTTCATGACCGCCAATGCCAGCCTGTTCAACAGCGTGGCGCGCGGCGCGCCGCTGGTGGTGATCCTCGACCGCGGCAACAACAAGTCCGGGCGCGGCTATACCGTCATCAATGTCAGCAAGCAGATCGCCGACAGCGGGGTCAAGACGCCGGCCGACTTCGCCAAGCTGAAAGGCAAGAAGATCGGCGTCAGCGGCACCGGGGCCATCAACCAGTACATGTTCTCGCTGGCGCTGCAGAAGGCCGGCCTCGACCCGCGCAAGGACGTGCAGTGGGTGTTCAACGTGCCGCAGCCCGACCTGATGAAGATGCTGGGCCAGAACCAGATCGACGCCACCGACCTCGCCTATCAGTTCGGCTATTTCGCGGAGAAGAACGGCTGGGGTCCGATGATCGTCACCGGCGACCAGATCGAGCCGGATGGCCCGATCGCGGTGATCGCGACCCGCCAGAACCTGCTGAAGGACAAGCGCGACGTCCTGGTCCGCTTCGCCATGGCCTATCTGCAGGGCGTCAAGGAGTTCAACGCCGCCGCCGTCGATCCCGACAAGCATGCCGACATCGTCCAGATCCTGGCCAAGACCACGGCACTGCAAAAGCCCGAGACGGTGAAGGCCATCGCGCCGAACTGGTCCTATACCAACGAGGACGGCATTCCGAACATCAAGGCGTTCATGAAAATGCAGGACTACTGGGCGGACTATTACGACTATATCGAAAAGAAGGTCAGCGCCGAGCGCCTGTTCGACACCAGCATCGCCCAGGAAGCGGTGAAGCGGCTGGATGCCGAAAAGCCGTTCGCGAAATAGCACGCGCTCGCCGATGCAACGCCGCGCCGCACTGTGGCGCGGCGTCTTTCTTGTCAGGACCTCCGACGATGAAATCGGTTGCTGAACTCAAGGCCGATCTCGATGCGCGCTATGCCGACCTGCTCGGCGAGCCTTATCCGCGCTTCTCCGACGCCGAGATGAAGCGGCGCGACGCATTGCTGGTAGAGATGATGGCGGCGCATGCGCTCGACGCGCTGATCGCCGTCGAAACCATGCGCGGCGGCACCGCCACCGGCTGGATCACCGGCTGGCCAGTGACGGCAGAAGCCGTCACGCTCATCATGCCCGGCGCACCGCGCCGGATGTACATCCAGCATTTCAATCACCTGCCGCTCGCCCGCCGGCTGGCGCACGACACCGAGGTGCTGTGGGGCGAGGCCGGCGCCGTGCAGCGCGCCGCCGATGCCGTTTCCGGAACGAAAGCCGGCAAGTGCCGTGTCGGCATCATCGGCCGCTTGACGCCGGCGCAGGGCGGCATGCTGGCCGCAACGTTCGACGTCGTCGACATGAACAAGGCCTACGCGCAGGCGCGCCTCATCAAGTCGGAGGAAGAGCTGCGCTGGCTCGAACTGGCGGCCGACCTCACCGACCTCGCCGTCGCCGCGCTGGCCGAAGGGGCCCGCCCCGGCATGGACGAGCGCGCCTTGAGTGCGCTGGTGCAGGCGCCCTATCTGCCTTACGGCGCCACCAACTTCATCCACTACTTCCAGGCGGCATCGATGGATGCGCCCGATGCCGCGGTGCCGCGGCAATATCCGTCCGGCCGCAGGCTCGCGGCCGGCGACGCGCTGTCGACCGAGCTCAGTGTCGATTACTGGGGCTACACCGGGCAGGTGCTGCGCACCTTCTTCATCGGCCGCGAGCCGAACGCGCTGTACCGCGACCTGCATGCCGTCGCCGATACCGTGCTCGACGACGTCATGGCGGCGGCCCGTCCCGGCGTTCATGTGCGCGAGCTGGTGGCGGCGTCGCACAAGATCGAGGACGCCGGATACACCATCATCGACGATCTCGTTCACGGCTATGGCGGCGGCTATCTGCCGCCGGTGCTCGGCTCCGCGAGCCGCCCCGCCGCCGGTGCGATTCCGGACATGACGTTGAAGTCTGGCATGGCGCTGGTGATCCAGCCCAATGTCGTCACCAAGGACTGGAAGGCCGGCGTGCAGACCGGAAACCTGGTGGTGGTGACCGATGCCGGCGCACGACCGCTGCAGAAATTCCCGCGCGGGTTCCACATCATCGGATGAGCTGACGCTCATGTTGCGTTCAGCGGATCACCGCTGCAGGCGCAGGCCGAGCAGGAACACATTGGCGTCGTAGTTGTAGCCGGCGACGTTGGAGCGCAGCCATTCGCGCCGCACCTCGCCCTTGAGCCAGAGCTCGCGGCTGAGCTTGTAGGTGAGGCCGAAGCCGAGCGCATAGCGCAGGTCCTGGCGATCGGCCACCGTGCCGCCGGGGGTCGAGACCACGCAGCCGCAGACCATGGTGGTACTGCCGGGCGTCTCGCCACCCTGATAGGTATCGATGCCGAAGCCGAACTTCACGGTGGCGATCAGCCAGCGCCGCAGCGCGTGATCGACCTGCACGCCGGCGTCGCGATAGAAGATGCCGGACACGCCGGGAATGGTGGATTCCCCGACATTGGTCTTGGCGGTGAACTTCACCGTGGTCAGCGCATTTGCGGTCCACAGCAGCGAGGCATCGAGCAGCAGGCCCTTGACCGGCGCCAGCCGCTCATCCTGGTAGTCGCGCTTGGTGTAGCCGACCGAGATGTCGCCGGTGAGCAGCCGCGTCAGCTCGAAGCTCGTGCCGACGCGGCCGGTCAGCGCCTTGGAGTTGCGGCGATAGCCGGAGAAATCGGCTTCGAGATCGTGGACGCGGGTGTCGCCGCCGGCCTCGACATAGGGCGTCACGCCGGGCCGCAATTCGTAGCCGGCGCGCAGCACGCCGCCATACTGGTTGAGGTTGCGGTCGGCATTGCTGGCGCTGCTGCCGTCGACGAGCGATGAGCTCTGCCAGACGGTGCGGTCGGCGGTGCCTTTGACGCCGAGCTCGAGCCGGTTGAAGCGGTGCGCCAGCCCGGCGACGCCGCCGAAGGTGGTGAACACGGGCAGCCGCGACAGTCCGGCCTGCAGGTTCGGACTGTTCGGATAGTCGGTGCCGACCAGGAGCCGGCCGCCGAGATCGATGCGGGTGTTGCGCGTGACGTCGATGCGGCCGTCGATCGCGCCGGTGGCCTGCGGCCGGCTCACCGAAGGCGTGGTGTCGTTGGCGTAATAGCTGTAGCTGCCGCGCAGGTCCGCCTTTAGTTCGTGGCGCGACCAGTGCGACTGCGCGCGCAGTTCCGGCGCGACGGTGACGAGGGCCGAGCCCTTGCCGTCGGCGCGCGCGCCGGGATTGCTGTCGTAGCCGCCGTAAAGCTCGACCGCGGGATAGAGATCGAACGCGCCGGCGCGCAGGCCGAGCGCGTCATAGGGGTCGCCTTCGGCGGCGATCTTCCTGCGCTTGGTGACCGGCGTCGGCAAGGCGCCGACCGGCGTCACCGGCAGCCGTGTCGCCATCGCGGTTTCGGCGGCCGGCGGCAGCGGTCGCTGATAGGGCGACGGCGGCGGCTCCACGGGCGCCGATGCGGTCGGTGCTGCCGGCGGCGGCGCCGCAGACGACGGTTTCTTCGCCGCCGTTTTCTTGCGGCGCGCATTGGTGGAATCGAAGCCGGTGCGGCCCGCGCCCGAGGCCGGCGCGAAGCTGCGCACCGGCGGCCCGACGGCGCCGCGCCGCTGCTCGAACGTCGGCAGGCGCCGCGCGTCGGCGGGCGACAGCGCATTCGGCATGCCGGCGCTCTGTGCCGCGGCGATGCCGCACATCGCCGTCGTCCAGGCAGCCGCCAGCAAGCCCGCGCGGCACGGCGCGGCCAGTGCGATGAGGCGTCGACGCGGCACCTGCGGCTCTCTTTCCTCGTCGGAACGATGGACAACGGACCGCAGCCCGCCGGCCGCCCCGGATTGCACCCGGCGCGGCCCGCAGGCTTTGGTTAACGGAGTAGAAAAGGTTATGGTTAACGGCCCGTTGAGACCGCTCCCGCAGTCGCGCCGCCGTGCCCGCCGTGCTAAGCAGGCGGCCCCGACCGGCGCCTGTGCCGGCGCCGGACAACCGATGACCGACCCGAAAAAGCTCAACGACACCAGCGACATCGCCGGACGCGCCGAGGCTGCGATCGGCTCCGCGGTGCGCGCCATCGACGTCGAGGGCGAAGGCCTCAAGGCGCTCGCCGCCGCCCTGCGCGACGGCCTCGGCCGCGCCTTCGTGGCTGCGGTCGAGCGCATCCGCGCCGCGCCCGGCCGCGTCATCGTCACAGGCATGGGCAAGTCCGGCCACATCGCGCGCAAGATCGCGGCGACGCTGGCCTCGACCGGCACGCCGGCGTTCTTCATCCACGCGGGCGACGCCGGTCACGGCGACCTCGGCATGATCACCGCCCAGGACGTGGTGGTGGCGCTATCGTGGTCGGGCGAGAGCGCCGAGCTGCGCAGCCTGATCGACTATACCCGCCGGTTCCGCATCGCGCTGATCGCGGTGACGGCGGGCGGCGGCAGCACGCTCGGCAAGGCCGCCGACATCACGCTCGTTCTGCCGGAGGCGCGCGAAGCCTGCCCGCACAACCTGGCGCCGACCACCTCCTCGCTGATGCAGCTCGCGCTCGGCGATGCGCTCGCGATCGCGCTCCTGGAAAGCCGCGGCTTCACCGCGCTCGACTTCGGCGTGTTCCATCCGGCCGGCAAGCTCGGTGCCGCGCTGAAATTCGCCCGCGACCTGATGCACGGCGGCGACGGCATGCCGCTGGTCGCGCTCGGCACCCGGATGTCGGATGCGGTGGTGGTGATGACCGGCAAGGGCTTCGGCTGCGTCGGCATCACCGACGCGCATGGCATGCTGGCCGGCATCATCACCGACGGCGACCTGCGCCGCCACATGCGTCCCGACCTGCTCTCGGCCAAGGTCGAGGACGTGATGACGCGCAATCCGAAGACGGTGCGGCCCGACCAGCTCGCCAGCGAGGCCCTGGAAATCCTCAATTCCTCGAAGATTACGGCGTTGATCGTCGCCGAGGGCCGGAGGCCGGTCGGTATACTGCACCTGCATGACCTGTTGCGCGCCGGCGTGGCGTGACGGTCAGCTCTCCGGCATCACCAGCAGTGTGGCGCCGTCGGTGGCGGTGACGCGCACGCGGCTGCCGGCCGGGCTGTCCGGCCCGCTGACGTGCCAGATCGTGTCGTCGATGCGCAGCCGGCCGACGCCGCCGACGATCGCCTCCTCCAGCACATAGACGCGGCCGACGAAGCCCGCGGCGCGGCGGTTGAGGAACGGCTGGTCGGTGCGCCGGCCGACGCTGCGGCCGAACCGCCGCCAGGCCGGCACCGTGGCGAGCGCGAACAGCGCGAAGGCGATGAACTGCGCCTGCCATGGCCAGTCGACCAGCAGCGACAGGATGCCGACCAGCAGCGCGGCGATGCCGAGCCACATCATGAAGGCGCCGGGCGCGGCGACTTCGAGGATCAGCAGCAGCACGCCGGCGATGATCCAGTTCCAGGCACCGAGCGTGGCGAACAGCGAGGACATGCGGCGCGGTCAGGGCTTCGGAGGATGCGGCGGCACCGATCCGCCCCGCCTGGCGCCGTCGGCGAACGTCGATTTGGCGATCTCGGCAATGCCGCCGAGCGAGGCCAGCACGTTGGTCGCCTCGATCGGCAGCAGCACCAGCTTCTGGTTCGGCGACTGGGCGATCTCGGCGAACGCCTTGAGGTATTTCTCCGCGACGAAGTAGTTGAGCGCGGCGACGTCGCCCTTGGCGACCGCCTCGCTCACCATCGCGGTGGCCTTGGCCTCCGCCTCGGCGAGCCGCTCGCGGCCTTCGGCGTCGCGGAACGCGGCCTCGCGGCGGCCCTCCGCCTCCAGGATCTGTGCCTGCTTCTGGCCTTCCGCGCGCAGGATCGCCGACTGGCGCTGGCCTTCGGCGGTGAGGATTTCCGCGCGCTTCTCGCGCTCGGCCTGCATCTGCCGGCTCATCGATTCCACGAGATTGGCCGGCGGCTCGATGTCCTTGATCTCGATGCGGTTGACCTTCACGCCCCACGGCGACACCGCGGCATCGACCACCCGCAGCAGCCGCTCGTTGATCTCGTCGCGGTGCGACAGCATGGCGTCGAGGTCCATCGCGCCCATCACCGAGCGGATGTTGGTCATCGTCAGCTTGATGATGGCGTCGTCGAGATTGGCGACCTCGTAGCTCGCCTTGGCGGCGTCGAACACCTGGTAGAAGGCGAGGCCGTCGACGGTGACCGTGGCGTTGTCCTTGGTGATGACCTCCTGCTGCGGCACGTCCACCGCCTGCTCCATCACGTTCACCTTGCGGCCGATGCGGTCGAAGATCGGGATGATGAGGTTGAGGCCGGGCGACAGCGTGCGGGTGTAGCGGCCGAACCGCTCCACGGTCCAGGCAAAGCCCTGCGGCACGGTCTTGACGCCGCTGACCACCAGCACGATCGCGAGCACGACGACGGCCAGCACGACGATATCAAATCCGGACATGGCTCTCCCTGGAATCCCTTCCCGCCGGCGGCGCCGCGGCGAACGCTGACGACATTGTGGGGCGCGCGCCGCGATCCGGCAAGGCCGCAGCCAGCGGCTGCCGGCGCAATGCGGTCAGAGCCAGCCCTGCAGCTCGCGCCACGCCACCGCGCGGATCACCCGCATGCCGTCGTCGCTGTCGTTGAGGCACGGGATCGCGGCGAAATTCTCGCCGCCGGCCTCCTTGAAGATACCGGCGTTCTCCATCGCGATCTCCTCCAGCGTTTCGAGGCAATCGGCGGCGAAGCCCGGCGTCACCACCGCGAGATTCCTGACGCCATCCTGCGCCAGCCGCTTCACGGTCTCGTCGGTATAGGGCTTGAGCCATTCCTCCGGTCCGAACCGCGACTGGAAGGTCATCATCAGGCGCTGCTCGTCGAGGCCGAGCCGCGCGCGCAGCAGCCGCGTGGTCGCTTCGCAATGGTCGCGATAGGGATCACCCTTGGCGACATAGCTTTCCGGCATGCCGTGGAACGAGGCGATGATGACATCGGGCTTGAACGGCAGCCGCGCCAGCTCGCGCTCGATCGACGCCGCGATCGCATCGATATAGACCGGATCGTCGTAGTAAGGCGGCGCGACGCGCAGCGACGGCTGCCAGCGCATGCCGGCCAGCGCATCGAACGCCTTGTCGCATACGGTCGCGGTGGTCGCGGCGGCATATTGCGGATAGAGCGGCACCAGCAGGATGCGGTCGCAGCCGGCGCGCTGCATGGCCTCAAGCCGCGATGCGATCGACGGATTGCCGTAGCGCATCGCCCAGTCGACCAGCACGCGGCCGTCGGCGATGAGCGGCGGCAGCTTCTCCGCCTGTGCGCGGGTGATGGTCATCAGCGGCGATTCGTTGCGCTCGCGGTTCCAGATCTTCTCGTAGTCCTTGCCCTTGCGGCCGGGTCGCACCGACAGCACGATGAGGTTGAGCACCAGCCACCACTTGACCGGATTTTCCTCGATGACGCGGCGGTCGGACAGGAACTCCTTGAGGTAGCGCCGCATCGACCAGTAATCGGTGGCGTCCGGCGTGCCGAGATTGACCAGCAGCACGCCGATGCGGCGGGCGGGCGCGGAAGGCGTGGAAACATCGTTCATGGCGGTATCAGAAGCCAAACGCGGACGCGGTCAAGGGCGATGCCGCGGGTTTGAACGAGACTCTGTCTAAATTGGTCGCGCCTTCAAGGCATGCCGGCGCCGCTCATCCCACCGGGCGCTCATCGGCAATCACCTTGCCGTCATTCGGGAGGCTGCCGGGCGCGACGAGCTCGACCGTGCCGCGCAGCTTGGTCACCGCCTGCAGCGTGTCGGCGACCGCCGCGGCGAGCGCGGCATCGGCGGCAGCGCATTCCGCGCGCAGCGTCATGGTGTCCTGCTCGGCGGCGCGGCCGACCACGAGCCGCAGCCGGCCGAGCTGCGGATGGCGGCGGCCGACCTCCGCCAGCTGGCGCGGCTGCACGAACAGGCCCTTGACCTTGGCAGTCTGATCGGCGCGGCCCATCCAGCCTTTGATGCGCAGATTGGTGCGGCCGCACGGCGACATGCCCGGCAGCACCGCGGAGAGGTCGCCGGTCGCGAGCCGGATCATCGGATAATCGGGATTGAACGAGGTCACCACCAGCTCGCCGACCTCGCCATCGGGCACCGGATCGCCGGTGCCGGGCCGCACGATCTCGACGATCACGTTTTCGTTGACGATCAGGCCCTCGCGCGCCGCGCTCTCATAGGCGATGACGCCGACATCGGCGGTGGCATAGCACTGCATCACCGCAACGCCGCGGCCGGCAAGCTCCTCGCGCAGCGAGGCGGGCAGCGCTGCGCCGGAGACGAAGCCGCGCTTGAGCGAGGACGCATCGGCGCCCGACGCCGCCGCGGTGTCGAGCAGGATCTTCAGGAAGTCCGGCGTGCCGATATAGCCCGACGGCCGCAGATGCGCGATCGCGGCGAGCTGCTGCTCGGTATTGCCGGGCCCTCCGGGAATGACCGCGCAGCCGATCGCGAAGGCGCCGGATTCCATGATGAAGGCGCCCGGCGTCAGGTGATAGGAGAAGCAGTTGATGACGACATCGCCGGCGCGGAAGCCGGCGGCGTACAGCGCGCGCGCCGTGCCCCAGGCATCGTCCGCCGCGCTTTCCGGCTCGAAGATCGGACCGGGCGACATGTGCAGCCGCCGCACGCGGCCCGGCGCCGTGGCGTTGAAGCCGCCGAACGGCGGCGATGCCTTTTGCAGGTCGGTGAGATCGGACTTGCGCAGCAGCGGCAGTCTCGCGAGCGCGGCACGCGAGGTGACCGTGGCGGGATCGATGCCGGCGAGATGCCGCGCCCAGCCCGGCGCGGCGAGCGCGCGGCGCAGCGTCTCCGCGAGCTGCGCGAGCTGCTCGCGGCCGCGGACCTCGGCCGCGCGCGTCTCCAGCGCGTCGTAATGGTCGGCCATCGTGCCGCCCGCCATGCTCACGCCAGCCAGCGCTTGCGCCGGCGATAATGCTTGCCCTCGCGGAACGACTTGCGCTTGCCCTCCGCGATGCCAAGGTAGAATTCCTTGACGTCCTCGTTCTGCGCCAGCGCGGCGGCATCGCCGTCCATCACCACGCGGCCGTTCTCGAGGATGTAGCCGTAACTCGCATAGCGCAGCGCCATATTGGTGTTCTGCTCCGCGAGCAGGAATGAGACGTTCTCCTTGGCATTGAGGTCCTTCACGATCTCGAAGATCTCCTCGACGATCTGCGGCGCGAGCCCCATCGACGGCTCGTCGAGCAGGATCATCTTCGGCCGCGACATCAGGGCGCGGCCGATCGCGCACATCTGCTGCTCGCCGCCCGAAGTATAGCCGGCCAGCGACTCGCGCCGCTCGCGCAGCCGCGGGAAATAGCTGTAGACCACGTCGAGGTCGCGCCTGATCGCGGCGTTGCCGTCGCGGCGGGTGAAAGCGCCGGTCAGCAGGTTTTCCTCGATGGTGAGATGGCCGAAGCAGTGGCGGCCTTCCATCACCTGGATGCAGCCGCGCCGTACCAGTTCGTTCGGCGACAGCGCCTGCACCTCGTGGCCGTCGAACACGATCGAGCCCTTGGTCACCTCGCCGCGCTCGGAATGCAGCAGATTGGAGATTGCTTTCAGCGTCGTGGTCTTGCCGGCGCCATTGGCGCCGAGCAGCGCCACGATGCCGCCTCTCGGCACTTCGAGCGACACGCCCTTGAGCACCAGGATGACGTGATCGTAGATCACCTCGATATTGTTGACCGACAGGATCAGGTTGGCCGCGGTGGCCTCCGCGATCGATCTCGTTGCTGCAGCGGACGGGGCGGAAGACATGGTGGAACGCGCCCTGCGGTGGAAGAAGACCTCTCCCCGCCGCGCGGCGGGGAGAGGCATCGATCAGCCTACGAGGCCTTGTCGCACGGCTCGGTGCGCTTGGGCCACGGCTGGTTCTTGCTGACATAGTCCTGCGCCGCGGCTTGCAGCAGCGGCTCGACCTTCTCCTTCATCGGCGCGATCCAGTCTGTCGCCTTGCTCCACTTGGCGCCGTCCCACTGCATCATGTAGGCGGACTGGTGGCCGTTGTGGTCGGTGCAGGACACCGCGAGCGGCGCGCCGAAGCCGGGCAGCCCGAGTTCCTTCCAGCGCGCGTCGCTGATGTTGAGCGTCTCGAGGCCGCGCCGCACGTCTTCGCCGCTCACGACCTTCTTGCCGGTGATCTTCTGCGCGTTGCGGATCGCTTCCGCGATCATCACCGAATTATAGACGCCCTTGTTGTAATGCGACTCGCCGACCTTGTCCTTCTGGGTCTGGCTCTTGCCCTTGTCGACGACGTGCTTGATGATGTCCTGGATCGCCGGGAAGTTGACGCCCACCGCGGCGAAGTTCAGCGCGGTGAAGCCCTTGGCCTCGGCACCGGTCGGACGCGCATCGTCCTCGCCGCTGCCCCACCAGACGCTGACGAACTTGTCCATCGGGAAATTGATGCGCGCGGCTTCCTTCACCGCGGTCGGGTTCATCGCGCCCCAGCCCCACATGATCATCCAGGCCGGACGGTCGCGGCGGACGTTGAGCCAGAGACCGGACTGGTTCTGCATCTCCGCGGCCGGAACCGGATATTCCTTGACGGTGAAGCCGTAGTCCTTGGCGAGCTGGTGCAGCAGCGGCAGCGGCTCGCGGCCATAGCCGCCGTCGAAGAAGATGAAGCCGATGGTCTTGCCCTTGAGCTTGTCGAGCCCGCCCTCCTTGGTGCCGATGTAGCGGAAGATCATCGACAGGCCGTCCCAGTAGGTCGCCGGCGGGTTGAACACCCACGGGAAATCGTTGCCGATCGCCGAGGCCGACAGGCCGTAGGCCATCGACAGGATCGGAATCTTGTCGACCGACGCCTTCGGGATCAGGCCGAGCGTGATGCCGGTCGACCACGGATTGGTCATCACCGGCTTCTTGCCCTTGAGCTGGTCATAGCATTCGAGACCCTTCTTGGTGTCGTAGCCGGTCTCGCATTCCTCGATCACCAGCTTGACGCCGCCGATGCCGCCGTCGCGCTCGTTCAGCATCTCCAGATAATCGTGCATGCCGTTGGCGATCGGCGTGCCAGAGCCGGCGAAGGGACCGGTGCGGTAGGTCATCAGCGGCACGAAAATCGTATCCTGAGCCTGCACGGGCGTGGTCGCGAGCGGCGAAGCAAGCCCCGCCGCCACGATCGCACCCAAGGCAAGATATGTTGCGCGCATCGCGTAGTACTCCCTGTTGCTTCCTGCCGTCGGTCCTGCGACCGACCGGCTCCCTCCCCGCTGCGGCGGGGTATTGTTCAATCCGCCCGACCGGATCGTCGCCGGCCGGGCGGCCTCTGCCGCAAGTGTGCCCAATCAATAGGGGAAAGGCCACACCCTTAGTTTCTGCTTCGCGATCTGCCACAGCCGCGCCAGGCCGTGCGGCTCCACGATCAGGAAGAAGATGATCAGGGCGCCGAGGATCATGAAGGTGAGATGCTCGACGGTGGCGGCGCGGATCGTGACGTCGAAGAATCCGGGCACCGCGCGCAGCACCACCGGCGCACCCCAGATGAAGAAGGCGCCGAAGAACGAGCCGACCAGGCTGCCGAGCCCGCCGATGATCACCATGAACAGCACGAAGAACGACTGGTTGATGTTGAAGGTATCGGCCTCCGAGGAGCCGAACCACAGGAACACCATCATCGCGCCGGCGACGCCGCAATAGAACGACGACACCGCGAACGACAACAGCTTGGTGCGGTAGAGCCTGATGCCGATCAGCTCGGCGGCGAGGTCCATGTCGCGCACCGCCATCCAGGTGCGGCCGATGCGGCCGCGGATCAGGTTGGAAGCGAGCCAGGTCATCACCACCACGATGCACAGCGCCACCAGGTAGCGCGTGGTCGGCGTCGCGGTCGGCCCGGTGATCGGTATGCCGAACAGCGTGCGGGTCGGCACCTCGATCGCACCCGACACATTGTAGTTGACGAGCCACGGCACCCGCACGAAGCACCACGACAGGAAGAACTGCGCCGCCAGCGTCGCCACCGCGAGATAGAAGCCCTTGATGCGCAGCGACGGCAGCCCGAACACCGCGCCGACCGCCGCCGACACGAAGCCGGACGCCAGGATCAGCACGATGATGTTGATCCCGGGAAACGAGGTGGTGAGCTTGTAGCAGGCATAGGCGCCGACTCCCATGAAGGCGCCGGTGCCGAGCGACAGCAAGCCGGTATAGCCGGTCAGCAGATTGAGCCCGATCGCCGCCAGCGAGAACACCAGCACCGGGATGAAGAACGAGCCGATGAAGAACTCGGACGCCATCAGCGGCACGCCGATGAAGGCGATCAGCAGGATGACGGCGAGGCCGATGCGATCCTGCAGGATCGGGAACACCGCCTCGTCCGCCTGGTAGGTGGTCTTGAACTGCCCGGCCTCGCGGTAAAACATGGCCCGCCTCAGATCCGCTCGATGATGCGCTCGCCGAACAGGCCCTGCGGCCGGAACAGCAGGAACACCAGCGCGATGACATAGGCGAGCCAGCTCTCGATGCCGGAGCCGAGCAGCGGGCCCCAGTAGAACTCGCCGAGCTTCTCGCCGACGCCGATGATGATGCCGCCGACGATGGCGCCCGGCACCGAGGTAAAGCCGCCGAGGATCAATACCGGCAGCGCCTTCAGCGCCACGATCTCCAGCGCGAACGACACGTCGGAGCGCGCGCCCCACATGATGCCGGTCGCCAGCGCGACGATGCCGGCGGCGAACCACACCACCACCCAGATCTGCTCAAGCGAGATGCCGACCGACAGCGCCGCCTTGTGGCTGTCGGCGACCGCACGCAGCGCGCGGCCGATCCGGGTCTTCTGGAAGAACACGGCGAGCGCCGCGACCATGATCGAGGCGATCACCGCGGCGGCGATGTCGAGCTTCTGGAAGCTGACGAAGCCGCCCAGCATCTTCACCTCGATGGCGCCGCGCGGCAGGTGCAGGTCGTCGGTGATCATCACCTTGGGCTCGCCGCCGAACACCAGCTCGCCGAGGCCGATCAGGAAATAGGTCAGCCCGAACGTCGCCATGAACAGGATGATGTCGGGCTGGTTGACGAGCGGCCGCAGCATCACCCGCTCGACCGCCCAGGCAAGGCCGAGCATCACCAGCAGCGTGAGCGCCAGCGCCAGATAGGCGGCGAGATCGCCGGGCGTGACGCCCCACCGGCGCAGCGTGGCGTAAAGCCCGACCAGCGTCAGCGCCGCGAACACCACCATGATGCCCTGGGCGAAGTTGAACACGCCGGACGCCTTGAAGATCAGCACGAAGCCGAGCGCGATCAGCGCATAGAGCACGCCGCCGACCAGCCCCTCCCACAGCGTCTGCACCAGCAGATCCGGCGCGCCGCCCATCTGCACGAAGGGATCGATGAAGATCTTGTAGAGCAGGTCCATCACCGGTCCCTAATGCGCCACGCCCAGATAGGCGTCGATCACCGCCTGGTCGGCCTTGACCTCGTCCGGCGTGCCGTCGGCGATCTTGATGCCGTGGTCGAGCACCACGACGCGGTCCGACAGGTCCATCACCACGCCCATATCGTGCTCGATCAGCGCGATGGTGGTGCCGTAATGCTCGTTGACGTCGAGGATGAAGCGGGACATGTCCTCCTTCTCCTCGACATTCATGCCGGCCATCGGCTCGTCGAGCAGCAGCAGATCAGGCTCCATCGCCAGCGCGCGGCCGAGCTCGACGCGCTTCTGCAGGCCATAGGGCAGCCGGCCGACCTGGACGCGGCGGATGTCCTGGATCTTGAGGAAGTCGATGATCTCCTCGACGGCGCGGCGATGCTCGACCTCCTCCTGCAGCGCCGGCCCGTGGCGCAGCAGCTGCCAGAAGAAGCCGCGCTTCATCTTCAGCGTGCGGCCGGCCATGATGTTGTCGAGCGCGCTCATGCCGCGGAACAGCGCGACGTTCTGGAAGGTGCGCGCGATGCCGCCGGCCGCCGCCTCGTAGGGCCGCATCCTGGCGCGGGCGCGGCCCTGGAAGGTGATGCGGCCCTGCTGCGGATGGTAGAAGCCGTTGATGACGTTGAGCATCGAGGTCTTGCCCGCGCCGTTGGGGCCGATGATGGCGCGGATCTCGCCCTTGCGGATGTCGAACGAGACATCGGTGATCGCCTTGACGCCGCCGAACGACAGCGAGACGTTCTCGACCGAGAGCAGCACGTCGCCGGCATCGACCTCGGACGGCGGCCCCGGCGCTCTCATGCGCAGACCCGCGCGATGACCCGGCAGGCCATTCCCGCTCGGCGGGAGCCGCTCATGCCGCCTTCTCCAGCACCGCGACCGGCTCGAGCGCCATGTCGCGGATCTTGACGCGCGCGGAGATCACGCCCTTGCGGCCGTCCTCGAAGGTGACCTCGGTGGAGATGTCGGCTTCGGTCGAGCCGTCGTAGAGCGCCTTGATCAGCGGCGCGTAGCGCTCGGCGATGAAGCCGCGCCGCACCTTCTGGGTGCGGGTCAGCTCGCCATCGTCGGGGTCGAGCTCCTTGTGCAGGATCAGGAAGCGCTTGATCTGCGCGCCCGCCATGATGGCCTCGGCGGCGAGCGAGCGGTTCACCTCGGCGACGTGCTCGGCGACCATGTCGTAGACCAGCGGATGGCCGGCGAGCTCCTGATAGGAGCCGTAGACCACGTTGTTGCGCTCGGCCCAGTTGCCGACCGCGGTGAGATCGATGTTGATCATCACCGCGACGTAGTCGCGCTTGTCGCCGTAGGCGACCACCTCGCGGATATTGGGATAGAACTTGAGCTTGTTCTCGACATATTTCGGCGGGAACAGCATGCCGTTGTTGAGGCGACCGACATCCTTGGAACGGTCGATGATCTTGAGGTGGCCGGTCTTCTCGTCGAAGAACCCGGCGTCGCCGGTCTTGACGTAGCCGTCCGCCGTCAGGACCTCGGCGGTCTTGGCGTCGTCCTTGAAATAGCCGGTGAACATGCCGGGCGACTTGAATTGCACCTCGCCGTCCTCGGCGATGCGGATATCGACGTTCGGCATCGCCGGACCGACGGTGTCGGAATAAATCTGCCCGTCGGGCTGCGCGGTGACGTAGAGGAACGCTTCGGTCTGGCCGTAGAGCTGCTTCAGGTTGAGCCCGAGCGAGCGATAGAACGCGAACAGATCCGGCCCGATCGCCTCGCCGGCGGTGTAGGCGACGCGCACGCGGGAGAGGCCGAGCACGTTCTTGAGCGGCTCGTAGAGCACGAAGCGGCCGATCGCATAGAGCAGCCGGCCGGCGAGCGGCACCGGCTCGCCGTTGAGGATCTTCTCGCCGTAGCGCCGCGCCACGCCGATGAAGGTGCGGTACAGCCATTTGTTGAAGCGGCTGGCGTCCTCCATGCGGATGGTGACGCGGGTCAGGAGCTGTTCGAGCGTGCGCGGCGGCGCGAAATAGAAGGTCGGGCCGATCTCGCGCAGGTCCTGCGCCACGGTGTCGGGGCTTTCCGGGCAGGCCATGCAGAAGCCGGCGACCAGGCTCTGCGCATAGTTCATGTAGTGGTCGCCGACCCAGGCGAGCGGCAGATAGGCGAGCGCCACGTCCTCTTCGGTGAGCCGGTCGAAGCGCACGGTGTCGGTGGCGGCACGGATCGAGCGCGCATTGGTCAGCATCACGCCCTTGGACGCGCCGGTGGTGCCCGAGGTGTAAAGAATGATCGAAGGCTCGTCGCCCTTGCCGCCGGCGATCTCGCCGTCGATGAAGGCCGCCACTGCCGGGTCGGCGAGCGCCGCGTCCCCGTCCTTGATGATGTCAGCGATCGGCGTGAGCCGGCTGTGATCGTAGTCGCGCAAGCCGCGCGGCTCGTCATAGAACAGCCGCTCGAGCTTGGGCAGCCGGTCCTTGACCGTAATGATCTTGTCGACCTGCTCCTGGTCCTCGACCGCGGCAAAGCGCACCTCGGCATGCGCCAGCACGAAGGCCAGTTCGTCGGCGACCGCATCGGCATAGACCGGCACCGGGACGGCGCCGAGCATCTGCGCCGCCATCACCGACATGTAGAGCCGCGGCCGGTTGCCGCCGACGATCGCCATGGTATCGCCGCGCCGCACGCCGGCCCGGTACAGGCCGGCCGCATAGGCGCGGGCCTCCTGCAGGACCTGCCGCCAGGTCCAGGTCTGCCAGATGCCAAGGTCCTTGTGCCGGATGGCCGGACGCTCGCCGAACTGCTCGGCGTTGCGCAGCAACAATTTCGGGAACGTATCCGCTTCGAGAGCGGCCTTCGTCTCCACGGCATCCTCCCGGTGCACGCCGGCGCGGACCGCCGCGCGGCGTCCCATGTCCCTCCCCCTGGCCGCCGTAGGCCGGCGGTCGTGTCGGTTTCCGCAAGTATGGAAATACTGGCCGGACACGGTCAAGTCTCGCCGGGCCGCGCCGGCTTCGACTTAAGTCATTGACCGTTCGGCACTCACTCCGCTGCTTTGAGCAGCGGCGCGCCGCCGCGGCGGAATTGCTCGCGCAGCGCCGCTTCGTCGGCCTTGGCGGCGGCCAAATGCCGCTCCTTGACCGGGCCGAAGCCGCGGATCTTCTCCGGCACGGCGGCAAGCCCCACTGCGATGGGGTGATTGTCCGGCGTCAGGTTCTGCATCACCTCGGCGAGCATGGTCTCGTAATCGGCGATCAGCTTGCGCTCCCTGCGGCGCTCGGCGGTGTAGCCGAACGGATCGAGCGGGGTGCCGCGCAGCACCTTGCCGCGCGCTAGCAGCCGGAACACGGGCATCATCCACGGCCCGAACGACATCTTCCTCGGCTCGCCGGTGACCGGGTCCTCGCGCGCAAATAGCGGCGGCGCGAGATGGAACTCGAACCGCAATGCGTCGCCGGCGAATGTCGCCTTGACCTGCTGGCGGAACGCCTCGCCGGCATAGAGCCGCGCCACCTCGTATTCGTCCTTGTAGGCCATCAGCTTGAACAGATAGCGCGCCACCGCCTCGGCGAAGCCTCTCTTGCCGGGTGCCTTCTCGGCCTCGGCGGCCTCGGCGCGGGCCACCCAGTCGCGATAGCGCGCGGCATAGCGGCGGTCCTGATAATCGGTCAGGAAGGCGACGCGGCGCTCGACCGTCTCCGCGAAGCTCTCCGAGAGCCGGCGGGAATCGGGCGCCTCATCCGCGGGCGGGCGGATCAGCGCCTCGACCGCCTGCGGATCGACCGCGGCGCGGCGGCCGTAGCGGAAGGCGTCGATGTTCATCTTGACCGCCTCGCCGTTGAGCGCGAGCGCGCGCTCGATCGCCTCGGCCGACAGCGGCAGCGCGCCGACCTGATAGGCATAGCCGAGCATGAACATGTTGGCGCCGATCGAATTGCCGAGCAGCGCAGTGGCGAGCCGGCTGGCGTCGACGAAGCGGACATTGTCGGCCCCGGCCGCTGCGCTCAACGCGCGGCGCAGGCGCTGGGTCGGCAGCGTGTAATCGGCATTGCGGGTGAAGTCGCCGGGCAGGAACTCGGCGGTATTGACCACCACCCGGGTGCCGTCCTTGCGCACCGCGTTGAGCACCTTGCGGTTGCCGGCGACGACGATGTCGCCAGCCAGCACCAGGTCGGCGCTGCCGGCGGCCACGCGGATGGCGTGGATGTCGGCAGGATCGTCGGCGATGCGGATGTGGCTGTAGACCGCGCCGCCCTTCTGCGCCAGTCCGGCCATGTCGATGATGCCGACGCCCTTGCCTTCGAGATGCGCCGCCATGCCGATGATGGCGCCGACAGTGACGATGCCGGTGCCGCCGATGCCGGTGACGATGATGCTGTAGGGATGGCCGATCGCCGGCCGCGCCGGCTCCGGCAGCGTCGCCCAGTCGTCCGGGACCTCGACCGCCTCGCTCTTCTTGAGCTTGGCGCCGTGCACGGTGACGAAGGACGGGCAGAAGCCCTTGATGCAGGAATAGTCCTTGTTGCAGCTCGACTGGTCGATGGTGCGCTTGCGGCCCCACTCGGTCTCCAGCGGCTGCACCGAGACGCAGTTCGACTTGACGCCGCAGTCGCCGCAGCCCTCGCAGACGAGATCGTTGATGATGACGCGCTTGTCGGGATCGGGGAATGCGCCGCGCTTGCGACGCCGGCGCTTTTCGGCGGCGCAGGTCTGGTCGTAGATCAGCACGGTGACGCCCGGCAGCTCGCGCAGCTCGCGCTGCACCGCTTCGAGCGTGTCGCGGTGGTGGATGGTGACGCCGGCCGGCCAGTCGGTGCCCTTGGCGTATTTCCACGGCTCGTCGCTGACCACGGCGATGCGCGTCACCCCCTCGGCGGCGACCTGACGCGCGATCTGCGGCACCGTCAGGCCGCCGTCATTGGCCTGGCCGCCGGTCATCGCCACCGCGTCGTTGAACAGGATCTTGTAGGTCATGGTCACGCCGGCGGCGATCGCGGCGCGGATCGCCAGATAGCCGGAGTGGTTGTAGGTGCCGTCGCCGAGATTCTGGAACACGTGCGGCCGCTGCGAGAACGGCGCTTCGCCGATCCAGTTGGCGCCCTCGCCGCCCATCTGGGTGAAGCCCAGCGTATCGCGGTCCATCCACTGCACCATGTAGTGGCAGCCGATGCCGGCATAGGCGCGGCTGCCCTCCGGCAGCACGGTGGAGCTATTGTGCGGGCAGCCCGAGCAGAAATACGGGACGCGCTGCGCGACGTCGGCGCTCTCCGCGAGCGAGCGCTGCACGGCCTTGAGCCGCGCCACATGCGCCGCGATCGCCTCGTCCGGGCCGTATTTCAGCAGCCGCTCGCCGATGCAGATCGCGACGTCATTGGGATCGAGCGCGCCCTTGACCGGGAACAGCCAGCGGCCGTCCTCGTCCTTCTTGCCGATGCAGACCGGCTGGTTGGCGGTGCCGTAGAGCTCCTCGCGCACCTGCACCTCGATCAGCGAGCGCTTCTCCTCGACCACGATGATGAGATCGAGCCCGCGCGCGAAGTCGGCGAGGTCGGCTTTCGGCAGCGGCCACGGGCAGGCGACCTTGTAGAGGCGCAGCCCCAGCCGGTTGCACTTGTCCTCGTCGAGACCGAGCTCGTCGAGCGCCTGGCGCACGTCGAGATAGGACTTTCCGGTGGTGATGACGCCGATCCTGGGATTGCGGCCGCCGCTGAAGATGGTGCGGTTGAGCGCATTGGCGCGCACGAAGGCGAGCATGGCGTCGCGCTTGAAATCGTGCAGCCGCGCCTCCTGGCCGAGCACGGTGTCGTGCAGGCGGATGTTGAGGCCGCCCGGCGGCATCGCGAAGTCCGCGGGGATCACGATGCGCACGCGATCGAGGCTGCCGTCGACCACCGCGGTCGATTCCACCGTCTCGTGCATGCATTTCAGCGCGGTCCAGGTGCCGGTGAAGCGCGACATCGCAAAGCCGTAGAGACCGTAATCGATGATCTCCTGCACGCCGGCCGGATTGAGGATCGGCATCATCACGTCGACGAAATGGAATTCGGACTGATGCGCGGTGGTGGAGGATTCCGCGGTATGGTCGTCGCCCATCAGGGCGAGCACGCCGCCGTGCCGCGAGGAGCCGGCGAAATTGGCGTGACGGAACACGTCGCCGCAGCGGTCGACGCCGGGTCCCTTGCCGTACCAGATGCCGAACACGCCATCGAACCTGCCCTCGCCGTGCAGTTCCGCCTGCTGCGAGCCCCACACCGCGGTGGCGGCCAGTTCCTCGTTGAGGCCGGGCTGGAAGGTCACGTCCGCGGCAGCGAGCCGTTCCGCCGCCCGCATGAACTGCTGGTCGAGGCCGCCGAGCGGCGAGCCGCGATAGCCGGTGACGAAGCCTGCGGTGTTGAGCCCGGCGCGGCGGTCGCGCTCCTTCTGCATCAGGCACAGCCGGATGATCGCCTGATAGCCGGTCACGAAAATCCGGCTTTGCGCCAGGTCGTATTTGTCGTCGAGGCTGACGGGTCGCAGGGTGGTCATCGCGGCCTCACGGCAGACAGAACCGGTTTCACCTATATCTTACCAAGCCGTATATAGGACGGACCGTCGCGACCTGCAGCGCAATTACCCGGCGGAATCGGGCGGGAGTCACAACCAAAAGACTCCCACCCGCAGCCTCCGGGGTCAATTTCGTTGTTACGCGCAGACGGGGAAGGAAATGTCGGCGCGCCGCACCGGCGCGCATTTTGGCGCAATGCAACATGCGGAAGCCTCCCTGCTGGGCAGCCACGCATTTGCGGCAATGGCGAAATCACCGGCCGCCCTTTAGAAGGAGCCTGCCGGTTCCGTCATGATTCCTCCTGCGACTCCGTCCATCGAAACCAGGACATCCTGGATGCTCGCCGCCGTGGTGTTCGGCATCATGGCGACGGCGTTCGGCGCCGCATGGATCACCTCGGTCGCGCTCAAGGACATCGCGGCCGAGGTCGGCGGCATCCGCGCGATCCCGGCGGTGGCGGGCTCGATGGCGTGGATCGGGACCGGTCTCGGCGGCATCCTGATGGGACATGTCGCCAAGCGGGTCGGGGTCCGCTGGACCGTGATCAGCGGAGCGCTGATGGTCGGGGTCGGGCTCGCGATCTCGACGCTGGGGCCGCCGCTGCCCTTGTGGATCGGCCATGCGCTGTTCATCGGCCTCCTCGGCATCGGCAGCATCAATGCGCCGCTCTATATCTATGTCAGCCACTGGTTCGACCGGCGGCGCGGCTCGGCGCTGGCGCTGATCTCCAGCGGCAATTATTTCGCCGGCGCGTTCTGGCCGCCGATCTTCGAGCGCACCATCACGTATTTCGGCTGGCGCGAGACCATGCTGCTCTATGCGGTGCTGGTGATCGTCGTCATCATTCCGGTCGCCCTCATTTTCCTCAGGGCCGCGCCCCGTCCGGCGGCGGCCGAGGCGACCGGCAGCAGCGGCCGCGGGGCGCCGCGGCTCGGCCTGCCGCCCAATGCGGCGTTCGCGCTGATGTGCTTTGCCGCGGTGTGCTGCTGCGTGCCGATGGCGCTGCCGCAGCAGCACCTCGTCGCCTTCTGCAGCGATGTCGGGCTGAGCACGAGCATGGGCGCAGCCATGCTGTCCGTGCTGCTCGGCTGCGGGGTGCTGAGCCGACAGGTCTGGGGCCTGGTCTCCGACCGGATCGGCGGCCTGATGACGATCCTGATCGGCTCGATCGCGCAGGTGATCGCGCTGAGCGGCTTCCTGGTGACCCAGGACGAGGTCGGATTGTTCATGGTCTCGGCCGCCTTCGGCCTCGGCTTCAGCGGCATCATTCCCGCCTATGCGCTGGCGGCGCGCGAGCTGTTTCCGGTCGCCGAAGCGCATTGGCGGATGCCGACCGTGCTGCTCAGCACCGGCCTCGGCATGGCGCTCGGCGGCTGGCTCGGCGGCTATCTCTACGATTATTTCGGCTATTACGCGCCGGCTTTCACCACGGCGCTCGGCTTCAACGTGCTCAACATCGCGCTGATCAGCTTCCTGGTGTGGCGCCGGATGCAGGCCGATCCGCCGCAGCCGGCCGCCGCGGCCGCGGCGTGACCGCGCGCCGCTTCGCTTGCCCCGTCACCGTCCGTAGAGCGCCTGCGGCAGCGCCGTGGCGAGCCCCGGCAGCAGCCACAGCGCGGCGAGCGCCACGAGCTGGATCGCGACGAACGGGATGATGCCGACATAGATGTGCCGCGTCGTGATCTGCGGCGGCGCCACGCCGCGCAGGAAGAACAGCGTCGCGCCGAGCGGCGGGTGCATGTACGAGGTCTGCAGATTGAGCGCGATCAGGACGCCGAGCCAGACCGGATCGACGCCCGGCATCGCCAGCAGCGCCGGCGCGACCAGCGGCACCACCACGAAGATGATCTCGAACGCATCCATCACGAAGCCGAGCAGGAAGATGCCGAGCATCACCACCAGCACCGCCGCGGCGGCGCCGCCGGGCAGCGTGCCGAGCCCGCGATGGATCAGGTCGTCGCCGCCGAGCGCGCGGAACACCAGGCTGAACAAGGTGGCGCCGATCAGGATCAGGAAGATCATGCTGGTGATCTGCGCGGTGCGGCGCGCCACCGGCGCCACCAGGTCGCCGAGGCCGGAACGGTAGGCGGCGAGCAGCATCGCGCCGACCGCGCCGATCGCCGCCGCCTCGGTTGGCGTCGCGATGCCGCCGAGGATCGAGCCGAGCACGGCAAGGATCAGGGCGAGCGGCGCGACCAGCGCCTGCAGGATGCGGCCGACGAGCGCGAGCCCGCGCGGCGCGTCGGGCTCGGGCGGCATGGCCGGCGACCACTCCGGCTTCACCAGCGCGATCCCGACCAGCAGCAGCATGTAGAGGCCGACCAGCGCGAAGCCCGGCACGATGGCGCCGGCGAACAGATCGCTCACCGTCACCGATTGCGGCGCCAGCACGCCCTGCGACAATTGCGCGGCCTGATAGGCGATGGAGAGTTGATCACCAAGAAGGACCAGCACCGTCGCCGGCGGGAAGATCTGCGCCAGCGTCGCGGTCGCCGCCACCGTGCCGGCGGCGAGCCGCGGATCGTAGCCGAACCGCAGCATCGCCGGCAGCACGATCAGACCCATGGTCACCGTGGTGGCGCCGACCACACCCTTGGCCGCCGCCAGCAGCGTGCCGACCACCACCACCGACAGGCCGAGCCCGCCGCGCAGCGGGCCGAACAGCCGGCCCATGCTTTCCAGCAGGTCCTCGGCGATGCGCGAGCGCTCCAGCATCACGCCCATGAAGATGAACAGCGGGATCGCCAGCAGCACCTCGTTGGTCATCACCCCGAAGATGCGCTGCGGCAGCGCGCCGAGAATGCCGAAGCTCATCACGCCGGCAGCATCGCCGATGACGGCGAAGGCGAGCGACACGCCGGCGAGCGTCAATGCCACCGGATAGCCGGCCATCAGCACGACGATGACGGCGGCGACCATCCCGATCGCCAGGATGTCGGCGAGCGGCATCTCAGCGCGTCTCCGTGCCAGCGCCGGCGCGCAGCGCCGTGGCGGCGCGGATCGCCTGCGCGAGGCCCTGCAGCGCGAGCAGCGCGGCGAACAGCGGAATCAGCGATTTGAGCAGGAACACCGCGGGAATGCCGCTGCTCTCGTGCGAGCGCTCGAGAATCGCCCAGGATCGCAATGCGTAAGGCCCGGCGAGCCACAGCAGCGCCGCGGTGAACGGCAGCAGCAGCAGCAAGGCGCCGGCAAGATCGACCAGCGCCTTCGTCCGCGGCCGCGCCTGTGCATAGAAGATGTCGACGCGGACATGACCGTCCTCGCGCAGCGTCCACGCCGCCGCCAGCAGGAACAGCGCGGCATGGGCGTAGATCACCGCCTCCGACAGCCAGACCGATCCGGCGCCGAACGCATAGCGCATCAGCACCAGCGCGAATTCGATGCCGACGACGGCGAGCACCAGCCATGACGCGGCGCGGCCGATCGCCGCGTTGAGGCGGTCGATACACGCGGCGATTGCAAGGAGGGAAGATGAAGAGCGCGGCGGATTCGGCATCGCCGGCATCATGACACAAAGCGCGCGGCCGTGCCGATCGTCAGATGCCGAGCAGCCGCTCGCTGGCGAGATAGCCGGTGAGCAGCAGTAGGCCGAACGCCAGCACCGCCACCGCAGCCGCGGTTTCGAGTCCGCGCAGCGCGATCATGCCGGCACCGGGCCGCGCCGTGGCGAAACGGGCGGCCAGGCCGCGCGCCATCACCGCCAGCGTGGCGATGGCCGCGACGGTCAGCGCGGTGCCGACGCCCATCGCCAGCGCCGCAGCGATGCCGATGAGGAAGATGCCCTGCGCCAGCGCGAAGACGAGAACGAGGATCGCGCCCGAGCAGGGCCGCAGCCCGACCGCGATGACCGCGGCAAGGCCCCGCCGCCAGCCGCCCGCGCCGGCGAGGTCCTCCGGCTCCGGCGCATGGCCATGGCCCCAGGCGTGGTCATGATGGCAACAATGGTCATGAGGCCCGCCATGGTGGTGGTGCGCATGATGATGATCATGATCATGATCATGATGATTATGATGATGCGCCGCCGCTGAGGGGCGCAGCGCGCGCAGCAGCGCCCGCCCCTTCACGAAGGTCAGCCGCGCGCCGATCAGCGCGATCAGCGCATAGCTGACGATCTCGATCACGCGCACCGCGTCGCCCATCACTTTCGCGGTGGCGCCGAGCGCCGCCGCGGCGATGGCGACGATCGCCACCGCGACCAGGGCCTGAACCATCGCCGACAGGAACGACAGCGCCAGGCCGCGCCGCCAGGTCTCGTTGTTGGCGATGAGATAGGACGAGATCACCGCCTTGCCGTGGCCGGGCCCGGCAGCGTGGAAAATCCCGTAGAGCAGCGACAGGCCGAGCAGCGTCCAGGCGGCGGTGCCGTCGGCTTTCGCCGCCCGTACCGCGCCCGACAGCGCCCGATAAAACTCCGCCTGCTTGACGAGCAGCCAGGACGCGACGCCGCCATCCGCCGCCGGCGCGGCCGGACGCGCCATCCCGAACGGCTGCGCATGGGCCAGTTCGGGCAGGCCACCAATCACCACGGCGGCCGCGATCACGAGCACGGCGGCGCAGATGGCGCGGCCGCTCACGGGCAGGTCACCGTGATCTTGTTGGCGAAGCTGTCGTCGAGCTTGTCCTCGAGGTTGGGGGTCGCAGCGTCGAGCTGGCTCAGCCGCTGCGCCAGCTCCGTGCTCAGCGGCTGCGGGCCGCGCACCGCCGCCTTGCAGCCCGTCGGCGCGCCGTGGAGCGTCACGGGACCCTGCGGCGCCATTTCGAAGGCGACGAAATAGGTCTCGTCATAGACCTCCAGTTCCAGCCGCTTGCCTGCGACCGGCTGCTTCAGCGGCAGCACGAAATGCAACGTCAGCGCCGCGTCGCGATAGTCGAGCCAATAGTCCTTGGGATCGAGGAAGGTGACGGTGCGCCCGTCCGCCTTGGCGAAGGTGAAATAGCTGTATTCCTTGAGCGAGGTGACATTGACCTCGGCGAGCGGCGCCAGTTCCTCGCGCGTGAACTGTCCCTTGGTCTGCTGCGGCAGGCCCTGGGTGGCGAAAGCCGAGAACATGTCGTCGAAGGTCCAGGCGTGGCGCACGCCGGTCACGGTGCCGTCCGGCGCATAGAGGATCTGGCTGCGGATCGTCACCCAGACATGGGGATGCGCCAGCGCCGGCGCGGCGAGCACCAGCGTGGCGGCGAAAGCAACAACGGCTGCGAGAACCTTGCGCATGGATATGCGATTGCCGTCGGCATCATGGTGAATTGATGGCATCATAGGCTGGCCGCGCCGCCGTCGGCACGCGGATCGTGGCCGCCCTCCATCGTGCCGTCGGGGTATAGCACCACGGCGCCGGCATGGCCCATCGTGTCGGAATAGGGTTCGTCCAGCACCACGACGTCATGACCGGCCGACAGCAATCGGTCGATCAGGGTGCCGTCGAGCCGAGATTCCACCCGCAGATTGGTATGCGTCGAGCCCCAGGTGCGGCCGAGCAGCCAGCGCGGCGCATCGAGCGCGCGGTCGAGCGGCTGGCGATAGAGGATGTGGCGGGCGAACAGCATGGCCTGGGTCTGCGGCTGGCCGTCGCCGCCCATGGTGCCGTAGGCCATCACCCGGCCATCGTCGAGCACCGCGAGCGCCGGATTGAGCGTGTGGAACGGCAGCCGCCCGGGCGCCAGCGGGTTCACCGCGCCGGCATCGAGCGAGAAGCTGGCGCCGCGATTCTGCATCAGCACGCCGGTCGCCGGCAGCACGCAGCCCGAGCCGAACTCCCAGTAGATCGACTGGATGTAGGAGACGACGAGACCCGCGGCATCGGCCGCGCCCATCCACACCGTGTCGCCCGCGCCATAAGGCGCTGGCCAGGCCGCGGCCTTGCGGCGGTCGATGGCGGCAGCTTCCTTGTCGAGGAAAGCCGGCGACAGATAGGTCGCCAGATCAGCTGTGACCCGCGCCGGATCGGTGACGACGCGGTCGCGCACGCGGAACGCGCGCTTGGTCGCCTCGACCAGGCCGTGGACGAAATCGAATCCTTCCGCCTCGGCGACGCGCAGCCGCTCGTAGAGGCCGAGCAGCATCAGCGAGGCCAGCCCCTGCGTCGGCGGCGGCGTGTTGTGCAGCAGGCCAGCCGTCAGCCGCACGGTCAGCGGCTCGGCGAGCACTGCATGGTGCCGCTCGAGGTCGGCACGGGCGACCGGGCTGCCGATCCGGGCCAGATCGGCGGCGAGCTCGCGCCCGACATCGCCGCGGTAGAAATCATCGAGCCCGGCATGGGCGAGCTGGTCGAGCGTCGCGGCGAGCGCCGGCTGCCGCAGCAGGCTGCCGGTTTCCGGCACCTTGCCGTCGACGAGGAAGGTGTCGCGGAAGCCGGGCACATTCTCGAGTTCGGCGAGCTTGTCGCGGGTCAGCGCATGCTGGCTGCGCGTCACCCGGTAGCCGTCGCGCGCATGCGTGATCGCCGGCGCCAGCAGATCGGACAACGGCAGCCGTCCGCCATGGGCCTTCGCCGCCTCGAGCGCCAGCGCCCAGGCCGACACCGCCGCCGGCACGGTGAGCGCGGCGAGCGGGCCGCGCCCCGGAATCGCGTCGTGGCCTTGCTCGCGGTAGAGCCGAATGGTGGCATTCGACCCAGCCGCGCCCGCGCCCATCAGCGCGCGGACGCGGCCGTTCGGCTCGCGGATCAGCCAGAAGCCGTCGCCGCCGATATGATTCATGTGCGGATAGACCGCGGCGATCGATGCCGCCATCGCCACCATGGCTTCGAGCGCGTTGCCGCCCTCCGCCAGGATGCGCCGGCCGTCCTCGATGGCCGCGGCATGCGGCGCGCAGACCACGCCGCGCCGGTGGCCGGCGCAATGAAGCTCCGCCATCAGGCCGCCTCGCTGTCCATCAATCCGCGCTTCTTCAGGAGCGCGTCGACGGTCGGCATCCGGCCGCGGAACGCCTTGTAGGCTTCGGCAGGGTCGCGGCGATTGCCGGCCGAATAGATGAAGTCGTGGAGCCGCCGCGCGGTCGCCGGATCGAACGGATCGCCAGCCTCGGTGAAGGCGGCGAAGGCGTCGGCGTCGAGCACTTCCGACCACATATAGGAGTAGTACCCCGCCGCGTAGCCGCCGCCCGAGAACAGGTGCTGGAAATGCGGCAGGCGGTGCCGCATCACGATGTCGTCCGGCATGCCGATGCGGGCGAGGCTTCGCCGCTCGAACGCCACGGCGTCGAGCCCGGCCGGATCGGGCTCGCTGTGCAGGTCGAGATCGACCAGCGCCGACGAGGTGTATTCGATGGTGGCGCAGCCCTGGTTGAAGGTGCGCGTGGCGATGATCTTGTCGATCAGGGCCTGCGGCATCGGCGCGCCGGTGCGGTGATGCCTCGCATAGTCCCGCAGCAGCTCCGGCACCGTCAGCCAGTGCTCGTAGAGCTGCGAGGGCAGCTCGACGAAATCGGTCGCGACGCTGGTGCCAGCGAGCAGCGGATAGGTGACGTCCGACAGCAGCCCGTGCAGGCCGTGGCCGAATTCGTGGAACAGCGTGGTGGCATCCTCGAACGACAGCAGCGCCGGCTCGCCCGGCGCCGGCTTGGCGAAGTTCATCACGTTGACGATCACCGGCCGGATGTCGCCCGAAAGCCTCTCCTGGTCGCGCAGCGAGGTCATCCAGGCGCCGCTGTGCTTGGACGGCCGGGCGAAGTAATCGCCGATGAACAGGCCGATCTCACGGCCGGAGGCGTCGCTTACCCGCCAGGCGCGGGCGTCCGGGTGGTAGAGCGGGATCGCCGCGGGCGCGAAGCTGAGGCCGAACAGCCGCCGCGCCGCCTCGAACGCCATCGCGATCATGCGGTCGAGCTGGAAATACGGCTTGACCTCGGCCTCGTCGAGGTCGAAGCGCGCCTTGCGCACCTTCTCGGCGTAGTAGCGCCAGTCCCACGGCGCCAGGGTGAAATTGCCGCCCTCGGCGGCGATCATCGCCTGCAGCTCGGCGCGCTCGCGGCCGGCGCGCAAGAGCGCGCGCCGCCACACCTCCTCGAGCAGGCCGCGCGCCGCCTGCGGCGTCTTCGCCATGGCGTCGTCGAGCCGGAACGCGGCGAAGCTATCATAGCCCATCAGCCGGGCGCGCTCGGCGCGCAGCGCCACCATCTCGGCGATGATGGCGCGGTTGTCGGTGGCGCCGCCGTTCTCGCCGCGGGCGAGCCAGGCGCGGTGCGCCTTCTCGCGCAGGTCGCGGCGGGCGGAGAAGGTCAGGAACGGCTCGATCGAGGAGCGCAGCAAGGTGACGACGTGCTTGCCGGGATGGCCGCGCTCCTCGGCCGCGGCGCGGGCGGCGGCGCGCACGAAGTCCGGCAGGCCGGCGAGGTCGTCGTCCTCCAGCACCAGGCAATAGCCGCTCTCGTCGGCCAGCACGTTCTGGCCGAAGGCCGTGCCGAGCGCGGCGAGCCGCTCGCCGATCTCGGCCAGCCGCCGCCTCTTCTCCGGCGCTAGGCCGGCGCCGGCGCGGGTGAAGCGGACGTGATAGCGCTCCAGCACCCGGCGCTGCTCGTCGTCGAGCGGCAGCGCGTCGCGCCGCCGCCAGAGCGCGTCGACGCGGCGGAACAGCGCCTCGTTCATGAAGATCTCGCTGTCGTGGCGGGACAGCAGCGGGGTCATGTCGCGCTCGACCGCCTGCAGCGCCTCGCCGGTGTCGGCACCGGCCAGCAGGAAGAACAGGTTGGCGATCCGGGTCAGCGCGGCGCCGCTCTTCTCCAGTGCCGCGACGGTGTTGTCGAAGTCGGGCGCCGCCTCCTGCCCGGCGATCGCCGCGATCTCGCCACGATGCGCGGCGAGCGCCGCGGCGAAAGCGTCCGGAAAATGCTCGGGCCGCACCGCGGCGAAATCCGGCAGGCCGTCGGGACCGCTCCACCCGCCCTCGGCCAGTGCTTCGGTCAGCGGATTGCGCGCGGCGGGAGTGCTGTCGGTCGTCATCGTGCCTGCCTTTTGCCTTGATCGTAGGGCCAGTTTCGCGGAGATTGCAGCCGTTTTTGGGTTAATGCACAGTGCCGCCGCCGTCGCCGGCAAGATCAACGAGGACCGAGGAAGGACTGAGGACGATGAACGCGACCAGGAAAGCCCGCCGGATCGTCTGGCCGCACGTCATCACCGTGGTCAGCGCCGCCATCCTGATCGGCGCCGAGGTGTTCGGCGCCGCCTTCGCCGGAAGCTGGGCGATCGCGACGCTGTTCGGCCTCGGCGACATCGGCGCCAAGATCCTCGACGTGGCGTTCGTGCTGTGCGGCATCGCGGTGATGGTGCAGTTCGTGCGCAAGGCGCACCGGATCGAGCCGTTCACCAGCGCGGGCTGAGCGCGCACGGCAGCCAGGCGTTGCCGTTTGGCATCGGCGTAAAGAATATTGAGAATTCGTGTGCGCCGCCCGAATTAAAACTCTTGCACTGCTGGCGACTCTCTCATATTTCGATCTCGCCCAATTTCGCACGTGCCTGTGGCCGTGTGTCGGTCGGTAGGCATCCGGACAAGAGGCCGGACAGCCGCCTGAGGAAGCGGACCTCGCGTCCTTAGCAACTTGACCGGCAGCCGGAGGCGAAACCGGCGCACCCCGCGCTCAACGGGGGACGCGGCTTAAAGCAACGACGGAGCGGGCTTCTTTGGTCTCTGCCGGCCTTCCACCGCCGGCGACGGGTCACCGACGAGGCTTGTCCATCATTGCCAGCAGCGCGGCGGGGTCAGCCCTTCCAAGCCAAGGCAGCTAAGCGGCCAAGAGCCAACGGCGCCTGCGTCCCCATCGCGCACCGCCGGGAAACTCCCAAGCCGCACCACTGAACGGAAGAACTCCGTTCCGAGCTTGGGACTACGCGCATGAACGAGCGCATCCGTAATTTCCTGCGTGACCGCCGCGAGGACGGGCCGTGCCTGGTCGTCGATCTCGAGGTGATCCGGGAGAACTACAACAATTTCGCCAAGGCGCTGCCGGACACCCGGGTGTTCTATGCCGTGAAGGCCAACCCGGCGCCGGAGGTGCTGTCGCTGCTCGCCGCGCTCGGCTCCTGCTTCGACACCGCTTCGATCCCCGAGATCGAGATGGTGCTCGCGGCCGGCGCCACGGCGGATCGCATCTCCTATGGCAACACCATCAAGAAGGAGCGCGACATCGCCCGGGCCTATGAGCTCGGCGTGCGGCTCTACGCGGTCGACTGCAAGGCCGAGGTCGAGAAGGTGGCGCGCGCCGCCCCCGGCTCGCGGGTGTTCTGCCGCATCCTCTCCGACTGCATCGGGGCGGACTGGCCGCTGTCGCGCAAGTTCGGCTGCGAGCCGGTGATGGCGATCGACGTGCTGGATCACGCCCGCGCGCTCGGCCTGGAGCCCTACGGCGTCTCGTTCCATGTCGGGTCGCAGCAACGCAACCAGCACGCCTGGGACCGCGCGCTGGCGCAGGCCGCCGCGGTGTTCCGCGAGTGCGGCGAGCGCGGCATCAACCTGTCGATGGTCAATCTCGGTGGCGGCTTCCCGACCAAGTACCTGAAGAACGTGCCGACGGTGAAGACCTACGGCAACGCCATCTTCAAGGCGCTGCGCAAGCATTTCGGCAACCGCATCCCGGAGACGATCATCGAACCGGGCCGCGGCATGGTCGGCAATGCCGGCGTGATCGAGACCGAGGTCGTGCTCGTCTCCAAGAAGAGCGAGGAGGACGACGTGCGCTGGGTCTATCTCGACATCGGCAAGTTCGGCGGCCTCGCCGAGACGATGGACGAGTCGATCCGCTACCCGATCCGCACCCCGCGCGACGGCGGCGAGCTGGCGCCCTGCGTCATCGCCGGCCCGACCTGCGACAGCGCGGACGTGCTGTACGAGAAGCAGCCCTACCCGCTCCCGGTCACCCTGGAGATCGGGGACAAGCTGCTGATCGAGGGCACCGGCGCCTATACGGCGACCTACGCATCGGTCGCCTTCAACGGCTTCGCGCCGCTGAAGACGTACCACATCTGATCGCTCAGCGATCGGGTCACATCCGACATCGCGGGAGGCGGCACGCCGCCTCCCCCTTCTCCCGGCCAGAGCCGCACCGCAGGGGCGCGCCACGCGCGTTGCCCTGCCGCTGCGGCGGAGAGGATGCGCGTCCATGATCACGACGATGACCGCTGCGACCACCCCTGTCACCATCCGTCCCGAGCGGCTGCGCGACATCGAGGCGCGCGAGGCGCTGCTCGATGCCGCGTTCGGCGCGGCGCGCTTCGCCAAGAACTCGCAGCGGCTGCGCGACGGCCGGCTGCCGGCCGACGGCCTGTCGTTCGTCGCCTGCGCCGGCACCCGAGTGATCGGCACGGTGCGGCTGTGGCCGGTGCTGTGCGGGCCGCACCATCCCGCCCTGCTGCTGGGGCCGATGGCGGTCGATGCGGCCTGGCGCGGCCGCGGCGTCGGCGCCGCGCTGATCGGCCGGGCGCTCGGCGAGGCGCGCCGGCGCGGCCACCGCGCCGTGGTGCTGGTCGGCGACGCGCCCTATTACGGCCGCTTCGGCTTCTCCAGCGACAAGACCGGCGCGCTGCGGATGCCGGGCGCGCACGAGCCGCACCGGCTGCTGGCGCTGACCTTCACGCCCGGCGCGCTCGACGGCGCGCGCGGCGCGATCGTACCGGCGGGACAGCCGGCGCTCGCGCCGGTTCCTGGCGCTGCGCCGCAGCCCCGGCGCAAGGCCGCATAACCTCACCACGAATAGCGGGGACGCCGTGCGCACCATGGCGCGGCGTCCCTTTCGTTCGATCAGGGTGGCGGATATCACCCGCCGCAGCAGAAGGAGCGATCGAAGATGTCCAACTGGCCCGTTCACGCGCGCTTCGAGGGACCGATCGTGCTGGTCGGCTTCGGCTCGATCGGCCGCGGCTTCCTGCCCCTCCTGGAGCGGCACATCGCGTTCGAGCGCCGGCAGCTCACGGTGATCGACCCGCTCGAGAGCCACCGCGCCCTGCTCGACGACCGCAAGCTCAGCTTCCTCAAGCTGGCGCTGACCCGCGACAATTACCGCGAGGTGCTCACGCCGCTGCTGACCGCCGGTCCGGGCCGCGGCCTGATGATCAACCTGTCGGTCGACACTGGCTCCGCCGATTTGATCGAGTTCTGCCACGACATCGGCGCGCACTATATCGATACGGTGTGCGAGCCCTGGCCGGGGCTCTACGACAACCCGGACGCCACGCTGTCGCAGCGCTCGAACTATGCGCTGCGCGAGGGCGTGCTCGACGTGCGCCGCCGCAAGCCGGGCGGCGTCACCGCGGTGAGCTGCTGCGGCGCCAATCCGGGCATGGTGTCGTGGCTGGTCAAGCAGGCGCTGCTCAACATCGCGCGCGACACCGGCACGCGCACCGAGATCCCCGCGACGCGCGAGGACTGGGGACGGCTGGCGCAGCGCCTCGGCGTCAAGGGCATCCACATCGCCGAGCGCGACACCCAGCGAGCGCGCGAGCCCAAGCCGCGCGGCGTGTTCATCAACACCTGGTCGGTCGAGGGCTTCTGCGCGGAGGGACTGCAGCCGGCCGAGCTCGGCTGGGGCACCCACGAGAAAACGCTGCCGGCCAATGCCCGCCGCCACGATTTCGGCTGCGACGCCGCGATCTATCTGCTGCAGCCCGGCGCGGCCACGCAGGTACGCTCATGGACGCCGACGGCGCGCTCGCAGCATGCCTGGCTGATCACCCACAATGAATCGATCTCGATCGCGGACTTCCTCACCCTGCGCGAGGGCGGCACGGTCGTGTACCGGCCGACCTGTCACTACGCCTATCATCCTTGCGACGACGCGGTGCTGTCGCTGCACGAGATGGCCGGCAACGCGTGGAAACGGCAAGAGACCTGGAAGATCCTCGGCGAGCAGGAGATCATCGACGGCATCGACGAGCTCGGCGTGCTGCTCTATGGCCATGCCCGCAATGCCTATTGGTACGGCTCGCAGCTCTCGATCGAGGAGACGCGGCGGCTCGCGCCCTATCAGAACGCGACCGGGCTGCAGGTGAGCTCGGCGGTGCTCGCCGGCGTGGTGTGGATGCTGGAGAACCCCGATCGCGGCCTGGTCGAGGCCGACGAGCTCGACTTCCGCCGCTGCCTCGAAATCCAGCGGCCCTATCTCGGGCCGGTCACCGGTGTCTACACCGACTGGACGCCGCTGACCGGCCGGCCGGGATTGTTTCCGGAAGACCTCGACATCAGCGATCCGTGGCAATTCAAGAACGTGCTGGTGCGGTGACCGGAGCGGCAGCGTGGTGAGTGCGACGGGCGGCCGGTCGGCCGCCCGTTTTTGTGCGTGGCGCTATCTCTTTTCGTCCGGCGGGGCGCCCGGCCGTCGCGGCGGAGCCGGCCGCGCCGCTGGTGGCGGAGCCGGCCGTGCGGCCGGCGGCGGTGCGGGTCGCGCCACGGGTGGTGGCGCGGGCCGCGCAGCGGGTGGCGGTGCCGGGCGCGCAACCGGCGGCGGCGCCGGGCGTGCTGCTGGCGGCGGCGCGGGCCGCGTAACGGGCGGCGGTGCCGGACGTGCGGTCGGCGGCGGAGCCGGTCGTGCCACCGGCGGCGGTGCGGCAGGCCGCCCTGATGGCGGCGGCGCGGACGGACGCACCACGTTGGGCGTCGGGGCCGCGGGCGCTTGCGGACGGCTCGGCTGCGGTGTGGCTGCAGCCGGCGGTGGCGTTGGACGCGGCGGCGCGGCAGCCGGCGGTGTTGCCAGCACCGGCGGTGCTGCGGCTGGCGGACTCGCTGGTGGATTTGCCGAAGGATTTGTCGGAGGACTCGTTGTCGGACCCGGCGATGACGGTGCCGCCGGAGGCGAAGCGGTCGGTCGCCCCGCCGGGCCGAACGGCCGGCTGCGGTCGCCGCGCTGCGGCGGCGCGATCACCGCAGGCGCGGATGCCGGTGCGCCGGCAGCCGGCGGTGCCGCGGGCGCTGTCGGAGCCGGCGCTGCCGGTGTTGCTGCCGGTGCGGCGCCGCCCTGCGCCGCGCGCGGCGGATTGCTGCCGAGCCGTCCGCGTTCGCGTCCGAGCGCCTGCGGCGGCTGCATGTTTTGCGCCGGCGTCACAGTCGCGGCGCGCTGGATCGTCACCGGCGGCAGCGCAGGCGCAGCCGGACGCGCTGCACCGGGCGGACCGCGGCGTCCGTCCGGACGCGCCCCGCCGGGCACACGGTTCTGCGTCGCCGGCACCGACACCGCGCCGGACACGCCCTGGGTGCCCGCGAGCACGCGCGGCCGGACCCGGAACGTGTCGAGCGGACGTCCGGCGCGCGCGGCGATGAAGCCAGGATTGATGCCGGGATTGATCGCAAACCGCGCCCCGCGATTGCTGATGAAGGTGCGGTTCACCACCACGGTGCGCGCCATCAGCGGCGCGACGCGCGGCGGCGGCAGGTAGTAGCCGCGCATGCGCGGCGCCGCGAGATAGCGCGGCTCGATGAAGGTCCAATAGGCCGGATCGTCGTCGTAATCGTAGATCACGTCCTCGGGCGGCGCCGGTGCCCAGCCGACGATGTCGTCGCTGCGCCGCCAGTTCACCCAGGCCGGCGCCCATTCGTCGCCCGGCACCCAGGCCCAGCCGAGCTGGCGATCGTGAATCCAGCGGCCGTAGTGGAAGGTGATCCAGCCCCAGGCATCCTCGTCCTGCTCGGAGACCCAGTACCAGCCCCACTCGTCGGTGTAGACCCAGCGGCCGACGGTATAGGGCCGCCACGAGCGCGGCTTGCCGAACGGCACCCACACCTCGCCCCAGCGCGGATGCGGCTGCCAGAAGCCGTAGGATTCGAGCGCGACGCGGAAGTCTTCCACGGTCTGCGCCTGCGCGGGCGCCGGCGCCAGCACCATCGTTGTGGCGGCCGCGACACTGAGCGCCGTGCCGGTGAGCCCCGCGGCCGCGAGCCGGCGCCAGTAGCTTGGAGTCCTCATCATCCGTCCTCCTGCGCGCGGCGCACGCGGCGCCGGCACCACGAGACTAGTGCACGGACGTGAACGGCGTCCAAACCGGTCCGCACGATTCCGCCGCAATCACAGCCGCAGCGTCCCGCCCACGCCGTCCTCCGCGGCGAAGGCGAGCGTGGTGCCGGCCCGGTCCCAGCCGAGCGCCGTGACCGGCGCGCCCGTCGGGCGCCGCACCAGGATTTCCGCGCCGTCCTCGACCCGCACCAGCAGCACCATGCCGTCGGAATAGCCGGCGGCGACCACCGGCTGCTCCGGATGGCAGGCGACGAGCGCGACGCGCGCCTGCGCGGGCGCCAGCAATCGCGGCTGTTTGCCCATGGGACCGTCCTTGCCGGAGAACGGCCACAGGATCACCTGCTCGGAGCCGCCGGTCGCCAGGAACGCGCCGCCGGCGGTAAAGCCCAGCGAGCGTACGCGCGCGGAATAGCCGGACATGCGCATGTCCTTGCGGTCGGCGAGACGCCAGGCGTGCAGCAGCGGCTCCTGCATCGCAGTGACGATGAAGCGGCCATCCGGGCTGATGACGACGCCGAGATGCGAGCCCTTCCATTCGAGCCGCTCCGGCTCTGCCGGGAGATTGGGAAACCACAGCGACACGCCGTTGTAGTGGGCGACGGCGAGACGGAAGCCCTTGGGCATGAAGGCGAGCCCGGCCGGGGTCGAGGGCATGTCGCGCTGGCGCAATTCGCCGGCGCCGGTGCGCACGAAGGCGGTCTTGCCCGCCGACCAGGCCAGCGCCCCGTCGGGTCCGAGCGCGACCTGGTCGATCCAGCGCCGCCGGTCGTCGACCGCGATGGTCTGCGGCACGCCGTCGCCGCCGGTCACCACCAGCTTGCCGTCGTCGCCGCCGGTGACGATGCGCGTGCCGTCGCCGGCGATGCCGAGAATGGCGCCGTCATGCACCGGCACCCGCAGCGCGCCGTCCGGCGCCGCGATCAGCAGCGCCTCCTCGCCGAGCACGAAGACCGGCGTGGCGTCGAGAAACGCGACGCCGACGGCGCCCTCGACCGTGACGGGGCTCACCCGGTCCGTGACCGAAGCTGCAGTGGCGCGGCCGTCGCTCACGCGATGCAGCTCTCGAAGCCCTTGCGGATCTTGTCCTCGGGCAGGTCGCGGCCGATGAAGACGATCCGGCTCTCGCGCGGCTCGCCGGGCCGCCACTCGCGCTGGTGATCGCCGTCGAGGATCATGTGGACGCCCTGGAACACGAAGCGCTGCGGATCGTCCTTGAACGAGAGGATGCCTTTCGAGCGCAGGATGTTGGGGCCGTCGGTGGCGACCAGCTGCTGCACCCAGGGAAAGAACTTGTCCGGATTGAGCGGCTTGTCGGTCCTGAGCGCCAGCGACTGCATGTGCTCGTCGTGATAGTGCTTGAGGCCGTGGCCGTGGTGGTGATGGTCGTGGCCGCAGTTCTCGTCATCGCAGTGCTCGTGGTCATGATCGTGATGATGATGATCATGATCCTCGCCGGCCAGGAACTGCGGTTCGATCGTGAGGATGCGGTCGAGGTCGAAGGCGTTGCGGCCGAGCACGGCGTCGAGCGCGATCTGCGAGCGCTGGGTCCGGTGCAGGGTGGCGTAAGGATTGATGGCGCGGATGCGGCCTTCCACCTCGCGCAGCTCCTCGGGGGAGACCAGGTCGGTCTTGTTGACCAGGATCACGTCGGCGAAGGCGATCTGGTTCTTCGCCTCCGGCGCATCCTTGAGCCGGTCCTTGAGCCATTTGGCGTCGGCCACTGTGACCACGGCGTCGAGCTTGGTCCTGGCGCCGACGTTCTCGTCCATGAAGAAGGTCTGCGCCACCGGCGCCGGATCGGCGAGCCCGGTGGTCTCGACGATGATGGCGTCGAACTTGCCCTTGCGCCGCATCAGGCCGTCGATGATGCGCACCAGATCGCCGCGCACGGTGCAGCAGATGCAGCCGTTGTTCATCTCGAACACTTCCTCGTCGGCATTGACGACGAGGTCGTTGTCGATGCCGATCTCGCCGAATTCGTTGACGATGACGGCGAACTTCTTGCCGTGCGGCTCCGACAGGATGCGGTTGAGCAGCGTGGTCTTGCCGGCCCCGAGATAGCCGGTGAGCACGGTGACGGGAATCTTCTCGGGCGAGGAGGCGGTCTGATCGGGCATGGGGGAGATCTCCGGGACCGCAGATATATTCAGCGGCGCCGCAAAACGAAACCCCCTGGCCGCCCGCGCGCCTTCCGCCTGCTCAGGCCTCCAGATGACGGCCGGGGAACAGCTTCCAGACCAGTCCGCCGACCGGGCCGAGGATCACCGAGCCGAAATAGAGGATGCCGGCGGCGAGGATCACGCCGGCGCCCGCCGGGATGCCGGCCTCGTGCGACGCCAGCACGCCGGCAATGCCGGCCAGCGCGCCGCTGCCGACCGCGATGGCGATCATCACGGTGATGTCGCGGCTCCAGAACCGCGCGATCGCCGCCGGCACGATCATGATGCCGACGCCGAGCAGCGTGCCGAGCGCGTGGAAGCCGCTGATCAGGTTGATGACGAGGAGCGCGAGGAAGGCGAGATGCGCGGCGGCGCCGGCGCTGCTCACCGAGCGCAGGAAGTTCGGATCGACGCAGTCGAGCACCAGCGGCCGGTAGATCAGCGCCAGCACCAGCGTGCTGACCGTGGCGTTGCCCGCGATCAGCATCAGCTTGTCGGCGCTGATCGCGGCCGCGGTCTCGCCGAACAGGAACTCCATCAGGTGCTCGGCATCCATGCCCTTGACGGTGACGATCACGACCCCGAGCGCCAGCGACACCAGCAGGAACACCGCGAGCGAGGCGTCCTCCTTGATCTCGGTGGCGCGCGCGATCAGGCCCGCCAGCACCGCGATCACCAGCCCGGCGATCAGGCCGCCGAGCGTCATCGCGAACACATTGAGGCCCGACACCAGGAAGCCGATCGCGGCGCCGGGCAGGATCGCATGCGACATCGCATCGCCGACCAGGCTCATGCGGCGCAGCATCAGGAATACGCCGACCGGCGCGGCGCTGATCGCCAGGATGACCACCGCGGCGAGCGACTGCCGCAATGCGTCCTCGGTCCAGAGCGAGGCGATGTCGTGAGCGTGTCCATGCATCGGCGTCAACCTGCAACCGGCGCGGCGCAGGCCGCGGCCTGCTCGTCGAAAGCTTCGCACATCTGCCGCGCCTTCAGCAGATTCTGCGGCGTCAGCACCGTGGCGGTCTCGCCCCAGGCGATCGGCTCGCGCGCCAGCAGCAGCGTCTGCGGGAAATAGGCGCGCACCAGATCGAGGTCGTGCAGCGCTGCCAGCACGGTGCGCTGCTCGCCGTGCCAGCGCCGGATCAGGTCGAGCAGATCGGAGGCCGTCCGGCTGTCGATCGCGTTGAACGGCTCGTCGAGCAGGATCGCGCGCGCATCCTGCAGCAGCAGCCGCGCGAACAGCATGCGCTGCATCTGCCCTCCGGACAGCGTGGCGATGGCGCGCTGCTCGAAGCCGGTGAGCCCGACCGCGGCGAGCGCGTCGCGGATCCGGGCGCGGCCTTCGGCATCGATGCCGCCGAACACGCCGGTGCGCTTCCACAAGCCCATCGCCACCATGTCGTAGACCCCGATCGGGAACGAGCGGTCGATCTCGGCGACCTGCGGCAGATAGGCGATGTCGTGCGCGGCGAGCCCGCCGCGATCGATGCGGCCGGCCAGCAGCGGCAGCGCGCCGACGATGCCCTTGAACAGCGTCGATTTGCCGGCACCGTTCGGCCCGACCACGGCGAGCAGCGCGCCCTGCTCGATCGCGCCGGTGAGATGATGCACCGCCGGATGCCGGTCGTAGCCGATGGTGACGTCGCGGAACTGCAGTTGCCCGGTCATTGCAGCGCCCACCACACCGCCGCCCAGATCACCACCAGCGTCAGCGCCGCCGTCGCCAGCCGCACGGCCGCCGACATGCGCAGCAGCGAAGGCAGCACCGGCGCGGGCGGATGGCTGTGGCCGGGATGATGATGATGGGTCATGAGCGCGTCCGCAACGATGAAATGTTACAATATAACAAATGGGCGACGCGCGGTGCTATCATCCGGCCGCCGCCATATCAAGCCGGTCGATGGCATCATTCGCCGCGCTTTGCGTCGCGGCGCTGCCCGGATTAATGTGACGCCTTCAGATCGACGTACAGATCGATTGGCGCTGGAGGAAACAGATGAAACGCATGATCGTGCGGCAGCAGCCCTGGCATTGGCCGCGGCTGTCGGGCCGGCGCAGGCCCAGACCCCGATCGTCCTCAAATTCAGCCATGTCGTCGCCCCGGACACGCCGAAGGGCAAGGCCGCCGAGAAGTTCAAGGAACTCGGCGAGAAATACACGAACGGCAAGGTGAAGATCGAGGTCTATCACAACTCCACGCTCTACAAGGACAAGGAAGAGCTCGAGGCGATGCAGCTCGGCGCCGTGCAGATGCTGGCGCCGTCCAACTCCAAGTTCGGCCCGATCGGCATCCGGGAATTCGAGGTGTTCGACCTGCCGTTCCTGATCCCGAGCCTCGCCGACCTGCGTAAGGTCACCGAGGGCCCGATCGGCCAGAAGATGCTGAAGCTGATGGAGCCCAAGGGCATGATCGGGCTCGCCTACTGGGACAACGGCTTCAAGCAGATGAGCGCCAACAAGCCGCTGCGCAAGCCGGAGGACTACAAGGGCCTCAAATTCCGCATCCAGTCGTCCAAGGTGCTGGAAGCCCAGTTCCGTGCGCTCGGGGCCATCCCGCAGGTGATGGCATTCTCCGAGGTCTACCAGGCGCTGCAGACCGGCGTGGTCGACGGCCAGGAGAACACCCCGTCCAACATGTACACCCAGAAGATGGACGAGGTGCAGAAATACACGACGCTGACCAACCACGGCTATATCGGCTACGTGGTCGTCGTGAACAAGAAGTTCTGGGAGGGCCTGCCGGGCGACGTCCGCGACCAGCTCAGCAAGGCGATGAAGGAAGCGACCGCCTACGGCAACGAGATCTCCGCCAAGGAGAACGCCGAGGCGCTCGACGAGATGAAGAAGAAGGGCAAGACCCAGTTCATCACCCTCACCGCAGCCGAGATGGACGCGATGAAGAAGGCGATGGCGCCGATCTACGACGACATGGCCAAGCGCGTCGGCAAGGACGCGATCGCCGATGTCCAGAAGACGATCGGCGGGGCCACGCACTGACCGGCCAATGGGCCGCCGGCGTCTCCGGCGGCTTTTTTCTCGAGCACCAGCAATGACCGGAGCACCGCTCCGGTCATTCTCTATCAATCGACGCACCTTCTGACACGCTGCGGGGGCGGCGAACCGAAGGCGGCAGCCGCGACCGGCATTGCCGCACGATGCGCCGGGGGGACGACAATGCTTCTGCGGATACTCGACCGGCTCGAGGAAATCCTGATTGCGACTTTGATCGCGGCGGCGACGCTGCTGATCTTCGCGGCGGTGACGCAGCGCTATCTGGTCGGGATTCCGCTGCTCTATCCGATCTTCTATCCCCTCGACCTGACCTGGGCGCAGGAGCTGTGCATCTACATGTTCGTGTGGATGGCGAAATTCGGCGCCGCCTATGGCGTGCGCACCGGCATCCATGTCGGCGTCGACGTGCTGGTCAACCACCTCAAGCCCGACAAGCGGCGCTGGGTGATCCTGTTCGGGCTGTTCTGCGGCGCGCTGTTCACCTTCGTGGTCGGCACCATGGGCGCGGTGTTCTGCTACGAGCTGATCGGCAGCGGCCAGCTTTCGCCCGACCTCGAACTGCCGCGCTGGATCGTGTTCCTGTGCGTGCCGCTCGGCTCCTATCTGATGTGCTTCCGCTTCCTGCAGGTGGCCTGGGCCTATTGGCGCACCGGCGAGCTGCCGCACCACGATCCCGGCGAGGTCGAGGGCCTCGACCTGCCGACCTCGAAAGGCGTGGTGCAGCAATGAACGCCAGCATCATCTTCGGCCTGCTGATCGCGCTGATGCTGACCGGCATGCCGATCTCGATCGCGCTCGGCCTCACCGTGCTCACCTTCCTGTTCTTCCTGACCACCGTGCCGATCGAGGCGGTGGCGCTCAAGCTCTTCACCGGCATCGAGAGCTTCGAGATCATGGCGATCCCGTTCTTCATCCTCGCCGGCAATTTCCTCACCCACGGCGGCGTGGCGCGGCGCATGATCCGCTTCGCCACCGCGATGATCGGCCACTGGTACGGCGGCCTGGGGCTTGCCGGCGTCATGGCCTGCGCGCTGTTCGCGGCGGTGTCGGGCTCCTCGCCGGCGACCGTGATCGCGGTCGGCTCGATCATCCTGCCTGCCATGGTGCAGCAAGGCTTCCCCAAGCGGTTCGGTGCCGGCGTGATCGCGACCTCCGGCGCGCTCGGCATCCTGATCCCGCCCTCGATCGTGATGGTGCTGTTCGCGGTCGCAACCGGCGGCAGCGCCGCGATCGGTCCCGACGGCAATCGCGTGCTGTCGGCTTCGGTCGGGCAATTGTTCATCGCCGGCGTCATTCCCGGCTTGATCCTCGCCACCATGCTCGGCGCGACGACGTGGTATCGCGCCTGGAAGAATGATTATCCGCGGCTGCCCAAGGCGAGCTGGGTGGAGGCCGCCGTCGCGTTCCGCGAATCGAGTGTGGGGCCTGCTGCTGATCGTGATCGTGCTCGGCGGCATCTATGCCGGCTGGTTCACGCCGACCGAGGCCGCCGCCGTCAGCGCGGTCTACGCCTTCGTGATCGCGGTGTTCGTCTACAAGGACATGAGGCTGCGCGACGTGCCGCGGGTGCTGCTGTCCTCCGCCAATATGAGCGCGATGATCCTCTACATCATCACCAATGCGGTGATGTTCTCGTTCCTGATGACCAGCGAGCAGATCCCGCAGGCGATGACGAGCTGGATCAAGGACAGCGGCATCGGCTGGGTCGAGTTCCTGCTGGTGGTCAACATCCTGCTGCTGATCGCCGGCAACGTGATGGAGCCGTCATCGATCGTGCTGATCACCGCGCCGATCCTGTTCCCGATCGCCGCCGGCCTCGGCATCCATCCGATCCATCTCGGCATCCTGATGGTGGTGAACATGGAGGTCGGGCTGTGCCACCCGCCGGTCGGCCTCAACCTCTATGTCGCCTCCGGCATCGCGCGGATGGGCATCACCGAGCTCACGGTGGCGACGCTGCCGTGGCTCATCACCATGCTGGTGTTCCTGGCGATGGTGACCTACATCCCGGAGCTGTCGCTGTTCCTGCCGCGCGTCCTCGGCATGATGTGAGCCGTCAGTCCTCGTTGGCCTTGAAGCGGCCGAGCCCGCGCAGCACGAACGGCGCCGCCAGCGCCAGCAGCGCGATGCCGAGGAGCGTCGCCGACATCGGGCTCTGCAGCAGCACCAGCGGATCGCCGAGGCTGATCTGCAACGCACGCCGCAACTGCGCCTCCGCCACCGGGCCGAGGATCAGCCCGACCACGATGGGCGCCACCGGGAAATCGAAGCGCCGCATCAGGAAACCGGCGACGCCGAACGCGACCAGCATCGACAGCTCGACGACCGACGGCTTCGCCGCGATGGTGCCCATGGTGGCGAACACCAGGATGCCGGCATAGAGCCACGGCTGCGGGATCGCGAGCAGCCGCACCCACAGCCCGACCAGCGGCAGGTTGAGCACCAGCAGCATGCCGTTGGCGATGAACAGGCTGGCGATCAGGCCCCACACCAGATCCGGCCGCTCGGCGAACAGTAGCGGGCCCGGATTGAGGCCGTATTGCTGGAAGCCGGCGAGCATCATCGCCGCGGTCGCCGAGGTCGGCAGGCCGAGCGTCAACAGCGGCACCAGCGTGCCGGCCGCCGAGGCATTGTTGGCGGCCTCGGGCCCGGCCACGCCTTCGATGGCGCCGCGGCCGAACTCCTCGGGATGCCTGGTCAGCCGCCGCTCGGTCGAATAGGACAGGAAGGTCGGGATTTCCGCGCCGCCTGCCGGTAGCGCGCCGATCGGGAAGCCGAACAGCGTGCCGCGGATCCACGGCCAGAACGACCGCTTCCAGTCCTGCTTCGTCATCCACAGCGAGCCGCGCACCGGCTCGAGCTGCTCCTCGCCGAGATGGCGGCGCGAGGCGACATAGAGCGCCTCGCCGATCGCGAACAGCCCGACCGCGAGCGTGGTCACCTCGACGCCGTCGAGCAGGTCCGGAACGCCGAAGGCGAGCCGCGCCTGCCCGGTCAGCCTGTCGATGCCGACGAGCCCGAGCGCAAGCCCGATGAACAGCGAGGTGAGCCCGCGCACCGGGGAATCGCCGAACGTCGCCGACACCGTGACGAAGGCGACGCACATCAGTGCGAAATAATCCTCCGGGCCGAAATTGACCGCGACCGAGACCAGCCACGGCGCGAGAAACACGATGCCGAGCGTCGCCAGCGTGCCGGCGACGAAGGAACCGATCGCGGCAGTGGCCAGCGCCGGTCCGCCGCGCCCGGCCTTGGCCATCTTGTTGCCCTCGAGCGCCGTGACCATCGAGGCGCTTTCGCCGGGCGTGTTGATCAGAATCGAGGTGGTCGAGCCGCCATACATGCCGCCGTAATAGATCCCGGCAAACATGATCAGCGATCCGGCGGGATCGAGCTTGAAGGTGATCGGCAGGAGCAGCGCCACGGTCAGCGCCGGGCCGATGCCGGGCAGCACGCCGACCGCGGTGCCGAGCAGCACGCCGATCAGCGCGTAGAGCAGGTTGAGCGGCTGCAGCGCGACGGTCAGGCCATGGAGCAGCGCGTCAAGAGCTTCCATGGCGACCTCAGAGCAGCCGCTCGATCGGCCCGGCGGGCAGCGACAGCGTCAGGAGCTTGTCGAACAGCAGGAACACCGCGACGCCCAGCACCAGCCCGATCGCCAGATCGATGTGGACGGCGCGGCGGCCGAACGCGGCCGCGGTGGCGGCGAACAGCACCGCGGTCGCCGGGATAAAGCCGCCGCCGAGCGCGATGATGCCGATCAGGGCTGCGAAGCCGCCGAGGATCAACACGATGGCGCGGCCGTCGAGGCTTTCGCGCGGTGGAAAGCCGCCGCGCCACGCCAGCACGCCATTGGCGAACGCCAGCACTGCAAGCCCGGCGGCGACCACATAGGGCATGGCCTTCGGCCCAAGACCATAGGTCGGCGCGAGCTGCAGCGTCGCGGTGTCCCAGAAGATCGCGAGCGCGATGACCAGCAGCACGGCGGCAATCGCCATCCCGGCGCGGTCGGGCCGCCGCACAGCGCCGGCCTTGTCGTCGTCGGTGCTCATGAGGGCGCCGGGCCGCGTCTCACTTCACCAGTCCCACGGTCTTCATCACATTGGCGACGCGAGCCTGCTCGTCCCCGAGAAACGCCGCGAACCTGTCCGCCGGCAGATAGGCATCGTCCCAGCCCTTCTGCTTGAGGATGTCCTTCCAGGCGGCGGATTTAACCAGCCGCTCGACCAGATCGGACAGCTCCTTCTTCTGCGCATCGGTGATGCCGGGCGGCGCGAACACCGAGCGCCAATTGGTCAGCACCAGGTCGATGCCCTGCTCCTTGAAGGTCGGGACATCGACTCCGGGCAGGCGCTGCGCCGAGGTGATGCCGATCGGCCGCAGCTTGCCGGCCTTGATCTGGCCCTCGTATTCGCTGATGCCGGAAATGCCGGCCGTGACCTTGCCGCCGAGGATGGCCGCGAGCGACTCGCCGCCGCCCGAGAACGCCACGTAGTTGACCTTGGAGGCGTCGGCCCCGGCCGCGCCGACGAACAGCGCCGCCATGATGTGATCGACGCCGCCGGCCGAGCCGCCGGCGAAGGTCACCTTGGCGACGTCCCGCTTCACCGCCTCGGCGAGATCCTTGGCAGTCTTGATCGGCGAATTGGCCGGCACGACCATGATCTGGGTTTCCTCGGTCAGCCGCGCGATCGGCGTCACCTGCGCCAGCGTTACCGGCGACTTGTTCATCAGAATGGCGCCGACCATGACGAAGCCGTTGACCAGAAGCTGATGGCCGTCGCCCTTGGCGCCGTTGACGAACTGCGCCAGCCCGACGGTGCCGCCGGCACCGGCGATGTTGATGACCTGCGCGCTCTTGACCAGCTTCTCGGCGGTCAGCGCCTGCTGGATCGACCGCGCGGTCTGGTCCCAGCCGCCGCCCGGCGCCGCCGGGGCAATGATCTTGAGCTCCATCTGCGCATGGGCTCCCGGCGCGGCGAAAGCGGACAGGGCGGCAACGGCGACGATCGGCAGCAGCCGGTGGAGACGACGGCGGAAGGAGAACGGCATGGGACGATCCTCACGGGACAAGATGCGACATTAGGTCCCGGTTTTGAGGCAGCGTCCAGTGGTTCCCGCACCGGCCGGGGGCCGGTTCGCGTGTTGGAGGAGCGTGTTGACCGGATCAGGCCGCGCCGATAGCTTCCCCGTGATGGGGATGGGGTTCCCCGAAACCGCCCGACATCCGTTTCTCCGTAAGGGCTGATGACTCCTGCCAAGACGCGGTGCCGCCCGCACGGGTGGCCCGCAGGCGGCAGGATTTCGCGTCCGGGCCGCCACGAGGCGGCCTTTTTGCTGTCTCGCTCAGCAAGAAAGGACAGAGACGATGGGATATCTGATGGTGTTTCTCGGCGGCGGCCTCGGCGCGATGATCCGCCACGGCCTCAACCTCGCGAGCGTGCGCGCGTTCGGCACGCATTTCCCCTATGCGACCTTCTTCATCAATATCAGCGGCTCGCTGGTCATGGGGCTGGTCGCGGGCTACTTCGCCTTCAAGGGCGATGCGTCGCAGCACTGGCGGCTGTTCATCACCACCGGCATTCTCGGCGGCTACACCACGTTTTCGACCTTCTCGCTCGATGCCGCGCTGCTCTACGAGCGCGGCGAGCTCGGCCTCGCCGCGTTCTATGTGGTCGGCTCGGTCGTCCTGGCGATCGCCGGCCTGTTCGCCGGCCTGGCGCTGGTGCGCCAGTTCGCCTGAGGCGCCCGCCGGCTAGTCGTGTCCGGCACTCTCCATCGCGGTGATGCCGAGCTTGTCGAGCAGGGCGATGTCGTGGTCGCGGCCGGGATTGGGCGTGGTGAGGAGCTTGGGGCCGTAGAAGATCGAGTTGGCTCCGGCGAGGAAGCACAGCGCCTGCGTTGCCTCGCTCATCGCCTCCCGCCCCGCCGACAGCCGCACCACCGAGCAGGGCATGGTGATGCGCGCCACCGCCACCGTGCGCACGAAGTCGAGCGGAT
>Ga0180222_1000485_pt1 | contig 57445 bp, 54 predicted proteins | sample eDN5th37CKraftOP_FD_151336 | JGI IMG/M metagenome (GOLD analysis project Ga0180222, IMG submission 151336) | Enriched Organic Plus compost microbial communities from Emeryville, California, USA - eDNA 5th pass 37_C Kraft OP (version 2) (version 2) ...
GACAGATAGCCGGCATCGATCAGCGCCTGGACGAATTCTTTCGGATAGGCCATCTCGCGGTCGAGCTTGCGCCAGTATTCGCCAGGGAACTGGGCACACAGCTTGGCGACGGATTCGCGGATGTCGGAAAAGTCTTGAATCATAAGTATCTCCAGAGCGGGAAGCGTTCCCCCTAAATGCGGGAGCAGATGTCAGCAGGCCTGCGAACCTGGATGCGGCAAGTGTCCGCGAGGATCCAATACTGTCCCGCTATATGTGACATACCGGGAATTCAGGCGGCCGTTTGACCGGACATCTGCGAGCCATGGCGAGATCGGAAGGCCTGATCGGCTTTCAGAGGGCAAACAAGATTAAGACGTCCACTCGATGCTGCATCGTTCGACATTTCTATCGCTCAAATCAGAAAAGAAAGTCATGGCATCCGGAAATAACATTCTGTTATATCGCCTTGAGCTGACAAATTTAAAAGTGCTTCGATGGATCTGCGTCAACTTCGAACGTTTCGTTCTGTTGCCGAGCTTGGGAGCCTGAGCAAGGCTTCGGACAGGCTTCGCGTCGCCCAACCAGCCCTGAGCCGGCAAATCAAGCTGCTTGAGCATGAGCTGCGCGCCAGTCTTTTCACGCGCAATGGCCGGGGCATGATCCTGACCGCAGCGGGACAACTGCTTCTGGAACGCACGAGCGGTCTTGTGCGGCAGATTGAGCAGGTCCGCGAAGATATCCAGTCCAGCAACGGCAAGCCGTCCGGGCGTATCGTGCTCGGCCTGGTGCCGACTGTCAGCACCGTGCTTGCAACGAGATTCGCCCGCCGGGCCATCGAGCAATTTCCGAAGATTTCACTGCGTATCGTTGAAAGCTATGGAGGCCATCTCGTTGAGTGGCTTCACAGGGGTGAGATGGATATGGCCATTATGTATGGCCCATCGGTCGATCTGCATCTTTCGGCCGAAATTCTCGGGCATGAAGATCTGGTTGCAATAGGCCCGGCGGGCTCGGGCCTTTCGAAACAAAAGAGCGTCAATCTGGACTGGCTTGCCAAGCAGGAGCTTGTTCTGCCCAGCCACTCGCACGGATTGCGACTGTTGATCGAGAAAGCAGCGGCACGCCGGAAGTTGCCGCTCAACATTTTGATCGAGGCGGATTCATTTCGCGTGCTGACGAGCTTTGTCGAGGACGGATTGGGATTCACCGCGCTTCCACTGTCGGCGGTGAAAAGCGAAGTCGAACAAGGTCGGCTGGAGGTTGCAAATCTGACGAAGCCCATCACGCGTGAGCTTATTCTTGCATCTCCAGCCGACTATCAGCTTTCGATCGCGGGTGAAGCGATTTCCACCCTTCTTCGGACAGAGCTCAAGGCAATGAGCGATGCCGGGCTCTGGGATATCCGCATCGCTTAGCCCGAGCGAGACTCGGACAGGACCTTAATTGACCGGAAGATCGAGGTTCTGACGGAAGCGGTTCTTGACGTACGAGCCATCGCGGGGAGGCAGCGCGCGGGGCGGATTTCCGGGAGCAATGTTGATCTTCACGAAGTGCGGGCCTCTCGTCAGGTCCTGAAGTCGCGGACGATAGGCATCGATTCCCGCCAGGTCCGAAATTTTATGGACCGATTTGAATCCCGCGCCCTCAGCAATTTGTTCGAGCTTTGCGCCATATCCGGAATGACTGAGCTGCATTCCGGTTTCTCCAAAGTGCCCATTGTCGAGAACCGCGATTGTGAGATTGGTCGGCTTGCTGACGGCGACGGTCAGCAGGTTGCCAAGACCCATCAACTGCTCGCCATCGCCGGTCAGCACCAGAACCGGCCGCTTCGGCTGCGCCAGCGCCAGCCCGAGCCCGACCATTGCCGCGCCGCCCATGGCACCCCAAAGATAGAAGTTACCCGGATGCTCACCCGCCGCGAACACGTCGTAGGTGGGCGAACCGAGGCCCGTAACGACGAGGAGATCCTTGCGGTCCCTGAGGAGGGATTTGACCGCCGCCCGCCGGTCCAGCGTACTGAAATTTGCCATTGTCACTTGACCCACTCCTTCTTCCCGAGCATGCGCTGCGAAATCAAAATCGCTACCTGCTGATCACCATCGAACGCCAGAGTTGCAGCGGATTCGACCGTTTCAGCAGCTTCCTCCGGCGAATTGATCCTCATCACGGTTATGCCCATGATTTCAAAAGCGGCAGGCGTGGCCTTCCCCATGGGAATTTGCCAGGGATTGAATTCCGACCATTCGCCTCGCATCGTGACGAGAGTCAGGAACGGAATGCGGCATGACTTCAGCAAGGAGAACATGTTGACACAATTGCCAACGCCGCTGGACTGCATCAGCAAAACGGATCGATTGCCGCCGAGCCAGGCGCCGGCACAGAGCGCGACACCCTCCTCTTCGGTGGTCAGAACAGTCGTCCTGATATCGTTGTCTGCATGAGCGAGCTTTATCAGGCGGGAATGCCCGGCATCCGGGACGTAGGATACCTGAGACACGTCAAAGCGCTTTAGAGTGTTGAAGATGTCCAGCGGCCAGTCCCGTTGGCCGGTCAGACGCTTTTCCAAGCTGGGGATATTCATAAAATCCTCGCGGTGCGAACAAGCGGATAGCGCACGATCAAAATTCCACCTGGATATTTTTAGCCCATCCGCATTCAAAACCCCTTCTCATCTGCTTCAAGCAGCCATGCCGCTCTTTTATAGAAACGATGATGGTGAGATAGAAATTGGGTATAGCCGGTCTGCAAACTGGTTAATTCATTGAGGCGCATAACATTATTACGCTTGGGGCCGAAATTCGAGATCGAAAGAGCGGGAGGTTTTGTCGAATGGCTGTACATGGACAACTGATTGCGGGGGAGTGGCGTGTGGGCACCGCCGCAATTGACAATGTCAATCCATCTGACACCAACGACATCATCGGAGAATATGCGCTTGGCACCGCGAACGATGTGATAGCTGCGGTCGAGGCCGCGCGATCAGCGGGAAAGGAATGGGCTCGATCGACGACGCAAGTGCGCTCGGATATTCTCTACCAGATATCGAGCGAGTTGCTGGCCCGCAAGGAAGAACTCGGCGAGCTTCTGTCACGGGAGGAAGGAAAGCTTCGGGCCGAAGGAATCGGCGAGGTGATCCGCGCATCTCAGATCTTCAGGTTCTTCGCGGGCGAGGCCGTGCGTGCCGGCGGTGAACGGCTTCCATCGGTGCGACCTGGCATCGATGTTGAGATTACGCGCGAGCCGGTAGGCGTGGTCGGCATGATCACGCCCTGGAATTTCCCATTTGCGATTCCTGCATGGAAAATCGCGCCGGCGCTCGCATTTGGAAATACCGTGGTGTTCAAGCCATCTGAACTGACGCCGGCAAGCGCTGTTGCGCTCGCTGAGATCATTCAGCGGTCGGGCGTTCCTGCCGGTGTGTTCAATCTGGTGATGGGGGAAGGGAGCGTCGTCGGGCAGGCTATTGTCGATAATGCCGACGCAGTGACGTTCACGGGGTCGATTGCGTCCGGCCGCAAGATCGTCAAGGGCGCTGCTTCGCGTATGATCAGGGTTCAGGCGGAGATGGGCGGCAAGAATCCGCTTGTCGTTCTTGACGACGCCGACCTTGATCTTGCCGTCAACTGTGCGCTGGATGGTTCCTATTTCCAGACGGGACAGCGCTGCACGGCATCCAGCCGCCTGATCGTGACCGAAGGTATCCATGACCGGTTCGTGAAGCAGTTGTCCGAGCGCCTTGAGAAGTTGAACGTCGGTCATGCTCTCAAGCCGACATCTCAGGTGGGGCCCGTTGTCAGCCAACGTCAGCTTGATCAGGATTTGAAGTATATCGATATCGGCGAAAGCGAGGGAGCCAGGAAAGCAGTTTCCGGGCAGCGTCTGAACCGTGAAACGCCGGGCTATTATCTGTCTCCCACGCTGTTTACAGAGACCACGAACAAAATGAGGATCAATCGGGAGGAGATATTCGGCCCGGTTGCATCGGTGATTCGCGTGAAGTCGTTCGAAGAGGCGCTCGATACGGCCAACGATACGGACTTCGGCCTGTCTGCGGGCATTGTTACCACGTCGCAGAAACATGCGCGTCAATTTCAGGCTGGTATTCAGTCGGGTCTGACGATGGTGAATCTGCCGACCGCAGGTCTGGATTATCACGTGCCGTTCGGCGGCAGAAAGGGATCGAGCTACGGTCCACGCGAGCAGGGACGCTATGCCGCAGAGTTCTATTCCATTGTGAAGACATCATACGTGGGATAGTGAGCAAAATCGCAAAGAGCGAGAAATGAAAGTTTAATCGCCATTCAAGATTCGGGGAATCGCATGGAGAGAGTTGGTTTTATCGGACTAGGCCGCATGGGCAGACCCATGGCGTCCAACATGTGTCGCAAGGGTTTCCATCTTACGGTTTATGACGTTAATGCGGACGCGGTTGCCGAGCTTGCCTCGCTTCAGGCTCGACCTGCTGCATCCGTGGCAGAGGTCGCCAAGGAATCCGACGTCATCATCACGATGCTGCCGAACTCGGCGATCGTGGGTCATGTGGTGAGTGGTCCGGGCGGTGTTTTGGAAAATGCAAAGTCCGGAGCGCTTATTCTTGATATGAGCACCGTCGATCCCGAGACGACTCTGCGTCTCGCCAGGGAAGCCGCGGCAAAGGGACTCGGCTTTGTTGATGCTCCGGTTGGCCGCTTGGCCAGCCATGCGGATCGCGGCGAATCGCTTTTTATGGTCGGAGGCTCCGACAAGGACTTCAAGCGCGTTGAGCCCATGCTCAAGGCAATGGGAAGCACGATTTATCACTGCGGCGAAGTCGGCAGTGGAACGAAGACCAAGCTCGTCAACAACTTTCTCGCAGTCGCATCGTGCCAGATGAATGCGGAGGCTTTAGCGCTGTCGCAACAGTTCGGTCTGACGCTGGAGCGGACGCTGGAGGTGCTGTATGGCACCACCGCCTTTAACGGCCAACTCAAGATTGCATGGCCGGACAAGGTTCTCGCGGGAGACATCGCGCCGGGGTTCACCATCGACCTCGCGCATAAGGATCTTACGCTCGTCGTTGAATCTGCCAATGCGGCGAAGGTGCCAATGCCTATGGCCGCTGCGGCTCGCGAAGCGTTCAGTCAGGCGCGAGCCAGGGGTTTTGGCGGAAACGATTTTTCCGCCATGGTTGATGCGCATTGCGACGCAGCAAACATCAGAAAGCCTCGGCTCGCCAAGTAAGAGATACAACCGAGGTGTCGTTCAGGAGCCTGCCGATCATTCGGCAGGCTCCTTGAGTTTCGAACATATGCGTTGAATTCCGACTTGGCGATGTCGATAGCCAAGCGCGATAGCTGATATCGCGGCTATGTAGTTTATGGGTATTTCGACGCAGCGTTATAGTTTTTCTCAATGATAAATTCATAAGGGAGGGACTAATGGCAATTTCTCGTCGCTCATTCCCGCATACTTGCTGAAGGTGAAAACGCCGAAGGAAAGCAAGGGGCATGGGATTATCGCTCCGTCGAAGCAGTCGTTTCGCTTCGGGACGCGGCGCGGCCACTCGACGAGGTCGACTGCCCGTTGGTCAAGGCGTAGAGCAGAAAGCAGGTGCCGTCACAGCGTGGATGCCCTGGCGGCGCCTGTTTCCAGGGACCTGTGGGTTTCGCGTCACGCCTGCGTTCCGCATCTGGCTTTGCGGTGGAAAAGCAAAGTCGTCCGCTATTCATGAGATGAAGGTTTTACATCTTGCGAGAAGCACATGGGGCAGTCCGCTTCCGTGTGCCTTTCCTGCACGAATTTCAGAGCCATAAGAATAGGACGAACTAAATCGTCAATACGCAGGGAGAAAAGAATGCCAGTCCGTGACGACCCCGTTGATTCCGCTTTTCAGCCGAACTTTTCGTCGACGAAAGAGCAAGGCAGAACGCTCGCACTCGCTTCACTTGGGGGGGCATTGGAATTTTATGATTTCGTCGTCTTCGTATTCTGGACGCCGACACTCAGCGTCTTGTTTTTCCCGCCGGATAGTCCGGAATGGGTGCGCGTTCTTCAGACATTTGGAATTTTTGCCGCCGGTTACATGGTACGTCCACTAGGCGGAATCCTGATGGGACATTTCGGAGATCTGATCGGACGCAAGCGAATGTTCATGCTTAGCGTGCTGATGATGGCGCTACCCACGCTCGCCATAGCTTTTCTGCCAACTTATGCAGCGATCGGTGTGTTCGCTCCTTTGCTCCTGTTGCTTTGTCGCATGCTGCAGGGCGCCGCGGTCGGCGGTGAAGTTCCAGGATCGTTCGTATTTGTCGCCGAACATGTTCCGAATGCGCGTGTGGGAGTCGCCTGCGGCATCCTGCAGGCCGGTCTTTGCTGCGGTAACATTCTCGGGTCTGGCGCTGCACTGCTCATCAGCTCGCTGTTTGCGCCATCTGAAATTCTGGAATTCGCGTGGCGCATCCCGTTCTTTGCTGGCGGAGTCTTCGGGCTCGTCGCTTTGTATCTTCGTAAATGGCTGCATGAGACGCCTGTTTTCGTCGAGATGCAGAAACGCAAGAGCCTTGAGACAGGAATTCCGCTTGCGACGGTTCTGACGAAGCATCGGCCAGGAGTTTCGGTCTCGATGATCCTGACGTGGGCTTTGTCGGCGACGATCATCGTTGTTCTCCTTATGACGCCCACCATGCTGCAAAAGCAGTTCGGGATTATTGCAAGCGTAGCTCAGACCGGAAATTTGCTCGCCACCATCGGCTTGGTTATCGGGGCCGCGATATACGGCTGGTTGGCGGGTAGTTTCGGAGTGACGCGGGTGATTGTTTCCGGCTGCGTGATTCAATCGATCTGCTATCTCGTTCTGCTGCAGGTCGCGGGAAACGGTTCCGCGTTTGTCGTGCCAATCTATGCTTTGACAGGACTGAGCCTGGGCGTGATCGGCGCCTATCCGCTGGTTTGGATCAGATCCTTTCCGGCAAGGGTTCGGTTCTCCGGCATTTCATTCTCCTATAACGTTGCCTATGCGATCTTCGGCAGCATAACGCCGATTATGATCGGATACGCGGTTTCCTGGAATCGCATGACGCCAGTATGGTATGTCGCGGCGGTGAGCGGAGTTGCAATCGCAACGATGCTGGTCATGCAAGCTCGAGTACGGAATTTTGCGTTTTCCGAAGCAAAGGCCTGAAATGACATCGCGGATTTTGTAGCTGAAGATGGAAGTGAAGATGGATAGCTTGACTCAAACCTTGCAAGGCTGTTCGACGGCGGGTCTTTTCGATGTGCTGAGAATAAACAAAATGCCTGTCGTCGAACTATCGAGAGCCATCAGGGCGCTCGATAGCAAGATGAAGCTTGCGGGTCCCGTTTTTCCGATAAAGGGTCGGAGTGATCCCGAAATCAGCATTCATGAATCTCTTGATCTATTTATTCGAGAGGTGCTTTCGGGAACGCCCCCCGGGCATGTCATCGTCTGTCAGCCGCAAGATCACGGCAGGTCGGCGATGGGAGATCTGGCCGCAGAGGCGTTACGGCGGCGCGGTGTCCTGGGTTATTTCATTGATGGAGGCAGCCGGGATGCCGATGAGATTCGCGAGATCGGCTTTCCGGTCTTCTGCAGGTACACGAGCCCGATCGACATCGTCGGATCCTGGCGCCTGACCGACACAAATGTGCCGGTCGAAATCGACGGGGTCGCAGTTTCGCCGGGCGACTACATTCTCGGAGATGCCGACGGCACACTGCTGATTAAAGCCGAGATTGCACGATTTGCAATCGAAGAAACCGCGCGGACAATGTCGACCGACTCTACGATGCGTACCGCGATAAGAAGCGGCCGGGATCCTTACGAAGCATTTCTCGAATTTGGAAAACTCTAAAATGAAGAAACTTCACATTGCGCGCTATGAAAGCGCGGGGGCGGAATATTTCGGCCTCGTTGATGGCGACATGGTGCGTCGGCTTCCAGGTTCGCCATACGAGAGTCTGTCGCCAGGGGCTATCTCCGACCGTCTCGCCGACGTCAAATTGTTGTGCCCGATCGACAAGCCGAGAATCTTCGCCGTCGGAATGAATTATAGAGGGCATATCGCCGAGGCTAACGCGAAGACACCGACGGTTCCTCAGGTTTTTATGATGCCATCCACGGCCGCGATTGGTTCCGGAGAGCCGATCATTATTCCGAAGGAGGCGAAGGTTGTGCATCACGAAGGCGAAATGGCTATTGTCATCGGCCGCGAAGGCAGGCGCATTCCCCGGGAGAGCGCTCAAGACTACATTCTGGGATACACCTGCGCAAATGATGTCAGCGAGCGGGTCATTCAGCAGGCGGAGATGAGTCTCGGTTGCCTTTTCGTCGGGAAATCGTTCGATACGTTCTGTCCGATCGGGCCTGTGATCGCTACGGGAATCGATCCATCTGCGCTTTCGATTTCGACGAGGGTGAACAACGTCGTGAAGCAAAAGGGTGATACCAGCGATTTGCTGTTCGATGTTCCCTATATTGTATCTTACCTCAGCCAGAGTGTTACCTTGCTCCCGGGTGACGTAATCCTGACCGGCACCCCCTCCGGCGTGGGCGTCATTTCACCAGGCGACATCTGCCGTATCGAAATATCGGGAATCGGGATTCTGGAAAATCCGGTTATCCGTGAGATCTGAGTTTTCTGAAAATAGGCGCGGGTTCGCGTCGACAGGCGCATGGAACTCCATGCTGGCATCATAGGCCAGCTGCTCCTGCGAAATAGCGTTTTCACGCGGAACATCATTGCTGATCGCCCGCCAGAGACTGCAAAAAGGGGCAGGTCACGAGCACAAGACGTCCGGCTTGCGCGCTCATTCATTCAAAAACAGCGCCCGCTCAACAAATCGCGAGAATGTTTCAATGACGGGTTCGGGTGGCGGCACAATCTTTCCGTTTGAGTAGCAGTAGCGTTGTGCCAGATAAAGACGCATCGCCATGAGAATATAGGAAACGGCCTCGAGTTCATCTGATGTGAATGCCTTGATTTCTCCGCGGCGTCGGCTTCGATCCAGAGCGGAAACGTAACTGGCTGTCACCTTCTTAAAATAGGCAGCGTGGGCTTTTGGCGCCATGACTTCTGCCTCGTTCAGGACCCGATGATACCAGGGATTTGCCGCCAGGAAGTTGAGATAGGCCCGAAGCCGCTCGGCTTCACGCCCGGCGCCTTTCGACTGGAAGCTGACCTGACTTCGAATCGAGTCGAGCATGAGGTCGCCCATTGCCGGCAACAGTTCGTCGAACAATTCCTGCCTTGAGGCGAAATATTTATAGAACGTCCCGTGTGCAATTTTCGCGCGTGCGGCGATCTTTGCTACCGATGCGCCATCGTAACCCCACCGCCCGACAACTCTGGCAGTTGCTGCAAGAATGCGTTCTCGCATGGCTCGGGCATTCTGATCTCTTTTGCTTGGTTGCGTTTTTGGCGTCGTATCACGGTTAGTTTTGTCAACGCGCGGGCGGCGTTTTGCGCTGGACAAGATGCTCTCCATTGAACTTAAGCGCCCATCTGCCGGCGCTTATAGCCGGAATTCAAGGCGGCTTTGAATACCATTTCGCCCTTTGCGAGTCGAATAGCGCGCTATTTTCATTTCGTTGCAGCGCTAAAAATAACTAGAATAATGATCCACCATTCTATTTTTTTGTTGACGGTTCGCCCGGAGCAATGTTTGGTGTGCCCGGAAAACGAGAGGCGTTAAGACGAAATGCTGCTTACAGAAGCTCAGCTTGCGATCAGGGACTCCGCCCGGGCATTTGCGCGAAAAGAGCTTGTTCCACACGCGTCCGAGTGGGACCGGACGGAGACTACGCCCTTAGCCGTGCTGGACCGTATGGGCGAGTTGGGGCTGATGGGCGTATTCATTCCGGAGGAGTGGGGTGGCGCCGGTGCGGACTTCGTCGCCTACGTTGCGGCCATGGAGGAGATTGCCTACGGCGATGCAGGCATTTCCAATATCATGGCCGTAACGAACTCTCCCTGTGCCGCGGCGTTGCACAGTTTTGGAACGCAGGATCAAAAGGAGCGCTACTTAAGGCCGCTGGCATCCGGCAAGAAGCGTGGATGCTTTCTGCTGAGCGAGCCGGAGGCTGGATCTGACGCGGCGAAGGTGAAAACGCGGGCTGTGCTCCAGGACGGAAAATACGTCGTAAACGGTACAAAAAATTTCATAACTGCAGCAGAGAGCGCGCACATCGGCTTGTTGTTCGCGACAGTTGATCCCTCCGCAGGTAAGGATGGTATCGCCTGTTTTATCGTCGATACCAAAGCTCCCGGGTTCAATATCGCGCGGCGAGAGAGCAAGCTTGGGCATCGTTCCTGCGATACATGTCAGGTTATCATCAGCGACCTCGAACTGCCGACGAGTGCGTTGGTGGGGCGAGTCGGGCAGGGACTTAAAATCGCCCTGGCAGGTCTCGGGAGCGGTCGAATCAGTGTCGCCGCTCAATCGGTCGGAGTCGCGCAAGCTGCATTTGACGCGGCGCTGGCTTATGCGAAAGGGCGAATGACGTTTGGGAAGACGCTGGTGGAGCATCAAGCCATCGCGTTTAAACTCGCGGACATGGCAACCAAAATTCAAGTTGCCCGGCAAGCATATCTTTCCAGCGCCTTACGGAGGGATCACGGTCTCCCATTCATCGAGGAGGCTTCGGTAGCAAAGTTGTTCGCCTCCGAAATGGTCCAGTCCGTGACCTCCGATGCAATTCAGATTTTTGGAGGGTATGGATACCTCAATGACTATCCCGTCGAAAAGTACTTTCGGGATATGCGCGTCTTTAGCATCTACGACGGAACGAGTGAGGTGCAAAAAATGCTTATCGCGCGCGAATTGTTGAAAAAATAGAACAGCAAAAGCCGGAAACGGCAGGGCAGGAAGAGGCAGGATGTACAAAATCGTTTCAGCGGCGCTGATCTGTGCAGGAGTTTCCGGTCATACGCTGGCAGCCGACAAGGTTCTGAAGATTGGAGTGTTAAATGATCGCTCCGGAATCTTTGAGGATATTACCGGTGCCAAATCGGTCGAAGCCGCAAAGATGGCAATCGAAGATTTCGGTGAACAGAATCTTGGTTACAAGATTGAATTTCTGAGCGCCGATCATCAAAACAAGGCAGATGTTGCGACAGCCATCGCGCGGCGCTGGATCGACGTTGACCGCGTGGATGTTATCGCTGACGGGACAAATTCCACTGTGGGCCTTGCCTTGCAGGAGGTGGCGCGAACAAAGAAGAAGATCCTGCTGGTGGCCAGTGCCGCGACTTCGGATCTCACGGGAAAGTCCTGTACCGAGACAGGCTCGCAATGGAGTTATGATACTTATTCCGTTGCAAAGAGCACCAGCCGCCAACTGGTTCAGCATGGCGGAAAGAAGTGGTTCTTCATCACGGCTGACTATGCTTTCGGCCATGCGATGGAAAGGGACGCGACTGCCTTCATTAAAGAAGGAGGCGGGCAAGTCGTAGGGGGGGTCAAGGCGCCTCCGGCCACGTTTGATTACTCATCCTTTCTGCTCCAGGCGCAGGGCTCCAAGGCCGATATCATCGCGCTCGCGACCGGAAGCACCGACACCATCAATGCCGTCAAGCAGGCCGCGGAATTTGGTGTCACAGGCTCGGGCCAGCGCTTGGCCGGTTTGCTGACCTACATCAACGATGTGGACTCGCTGGGCCTGAAGGCGGCGCAAGGTCTCACTCTTACGACCTCATTCTATTGGGATATGAATGATGAGACGAGAGCGTGGACCAAGCGTTTTTGGGCCCGCGCGGGCGACAAGAAGCCGCCTAATATGCTGCAGGCCGGCCTCTATGCTGCGATTACCCACTACCTGAAAGCGGTGAAGGCCGCCGGAACAACCGATGCGGAAGTTGTCTCCAAAAAGATGAAAGAACTTCCGATCAACGACTTCTACAACAAGAACGTGAAGCTTCGGGAGGACGGCCGTGTTCTTCACCGCATGTATCTGATGGAAGTTAAAAAGCCATCGGAATCAAAATATCCGTTCGATTACTACAACCTCATAAGCGAGATGTCAGGCGATGAAGCCTATCGGTCTCTGGCGGACGGGGGTTGCCCGCTGGTCGCCGGCGCCAAGAAATAGATGTGTCTTCCAAATCAGTTCTGATCAGGAATAGGCCGATGCGAGGCTTGGAAAACAAGGTAGTCGTTGTCACCGGATCCAGCGGCGGCCTCGGTCAAGCCATCTGCAAGAGGCTCATCGCAGAGGGAGCCAAGGTTGTGGGGCTGGACCTCCAGCGCGAGCAATCCGCGACGTCGCCGGTTTTCACGCAATATGCAGTGGATATCACAAACGATCCGGACGTGAGTGCTGCGGTCGAAAGGATCGTTGCGCAGTTCGGCAGTATTGACGTTCTGGTCAATAACGCGGGTTGGGATAGCTTCGGCAATTTCCTGGACACTGACGTTGAAACGCGCCGCAGGATCGTGGATGTCAATCTCCATGGAGTAATGAATGTCCTTCAGGCTGTCCTGAGGCGAGTGGTAGCGGACGGACGATCAGCCAAGGTCGTCACTATTGCCTCCGATGCAGGCCGAGTGGGATCCTCCGGTCAGTCCACCTACTCCGCGTGTAAGGGGGGCGTGATTGCATTGACAAAAACTCTCGCCAGAGAGCTGGCCCGTAAGGGCGTTACTTTAAATGTGGTGTGCCCTGGTCCGATCCGGACGCCGATGCTCGACAACATCATCGCCCGGGGAAAAGGTGGCGGCAAAGTCGTAGATGCAATGTCAAACGCGATTCCCCTGAGGCGGATTGCGGAGCCAGACGACGTCGTCGGAATGGTGGCGTTTCTCGCAAGCGACGATGCTTCATATATGACTGGACAAGTTATCAGCGTGTCCGGTGGCCTCACGATGCATGGATGATGTGAATGAATGTAGCCGATTTACTGGTCGCAGCCCGTGCCTACTACGAGTCCAAGGCATTTCTTTATTTTGATGGAGATGCCATCGCTTATGAGGAATTCATGGCGAGAGTGGAGGTGCTGGTTGCACAATTGAGGACGCTGAATGTTCATCAGGGCGATCGGGTTATTTTGCTGGCCAACAATTCTCCTGACTGGATCGCGGCGTTGTTTGCCACGCTCAGCTTGGGAGCTATCTCTGTTCCAGTGAACGCGGGCCTCAGTCAAAACGAGGTCAAACACATTGTGCAGCACAGCGGTGCCGTTGTCGCAATGCTGAGCTCATCGCTTGAGTCGCTGCTTGAGGGAATGTCCGATATCTCCATCTTGAGACTAAACGATAAGTACAAGAGAGCAGTGCAAGGTGCGGCGGGAAGCGGGCTGCACCCGGCGGTTCTGGATCCCGAACAGCCAGCTTTTATATTTTACACCTCCGGAACGACGGGCGCGCCAAAGGGCGTCATGCTTAGCCATAGGGCGGAATTGTTCACCGCTGAGATGGTCGCTGGCCATTTCGGAGTAACGGACCGTGATGTCCACTTGGTAATGGGGCCGCTGCCCTTCATATTTCATGCTGTATTGAACACGCTGTCTGCTATTCGCGCGGGCGCGAGTCTGGTTTTGCTGCCGCGTTTCCATCCAGAACTGGCTCTTGAGGCCATCGAAAAGCACCGCGCCACTCTGACAATGGGCGTGCCAACAATGTACCTTATGATACTTGAGGCCAATGAACGCCTCGGTCGAGACGTATCCTCGATGCGAATGGCGATCTGTGGTGGCTCCAGCCTCCCTGATTCTTTGCGACGGCGTGTTCAGTCTGGTCTTGGATTCCCGCTATTCGATCTTTGGGGCATGACGGAATGTACGCCTATTACGAGCTACGACCCCAAAATCGATCGGGAAGGCGTGCCGGATTCCTGCGGGCGCGCGTTGCCGGACTGCGCGATCAAGGTCGTTGACGACAGCGATTCGGAGGTTGCCACAGGTGAAGTCGGAGAGATCATGCTGAAGAGCGGCGCGATCATGTCCGGATACTACCGCAATGCCGAAGCGACAGCCGAAGTTATGAAAGACGGATGGGTTCATAGCGGCGACCTTGGCAAGGTAGATGACCGCGGAATGCTGTTCATTGTCGGGCGGAAGAAAGACCTCATCATCCGCGGCGGCGCGAACATCTACCCGGTCGATATTGAGGAGGTCCTCTATTCGCACCCGGCGGTTCTTGAATGCGCGGTCGTGGGTATGCCGGATCCCAAGTATGGCGAGTATGTGAAGGCATTCGTTGTCAAGAAAGACGGCTTTTGCCCGACCCAGAAGGAAATCATCCTCTACTGCCGAGAAAAGCTGGCGGAATATAAGGTGCCGACAGAGATTGAATTTATTTCGTCATTGCCAAAGGGACCAACGGGGAAAACGTTGTTGCGCAAGCTGCGTGCAAATCACGTCGAGTCGTCTCACGGAAGTGTTCAGAGGATCAAATGACCGAAGGAGCAATCTCAGCCAGCAGCCTCCAAGAACGGCAACGTGCATGTTTGATTGCGTCGCAGCCGTCATGGTTTTCTGAGGGGTCCTCCAGAAAATTCTGTGTGATCGTCGCGGGCGGACACGCTCGCCTGGATCTGACGCCGTAATGTTGGGTTCGCCACATATGAAAAAGGCGCAGGAAGGAATCGAGATTGATATTGTCGGTCGGCTGGCAACGATTAAGCTTGCCCGGCCGGCGCATCGCAATGCAATTACCCTGTCGATGTGGCGAGGGTTGGCTGACGTATTCCAGCGCTTATCCAACGATTCCGATGTCCGCGCCATCGTTTTGACCGGGGAAGGTGTCGATTTCTCAGTGGGCGCAGATATCTCGGAGTTTGCCCATGTGCGAGCGGACGCGCAACAGGCAGCTGAGTATGAGAGAGCTGTCGACGCTTGCAGCGAGGCGATTCAATCCTCGAGGCAACCGACGATTGCGGCGCTGCAAGGTTATTGTCTCGGTGGGGCATGCCATTTGGCTATGGCCTGCGATTTCCGTGTTGGCGATAGAACGGCGAAGATAGGCATACCGGCGGCGCGCCTGTCGATCGTTTACGGGGTCCGTTCGACCCAGCGTCTCCTGGCAATAGTAGGTCTTCCCTCTGCAAAGCGTATTCTGTTTTCTGCGGAGAATCTCTTGGCTGATGAGGCCCGACGCGTTGGCTTTCTCGATCGTCTTTCCGATTCTTCGGTGGATGAAGCGAACGTGCTCGCGGAATCAATGATCGATAATGCACCGCTATCGATCGCGGGATCCAAACATATTCTGAACCAACTTGCGTTTGGCAGAGGGACCATCGACCTGGATGCGGCCGAGCAATTGATTGCCGCTGCCGCGCAGAGTGATGATTACCGTGAGGGCCGCGAGGCATTTGCGGGCAAGCGCAAGCCGAATTTCAGGGGCTTCTGAGATGAGGCAGGTTGCTTTCAGCCAAGTGCGCTTATGCTGCCGAAATGACGGGAGCGCGCAATGAAGATGCATGTCCTGGCGGGTGGGCGTCTGCGCGTGCGCAAGGGGATTTATATTCCGAACGTTGATCGGAGCGAAACGATCGAGTTGCCAATCTCGGCATTCCTGATTCGGCATCCTCAAGGGAACGTTCTGTTTGATTCTGGATACCATCCATCAGTTGCCGAAAACGCAGGGGTGCGATGGGGCGGTATGGCCAAATCAATGACTCCGATCGGGCTGCCCGACGAAAATGTGGTCGATAGTCTGCGTTGCATCGGCTTCAATCCGGAAGATATTGATGTCGTCGTTTGTTCGCATCTTCATCCGGATCATTGCGGGTGCACGGGGTTCTTCACGAAAGCGACGATGGTTTGCCACGCGAAGGAAGTCGCGGCTGCCCGCGCGCCGGACTCTGCGAAAATGGGATACTTCCGCGACGACTGGGATCAAATTCCGATCCAGGAAATTGACGGCCAGCATGATCTGTTTGGTGATGAGCGGATTGTGCTGGTCCCGGTGCCGGGCCATACGCCGGGAACGATTGCCGCATTGGTCAATCTCGACCGCTCCGGCCAGTTCCTACTGGCCTCTGATGCAGTGAGCCTTCGCTTTAGTCTCGACGAAAATGTCATGCCAAGGAACACTTGGAACGTCGACCAGGCGTGGGCTTCCTTTGCGGAGATAAAGCGCATCGAGAACGGCGGCGCCACAGTGATCTGCGGTCATGACGATGTGCAGTGGCAGTCGCTCAAGAAAGGATTGGATACCTATGAGTGATGGCTTCTCCAGGACAGGTGCGAACGGAGGCGCCCTTGTATGCGGGACCGGGGGGCGTGATGAGTCCCGTGAGTGTTCAATCCAAGGCCGCGCCATCTCGTGCGGGATTACAACAAAGTCATAACCCAGGAGTCGAAATGAGCGTCGCAGGAAAAACGGTTATCATCACAGGTGCGGCACGTGGCATCGGACAGGAAGCAGCTCGCGTTTTTGCAGCTGCCGGTGCCAACGTCGTCGCCGCCGATCGCAATGATTGTAGCGAGACGATCAGGAAAGCCGAAGGGGCGGGTGGTAAGATCATCGCCGCATCGCTTGACGTTACAGACGTTGTATCAGCAAAGACAATGGTGGAAGCCGGGCTTAAGGCCTTCGGGCGCATCGATGCCATCATTAACAACGCCGCACTCTATGGCGGTCTCAAGGGCGGCCGGTTTGATGCTATTTCCGAGGCGGATTGGGACGCCTCGATGGCAGTAAACGTGAAGGGAATATGGAATTGCTGCAAGGCTGCCGTGCCGGCGATGCGTCAGGCTGGCGGCGGCAGCATCGTCAATATCTCCTCGCTCGCGGCGACATTCGGCATGCCGTTCAGCCTGCACTATACGACTTCGAAAGCCGCAGTTATCGGCCTGACACGCGGACTTGCGCGGGAGCTCGGACGCGACAGTATCCGCGTGAACTCCATCGCCCCGAGCGCGGTTTTGACTGAAGGTACGCGCGAATTCTTCGCGGAAAAAGCCGATAAAGCATTGGAGACCGTGAAGGCCGGGCAGGCCCTGCAACGCAACCTTGAGCCTATCGACATCACGGGCGCGATGCATTGGCTCGTCTCGGACGACAGCCGTTTTGTCACAGGCCAGACAATTGCTGTCGATGGTGGCACCGTAATGAACTGAATGCGGATTTTCGCACGAGAATTCCGTCAGGAGAATAAAAGATGAATGCAGTATCGTACGGCGACACCGCACAGCTATCGGCAGGTACAAAAACCTTCCTGTCCAAAGAAAACAGAATGCTGATAGATGGCGAGTGGGTGCGGGCCGAGAGTGGTCAAACCCTGCCAGTATTTAACCCTGCCACGGGAGACATTTTTGCCTACGTACCCTCGGCGCAAAAGCCAGACGTGGATCGCGCAGTTCTGGCAGCGCGCGCTGCGTTTGAGGGGAAGGAGTGGTCCGGGTTTCGTCCGGTAGGCCGCGAGCGGCTATTGCTTCGCTTTGCTGACGAAGTTGAAGCAAATACGGATATCCTTGCCGAACTGGAATCTCTCGACAATGGCAAGACGCTCGTTATGGCGAAGCGCGTTGACGTACGGGGTGCAGCGGATTTTCTTCGCTATATTGCTGGATGGGCGACGAAGCTCGAGGGATCCACCATCGATGTTTCCTTTCCGCGCCCAAAGCAAGGAGAATACTTTGCCTTCACGCGCAAGGAACCCATCGGTGTCGTGGGATCGATCATTCCCTGGAATTTCCCGCTTCTCATGGCGGTATGGAAGCTTGGTCCCGCGCTTGCTGCCGGCTGCACCGTCGTTCTAAAGCCGGCCGAGGAAACGCCGCTTACGGCGCTTTTTCTCGGCGAACTTCTTCAGAAAATCGGTTGTCCGAAGGGAGTGGTCAACATCGTTACCGGCAACGGCGAAACCGCCGGTGCGGCACTTTCCAGCCATCCTGGTATCAACAAGATAGCGTTTACCGGTTCAACAGAGGTAGGAAAGCTTGTTGGCAAGGCGGCGATGGACAACATGACTCGCGTCTCGCTGGAGCTTGGCGGTAAATCGCCTGTCATCGTTCTTGACGACGTTGATCCCAAGGTTGCGATTGCCGGTGCGTCAAATGCGATCTTCTTCAACCAGGGGCAGGTTTGCACCGCTGGCTCCCGCCTCTATGTCCATGAAAGCGTGTTCGATAAAGTCGTCGACGGCATCAGCGAATATGCGAACAAGATCAAGCTGGGATCTGGTCTCGACCCGAGCACTCAGATGGGGCCCTTGGTCTCGAAGAAGCAGCTTGAGCGGGTCAGCCGCTATATTCAGCTCGGTGCCGAGCAAGGCGCCAGAATGGTGGCCGGAGGACCTGCGCCAGAAGGAGGCGGCTACTTCGTACGACCGACCGTTTTTACTGACGTCAACATTGATGCCGTCGTGGCACGAGAAGAGATATTTGGACCGGTTCTTGTGGCGACCCGTTACAGCGACCTTGATGAGGTGGCACGCGCAGCCAATGATACTCCGTTTGGCCTTGCGGCCAGTATCTGGTCCGGGAATCTGAGCCGTGTCCATCGCCTGATTCCGCGTTTGAATGTGGGTACAGTGTGGGTCAACTGCCACGGCCCTATCGATCCGGCGCTTCCTTTCGGCGGGTTCAAACAATCGGGTATCGGTCGCGAAATGGGACGTGCGGTCATGGATCTTTATACGGAGACGAAATCGGTTTGCATGCTCGTTTGAGAGCAGAAATCCGTGGCCGACTGGTGACGTCGACCTCCCGCCACGTTATCAAGCTGCGACGTTAGGGATGATAGAATGCGAGCCGAAGCAAAACAGGACATAACATCGGCGGTTGCCGATCTTCTCGATCTTGGAGAGGCTGCGGCAGGATCAGTCGATGCGTTGATCAAAAGGGGAATAGCTTCGGTTCGCGCACGCGTCAGTTCTGACGGGCGCGTCGATACAGTGCTTCTGGAAAACGTACAGCATGAGGCGCACGGCCTTGCGTGGTTCGCGACTTATGCTCTTGCCATTCGTGAATTGGTTGCTGCTTCACGAAGACTCCATGCGGAAGGCCGACTTCATGACATCGAGTGTTTGCTCCTGCAGATCGGCGTAGGTGAATATCTCGAGCAGATTTTCAGCGGGATCGCTATAAGTCAGGGTGAGATCGTGCGCTTGTCATCGCTCGGCCTTACGAAGGATGAGATTGCCAATCACCGAACTGCCGCAGTCGATGAACTGATTGAAGCAGGCAACACCGCTCAAAATCGTGCTCGCCTCATACGTCTTATGCGCAATGCTTCCGGAGCGGTTACGATCGGCGATACCGGTCTTGACGAGACCCTGGAATCCATCCGTTCTGAAATGCGCCGCTTCGGACAAACGGAAGTTATTCCTTACGCTCATCAGTGGCACTTGGAAAATTCTTACATTCCGCTCGACGTTGTCATGAAGATGGCTGAGCTTGGTGTGTTCGGTCTCACAATTCCGGAGGAGTACGGCGGCATGGGCCTCTCCAAGGTCTCGATGTGTGTCGTCTCGGAAGAACTTTCCCGGGCCTACATCGGCGTCGGGTCGTTAGGCACCCGCTCGGAGATCGCTGCTGAACTGATCCTCGGAGGTGGGACGGATGCTCAAAAGCACCGCTTTCTTCCCGCTATCGCGTCCGGGGCTATGTTGCCGACCGCAGTGTTCACGGAACCGAATTCGGGATCCGACCTGGCTTCCCTCAGGACTCGCGCAGTGAAAGAAAACGGCGAATGGCGTGTTTTTGGTAACAAAACATGGATCACTCATCCTGTTCGCGCCGATCTGATGACGATGCTGGTCCGCACTGATCCCAACGAGCTGGGGCATCGGGGGCTGTCAATTCTTCTTGCCGAGAAGCCGCGCGGTACGGACGACAATCCATTTCCGATTGAAGGTCTCACGGGTGGCGAGATCGAAGTGCTCGGATATCGTGGCATGAAGGAATATGAACTGGCCTTCGATGACTTCAGGGTGCCGGAGGGGAATCTCCTGGGTGAGATCGAGGGGCAAGGGTTCAAGCAGTTGATGCAGACGTTCGAATCCGCGCGTATTCAAACGGCAGCGCGTGCGCTGGGTGTTGCGCAGTCGGCGCTGGATCTGGGAATGCGCTATGCTGAGGAACGCAATCAGTTCGGCAAGCCGCTTATTTCCTTTCCCCGCGTTTCCGACAAACTCGTAATGATGGCTGTTGAGATTCATCTCGCACGCCATCTCACGTACTTTGCCGCGCGGGCGAAAGATGCCGGCAAACGATGCGATCTGGAGGCCGGCATGGCGAAGTTGCTCGGCGCGCGCACCGCTTGGGCGGCTGCAGATAATGCACTTCAGATCCATGGCGGAAACGGGTTCGCCCAGGAATATCCGATCTCACGGGTTCTGTGTGATGCGCGAATTCTCTCGATCTTCGAAGGCGCCGCGGAAATTCAGGCGAATGTCATCGCGCGACGGCTCCTTGATGGCGCTAATTGACGAACTGCGATGAAATGGCGGGTAATTTTTCATGCAAGTAACGACGGGCGCGCTGCTTTCTGGTCTTCGCATCGTGGAGGTGTCGGCCTTCATTGCCGCGCCGCTTGGCGGGATGACGCTCGCTCAACTTGGAGCCGAGGTTATTCGCATCGATCCCATCGGCGGTAACATCGACTATAAGCGCTGGCCGCTTGCCCCGAATGGCAGCAGCCTTTATTGGGCGAGTCTCAATAAACTCAAGCGATCGGTCGCCATCGATCTGAAGAAGCCCGAAGGACAGGAAATCGCGCGCGCCCTCATCACGGCACCAGGTGATGATGCCGGTCTGATGCTGACGAATCTACCGGCTAGCGGCTGGATGGGACACGCGGAGCTATCCGCTGTCAGGCCCGACCTGATTAGTCTTCGTCTCGCGGGAAACCCGGATGGCTCGGCAGCGGTGGACTATACCGTGAACTGCGCGAGTGGCTTTCCCATTGCAACGGGTGACAGCAAGGATCCCGTCAACCATGTGCTGCCGGCTTGGGATATTGCTGCCGGCTTGTATCTTGCCACCGGGCTGCTTGCGGCGGAGCGGTCTCGTAAGCGGAACGGGAAGGGACGCGAGATCACGCTGGCACTTTCTGACGTGATGCTGGCTTCGGTCGCCAATCTTGGATACATCGCCGACGTGCAGGTGAATGGGGCCGTGCGTCCTCCCATGGGAAATGATCTTTATGGCGCGTTCGGCCGTGACTTCAGGACATCCGACGATCGGCACATCATGATCGTTGCCCTTTCGGAGAGGCAATGGAAGGCTATTGGCCGAGCGACTGGTCTTGCGGACAAGCTTTCGATGATTGGTCCCCTGCTTGACGTTGATATGTCAACCGAAGGTGGGCGCTTTGCTGCCCGCCATGCGATCTGCGCGGTGCTTGAGGCATGGTGCAGCCGCCATACCTTGGCAGAGATTACCGACGCATTTTCCAAGAGCGGAGTTCTCTGGGGAGCTTATCAGGATTTCGGTCAACTCGTGCACGAAGACCCGCGTTGTTCGTCAGCCAATCCGATGTTCGAGATGATCGATCAACCTGGAGCGGGACGCATTCTGGTCGCGGGATCTCCGCTCCAGTTCGATGCCGCGAGCAGGGTGTCGCCTGGCGCGGCGCCGGAACTGGGACAACATACGAATCAGGTCCTGGCCGAAGTCCTCGGCCTGTCTTCAGCCGCGATCGGAGCGCTGCATGATTCAGGCACTGTAGCCGGACCGCTCGAAAGAAAAATCTGACAGGCACTTGGATTATTTTTCTTCGCTGAGACACGATGTTCTGCACAGAGGCTGCGTTCAGGACAAAGATTTCATCCAGAACCTGATACGCAGGGCTCGTTTGCGCGACTACTCTGCCTTGTCGTCCTGGATCAACGACCCGATGTTCTGCCAGCGCTCTCCGTCGCGCATGTAACCGGCGCCGCCGAATATCTGTACGGCGTCCGTCGTGACCTTCATGGCCACGTCGCTCGCGAAACATTTGGCCACGGACGCCTTGGCGGAGAATTCCCGGAAATCCGGTTCCGTCGGAAATCCGAGATCAGCGATGCGCGCGCATTCGTGCACCAAGCACCGTGCGGCCTCGACTTGCATCGCCATGTCAGCGAGCATGAACTGCAAGCCCCGGAATTCGGCGATCGCCTTGCCGAACTGGCGTCGCTCCTTGGCATAGGCGACAGCGAGATCCAGGGCCCTCTGGGCCAGTCCGACTGAGACTGCACCGATGGTGGGTCGATTGAGGTCCAGGATCCGCATGCAGATCTTGAAGCCTTCGCCTTCCGAGCCGATCGGTTCTCGATAGGGACGCGCACGTTATCAAAATAGATTGGCGCGTTCGGGATGCCGTTGAGCCCCAATTTGCGTTCAGTCTTGCCGAGCGCGAAGCCTTCGCTTTTCGTATCGACGATGAACGCGCTGATATTGTGGGTGCCGTCCGCTTCATCGCCGGTCTTGGCGAATACCGTAATGTAGTCGGCAACAGGGGCAAATGTGATGCAACACTTCTCGCCGTTCAGGATGTAAGCGTCGCCGTCGCGTTTCGCGCGTGTGCACATGCTGCCGACATCGGAGCCGGACTGGGGCTCCGTGATAGCAACTGCCGTGAGAAGGCGTCCCCTGGCGACTTCCGGGAAGAAACGCTGGCGTTGCTCCTCATTGCCGAAATGCATCAGCGGAACGATCATCCCGATCCCGTTTTGACGGAATCAGCGACCTACTCCGACACTTTTGCGAGTTCTTCCGCGGCCAGACAGACCGTCGTCATATCCGCCCCGGGGCCGTCGTATTTTTCCGGCAGCCTGAGCTGAAGCAGTCCAAGATCTCCGAATTTAGGTACGATTTCGCTTGGAAACCAATCCTCGCGGTCGATGGCGTCGGCGATCGGCGCGATATCTTTGGCGATAAACCGCCGCAACGTATCGCGAAAACTTTTCTGATCATCGTTCAATAGCATGATGCATCCACTCCTTTAACGCGAGACGGACGCAATAGCGGCGCAATATCCGCCATTGCTTCGGGACGAATGTTACTTGTATAAGGCCTGTCCGGATGTTTCGGGCTTGTCCACTAGCACCCAAGAGGTGCCGTCGAAGCGGGCGATGCGAAGGGAGCGATAGGCCGCATAATCGTTCGCGGAATTATTGAGCTCGATGCCAGGCAGCATCATCTTGAAGCGCTGCCCCCTGAAGCTGCTCGCCTGTTTGACAATATTGTCCCGCGTAAGTTCGACGCCGCAACGCTGCAGTCCATCGGCGATAGCTTGCGCGGGGATATCGCCCGATAGCGCAACGAAATCGGTGGGGTTGTCGCTAGGAGCCCACCTTTTCATGAACGCAATGTATTCGATAACTTCGGGATCGTTGGCCCATGCGGGATCGGCTGCTTGCTTGGTGAATTGGCTGGTGAAAATGCCGTTGGCGTTCTCGAGCCCGGCCGGGCGCAACACGGTTTCGACCGAGTTGGATGGGCTGGCGAGAAATTGCATCGGGCGCCAGCCGAGTTCGGCTGTTTTACGCACAGTCTGGGCTGCAAATCTTGACGTCGTGAATTCCATCAGGACCTCCGCGCCTGAATCTTTTAATTTGATGATCTGAGAATCGATTGTCGGGTCTGTCAGTTCGTGACTGGTCTCGGCGACGATTCTGGTTGGATCATTGCCGAGTGCTGACTTCAGGCCGGTTAGGAGAACCGCTTTGATGGTCGTTGAGATGCTACAGGTGCTGGCGGTTAACGGGAGCTCCCCCTACAAAACATTAAAGGAATTCGTTGATGGGGCAAAAGTAAACCCGGCGAGTTCACATTTGGCGCGGCTGGGCAGTCTCAACAGATTGCGGGCGAAATGCTGAAACATATTACAAACATGCAAATGACATTTGTCCCGTACACCGGAGGAGCACAAGCCGTCACGGCCGTAATGGGTGGCCACATCACCAGCACAATTACAAACCATAATGATATGCAGGGACAGTTGGAGGCGGGACAATTGCGAGCTCTTGCGGTTGCTTCCGCTACTCGCGGAGCCGCTCTGCCAAATGTACCGACGTTCGCCGAAGCTGGTTATCCAATGGAAGCGCCTATATTCTCCGGCTTTCAGGCGCCACCAAACACTCCAAAGGAAACTGTCGCATATTTGAATGACTTACTATCGTCCGCAGTCAAATCTCCAGAATTGCCTAAGCAGCTAAACCAAATGGGCCTAGATATTTCGGTAAAATGCGGGGAGGAATACACCGCGCACATGGAGCGACTTCGGAGTATGTATACGGAAGTAATTAAGTATGCGGACATAAAGGGCTGATGAGAAGCTTTTCCATCGTTCCTTACGAGTCCGCCTTGATCGGCGGATGCAAGGAGTTTTTTGATCGGGGCCGCCAGCCCAAGGGCGGCCCTGATGACGCGATTTACATTGCCGCAATGGCCACTACGCGAACAGCCCTCAAAAATTTCCAGTCGAAAACCTCAGTCTCCGGCGAGGTGAGTTTGCCATGAGGAGTCATGGCGCGGTCTCCTAGTTAAGTTAGCTCAGGCCGGCATTGGTGTAAGCGGCGGATCATTCTTACGTTTTCTGGGCGGTCTTCTCGCGTGTCTTAACGACAAAATCATTCGGCAAGGCAATGTCTCATTGCTTCGCTATCAGATCGATCTCCGGAACATCTGCTGCCTTCAGGTAATCCCGCGCTGTCGTCACTAACGGATGCGTGATTACAGGCTATTTTCGCTGGCGGCGGCTGTTCAAGCAGTGCCTTAATATGAACAATGAACCACTAATCATATTTCTGTTGCCTTTGTTCGAATTTTCTGTGATGTCTTTCCTCTGAGAGGCCCAGTAGAAGAGTCGGAGGAAGCGTTGACGCACGGCTTCAACTCAAGTGGCGCGATTGACCTCATGCTTGACGGCAGGGTCGCGCGCATCATTATTAATTCGCCGGAAAAGCGCAACGCTTTGTCGCTCGCAATGTGGGAAGCCATACCGTGCGTGGTTTCTCAGATTAGTATCAATCCGGAATTGGCTGTAGTTGTGGTTCAGGGCGCCGGTAACGAGGCATTCGCTGCGGGCGCAAACATCTCGGAATTGGAAACTTGCCTAGGTTCTCGAGAGATGGGCTTAGCATACATCGATGCGGTAGAAAGCGCAGAACGGTCGCTTGCTTCATGCCCCCTTCCTGTAATTGCGCTTATCAAAGGCTACTGTATCGGCGCAGGACTTGAGATTGCTATGGCGTGTGATCTGCGAATGGCAACAGATGACAGTATCTTTTCAGCTCCGCCTGCGAAATTAGGTGCAAATTACAGTCATAATTCGACGCGGAGACTCGTCGAGTTGGTGGGCGTGGGCAAGGCAAAGGATATGCTCTTTTCGGGTCGCAGACTGGATGCAGCAGAGGCTCATAAGATAGGTTTGGCTGACTTCGTATACAGTCGCGAGGAGATCGACGACAAGGTAAACAGCTACATTCAGAGTCTTTTATCGAACTCGCAGTACTCAATTGGTGTCGCCAAACAGACCATCGAAGAAATTCGCGATGGAGCCGTTGCAGAGAGCGATCATATTCGATCGCTGCGTTCTCGTGGGTTTCTTCACGCTGATTTCCGTGAAGGTATTTCAGCTTTTCGCGAGCGTCGGAAGCCGAACTACCTGAAGCATTCCGTCTCTTGAAAGGCGGGAAGCATGGCAAGAAATCTCGATCGAAGGCGTAGCTCATGGTAGGCGAAAACTTAACGCCGAAGAAACGTTTGGGTGGTCCGCTGGCCGGTATCCGCATTATCGAATTTGCCGGAATCGGGCCTGTCCCGTTTGCGGGAATGCTTCTATCCGATCTGGGCGCAGAAGTTGTTCGCATCGACCGTATCGGTGCAAAGAACGATCTGCGCGAGGCCGTCAATCGCGGGCGCAGCTTTGTCCAGGCCGATCTGAAGGATACGAAGTCCATCGACCAAATCCTTCAGCTCTGCGAATCCGCGGACGCGATCATGGAGGGATTTCGCCCGGGCGTCATGGAGCGTCTTGGGCTGGGACCGGAGACGGTCCTGGCGCGCAATCCGCGTCTTGTCTACGGCCGGATGACCGGGTGGGGGCAAGACGGGCCGCTGGCAAACAGTGCAGGCCACGACATCAACTACATCGCCATTTCAGGAGCACTGGCTGCAATCGGAACGCTCGAGGCGCCGGTTCCTCCCCTCAATCTGGTGGGTGATTATGGCGGCGGCTCGCTGTATTTCGTAATGGCTCTCCTAGCCGGGATCATAGAGGCGCGCTCTTCATCGCAAGGGCAGGTGGTGGATGTTGCGATGTGCGATGGTGCGGCATCGTTGCTGTCGATGTTCTCTTCGTTGAGCGCAATTGGCCTATGGCGCGAGGAAAGAAGCAGCAACGTCATCGACGGTGGATCTCATTTCTACAATGTCTATGAGTGTGCGGACGGGAAATTTATTTCCGTCGGGGCGATCGAGCCGGCGTTTTACGCTCTGCTGAAAAAGCTCCTTGGCCTGAATGAATCTGAAATCGACGATCAAAACAACTCTTCGACGTGGCCGGCTCGGAAGGATCGTTTCAAGGAGATCTTCAGGACCCGCAGTCAGGCTGATTGGTGCGCCTTGCTTGAAGGAACTGACGCCTGCTTCGCGCCCGTGCTGACAATGTCGGACGCGCCCAAGCACCGCCAGTATCAGGCTCGCGAGTCTTTCATCGAGCATAACGGGATCACACAGCCAGCGCCGGTTCCACGCTATTCGCGGACGGTTTGCCGCGTTCAGGATCCGAAAGCTCCGAACCTCTCATTGGCCGACGTTGCAGCCCGTTGGAAATCTAGGACGTCGCAGCGTTCGGGCAGCCGCAGTTGATCCCTCGACGGTGATGGTCATGCATTTTTCGTTCCCCACCCTGGAGCTTACGAGCGATCATTCGGCCCTGCGGATGGAGGTTCGTAGTTTCCTTGAGGAGCAGCGCAAGAAAGGCGTCTTCATTCCAGTCTCATCGGGCTGGATGGTCTTCAATCGAGAGTTGAGTCTGGCGTGTGGCGCTCAGGGTTACATCGGTCTCGCATGGCCAAAAGCGTATGGCGGCGCAGAGAAAACGCAAGTCGAACGATACGTCGTCGTAGAGGAGATGCTGGCAGCCGGGGCGCCGGTGGGCGCGCATTGGGTCGCCGATCGCCAGAGTGGTCCGCAGATTCTGAAGCATGGACGCGACTCCCTGCGCCGTGATCTGTTGCCGCGCATGGCCCGCGGAGAGGTCTGTTTCGCGATCGGAATGAGCGAGCCGGACTCCGGTTCAGATCTGGCGAGCATCAGATCATCAGCCGTCCGGGACGGAAACGGCTGGCGTCTCAACGGTCGCAAAATATGGACGACGAATGGGCATCGCGCCGACTATATGATCGGTCTGTTCCGAACCGAGCCGCGCCTCGAGAATGCGCGGCACCAGGGAATGACGCAGTTTGTCGTGGATCTGACGTCTTCTGGGGTCTCACGAACATCAATCGAAGATTTGACCGGTGGGGAAGATTTTTCCGAGGTCACTTTTGATGATGTCTTCGTGCCGGATAGTCACGTGTTGGGTGAGCCCGGATCTGGCTGGAAACTGGTAATGGGCGAACTTGCCTATGAACGCAGCGGACCGGAGCGATTTCTGAGTGTCTTTTCTCTCCTTCACCGCGCTGTCGAGGTCAAAGCAAACTCGATTGGCAGGGGGGATGCGGAAAAGCTCGGGCGGCTGATCACGCACGTTGCCATCTTGCGGCAAATGTCCATGTCCATTGCCGGGCGGATTGCTGGGGGTGACCTGCCGGTGCTCGAAGCTGCGCTGGTCAAAGACATGGGCAACAATCATGAGCAGGAAGTTTCAGAGACACTTCGTTCGCTCGACGATCTGGTCCCGGCATTTGGCGGCGATGGATTAGGTGGCGATCTGGCGGCCGCTATTCTGGCCGCACCTTCTTTCACCTTGCGCGGCGGAACTCCCGAGGTGCTGCGCGGCATCATTGCTCGTGGTTTGGGATTGAGATGATGCAGACAGACATCTTTACACAATCGGCGGACAAGATTTTCTCGCTGGCGAATCCGTCGTCCGGGTTTGACGCTGCAATATGGTCGCAGGTGGAGGAGGCGGGCTTTGACAGGCTTCTGTTGCCGGAAGACGACGGCGGGGCAGGGGATGCTTTCGAGGAAGCCACGGCGATTGTTGGCAGCATGGGACGCCATGCGGCAGCTGTCCCTCTCGTAGAAACGCTGGTCGCCAACTGGTGCCTTTCGCGCGCCGGGCTTAAGGTGGAGAGCGGCTCCAAAGCATTCGTTGCGCTTGACTCGTCGCAGGCGCGCTACGAAGACGGGAATGTGCTGCTTCAGAAAGAAGTCATTTTTTGCTGGGCGCCCGTTGCAGATCAGGTTGTGGTGTTGGTGCGCAGCTTCGATGGCACGTCGAAACTGATTGTCCTTGAAGGCATCGGCGGTGCTGTCGGAACTTCCATGGCAAGCGATCCTCTTACGATCCTGACAGCCGATGTAAAACTGCGTCCCTCTCATGCCGTTCTGTTCAACGATGGCGACCTGGCTTTGGCACTGGCTGCGCTCCTAAAGTCGGCAGCAATGTCGGGTGCGATTTCCGCGGCTCTCGACCTGTCGATCGAGTATGCCAATTCACGCAAGCAATTCGGAAAGCCGATCGGTGCGTTTCAAGCCGTGCAGCATATGGTTGTGAGAATCGCGTCCGAAATGGCATCTGTCGATGCAGCCGTCCGGTATGGCGCGGGTACGCTGGCAACCGAGCCGCTATGGGCTGCGGCTCTGGCCAAGGGGCGTGCGAGCGAGGCTGCGGGAATTGTTTGCGCCGCTGCGCATCAACTCCACGGCGCCATCGGATTTACTCGCGAATACGCCCTGCATCGTTACAGCCGAAGACTTTGGTCATGGCGCGAAGAATACGGCAACGAACGGGTCTGGTATCGGGCCGTCGGAGAGGCCGCGCTGGCGGATAGCACGAGCCTGTGGGCAAAAATGACGGAACGTGGCTTGCTGGAATCTCCGGCTCGCTGATCCAAGGCAGATATTGAAGCATATCGTGGATGAGATTCCGCGATGCTCTGTCCTGGAGAGCAGTAGCCTGGTGAACGGATAGCGGCGCTGTTCGCTGAACGCCTCCTTCTGACAATCAACTTGCAAAGCGCCGGAGATCTGCGCCAAAGCGCCGCGATCGCGCATCATATGAATTATGAGCCATAAGTCATAAATTGGTTGCGCCGGGCGCAATCGACTCCTAAGATCGACTGACAATCAGGCCAGCGGGCTTAACCGCCGGTCGTAGGTCATCAGGGGAGGATGATGATGAAGACGCTCACAAAGAGCCTGTATGTGGCGGGTATATTGCTGTCGGTGTGCGGGGCGGTCCGTGCGGATGAGAACACCATCAGGATTGGTGTGCTGACCGACATGAGCGGCCAGATGTCCGATTACTCGGGACCTGGCGCCGTCGAGGCAGCGAAGCTTGCGGCGAAAGATTTCGGAGCGGTCAACGGCAAGCCTGTTGAGATCATCTACGCAGATCATCAGCTAAAGCCCGATACGGCTCTCGGTATCTTGCGGCAGTGGTATGACAATCGCGGGGTCGATGCTGTGGTGGATCTGACCACTTCGTCGATTGCTCTTGCCGCGGTCAATGTGACTCGAGAGAAAAATAAAGTCGCTCTCAACACCGGTGCCGCCACCATTGAACTTTACCGGGAGAAATGTTCTCCAAACTCGGTGATGTGGTCGATGGACAACTATACGTACGGCCACGCCGTGCCTGACTTCGTTCTGAAGAATGGCGGAAAGAAGTGGTTCTTGCTCGTGACCGACTACGCGTTTGGCCACGGCATGCAGGCGCTTATCACTGAAGCTGTTACCGCTGCCGGGGGTAAAGTCGTGGGTGCCGTGCGGCACCCCCTTGGCACCGCTGATTTTTCGTCATTCCTTTTGCAAGCTGTTGGCAGCGGGGCGGACGTTCTGGCTTTCGCAAACAGCCAGGGCGATCTCGTGAACTCTTTGAAGCAGGCCAGGGAGTTCGGCCTCAATTCGAAAATGGCGTTTGTCGCTCCTGCAAACGCCTATCACAGCGTAGTTTCGATGGGCCTCGAGCTTGGCCAGGGAATGACCGTTGTCGATCCCCAGTATTGGGATTTCAACGACGAGACGCGGGCGTTCACAAAGCGTTTCGAAGTCACTACCAAGCGTCCGCCGACCGGTGGCCAGTTCCTGGCCTATAGCGCGATCTACCATTACCTGAAGGCGGTTGCGGCGGTTGGAAATCCGACCGATGGCGCGGCGGTCGTCGCAAAGATGAAAGAGCTCCCGGTCTCCGATCCTTTCTTTAAAGGGACGGTCCGAGCCGATGGGCGGTTCCTGTATGACGTGCAGGTTTCGACAGTCAAGAAACCGAGCGAGTCCAAAGGACCGTTCGATGTTTATAAGCCTGCAGGCATCATTCCAGCGGCAGAGGCGTTTGCTCCCTTGAAGGGAAGCCCCTGCTCTTTGGTCAAGTAGCGTCATGTCGGGGGATGCGCGATCTTCTACCGAAGATGGCGCTTCCACCGGGGCAATCGTCACGGATGGCAGAGCTGATGAGTTTTCCGAATTCAGAGAAAATCTACGCAGGTACGAAGCCCGTGGAGGACAGGCATCGCTTCGACGAAACAGCCGTGGCGAGTTGGATGGCATCCAATGTTGCGGAATATGCCGGTCCTCTGACGGTATGCCAATTCAAAGGCGGACAATCGAACCCCACTTATCGGCTTGATACGCCATCCTGTTCCTACGTCATGCGCCGTAAGCCGCCCGGAAAGCTCTTGCCGTCCGCGCATGCGGTCGATCGTGAGTATCGGGTCATTTCCGGACTCCATAGAATCGACTTTCCAGTCGCGCGGCCTTATGGGCTTTGCTCGGACGAGACGGTGCTCGGAACGATGTTCTACATCATGTCCATGGAGGAGGGACGTGTGTTCTGGGACGGCGCTTTGCCCGATCTGACGAGGGAAGAGCGTCGCGCGGTTTACACTTCGGAAATTGAGGTCCTGGCCAAGCTGCACGACTATGATCCCGATGACATTGGTCTTGGGGATTTCGGGCGATCGGGAAATTATTGCGCGCGCCAGGTGGATCGATGGATCAAGCAATACCGTGCATCCGAGACGGGCCGGATCGAACACATGGAGCGGCTGATCGAGTGGCTTCCGCGCACCATCCCGGTGCAGGAGCGCACGTCGCTTGTTCACGGGGATTACCGTCTGAACAATATGATCTTCCATTCGACCGAGCCGCGCGTGCGTGCCGTTCTCGACTGGGAGTTGTCGACTCTGGGCGATCCACTCGCGGATTTCGCTAATCTTATGATCAGTTGGGTGCTTCCTTACGACGGTCGCGCCATGCTGGGCGGTCTGGATCTCGCTTCGCTGGGCATCCCGACGATGGATGAAGCTATCGGAATCTACTGCAAGGCATCAAACCGTGCGGATATTCCAAACCTGAATTGGTACTTCGCTTACAACCTTTTCCGGCTTGCCGCCATCATGCAGGGCATCGCCGGTCGCGCGCGCGACGGGACAGCCTCCAGCCCACGTGCCGTTGAAGAAGGAAAGACCGCCGCTCCTTTGGCTGCTGTCGCCTGGGAGTACGCCGAGAAAGTGGGCGCCTAGCGATACTCGGCGTCCGGATGTTTTCTGACCTTCGTTGGATTGGCTGCCGCCAGCGCTGGATTCTCATGTGATGCGAACGATCGAGTAACGAAGTCATGAAAGCTGTTCTAAGCAAGGTTGCCGGCGGTCCGAACACACTTGTCCTGGAAGATATCGCCGATCCACAGCCGTCCTTCGGCGAGATCGTCGTTCGAGTCAAAGCCAGTGGCGTGAACTATCCGGATACGCTGATTATCGAGGATCGATACCAGGTCAAGCCCGCGCGCCCGTTTTCGCCTGGAGGAGAATTCTCGGGCGTTGTTGAGTCTGTCGGCGCTGGTGTCGAAACACATCGTGTGGGCGACCGCGTCATGGGATTTTCGTTGTGGGGATCAATGGCCCAGAAGATCGCCGTCGCTGCAAATCACTGCGTATCCATTCCAGACTCCATGCCGTTCGATGATGCGTCTGCGTTTATCCTCACTTATGGAACGTCCCACTACGCGTTGAAGGAACGCGGCGCGTTGGCCGCGGGTGAGACGCTGCTCGTGCTCGGGGCGGCCGGAGGCGTCGGCTTGGCCGCGGTCGAATTGGGGAAGGCAATGGGCGCGCGGGTGATCGCGGCCGTGTCGACAGATGAAAAGGCTCAGCTCGCGCGTCAGCACGGAGCCGATGACGTCGTTATCTATCCGCCAGCGCCATTCTGCCCGGCGACGCGCAAGGAAGCGGCGCGTCTTTTCAAGGAAGCCTGTGGGCCGGCTGGAGCGAATGTCATCTGCGACGCTGTTGGTGGCGATTATTCAGAGGCGGCGCTGCGCGCCATTGCATGGGAAGGACGCCTCCTTGTGGTCGGATTTCCGGCTGGTATTCCGCAAATTCCGCTGAACCTGCCGCTGTTGAAATCCTGTCAGATCGTTGGCGTGTTCTGGGGCGCGTGGCTTGACCGGAATATGGATCGGTTCGGAAAAGGCGCATCCGAACTGCTCGACTGGTATCGGAGTGGCAAACTCCATCCCCACATTTCGGCGCGTTTTGCGTTTGAAAACACCGGAGAGGCGATTGCGCATCTTACCGCTCGGAAAGCCCTCGGCAAGGTGATCGTCACGATTGAATGAAATACCGATTGGCACGCCGCATCGACTTTCGTGCGCCTAATCCCACAGCAGTAACTCGGCCTGGCACTTTTTGAGGGAATACGATGGACATCCGCTCAGCTTCCGCAAACAAGACGATCCGTGCGCCAAGCGAATGGTTCGTTGGAACAGTCCTGCAGGATTTTCTGATAGAGGCGCCCGAGCCAGCTCGGGTTCGTGCCTTGCGCGTCTCGTTCGAACCGGGTGCCCGTACCAACTGGCACACTCATCCCCTTGGACAGAGCTTGCACATTCTGAGCGGCGTGGGTCGTGTCCAGTCCTGGGGGAAGCCAGTCAGAGAAGTCTATCCTGGTGAGACAGTCTGGATCGCACCCGGCGAAAAACATTGGCATGGCGCTTCTCCTGACAATGCGATGGTCCACCTGGCGATTCAGGAACACCTGAACGGCGTTCAGGCCGAATGGCTGGAGCCGGTGAGCGACGAATTCTATCTGGCCGAGATTGGCCAGATCCATCGTTTACCGGGCTGAGCCGGCATTCTGCCGATCTATCTTCGCGACCATTCGAGGGTTTAAGATTTATCGCTTTTCCTGAAACCGCGTCACAGCCTGCCGATGGTCGGGAGACGTATGCGCAAGTGCCTGCATGGAAGCTGACAGTCCAGGATGCCCTGAAGGCTCGCTCGCCGGCCCTCGCGGAGAAGCCGTTTTGTCATTCGTACAGCTCCGCGGGGATGCGCGGCGATCCGCGCCGCAATGGCTTTCGCTTCCGGCATGAGCTGCGGATCGGGAACGACGCGAGAGACAAGTCCCCATCCGAGGGCTTCGTGCGCATCGAGAATGTCTCCCGTCAACGCCATCTCCGACGCCTTCGCGAAGCCGACGACCTGAGGCAGGAACCAGGCTCCGCCGCCTCCGGGAATGATTCCGAGCTTGACAAAACTTTCAGCAAACTTTGCGCTCTCGCTCGCAATTCGGATGTCACACATGCAAGCGAGATCGCAACCTGCTCCAATGGCTGGTCCATTGACGGCGGCAATGACGGGGACTTCAAGGGAATCAAAAAGCAGCGGAATCCTTTGAATGCCGGTCTTGTAGTTGCGGCGGGTCACCAGCGGATCCATATCATTTAGTCCGCCCCCCTGTGCCATATCCCGGATGTCGCCGCCGGTGGAGAAGGCACGGCCCGCACCTGTGACAATCACGCCCCTGATTTGTGGATCGTCATTGGCCTGAGTGACCGCAGCGATGATCGCTTCCGTCATGGCCGATCCGGATATTGGATTGCGTATTTGAGGAGGTTCAAGGTCAGCGTGACAATGCCGTCTTCATTGTCGATAAGAACAAGTTCGCTTATTTTGTATCCCGTAAAAACTCTCCGGCTATTTGCCTTGCCAGACCGGCTTGCGCTTCTCTGCAAAAGCAATCGCGCCTTCGCGCGCATCCGCCGAGGTGAGGATTCCGTCCAGAATCCCGTCTTGATTGCGGAACATCTGGTCCAGCGGCCAATCAAGCGACTGCTGAATGACCGCTTTGCTTGCGGCAACGCCCAACGGACTATTCCCGGCAATTGTCCTCGCCATGATCTTGGCCTCTTGCAGCGGGTCGCCGTCCGGAACGAGTTTATTGACCAGACCAACCTGAAGCAGCTTTTCTGCCGGTATGATTGCTCCAGTGAGAGCAAGTTCCATCGCGATGCGATAGGGCATCTGGCGCGGAAGCCTCAAAAGCGCCCCGCCACCCGCCGCGAGTCCCCGTGTCACCTCGGGAATGCCGAATTTCGAACCCGAACCAGCGACGATAAGATCGCAGGCCAGAGCCAGCTCGAATCCGCCGGCCAATGCATATCCCTCGATCGCCGCGATCAGCGGCTTTCGAGGCGGAGCTTCGGCGATCCCAGCGAATCCGCGCCCTTCGAGGACGACATTCTCACCACAAACAAACGCTTTCAGATCCATTCCCGCGCAGAACGTGGATTGCGCACCGGTCAATATCCCCACTCTGATATGCGGGTCATTGTCCAGCTTCTCGATCGCGGCTGCTAGTTGTTGCGCCACGGCAGCATTGATCGCGTTCCTCGCTGCCGGCCGATTGAGCGTGATGATCATCAAATCATTGTCGATCTCGGTAAGGACCGGATGTTCGGTCATCTGCTCGAGCTCCCGTACTCTAGAGAACCTCTGGATTGGTGCTTCCCGGCTGCCATCATCGCGGCGCCGGAATGGCGACACGGGCAACAGATCGCGATAACCCTGGAACACCCATGCGAGTGCGATAAATTCCCGCTCCACGATCGGTATCGAGGCCTTCCGATCCGGAAACGATGTACATGTCGCGCATGTCCTGGCCACCGAAGCAAAGACTCGTCACCATCGGAACGGGGATGCGAATGTTCGCGATTTCGTGTCCCGCCGGAGAGAAGCCCTTTACGAGCCCGCTTTGTGGGGTGGCGACCCAGACATTGCCATCAGAGTCGATGGCGAGCCCGTCGGGGAACGCCTCGCCGGTCTCGATGAAGGTCCGTCGATTGCGAAGATCGCCATTCTTATCGACGTCGTAGACATAGACGGTACGGCGCAGGGAATCGGAGTGATAAAGAAGGCGACCGTTAGGGGAGAATCCCAGGCCGTTCGTCAGCAGGACATCATCCGCGACGACCCGCGCGCTGCCATCAAGATCGATGACGTGAAGCTTTCCCGCCTTTCCGCCTCGATCTTCGCCCATCGCGACGAAGGCAAGCGATCCGACATAGATACGGCCAGCTTCATCTGTCGTGAAATCGTTGAAACCAACAATATCTTCCGCGGGATTCCCGTCCAGTAGAACGATCGTATCGTCTCTACCTTCGCCGACCGGCCACTTCAGCGCGATGTTTCGACCGCCGATGACCACGCTGCCATTTTCATGCAGCGCAAGGCCGCCGATGCCGCGCCGATGAGCGACCACCGTCTCAGGTGACTTATTCTGGGCGATCCGCCAGACGCCTCCGACGGTGGCGTCAGCCACAATGAACCCCAGTTTTGAATCCCAAAGGGGGCCTTCCAGTAGTCCGTGTCCGGTCGATATCGTTTCTAGTGAACCAGTCTGCATTGTGAGTTTTCTCCGCGGACCAAGTGGTCATGTTGTGGCTTGGTGTAAGTGATCGGACTGCAAAGCCGTCCGCTCAGGGTTTCTTTGCAGGCTTCGCTGACCGTGTGCCTATCAGTTGATCGCGTAAGACGCGCTTCAGAATCTTGCCAGTCGGGCCGCGCGGCAGGTCATTGACGACGATGAATTCCTGCGGAATTTTGTAATCAGCAAGACTTTTCTGGCAATGTGCGCGCAATGTTTCAGCATTGGGCGATCTGCCTTCGCGAGGCGTGACAAATGCGACAATGCGTTCGCCATATCGATCATCCGGTGCGCCGACTATTGCCGATTCAGAAACATCGTCGTTCGAGGTAACGATTTCCTCGACCTCCGCCGGATATATCTTCGCCCCGCCGCGGATGATCATGTCTTTCTTCCGTCCGGCGATATAGAAATAGCCTTCCTCATCCTGCCAGCCCAGGTCACCGCTGTGGATCCATCCATCTCGCAGAGTTTCCTCGGTTTCAGTCGGCCGGTTTAAGTATCCCGTCATGTTTCTTGGGCTGAGATACACGAGCTCGCCCACCTCTCGCGGGGACACATCATTCCCGGCGTCATCGACGATTCGAACCTTGCAGTTAGCCAGTTCTCTGCCGATGGATTCAGGTCGCCCTTCTTCAGAAGGATCGAAACCGGTGATCGGTGTGCCTTCGGACATCCCCCAGCCGCTCAGGATGGACCGTCCGCTGATCCTGCGAAATCGCTCGACGACCGCCCACGGCAGCGGCGCTCCCCCGGAAATGCACACCCGAAGCGACGAAAGATCGGCACCGTTCACCTCAGCCCACTCGGACGCGATGATGTACATGGTGGGGACCCACATGACGACCGATCCGCGGTACCGCTCAATAGCGCCTATCGCGTCTTTTGGATGGAAGCGCTCCTGAACGATCATCGTTGCGCCAACGAGCATGTGACTGTTTGCGGCGAACGTGGAGTGGAGAATAAAGGCGAATGATCCGGTAATCACCACGGTGTCGCGTTCCGAAAGCCGTAGCCATCCGGCTGTGCCGGTCATGGTCGAGAATGTGGACCGGTGCGGAATGATCGCGCCTTTTGGCCGGCCGGTGGTGCCGGATGTGTAATAGATGATCGATGGATGCTCCGGATCGAGGTCGAGACATTCGAGGTTGTCCGTAACGCTCGGTGTGAAGCGATCCCAGTCGCATGGGCGATCATCATATGAGGGAAGCGTGACTATCTTCGGCTTATGTTCTGCGGAGGTGAGTATGCCTGTCAGATCGATGTCGACAAAAGCCAGCACAGGAGCACTGTCGTCGACGATATAGGCCACTTCGCCGGGGGTGAGCGCCGGGTTGATCGGTACGACAACCGCGCCGATGGTCTGGATGGCGAAATAGCACGCGAGCCATTCAGGTTTATTCGTTGCCAATATGACGACGCGATCTCGTGGCTTGACGCCGGATGCCACCAGGATGGCTTTGCCTTTTTTCACCTGACGTTCGAATTCAGGGAAGCTCAAAGGCTGGTCGCGAAAGTACAGCAAAGGTTTTTTGCTGTAGAACGATGCCGATTGACGCAAAACATTTGCGACATTCATGGATATTTCTCCCAGAGCCCGTTTGTGGACGCCTTTTAGACGCCTCTGTTCATGCGGGAACAACCACGTTGTACCAACCCTTCGCCGCACGCGACCGGGCGTCATCCTGATGGATGGTTTTCACTTCGGTGTATGCATTGAGACCTTCCTCACCGAATTCTCGGCCGACGCCGGATTGCTTGAAGCCGCCGAAGGGAGCTGAAGGGCTCAGGACATGCCATTCGTTGATCCAGATCCAGCCTGCCCTAAGGCGAGCGGCCACGGACATGGCTTTCCGATCGTCCTTGGACCAGACGCCCGCGGCGAGTCCGTAGACCGTGTCATTCGCGATCTGGATGGCGTCATCGATGTCGCGATACTCCAGAACTGACAGCACGGGGCCGAAGATTTCTTCCTGCGCGATCGTCATCGAGTTGGCGACGCCGGTGAAGATCGTGGGCTCGATAAAGTAACCGTTGCTCAATTTTCCTGAAGTCGCGCGTTTGCCGCCAAGGCGTAGTGTGGCGCCCTCGCCCTGACCAACTTCGATGTAGTGTTGAATACGTTTGAGCTGCTTTTCCGAAACGACGGGGCCGATCGTTGTCTCGGGATCCATAGGATCGCCGATTTTGATCGTTCTTGCTTTTTCGACCAGAGCTTCAGTAAAGCTGGCGCTGTGAGCGTTGCTTAGCAGCAGCCGGGTTCCGGACTCGCAGGCCTGCCCTGCATGAAAGAACGTCGCGTAAAGCGACCCGTCTATCGCGAGCGAGTGGTCGGCATCATCCAGGACGATGTTGGCTGATTTCCCGCCACACTCGAGTGTCACAGACTTCAGCGTCTTGCTCGCCGAGGCCATGACAAGGCGGCCGATCTCGGTCGACCCGGTAAAGGAGACTTTGTCGACAAGCGGGCTGCTGGCGAGAACCGAGCCGGCTTCGACGTCACCCGTAATGATGTTGACGACGCCTTTTGGGAAGCCGACATCGCGACACAAGCGTGCGAGTTCGAGAGCCGAAAGAGGGGTCTCCGGCGCGCATTTCAATACGACGGTGTTTCCCGTTGCAAGTGCGTGCCCGAGCTTCCAGATCGCCATTGTCAACGGAAAGTTCCAAGGAATGATCTGTGCGCAAACCCCTATCGGTTCGCGAACAAGGTATGTGAACGATCGCCCTTTCCGCTGCAGGCCGTCGATAGGTTGTGGAGCGCGGTCGTATCGCTCCGCCATCTTGGCGAATTCACGCAACTGACTTACGCCGAGCGCAACGTCAGTCCGGGCCTTGGCGAGCAGGGCGCCTGCATCGCGGACTTCCATCAGCGCGAAATCTTCGGATCTCGCTTTCAGCGCATCCGCCAGTCGATCCAGCAAATGTCTGCGGTCTACGGCGCTCATTTCACGCCACGGACCGGCGTCAAAAGCCACGCGAGCGGCCGCGATCGCTTTTTCCGCATCTTCCGCGCCGGCCCACGCGACTTCCGCGAGCGCTTCGCCGTTTGCCGGATTGAGCGATCGATATGTTGCGCCGCCGCTCGCATCCACGAACTCGCCATCAATAAACAACTTTAGCTTGGGAAGCGGCATGTCGGCTCCATCGATGAATTTTGTGAACCATTGCAAATGGAGAAAAACTCTGCAACACAAAAATGACTAATGGCTCATAATTCATATACGATTCTCCTGCAGCACCTCCGAAGCTAAACTGGGATTCCTCCGTCTTGAGCTTGACGTGTTGATGCTTATATGAATAATGACTCATAACTCATAATTTCATGAAGGAGCGGGTCGTGGATCAGTCTGTCGGATCAGGGAAGTTCGGGATGTTTACCGATGATCAGTTGGCAATCCGCGATTTAACCCGGCGGTTTGTGAGGACGGAGATCATCCCAAAGATTCTGGAGTGGGATGAGGAGGGCGCGGTCCCGGCGAATATCTGGAAGCAGATGGGCGAGCTTGGTCTTCACGGCGTTTGCGCGCCACCGGAATGGGGTGGCTCCGACCTCGGGATCGTCGCATGGTCGATGATGGTTGAGGAGCTTTCCTACGGCGATTGCGCGATCGGTAACCAGATCGGCGGAATATCTTTCCCCTATGTCGCCAAGCTCCTGGAATATGGCACGGACAAGCAGAAGGAGGAGTTTTTGCGCCCCGTGGTTGAGGGCAAGCATTACATCGCCCTGCTCCTGAGCGAGCCGCATGTCGGGTCAGATCTGTCCAATTTGCGCACCCGGGCTGTCCGCAAGGACGGGCGTTGGGTCGTCCATGGACACAAGGTTTTCATTACCGGCGGCGCATCGGCGGGCGCCGCGATTCTCCTCGCAAGCACCGAGCCGTCTGCGGGAAAAAAGGGGCTTACCGCATTTCTTATCCGCCCCAACGCGCCTGGCTATACGGTGTTGCGTCGGGAAAAGAAGCTGGGTCATCGCGTGATGGATATCTGCCAGATCGCCTTGGACGGACTGGAGCTCACGGATGACGACATTCTCGGCACGATTGGCGGGGGCTACAAGATCATCCTTGAGGGGCTGGATACAAACCGGGTCGGCGTGGCCGCGCAGGCGGTAGGCGTCGCTCAGGCTGCATATGATTCCGCGTTGGCCTACGCAAAGGAAAGGCACAGCTTCGGCAAGCCTCTTATCGAACACCAGGCGATCGGATTCCGACTTGCGGAGATGGCCACGCGGATCGAGGCCTCCAGACAGCTCTATCTTCATGCTGCGCGGTTGAAGGAAGAGGGGCATCCCCGACTGAGCGAAGCGTCGATGGCAAAACTCTTCGCGTCAGAGACGGCGGAGTGGGTTTGCACCAATGCGCTGCAGATGTTCGGAGGATCAGGGTACATTCAGGGATCGATGGTCGAAAAGCTCTATCGGGACCAGCGTGTTCTGCAGATTTACGAGGGTACGAACGAAGTTCTCAAAATGCTGATTCAGCGCGATCTTATGCAGGAAAAATAAGCGGGACAGGTCCGCAATCCGCAGGAAACCTGCTGCTTGGCTTATCTAACTTTGAGGAAAGAGTGACATGGAAAGTGCTGGTCTGGGTCAGTGGCGGAGCTACCGGATTGCCAAATTCGGAGAGCCTCTCCAGCTTCAGTGCGAAGATATTCCGTCGGTTTCCGGATCGGAAGTTCTATTGAAGATTTCAGGTTGCGGTGTTTGCCACAGCGATCTCCATATCGCCGACGGCTATTTTGATCTCGGGAACGGGAGAAAGACCCAGATCGGAAAGGGCGACAAGAATCTGCCATTCACTCCCGGGCATGAAATTGTCGGCGAGGTCGCCGCAATCGGAGATGATGCCGGCGACGTCGCAATCGGCGAGCGACGAATTGTATATCCTTGGATTGGCTGTGGCCGGGCGGACTGTTCTCTTTGCTCTCGCGGCCAGGAACATATGTGTGGTGGGCGCGCTATCGGGGTCGTTAATCACGGTGGCTTTTCAAATTACATCGTGGTGCCACATCCGCGTTACCTCGTCAGTTTTGACGGGATTCCGGAAGCGACCGCGGCGACCTATGCCTGTTCCGGCCTTACTGCGTATGGCTCTCTCAAAAAGGTCGGACGCTTACTCGAAACCGATCCTCTCGTAATTATCGGCGCGGGCGGAGTGGGGCTCGCCGCGATCGCGTTGGCGAAACAGGTAAATGGCGTTGCGCCGATTGTGGTGGAGATTGATCCTTCAAAATCCCAGGCAGCGATCGAAGCAGGCGCAACGTTCGTGATCGATCCCAGCTCACCGGATGCAGGTCGCGGTTTCGTCAAGAAAACCGGCGGTGCGGCAGTGGTGGTTGATTTTGTCGGATCGGAAAGCTCGGCCAAGTTCGCGACCACTATTCTGCGCCGGACGGGAAAGCTCCTTATCGTCGGTCTATTCGGAGGAACTTTCCAGATGCCGGTATCCTTCTTTCCGCTTCTGGGATTGACTATTGAAGGGACGCAGGTTGGCACCCTGCAGGATCTGAAGGAGCTGGTTGAACTCGGGCAGAAGGGGCAGTTCCGCGCTGTACCGGTCGCCAGCCGGCCGATGGCTGAAGCCAACGATGTCCTCCAGGACCTGCGCGAGCGAAAGATCCTTGGGCGCGTTGTCCTGGCTACGTGATCCCCAACTGCAGAGAGCTGAACACTTGTCCGCCACCCCGATTAAGAGGCATTATCAAAAGGCCAGCAACTTAGCGAGATACGATGACAGTCATCAGCCCCACGACCAAGAGCCGTCGGCCGGGACGCCTCAGTCGAGTAGAGAAAACCGAGCAGACCCAGCAACTGCTTATTGAGGCTGCGGCGGAGGTGGTCGGGAAATATGGATATGCCGAAGCATCTGTTGCGCGTATCACGGAAGTCGCGAAGGTCGCTCAGGGCACTTTCTACAACTATTTTGAAACCCGACAGGATATTCTCGATCTCCTCCCGCCTCGCTATGCGGACAAGATGCTCCGATATATCGCTGAGAGAATGGACCCTCAGTGGACCGGTCTTGAGCGTGAGGTTAAGCGCTTCGAGCTGTTCTTCGATTTCTTTTATGAGACAACGGAAAGTGCTCGTCTGGTGAATGAGGCTCCGGTCATGGCGCCGGTTGGGTTTGCGCGTTTCAGCAAGATCGTCAGGGAAAACTATACCAAGGCGCTCAAGCGAAGCATGGAGGCCGGTGAAATAGCGCGCGTCGATCCGGAAAAGCTGGCGGATATTGTGGATATACTGATTGCGATCAGAAACGGACTATCGCAGCCGAGACAGGGCCCGAAACTCAAACGCAAGCGGGTCACTCCGTCAATGATCGACAACTACCGGGATTTTATCAAGAAGGCGCTCTTCCACGACCGATCCCCGGACTAGAATCTGGCGCGGCTGGGTGGCTGCAAGGTCGAGGTTTCTCGCCATTCAACAGGGTTGCTGCGGAATGGGCCAGCCGGGGGGCGGCCTCATTTGTACTGTCATGGTGCGCTGCGCATCGCTGCGGCATCTGCACGCGGCGGCAGGATGCCGAGGATGCAATTAGTTGGCCGGGCGCAGCCTCCAGCGTGCGCACCCTGTCGATCGTCCCGTTGCTGGAGAGAATTGCTGCATGCACCCGCGAACTGAAGCGCGCGGCAAGATCGCTCGGAATGATCCTGTTGCGGCCGGTGTAATCACTGCGGTCGTGCCTATCGCAAGGACGATGACAATCCCGGCGCTACCGAAGTGTCCGGCTAGGCCACCAATCAATACGGTCTGTCCTGTAGGGCGCGGGCGAGCAGGCCTCCATGGGGCCCGAGGAAAATTCCGAGCGCGCACGACTGAGCCGCAACGCCCTGAAAATCGTCTGCAGCGATGCCGCATTTCACCTCAAAAGAGCAATGCGAAACCCCGTGTTTGAATTTTCTAAAACATGAAAGATGACCCATTATTCATTTTTGTCTTGACCGGGAAGATAGGCGCCCATACTCTTTCCGGAACAGCGCGCAATAAGTAAAAATGGGAGGAAGAGGCGTGACCCTGTTCGATCTCTCCGGCAAGGTTGCCATCATTACCGGTTCTTCGCGGGGCATCGGCCGCGCGATCGCCTTTCGCTTGGCCGAGCACGGCGCGAAAGTGGTGATCTCGTCGCGGAAGGAGAGCGCTTGCGAGGAGGTTGCCGCGGCGATCAATCAGCAGCATGGCGAAATTCGCGCTATTGCGATCCCTGCCAGCATTTCATCGAAGGAAGAGCTTCAGAGCCTTGTGGATTCCACCAATCGAAAGTGGGGCAAGATCGACATTCTGGTCTGTAACGCGGCGAGCAACCCATATTACGGTCCTTCCTCCGGCATCACGGATGACCAATTTCGAAAGGTGCTCGATAACAACATTCTGGCGAACCATTGGCTGATCCATATGGTGGCGCCTCAGATGCGGGAACGAAAAGACGGATCGATCATCATCGTATCCTCCATTGGGGGGCTCAAGGGCTCCCCTGTCATCGGCGCGTATCATGTGTCGAAAGCCGCGGACCTTGCGCTCGCACGCAATCTCGCGTGGGAATTCGGCTCGGACAATGTCAGGGTCAATTGCATTGCACCGGGTCTTATCAAGACCGATTTTGCCAAGGCCTTATGGGATGATCCTGAGAATCGCAAGGACTGGGATAGTCGCGCGCCTATGGCCCGCGCTGGCGAGCCGGATGAAATCGCGGGGACGGCGGTCTTTCTCGCATCCAATGCATCGAGTTTCGTTTCCGGGCAAGTCATCGTTGTCGATGGCGGCATGACAGTGACCTGATGAGCAGATGCCGATGACGCTATGAGGATAGCGTTGGCGCAACCGCGGTCTGTCAAAAATTCTAAATCTGAATCGCCTGCAATGAATGATCCACTACGGGAGAAAAAGCGTGTGGAATTTCCAAACTGATCCAGACTTTCAAAAGGAACTCGACTGGATTGAGAAATTCGTTCGAACCGAAGTCGAGCCGCTCGACCACGTGCTTGGCAGTCAGTGGGATATTGCTGCGCCAAAATTCAAAGAGATGGTTCGTCCCTTACAGGCAAAGGTGAAAGAGCGCGGGCTCTGGGCATCTCACCTTGGGCCAGAACTCGGCGGTAAGGGGTACGGACAGCTCAAGCTCGCACTGATGAATGAACAACTGGGACGCTCGCGTTTCGGGCCGATTGTATTCGGCACGCAGGCGCCGGATACGGGAAACTCAGAGATCCTCGCCCACTACGGTACGCCCGAGCAGAAGAAACGTTATCTCGAGCCACTGCTCGACAACCGGATCGTTTCTTGTTTTGCCATGACCGAGCCGCAAGGCGGTTCCGATCCATTGCTGCTGAAAATGTCGGCCGTTCTGGATGGAGACGAGTGGGTCATCAATGGCGAGAAGTGGTTCGCATCAAACGCGCGTTACGCCAATTTCTTCATTACCATGGCCGTGACGGATCCGGACGCTGCCCCTTATCGACGGATGTCGATGTTTATCGTTCCTGCCGACACGCCGGGCATCGAGATCGTACGCAATTACGGTTTCCATGGCGAGGCGGAGCCCGTCCACGGGCATATTCGTTGGACTAATGTCAGGATCCCGAAAGAGAATATGCTTGGCGGGCGGGGCGATGCGTTCGTTGTGGCGCAGGTGCGTCTAAGCGGGGGGCGCATGCATCACGCGATGCGTACGCTTGCGGAGGCGACCAAGTGCTTCGAGCGTATGTGCGAGCGTGTGCTGTCCCGCTTTACGCGCGGCGAACAGCTCGCCAAGAAGCAGATGGTTCAGGAAAAAATTGCAGATAGCTGGATTCAGCTGCGGCAATTCAGGCTGCTTATCCTTGAAACCGCATGGCTCGCAGATCAGAGCCATGACTGGAAGGCCGTGCGAAAGAATGTGGCTGCCGTCAAGTCGATCATGCCGAAGGTTCTGCACGATATCGCTGAGCGCGCGCTTCATCTTCATGGATCGATCGGAATTTCTACGGAAATGCCCTTCGCCGAGGCCGTCATCAATTCTTATCATGTTGGATTGGCGGATGGGCCGACCGAAGTCCATAAGATCACGGTAGCCCGTGAAGTCCTGAAGGATTATCGCTCGATAAATCAGATGTTCCCGAGCTACGTTCGCTATGAGCAGCAAGAGCGTGCGCTCGAACGCTACGGGAAGTTGGTGCGACAATAACGACGCAGGCTGGAAGCTAGTCGCGCACGCGCAGCGTGTGCATTATTCGGGAAAGGTACGTTATGCGCGGTCTCAAGGGACGTGTAGCGATTGTCACGGGTGGCGGCAGCGGGATTGGTGAGGCGATCTGCTATCGGCTGGCCGACGAAGGCGTGAAGGTATCGATATTCGACCGGAATATTGTAGGTGCAGAACGCGTCTCGCAATCGATCCGTGAGCGGGGCAGCGAAGCTCACATTGAGGAGCTTGACATCTCCGACTACAAGAAGGTGCAGCTTTCCGTTGCAAATGCAGAGAAGGCGCTGGGGTTAACCGACATTCTTATTAACTGCGCCGGTTGGGACAAGGTGCAGAATTTTCTCGATACCGATGAAGAATTGCACGACAAGGTCATGGCCATCAACCTCAAAGGACCGGTGAACATGATGCACGTGGTTACGCGTGGTATGGCCGAGCGTAAATATGGTCGAGTAGTGTCGGTTTCATCAGATGCCGGCCGCGTCGGTTCGTCCGGGCAAGCTGTGTATTCAGCTTGTAAAGCGGGGGTGATCGGCATGTCGAAAACGCTAGCCCGCGAATTCGCCCGCCATGGCGTTACTTTCAACTCCGTTGCTCCAGGGCCAACAAAAACGCCAATGATGGAAGCCGCAATGCAGGGTGGGGATAGCGCGGAAGCCCTGAAAATTTTGGACAGGATGATAAAGTCGGTTCCGCTGCGGCGTATCGGTCTTCCGGAAGATCTTGCGGGTATCGTGACATTCCTTGCAAGTGATGAGGCCAGTTTCATCACGGGGCAGGTTATCAGCGTGTCAGGTGGCCTGACGATGCAGGGCTGAACGCTTCTGCTTCTCTGCGCTTTAGGTCTGCGCGGCGTATCTATTTTCGAACCTTGGCAGCGTTCCGGATTCAAGCGGCGCGGCGCGTCCCGCCTCGGGATTCATTGTGAGCATTTTATCTGCGGCTTTTTGCAGGCAGCTGGTCTTGCCCCGGGGAGGGCAGCCGTTCTGCACGGTCTCGGCGTCGGTCTTGCCGCGCTCGCCGGCGTGCTCTCCGCCCCGATCAACCAGGTGCGTCTGCTGATGGGCGCGGACCTCATGATCGCCTTCGTCATCATGGGGGTGCTGCTGGCCATCGTGCCGCTGACGGGCCTCTATCCGTACTTCGTGATGCAGGCGCTGTGCTTTGCGCTGTTCGCCTGCGCGCTCAACCTCCTGATCGGCTATGGCGGCTTGCTGTCGTTCGGCCATGCCATGTTCCTCGGCACCGCCGGCTACGCCTCGGCCCATGCGCTGAAGGTGTGGGGCGTCTCCCCCGAGATCGGCATCATCATCGGCATGCTGGCGGCCTGCGGGCTTAGCGTCGTCACCGGCCTGATCGCGATCCGCCGCCAGGGCATCTATTTCGCCATGATCACGCTGGCGCTGTCGCAGCTGCTGTTCTTCATCTATCTGCAGACGCCCTTCACCCATGGCGAGGACGGCATCCAGGGCATTCCGCAGGGCAAGATGTTCGGCTTCCTCGACCTGTCGCAGCCGACCACGCTGTATTACGTGGTGCTGGCGATCTTCCTGCTGGCGTTCCTGCTGATCCACCGCGCCATCAACTCGCCGTTCGGCGAGGTGCTGAAATCGATTCGTGGCGCAAAACGCCTCGCTCACCGACGTCCACTGGACCATGTCCGGCGAGGTGGTGCTGATGACCCTGGTCGGTGGCCTCGGCACGGTGTTCGGCCCCGTGGTCGGCGGCGATTGCCGGGATCGTCCGCGCCAGCGGCGCCTGGCTGATCGAGGATGACGCTTATGGGTTGCTCGAACCTGCCGCGGTGCCGATCGCCTCGCTGGCGCCGGAGCGCAGCTACTATGCCGCCAGTCTCTCGAAATGCATCGCGCCGGCGCTGCGCGTCGCTTTTCTGCTGACGCCCGATCAGGCCGCCGAGCAGGCGATGCGCGGCAACCTGCAGGCGACGATGCAGATGCCGCCGCTGCTGATGGTGGCGCTGGTGACGCACTGGATTCGCACCGGCGTCGCCGATCAGATCGTCACCGCTGTTCGCAACGAGGCGATCGGCCGCCAGCAGTTGGCGGCGCGGATGCTGCAAGGCCTTCCCTATGCGGCCCGGCCGAGCAGCCATCACCTCTGGCTGCCGTTGCCGCGGCAATGGCCGAGCACGGATTTCCTGTCAGACATGCTGCGCCACGGCCTCGCGGTGGTCGGTGGTGACGCCTTCGCTGTGGAGCCGGGCGCGGCGAACGGCGTCCGGGTCTCGCTCGGTGCGGCACGCAACCGCGCCGAACTGGCGCAGGCGCTGCAGCTGCTCGCCGCGACGCTGCGCGCGCGCCCGGCGGAATCCAGATCGTGTGACGGATGCCGCGGTCGGCATGATCGTGCGCCAGCTTTTCTTCGCGCGAACAGATTCTCACTTTGCTCGAAAGCGCTCTCAGATTCCGAGATAGGCCTGCCGCACCCGCTCGTCGGCGAGCAACTCCGCACCGGTACCGGACAGCGTGATGCGGCCGTTCTCGAGCACATAGGCGCGGCTTGCGATCTTCAGCGACACCGCGACATTCTGCTCGACCAGCACGCAGGTGATACCGGCGGCATTAAGATCGCGGATGGTCTTCAGCACGTCGTGCACCACGGTGGGCGCGAGGCCGAGCGATGGCTCGTCGAACATGATCAGCGTCGGCTCGCCCATCAGGCAGCGCCCGATCGCCAGCATCTGCTGCTCGCCTCCGGAGAGCGTTCCCGCGGCCTGGCCGATCCGCTCCGCCAGTTTCGGAAACATCGTCAGCACGCGGTCGCGGTTCTGCTGGCGCTGGGCCCGCGCGCGCGGCAGCATCGCACCCATGTCGAGATTTTCCGAGACCGTCAGTGACGGGAAGATCTGGCGGCCCTCGGCCACCTGGCCGATGCCGAGGTTGCAGACCAGATGGCTCGGCAGCCCGGCGATATCGGTGCCCTCGAACACGATCCGGCCCGATGCCGGGCGATGCATGCCGCCGATGGTGCGGATCAGCGAGGTCTTGCCGGCGCCGTTGGCGCCGACGATGGCGACGATCGCGCCCTTGTCGACGGTCAGCGAGACTTCATCGAGCGCCTGCGCGTCACCGTAATAGACGCTGAGATTGTCCACGGTGAGCATCATAGCGACTCCGCCCCGAGATAGGATTCGATCACGGCCGGATCGCGCAGCACCTGTTCGGGGCTGCCCTCCGCGATGGCGGCGCCGTGATGCAGCACCAGGATGCGCGAGGCGAGCGCCGTCACCGCGCGCATCACGTGCTCGATCAGGAGAATGGTGACGCCGCCCGCGTTGAGTTCGCGCAGCGTCGCGACAATGCGGTCGGTCTCGGTCGGGCGCAGGCCCGCCATCACCTCATCGAGCAGCAGCAGCTTCGGCCCGGTGGCCAGCGCCCGCGCGACTTCCAGGCGCTTGCGGTCCGGCAGCGTCAGGCTCGAGGCGATCTGGTCGCGTTTGCCGATCAGATCGAGCTGCACCATGGTCTGCTCGGCGATCTGGTGGGCCCTGTCGAGCGCGTCGGTCTGCAGCAGCGCGCCGATCACCACATTGTCCTCGACGCTGAGCGCCGGAAACGGCCTGACAATCTGGAAGGTACGGCCGATGCCGCGGCGCGCGATCTGGTCCGGGCGCAGCCCTTCGATCCGCTCGCCCGCGAAGGTGATGCGGCCCTCGTCCGGCGCCAGCGCACCGGCGATCATGCTGAACAGGGTGGTCTTGCCCGCGCCGTTCGGGCCGATCACGGCAAAAATCTCACCCGCGTGCACGTTGAAGCTGACGTTGCTGACGGCGGTGAGGCCGCGGAAGCGCTTGCTGATGCCGGAGACGGAAAGCAGTTCAGTCATGGCCGCGACCTGTTCAATCCGAGCCGCCGCGCGAGCCACGGCCACACGCCGCTCGGCTGCAGCGAGATGATCACCATCAGCACGAGGCCATAGAAGATCGACTTCGCGCCGGGCGTGTTGACGCCGAAATGCTGGATCAGCGCGGTCAGGCTCTCGCCCAGCGGCGTCAGGATGATGGCGCCGACGATGGGCCCGAAGATGGTGCCGAGCCCGCCGATGATCGGCGCGATGATGATCTCGATCGAGCGGCTGATGTCGAATACCTGTGAGGGGAACAGGTTGCGGTAGTAGAAGCCGTAAAACACCCCGCCTATCGCGGTCATGCCGGCCGAGATCGCCATCGCGATCATCCGCGCGCGGATGATGTTGATGCCGGCCGCCTGCGCCGCCTCCGGATCCTCGCGCACCGCGAGCCAGCGATAGCCGAGCGGCGAGCGCCGCAGCCGCGCCACGAGCAGAGTCGCGCCGACGGCGAGCGCCAGCGCGATGTAATAGTAGAGCAGCGGCCCGCCGCCGAGATTCCACCACTTGTCGGCGCCCGGGGTGCTGACCGACAGGAACAGGCCCGCGGAGGCGCCGGTGATGGCGAGATGATCGAAGCCGATCCGGGTGAATTCGGCGAAGGCGATGGTGAGCAGCGCGAAATAGACGCCCTGGATCGCGAAGCGCCAGCCCAGCCAGCCGACCGCCAGTCCAGCCGCGGTCGCGACCGGGATGGCGATGAAAACCCCGATCCACGGACCGATGCCGAACAGCGTCCACAGCGCGGTGGCGGTATAGGCGCCAAGGCCGAGATAGAGCGCATGGCCGAGCGAGAGCTGACCGGCAAAGCCCATCAGCAGATTCCAGGCCTGGCCGAGATAGGCGAAGTAGAACACCAGGATCAGCACCGACAGCAGATAGCGGTCGGCAACCAGCGGCGCGGCGAGGCAGGCCAGCAGCAGCAGCGCGCAGAGCGCGCGGCCGAGCGGCGGCATTCGGGTCCAGAGCGCCTTCACAGCCGTCGCCCCATCAGGCCTTGCGGGCGCAGCACCAGCACCAGGATCAGCAGCGCGAACGAGAACATGCTCTTCATCGAGGGTTGAATGTAGAAGCCGGCCAGTGCCTCGGAGATGCCGATCAGGATGCCGCCGATCAGCGCGCCGGCCATCGAGCCGAGTCCGCCGATGATCACGATCACAAAGCCGAGCAGGGTGTAGGCCTGCGCCAGTCCCGGCGAGGCGTCGGCGATGGTCGCCATCAGCGTCCCGGCGGCGCCGACGCAGGCGAAGCCGATGCCGAAGGTCACCGCATAAAGTTGCTTGACGTTGAGGCCGACCACGCCGGCGCCGGTGAGATTGTCGGCGCAGGCGCGGATCGCCGTGCCGGTGCGGGTGTAGCGGAAGAACAGGAACAGCACGAGGCAGATCGCGAAAGCGCCGAGCGCCGCGAACACGCGCACCTTGTCGAGGAACAGCGGGCCGAATTCATAGCTGTCGAAGCTGTAGGGCAGGTTGATCGGCCGTGCGTCGGGGCCGAAGATCAGCAGCAGCCCGTTCACCACCACGGTGGCGAGCCCGACCAGCAGGATGAACTGCTCGTGCTCGGCGCGGCTGATGAACGGCGCGATCAGCGATCGCTGCAGCACATAGCCGAGGACGAAGAATGCCGCCGCGATCGGCAGCAGCGTCAGCAGCGGCGAGAGATTGAAGGCGTCGAACAGCAGAAAGGCGGCATACATCGCCACCACGGTGAATTCCCCGTGGGCGAAGTTGACCACCCGCATGACGCCGAAGATCACCGAGAGGCCGAGCGCCATCAGCCCGTAGACCAGACCCGTCAGGAGACCTTGAACGACAATATTCAAGATGATCGCCGTCATTCCGAACTCCAGCTACGCATTTGGCCCCTATCAGGGGCGGGAAACAGGCGAAACCGCGCGCCCTGCGGTGACGGCTTCCGACCCGATGGGTTCAGAACCGTCACCGGCCCGGCTCAGAATTGCGGGCGCGCGGCTTCGGGAAGGCGATGGCCGCGATCAGGTGCGGCCCTGCCACGGCGGCATCGGAAGCACCGGCGTCATGGTGGCCACCTCGGCCGGCAGGACAACAGTCGGAGTCTGGTTGCGGTTCTGCACGCAGGCCGACGGAAGATTGTTGTTCTGCCCCTTCTCGTCGAAGGTGATCGGCGGGCCGACCATGACATGGTCGGCGAGGTTGGTGGCTTTCAGTGCCTTCATCAGTTCGGCGCCGTCGGTGGTGCCCGCACGCTTGAAGGCGTCGGCCGCGATCATCAGCGCATCGAAAGTAAAGCCGACATTGAAGCACTCCACCGGGAAGCGGAATTTCGGTTGCGCCTTGGAATAGGCCGCCTCCAGCGCCTGGGTGATCTTCGACTTCGGATTGGCCCAGGGCAGCGCGTCGATGTGGTAATCAGCCAGCGGCCCGAGCGCCTTGTAGAACTCTTCATCATAAAGGCCCGGCGCGCCCGGCGAGATGATCGCCATCGGCTGGAATTTCTGCCGCACGGTGTCGCGGACCAGCTTGATGGCATCTGCGGCGCGGGTCACCACCAGCAGCAGGTCGGGATTGAGGCCGCGGATCTTGGTGACCTCGACCGAGAGATCCTGCGCCTTCGGATCGTAGGGGATCGACTCGATCAGCTTGAACGGCAGGCCGGCAGCAGGAAACAGGGCGTCCATGCCCTTGCGCTGGGCCAGGCCAAAATTGTCGTTGGCATGGAGGAAGACGGCGGTCTTCGGCGCGATCTTGGTCGCGTCGATCAGCGCCTGGATCTGTTGCAGGCCGTTCTTCACCAGCGCACCGCCGGTGGGGAAGTTGCGGACCAGGTACTTGTAGCCCTGCTCGGTCAGCTGCGGCGCCGCCGCGATATTGACCACCAGCGGCACCTGCCGCTGCTCGCAGACCTGGGCGATTGCCAGCGTGCCGGCGGAATCGAAGGCGCCGACGATGACATGGGCACCTTCGTTGATGGCGCGCTCGGTCTGGGTGCGGGCGACGTCGGGATTGGATTCCATGTCGATGTGCACCAGTTCGACATTGTAGCCGAAGTCGGACAGCACGCCCGGCGCGACCAGCGCGCCGCGATGGCAGCTCTGGCCCGCCTGCGCCAGGTAGCCGGACTGCGGCAGCAGTACCGCGATCTTCAGGGTTTTCGCCTGCGCCCGGACGAGGCTCGGGGCGGCAAGCAGGGCGGTGCCGGCAACACCGCCGGCCAGCACGGCGCGGCGGCTGAATTTGAGGTGGTCGATCGGCATGGTTTCTCCTCCTGGAACGCCGCAAAGCCGATCCGGCCGCACAAAGCAGCCCTGCGCGTCAGCCCCGGCGCGGCCTCTGTCATATACCGGATTTCCCGCTTGCACAGCCCTGTGCATGCGGAAGGCGCAGGATCGCGCTTAAGACCATCGTCGGTCTGGCTGCTGCGATGCAAAAAGCCGCAGCAGGCAGGCTATGACGGCTTGGCGGGGTGGATGAAGCGCCATGGGCTGGTTTCGGAATCCCGCGGGACATCGATCGCGATCAGGTAGGGTCCGCCGGCCTTGAGCGCCCGCTCCAGCGCGCCGCGGAACGCACCGGGCGTGGCGACCCGCGCCGCGCCGACGCCGAAGGAATCGGCGAGCTTGACGAAATCGGGATTGACGAGATCGGAAGCCACCACGCGGCCGTCGAAGCCCTGCAGCTGATCGCGGCGGACATTGCCATAGGCATTGTTGTCGAACACCAGCACCACGACGCCGATGTTGAACTGCACGGCCGTGGCGAGCTCCTGCACCGCGAACATGAAGCCGCCGTCACCGGTGATGGCCACCACGGGCCGCTCCGGATGCGCCACCTTGGCGCCCAGCGCGGTGGGAAAGCCGGCGCCGAGCGTGCCCTGGTAACCGGAGGTGATGAAGGTGCGCGGCTGGTAGACCGGAAAGCCGTACCAGGAAGCGAAGCCGACCTGGGATAGTTCGTCGGTGACGATGGCGTCGGCCGGCAGCACCTCGCGCAGCACGTTGAGATAGGACATCTGCGGCTGGATGTCCTGAATCTGCTGCTGCGCTTTCGCCGTCGCCGCCCGGATCGCCTCGCGCCGCCCGGCCTGCCGCGTGAAGCCGCGCCGCTCCACCGCGGCCAGCAGTTCACGGCTGCCCTCGCGCGCATCGGCGACGATCGCGGTGTCGGGCGGAAGGCGGCGCATCTCCGCCGGATCGATGTCGATCCGGATCGACTGCAGCCCCTCCGGCCGGTACGGCCAGCGCCAGTTCGGCAGCTCCATCCGGGTGCCGATGCCGATCACGAGATCGGTCTGCGGCCACAATTCATAGGCAGCGGCCATGGTGAGGCCGAGCTCGTGGGCATTGCTGACGATGCCGCGGCCGCTGCGGAACGCCACCACCGGGGCGTCGAGCGCTTCTGCAAGCGCGAGAATTTCCTCGCGTGCGTCGATCGCACCGCTGCCGACGAAGATCATCGGCGCGCGGCTGCCGGCGATCCGCTCCGCGGCGGCCTTGACGCGGTCGCTGTCCGGCGGCGGGGGCGGCAGCAGCGCCAGCGGCTGCGCTTCGGTGATTTCCGTGCGCTGGGTGAACACGTCCCACGGCATTTCGAGCGCTACCGGCCCGCGACGGCCTGACAGCATTTCCTGAAAGGCGCGCGCCACCAGGGTGGGCGCGGCGCCGGGATATTCGATGCGCTCCGCCCATTTGACGAAAGTGCGCAGCGTCGCCAGCTGGTCGGGCATCTCGTGCAGATGGCCGCGGCCCTTGCCGAGGAAGGCAGTGGGCACCTGCCCGGTGAGGCAGAGCACCGGCTCGTTGCCGCCGAAGGCGGTGAGCAGCGCGGCGCTGGCGTTCAGCACGCCGGGGCCGGGGACGACGCTGAAGACGCCGGGCCGGCCGCTCGCGCGCGCATAGCCATAGGCCATGTAGCCGCAGGCCTGCTCGTGGCGGGCGCCGATCACCTTGAGCTGTGCCTGCTGGAAGGCGTCGAACAGGCCATAGATCTGCGCACCAGGCAGGCCGAACACGGTATCGACGCCATGCGCCACCAGTCCGCTGACGATGGCTTCACCGCCTGAAGTCGCTGTCATTGATCAATTCCCGTTCCAATTGGTTGATGCCCGTGGGGCCGCGCCGCGCATCCCGGCCCGCGGCGGCCGCTGCTACTTGGTCCCAAGCGGGGGATCGGCGCAAGAGGGAGACGCGCGGACCACCGCTCCACAAAGTGGCGTGTGGTCAGGAATCGTTGCGAATGCCGACACGCATGGCGTGGGCGGTCACATCTTCGCGGAACTCCTGCAGCGTTCGCTCGAACAGCGTAAAGGCCTCGAGCTGGAACTCCGCGATCACCTTGTGGAGCGGCAGCCGCCGGTCCCCGATCCGGCGTTTGAGATGCTCGAGCCGCTCGGCCTGTTCGGACCAGAGCTGGTCGATCAGCGCCATCATCAGCCGCCGCAGGATATCGGCGAGCCGGGCCTCTCCGATATCGACGGCCTTGCCGTGCATCCAGCGATCGGCGGTGGTGCGAATGCGCTCAGCCAGCGCGGCGGATGCTGCGGCACGGTCGCTCGATGGAGGCTCCATCGCGACAGCCAGCGTCAGGATCGTGCGCACAGCGGCATCGAGCTGCCGCAGGTCCCATGCCGCGCCGGGCGGCGCGAAACCGGAGATCAGATCGTCGATGGTGTCGTCGCGCAGCCGCTTGACGGTCGCGAACGTCTCCTTGCCGTCGCGAATGTCGCGGCGCAGCTCATGGAGCGTATCGTATTGCCGCTGGATCACCGCGTCGAAGCGCAGCAGCGCGAGACGGCGGTCGAGGCTTCGCCGCTCATGCCGCTGCTGCGCGGCCTCGATCAGGCGCCGGGCCATCGCGGATGCAATCACGCTGCCAGTGGCCGCGGCAGGCAGCTTCAGCCCGGCGGTCGTGAACAGCTCATCCTGCAGCGAGGCGTGGAAGACGGTGCGCCCTGGGTCGCCCTGGCGTCCCGCGCGCCCGCGCAGCTGGGCGTCGCGACGACGGTGCTCGTGATGCGCCGTGCCGATCACCAGCAATCCGCCGGCGGCAAGTGCTTCAGCCTGCGCCGCAAGATCGGCTCCATCGCCGCCGAGCCGGATATCGGTGCCGCGGCCCGCCATCGCGGTCGCGATGGTCACCGCACCCGGCGCGCCGGCGCGCGCGATGATCTGCGCCTCGCGGGCGTGATGCCTGGCGTTGAGCAGCGCAAAACGGCGCGAGGTGACCTCATAAGGCGTTGCTTCGTCATGGCGCTCCCAGCCGTTGGCTTCGAGCATGGCGGCGAGCGCTTCGGATTGGGCGATCGACGGCGCGCCGATCAGCACCGGCTGGCGTCGCGCGTGGGCGCTTTCGATCTCGGCGAGGATGGCTTGCAGCTTATCGTCACGGGTGGCGTGAAGCATCGTTTCGTCGCGGCGGATCAGGGGCCGATGGGTCGGTATCGGGATCACCTCGAGGCCATAGACGTCGCGATACTCGGCGGCATCCGCCAGCGCGGTGCCGGTCATGCCGGCGAGGCGATCGTAGCGACGAAAGAACGTCTGGAAGGAGATCGAGGCGAGCGTGCGGGTTTCCTCGCCGATCGCGCAGCCTTCCTTGGCTTCGATCGCCTGGTGCAGACCTTCGTCATAGCGCCGGCCGGGCATCGGTCGTCCGGTCTGGGTATCGACCAGGATCACCGCTCCATCCTGGACGATGTAGTCGTGGTCGCGGACCAGCAATGTGTGGGCTCGCAACGCCTGGGTCACGTAATGCAGCAGCGCGATCGATGCGACGTCGTGCAGGGTCGCGGCTCGCTTCAGCAGCCCGGCGCGCCGCAATCCCTGTTCGACGCTGTCATAGCCGGACTCCGTGAGAGCGACGCGGCGGCGGTCATCGATGCTGAAATGGGCGGGCGTGAGGGGAGCGATGACCGCATCGATCACCCGGTAGAAATCGGAGTGATCGCCGAGCGGGCCGAACAGCGACAGCGGCAGACCGGCTTCGTCGATCAGCACCGCGTCGGCTTCGTCGATCAGCGCGAAGGCGTGACCGCGCTGGACGCAGTCAGCGGCGGTGAACTTCATATTGTCGCGCAGGTAATCGAAACCGAATTCGCTGGCGATGCCGTAGGTGATGTCACAGCCATAGGCTGCGCGGCGGCTGTCATCGTCAAGCGCGGAGGTGATGACGCCGACGCTCAGGCCAAGCAACTCGTAGATCGGCCGCATCCAGTCGGCATCGCGTGCCGCCAAATAATCGTTCGGCGTCGCGACGTGGACGCCGCGACCGGTCAGCGCATTGAGCGCGCAGACCATCGTGGCGGTAAGGGTCTTGCCCTCGCCGGTCATCATCTCGGCGATGCAGCCGTCATGCAGCGCGAGGGCGCCGATCACCTGCTCCCGGACATGGCTCTCGCCGAGCGTGCGGCGCGCCGCTTCGCGCACCAGCGCGAATACATCCTCGGTCAACTGGTCGAGAGGGATAGCGGCAGCGAGTCGCCGAAATTCATTCATGCGCTCCCGCATCTGCGCATCGGTGAGCGATTGCCAGGTCGCGCTCCGGACCAGGATGTGGTCGGCACGGACCTGATATCGAGCGAGCGTCCGACGGGCGCCGACGCCCAGCGCGCGTCTCGCCAGACGCAGGATCATTTCAGTTCGAACAGGATCGGGACCGAAAAGGCGAACTGGGTGCCGCTGACCTCGGCCGGCGGGGTCGGCAGCGGCTGTGCCCGCTTCAGGAGTTCGAGAGCCTCGCGGTCGAGCGCCTGTGATCCGCTGCCCTTGGCGATCGAGCTCGACAGCACGCGGCCCTGCCTGTCGATCACGAAGGAAACACGGCTGACGCCATGCTCCCGCTTGACCTGGGCTTCGTGAGGATACCGCTTGTTGCGCTGGAGATGCAGCGCCATCTGCCGCTTCCAGCTCACCAGCGGAGCCCTGCGCGAAGCGCTGGCGGTGGGCGCGGTGGTGGCGGACGCCGAGACCACCGGCGGCGCGGCGTTGGGCGTCTTCTCCTTGTCGTCCTTCTTCTCCTCTTCCGGCTTCTTCTGCTCGGGAGGAGTTTCCAGCGCGACGTCGGGCTCCTTCACCTGCGGCAGTGGAGGCTCGGGCTCCGGCTTCTCTTCGACCTTCTGCTCGGCCTTTTCCTGCGGAGGCGGTGCCTCGTCGGTCTGCATTTGCTCCTCGCCCGGCGCGACGTCGCGGGCGATGGCTTCACGGAACGACTCGGTGGTGAAGTCCACCTCGATGGCCGTGGTGGTATCGTAAGTGTCGCCCTCCTCGGAGGACGAGGTGATCAGCAGTGCTGCGGCCACGGCGCCGTGCAGCGACAGCATCGCGACGAAACACACGGCCCAGCGCAGCAGGTCGCGATGCGTGATGCCACGATAGGGCCGCGGCATGCTCATGGCCCGCCTCCGGAGGCCGGCGCTGCGGGCGCCGCCGAGGCCCCCGACGCCTCAAGCCCGACCAGCGCGATCTTGAGATAACCGGCGGCGCGCAGGTCGTTCATCAGGGTCATCACCTCACCATAGGGGATGCTCTTGTCCGCCCGCACGAACAGGCGCTTGGTGCGGTCCGAAGAGGTGACGGCATCGAGCGAGCCCGCGAGGCTGGCGCGCGAGATCGGTGTCTCGCCGACTGCGAGGCTGCGATCCGCTTTCATGGTGACGAAGATCGGCTTGTCCGGCCGGGGTTGCCGG